>Ga0126307_10002524_pt1 | contig 12355 bp, 10 predicted proteins | sample Plot28_FD_89955 | JGI IMG/M metagenome (GOLD analysis project Ga0126307, IMG submission 89955) | Serpentine soil microbial communities from UC McLaughlin Reserve, CA, USA - Plot28 | ecosystem: Environmental > Terrestrial > Soil > Grasslands | place: USA: UC McLaughlin Reserve, Lake County...
CCTGCGCCGCGGCGACCTGCACGTCCCCCGCACCGACCTGACCGAGCCCCTGGCCCTGGAGCTCGACCACTTCCTGGAGTGCTGCCGCACCGGCGCCCGCCCCCGCACCGACGGCTGGAACGGCGTCCGGGTCGTCGCCACCCTGGAGGCCGCCCAGCAGTCGCTCGACAAGGGCGGGGTGCAGGTCGAGGTCGAAATCGCTGCGAATTGACCCGGCACGTATTGTCGGACGCTGATATCCGAATCGGGTAACTCGACAGGTTCATACTTGTCGAGGGAATCTTCGGGCTCTATGGTGCGGGCACTCTCGGTCCGCGATCTTGTCCGCCCCTCTCCCCGTAGGAGGATCGCTGCGAAAGCTGGTAGTGGCGCTCGTCGCCCTAACAGCCGGGTGGAGGCGGGCGAGCTCGTCATTGTCTCCGGCATCCTGTGCAAGGCCCGCTCGTCGTCACCATCAAGCTGAACGGGCGGATCATCGGCACCACGCGCGCCAACGCCCGGGGCCAGTTCCGCAAGCAGGTCCGGGTCCCCAGTGACGCCGAGGGCTCCGACGAGGTGAGCGCCCGCTGTCACGGGAAGTTCGTCGGGGTCAAGATCATCATCATCGTGATCATCTACCCGACCCAACAGAGCCTGGTCAGCGCCGACCGCACGGCCGTGCCCGCGGGCCAGACGGTCACCCTCCGCGGGACCAGCTGCCCCACCGGCAACCCGACGGCGTCGCTGGACGGCCAGCAGGTCAACCTGAACGTCGACCGCAGCGCCAAGCGCAAGGGGTTCAAGGCCACCGCCACCATCCCGGCGTCGGTCAGCCCGGGCCGGCACACCCTGTGGGCCGGCTGTGACGCCGGTTCGGCCGGGACCACCCAGCTCCAGGTCCTGGAAGGGTCCGAGCCGGCCGCCGCCAAGATGGAGATGGGCGCCCAGCCGCCGAGCAGCCTGGCCCTGTGGTTCGGGCTGTTCTCGGGCATCGCCGTGCTGGTCGCCAGCGTCGCCATCACCTGGAAGGCCATGGGCCAGGCCAAGCTGGTCGCCCAGGACCTGACCACGGCCAGGGCCCTGCTCACCCGGGCCGGCGGGTTCGAGACCGGCAAGCTCAAGCAACGGCTGGCCCTGATCGACCAGGCCGAGGAGCACACCGTGGCCGCCGAGCAGCGGCTCAACCGCTGGTCCCTGCGCCAGCTCGGTGTCCTGCCCCTGGTCGGCCGTGACATCCGCGTTGCCAGGGCGGTCGCCACCTCGGCGACGGGCACGACCAAGGCGACCCGGGGGGTGGTCAGCGCCCTCCAGCCCCTCCCGACCAAGGCACCCACTGGCGCGTCGATCCAGAAGGCGGCCGACGCCCTCCTGAACCTGCACGGTTCTCTGGAGCAGGACCTGGAAACGACCGCACCGACGAGGGCGTGCCCCTGCCCAAGGAGGTCGCGGCCCGCTACGAGCGCTACGCCATCGGGCGGGACTGGACGGCGGTGAACATCCCGCCCGACATGCCGACGGTCGGGCGGATCATCACCGAGCTCGGAGATGGCGCGGCTCAACATCGACGTCCACATGGGGATCGCCCACCCCACCTCCCGCGAGGCCGTCCGGGTCCAGCTCGACCCCAACCGGGACATCCTGGCCCTGGACGACCGGTCGTCCGCAGGCGACCTCCCCGACGACGAGGACAACCACCGCCCGGACGCCTGATTCAGCGGGACAGCTCCTCGGTCAGGCTGAACACGCTGGTCATGAAGCCCGGCCACAGCGAGCGGTCCACCGACGCCCAGCCGATCCGGCGCAGCTCCAGCGCGACCCGGGGCCGGGTCTTGCTGACGTCGATCGGCTTCGACAGGCCGACCAGCAGCCGGTCGCCCAGGCCCAGGTGGGTCGGGTCGACCGTGTGCGTGACCAGGTCGTTCCAGGTCGGCACGACGCCGACCCCGACCGGTGGCGGCTTCGCCTGGTTGTCGTGGACGCTCGGCCTCCCACCGTCCATCGGTCCCGTGGGCAGGAACTTGCGGTCGCCGTCGGCCAGGATCGCGTTTGACGGCCGGGCCAGCCGGAAGAGGTTGACGCGGGCGGCGCCGTCGGCGAACAGGTTGCGGAACACCTGCTGGTCGGCCGCGCTCAGCAGCGTGCTGAACACCTGGTTGAACGGGGTCTTCACGTTGATCGGAAGGTAAGACTTGCCGAACGGCTCGTAATCCTCGCCGCGCTTGGCCTTCACGTCCGGAGGGGGGTACTTGTAGGGCAGCTCGCTCGTCCACAGATAGCTGGCCAGCAGGATGAGGAGGCCTTCGACGTCGTCGGAGAAGGTGAGTGTGCGCCGGGCCCGCTGGACCTCGGCGGCCGCCCGGTAGAGGGCATCGGAACGCACCCCCATCCGTGCCCCGGGGGCAGCGCCGGACAGCGCCTTCCCCGGCCCCTTCCCCTCGCTCGCCTTGATCCGCTGCACAAGCGTGCGCACCTTCGACAACGGGATCGTCAGCGTCGCCTGCGGTGCCGCCCAGACCGAGCAGCTCGTGAAGGCGCCCCCGAACGGCAGCTTGACGATCGGGATCGTCGGGATCCTCGGGTGCGTGAAGGGGCGCGCCGACCCGCTGAAGTCAGGGACGGTCACCTTGGGGGCGTCGAGGCAGCGCTTGGCCAGCTCACCGGCGAACGTCCGGATCCGGGCGATGGTCTCCCGGAGCTCGGTCTTGCCCGCCGCCGTGGTCTCGAACGGCCGGGTGTTGATCTCCAGCCGTGGGCCGTCCCGCTTGACCAGGAAGCCGTCCGCCGCCCAGGTGTGGTCCGACAGGGTCGCGCCGTTCGCCGGCATCGCCACTCCGGCCGGTAGCAGTTCCCGCATCACCCCGTAGTGGACGTCGAGCTCGAACCCCACGGTGGGCTGGCGCAACATCGCGCGGACGATGTCCCCGACGAACTGTTCGCTCTCTGCCTCCCCGGCCGGGCCCGCGTCCGGGTACTCGAACCAGCCCTCCTCGATCACCAGCTCGTGCTCGCGCACGGGCCCCGCGGCGCCGTAGCCCGAGTCGGCCTCGGCCTCGTAGGCAGACTCCTCCTCCAGGTCGGCTTCCCCGATGGGGACCTCGTCCTGGTACCAGCTCTCGTCCTCCCTGGTCGGGTAGCTCCCGCCGGCCTGGGTCTTGGCCCGGGCCGCGACCGCGGCCATGTTGAGGCCGCCGGGGTCCCAGTGGGAGTTGGTGGGCACGTCCTTGTGGCCGCAGACGCCGTCGAAGCGAGCCCACTCCTCGGCGCTCATCCGGCAGGGCGAGCCGGTCCCGTAGCAGTACTCGCCGCCCGCCGGGCGGACGTTGTCGAGGTTGATCGGCACCATGCGGGCGACCGGCCCCAGCACCCGGTCGGCCAGCCAGTCCAGCGTGGCCGGGGAGGCGCCGGCCATCTTGGCCGCGAAGCCCCACAGCTCCACCTGCACCGCCTGGAGCCGGTTGGTCTGGGTGGAGCTGGGCCGGGCGAGGGCGTAGGCCGAGCGGTTGAGCGGGATGGTCTGCAGCAGCAGATCGGCCGAGGGCATCGCCCACAGGTGGGGCGGGGTGGCGTGACCGGCGGCCAGCCGCCGGAACGCCTCCGCGCTCGGCTCTCCCTCGATGGTGTGGAACACGAACCGCCAGGGGCCGGCCAGGTAGCTCCCGCCCGAGAGCCTGCCGGCGACCCGCTCGGCGCCCGGCACCCACAGCTCGGCGGTGGCCGGGGCGGCCGGGGCCGCGGGCGCGGCGGCGCTCAGCATGGGGCGGACCACCGTGTCCCGGAGGGTCGTCCACTCGGCGCCGAGGGCGGCGAAGCCGGGCTCGGACGGCGACAGGGCCCGCCCGCCCCGCTCCGGGTGGCGGGCGAAGAACGCCCGGTTGGTCAGCTCGTTGAGGTCCCTGATCCCGGCCGCGATGGCCTGGCGCACCGCCGCCTGCTCGGTCGACTCGCCGGTCAGCTCCCCGATGGCGCCCGGTGGCGGGACCAGCTCGTGGCCGAGCTCCAGGGCGGGCGGGTCCTCACCCTCGGTCAGGCCGACGGTGGCGAAGGGCGACCGGGGCTCCTCCGCCCTGGGCTCGTTGCTCCAGGTCAGCGTCATCGGGTCACCTCTCAGGCGCGCTGGCCGTTGCCCGCCGCCACCGTGGGGGCGGAAGCCGGCACGGTCGCGGCCGCGGGCCTGGCCCCGCTGGGGGCGACGCCGTTGCCGGACCCCGGCGTCGGCGCCCGCAGCGGCTGGCTGGGCACCGGGGCGACCGTGCCGGGCGGCCGCTCCTTGACACGCTCGCCGGTCGCGGACTGCCACTGGTTGATGATCTCGCGCATCTCCAGGGCCAGGGCCGTGCCGTCGTCGAAGAGCGCGGCCGCGGCGTCGGCCTCGTCGAAGCTGCCGATCTCGATGGCCCGCAGCAGGCTCGACATCGGCTCGGCGAGGTCGAACAGCTCGCGCGAGCGCAGCGCCGGGTGCATGCCGACCCGCTGGCCGAGCTGGGCCAGCCGCTCGGCCGGGCTGGTGGAGTCGGCCTTGAGGTCGGCGACGATGGGCGTGTTGGTCTGCAGGGTCAGGTGGAACCAGCTGAGCACGGTCACGTAGGCGAACTCCTCACGGGCCAGCAGCCCGCCGCGCCGGCGGTCGTTGAACATGTCCCGCAGGGCCCGGGCCAGCAGGGCGACGTAGTTGCCGTCGGTCGGGTTGGCCCCGGAGCTGTTGCGGTTGTTCTCCAGGCCGAGCCAGACCTGGCGCAGCAGCTCGCTCCACTTGGCCCGGAAGTCGACGTTGATCTCGCCGACGTTGGCCTTCCAGGCCTGCCCGGCCCCGTCCCAGCGGGCCGGGACGGCATGGGGCAGGTCCATGCCGAACATCCGCCAGTAGGCGTTGCGGCGGTTGACCCGCGCCTGGGGGCGCAGCTCGCTGATCGTGCCGGCGATCGAGAACAGCGGCGGGTCGCGGAAGAACAGCTCCTCGGTGGCGCGCAGCCACTTGACCGAGGCCGGGGACAGCCGCCCGAGCGTCTCCCCGACGACCAGGCGGCGGACGACCTCGGCGAAGATCTCGATCAGGCCGGTGGACTCCAGGATGAAGGCGTAGGACAGGTGCTGCCAGAGCAGCCCGATGCCGCCGGTGGCCGCCCTGGGGCCGAGCTCCTCGACCCACCGGTCCACGGCCACCTGCGCGGACGCGAGGCTGTTGACGTCGTCGAGGAAGATGCCCGAGGGCAGCAGCAGCGGCGGCGGCGGGTCCGGCTGCCGCGGCAGGTCGAGCGCGTCGACGATGTCGTCGCTGCCGAGCAGCGGCTGGCTGGACACGGGGTTGCCGATGGGCAGGGGCGGGATGGTGGCCGCCCCCTGCCAGGCTTCGTCCAGCCACCGGCTCAGCTGCACCGGGTGGATCAGGAACACCTGCTCGCGGGCGGCGGGCACGCCGGTGGCGTCTTCCAGGAGCTTGGCCAGGTTGAGGAACATCTCGGCACCTTCCGTTTCAGGCGTAGCTGGGGACCGGAGCGATCCTTGGGCCCAGGGCGATGACCGGTCCGGGCCGGTGGCGCAGCCCGAGCACCGAGCTGATGGCGTCGTCAGGGGTGAACGTCTCGGGGGCGATCCACGGGGGGAGCTCCCCGCCGCGGCTCTCGGTGGCGTCCTTCTTGAAGGGGCTGTCGTCGCCGTCGCGGCCCCGGCGGACCTTGAGCGTCTCGTCCTTGGCGCCGTTCTGCAGCTGGACGAACTCCACCTCACCGGGGAGGCCGAGCAGGACGATGACCCGGTACCGGGGATGCCAGCTGGCGCCGAACACGGGCACGTTGAAGCCGCGGCCGGCCCGGCCCATCAGCGCGCCCAGGGCCCGATAGCCGAAGTCGACGCGCTGGATGCGGCGGCGCTGCTCGGGGTCCTCGTCGCGGTCGGGGCGGTGGGCCAGGTCCCGGATCGCCTCGGCCAGCCGGGCGATCTCCTGGGCGAACTTGGCGTCGTCGGGTGTGCGTTCGGTGGTGGTCGCCATCGGGTGCTCCTTGGGTGACGGGGTCGATGACCTCGGTCGGGTGGATCGCTGCCTGGCCGGTGGCATCGGTCAGGCCGCCGGTTGGTGTCGGGCCGCCGGGCGGGAGCTGTCGTCGCCGAGGTCGGCCACCCAGGCCTGCAGCCGGGCCCGGTGCCGGTCGGCGCCGGCGGGGTCGGTCACGGTCCGGGAGGCCAGCACCGCGAGGATGCGGACAGCGTCGTGGCGGCGCAGGTACGAGGAGGTCAGCAGCGACCCGCCGGCCTGCCGCTCCAGCTCGGCCAGGGCGACCGGGTGGACCCGGCGCGGGTCGAGCAGCCGGGCCAGCGGTACCCCCTGGAAGGCCTGCATGGGCCGGCGGGTGCAGACCTCGACGATGTCGTCGAGGGCGTCGAGGCTGATGCGGGCGATCCGGGCGATGTCGCCGCCGGCCGCCTCCGGCGGATGGCGGCACACCCAGGCGCGGCCGACGTCGTCCCAGGGGCCGTCGCCGAACCAGCGGCGGCACAGGGCCACGTTGAACAGCACCCGGATCCACGCGAACGGGTGGGGGTCGCCCAGCCGGATCTGGTAGACGGCGCCGGTGGGGCCGTCGACCACGTTGGCCAGGGCGAACACCGGCGCCCAGCCGGCCTGGGCGAAGGCGTGGACGTCGGCGGCGAGCTCGCTCGCCCACGACCGCCAGAGGGCGGCGACCTCGGCCGACCGGGGCGCCAGGGTCTCGTGCAGCGCGTCCCCCAGCTCGACGTTCCAGCCGGTCAGATGCCCGACCTGGTGGCCGGTCTCGTGCAGCAGGGCCGTCGGGTAGGCGAGGTTGTGGCGGGTCAGCTTGATCGCGGCCGCCGGGGACGGGTGGGCGCGGTCCCACAGCCGCACCCCGGCCCGCAGGATGGCCGCGCCCAGGCCCTTGTCGACATAGGTCAGCGCCGGCGGGGCCGGGATGCCCAGCGGCTCCAGCGACCTCGACATCGAGTCGCCGGCCAGGGTGTCGTAGCCGCGCAGCAGCGCCTGCAGGGCGGGGTTGGTGCGGGTGTTGACCGCGTCGCCGTAGAAGTCGAGCACGGTCTCGGCCTGCAGGTAGCGCTCGCGCAGGCGCAGCACGCCGTCGCGGACGGTCTCGGTGGCGTGGCCGTCGCCGAGCATCCGCTCCAGGGCCCGCGCCTCCTGGGAGAGCGCGGCCACCACGGCGGCCAGCCGGTCGCGGACCCCCTGCTGGAGGTAGACCTCCAGGCTGGCCCAGGCCTCCGGGGCGGCCACGGCGTCGAGGTCGGCCAGGGCCTCCACGGCCAGCCGCCAGTGGGCCAGCTCGCGGGCGGTCTGGCGGGCCAGGGCGTCAGTCACGGCGCAGCCCCGCCCGGATCTGCATGGTCGGCTCGCCCGGCTCGCCCCGGCCCAGGGCGTCGCGGTCGGCGAAGGGGAAGGTGAAGCTCAGGGTGGCGCCGGCCGCCGGGTCCTTGGCCGCGGTGGCCAGCGTCGCCGCCGCCTCGGGCAGCTGGGCGGCCACGACCCGCTCGACGGCCTGGGCCAGCGCCGCGGCCAGCTTGGCGCCGCCGCCCTCGGGCAGGGTGATGCCCTGGCGGGCCAGCATGTGCTGCAGCCGGGCGGCGATGGCCTTCTGGCGGGGTTCGCCGACGAGGCGCCGCACGGCCGTGACCACCTGGGCGTGGCGCTTGTGCTCGAGGTCGCCGGCCATCTGGTGGGCCACCCGCTCGCTGATCAGCAGGTGCAGCACCAGCTGCGGGGCGGCCGAGGTGACGTCGAGCCGGAGCGCGAACCGGGGACGGCGGCGCAGGCGCCGGCCCCTGACCTTGAGCCGGACGACCCGCCGGCCCCGGTGCCCGCGTCCGCGCCGGGCCCCGCCGGGCCGCCGCCCACCGCCCGCCGCCGGGCGCAGGGGCCGCTCGTCCTCGAGCTCGTCGAACTCCAGCGCCCCGTCGGCGTACGACTCGCCCTCGAGCTCAAAGGCGGCCAGGTGGCCGACGTCGCCGCCGGGCAGCAGCTCGTAGCTGTGGAGCTCGGCCTGCACCGGCCAGGCGGTGGCGCCCTCGTCGAGCAGCCGCTCCTCCAGGGTGTCGCCCTCGGCGAAGACGACCGCCTGGGCCATGGGCCGGGTGATGCGCAGCGGATGGACCACGCTGTACTTGCGGTAGCGCAGGTGGGGGTTGGTCGACCGGGGCAGCGCCACCCAGATGCCGCGCTCGCCCTCCTGCTCGGCCTGGGCCAGGTCGGGGCGCAGGACCTGGGGCGGGAAGTGGCGCCGCGCCGCCTCCTCGAACGCCTCCTCGACGGCCGCCTCGACCAGCAGCTCCTGCCGCAGCGAGGCATCCGGCAGCGACAGCACCTCTCGGACGGTGTCCTCGGCCGCCGCGACCAGCGCCTCGGCGCCGAGGGCGCCGTCGCGCCCGGCCTCGGCCTCCAGCCCGAGCAGGCCCAGCCCGGCGTCGGCGATCTGCCGGGACAGGGGCGCGGCGATCTCCGGCCCGATCATCGGCTTGATGAGGTTGGCCAGCAGCCCGGCCACGAACTTGACCACCCGGTCCCGCCCGATGATCTTGACGCCCAGCTTGATCAGCGGCATCGCGGCCATGACGACGGGGATGAACTCCTCCATCTCGGCGACCGGCGGCTGCCCGGGCTGGGCCTCGGCCAGCTGGCGGGCCAGCCGGTGGCGGGCCAGGTCGAGGGCCTCGACCGAGCTCTCGGAGCTGGCGACGGCGGCGGCCTCGGCCTCGAACGCCTCCAGGGCCTCGGCTGCGGCGGCCTCGTTGGGGGCCAGGACCGCCTCGGCCAGCGCCTCGTCGAAGGAGGCGCTCAGCGCCTCGGACCCGGACCCGTCCGCGGCCGCGGCGGCGTCGCCGTCGGTCCCGGTGGGGGCGCCGGTGGCCGCGCTTACGGCGCCGGCGGCGGCGTTCACGGCGCCGCTGGCGGCGCCGCTCAGCTTGCCGGCCAGGCGCCTGGCCGCGGGACGCAGCGGCTCGGGCAGCTTGCCGATCGCCTTGGCCAGCACGCGCTTGAGCAGCGGGCCAACCAGCTTGCGGAGGGCGCCGAAGATCTTGCCGGTGGGCAGCAGCTTGGCGGCGGCCTTGATCCCTTTCTTGGCCAGCTTGACGGCGCCCTTGACGACCTTCTTGGCCTTGTCGAGGAGCTTCTTGAAGAACTGCTCCTGGGCGTTGACGGGGCTGTCGAGGGGGGCGCGCTCCGCGCTGGAGCCGCCGAACGCGTCGATCTCGGCCTCGCTGACGCTGTCGACCGGCCGGTCGCCGAAGTGGGCCTCGAGCTCGGCCAGCTGCCGGTCGGCCTCGGCGCCCACGGTCGCCAGCCACTGCTCGACCTCGGTGTGGGCCAGCTGCATGGCCCCCGACTCGTGGCTCCAGCTGCCCGTCGACGCCAGGTGACGCGCCGCCGCCTCGCTGACCAGGCCCTCCAGCGCCTCGGTGAACTCCTCGTCCTCGAAGTCGGCGGTGAGGGCGGCGAACGCCTCGGCCTCGAGGTCGGTCTCGGCCAGCGAGGCCAGAGCCTCGGAGAACGGGGTGGTCAGGGCGGAGGCCACCGAGGCCGGGCTGGCCGGGCCGGCCTCCGCCGTGGCCGTCAGGTCCGCGCCGGCGAAGGGGCTGGACAGGAGCTCGCCGCCGGCGGCGGGGTCGCGCGGGTTGGTCGTCTCGAAGACGCTCATCTCAACCTCCCGGGGTCGTGGACGGCACCGTACGGGGACCGGATCTGCGTCCCCGTCCCGGCGGGCGTCGCCATCTGCGTCATCCGCCGTCGGGGACGTCGTCACCGGCGGCGTCTTGGTCGCGTCGCTCGGCGCGTCGCGGTTGCGTCGTTACCGGCCGCAGCCAGGCGGCCAGGGTGGCGGCGGCCTGATCGACGGAGGCGACCACCCGGTCGTCGCGGGCGCCCGCGCTGTCGGCCCGCAGCAGCCGGATCCGCAGCCCGCCGGGATCGGGCCAGGCCCGCACCACGATCGTGATCCAGCTGCCGTCGTCGCTCATGGAAGCAGCGTGCGGGGGCGGCGTCCCCGCCGCGTCCACGCCGCCGTCGCCGCAGCGACGGGCCGGCGTGACCGCGGCCGGGCCGCTCAGGCGCCGAGGGCCTCGAGGGCGCCGGCGACCATCGACTCCAGCGGCTGGCTGGGGGTGATGCCGAGCTCGGCGCGGAGCAGGGCCCGGTAGGCCTCCAGCTGTCGCATGGCCTCGCTGATGTTGCCCTCGGCCAGGTGGGCGCCGATCAGGGCCCGCTGCGACGACTCGCGCAGCGGCTCGGCCCGCACGGCCGCCAGCGCGGCGGCGATCGCCTGCGGGTAGCGCTCGGCGCGCAGCAGCGAGGCGCTGAGCCGCTCCAGGGCGTGCATGCGCAGCTGCCGCTGCCGCTCGCGCTCGATCAGCAGCCAGGGCTCGTCCCAGGCGGGCAGCAGGTCGTCGTCGAGCAGGTCGATGCCGGCGACCTCGGCCGCCACGCTCTCGTCGCGCCGCAGGGCCTGGGCCTGGCGGTGGGCGTCGCGCCGGTCGAGGGCCACCCTGCCGTCCAGGGCGATGACGTCGCGGCCGCCGGCCAGCACCCGGCCGCTGAGCTGGCGGACCCGCCAGACCGCGTTGCGCAGGTTGGCCTGGGCCCGGCGCTGGGAGACGTCCTCCCAGAGGGCGCCGGCGACGGTGGCCCGCGGCTGCGCCACCCCGCCGACGGCCAGGTAGCCGAGCAGGCGTTGCGCCTGCCACGGCATCTCGTGGCGGCGGCCGTCGACATGCAGCTCGAAGCGGCCAAGCACCCGCAGGCTCACCTGGTCCGCGGGCCCCGGCCCGCGCTCCGCCGGCACGTGGCTCGGGGGCGTTCCTCCGATGCCGGCAGGTGCGGTGGCCATGTCGCGTCCTTCCCCCGGGACGTTCCAGGCGCCGTGTCCACGCCCGTCTTCAAGACCAGCATGAGGGGTCCGGCCGGGTTGCGGCGGTGCCGTCGGTCACCGGGCGGTTGTGCTCTGCGACACCGGAGCAGTCGGCGGGGGGAGGTCGCCCTAATGGGCCGCCTCGATCGCGCTTGACCAAGGCCACGGCAGGGACGCCGGCCCCCTGCTGGCATGTCGGTGACCAACGACACAACCTGTCAGTGTTTTCCGACACAAACGGCTCGTATCAAGGCCACTACCAGGCCGTTTGCCACCCATAACAATCCTCGTGACGTGACTGAGCTGCGCCGGTAATCAATTCGCGCTGCCGCCGACATGGCGTCGAGGGAATTCCGTGACCGGCTCCCCTCAAAGTCAAAGGTGAGCTTCCACCCAGGAGGCGGGGACCACCCAAGGAGGACCTCCATGCGCCGCATTCGCCCACTACTTGTTGCCGCCACGCTGGTGCTGGCCGTCGGGATCGGCACCACCGTCGCGCTCACCACCCGCCAGGAACCAACCGCCACGGCCGCCGCGCCCGCCGGGCAGCCGGCCGCCAGTCCCGCTGGTGCCAGCGACCCAACCACCTCACCCACCCCGACCACCCCGCCTCCTCCGAGGAAGCCCGATGGCTCCGGTGAGGCCGCCAAGGCGGTGGCGACCGCCCGGGCCTTCCTGGCCCGCGAGCTCGGCCTGACCGAGCTGGTCGCTGGCCCGTTCCGCTCCACCGGCGCCCGCGCCGGCGAGGTCGGCTTCCGCCACAAGTTCGGCGAGGGCCGCCGGCTGCTGCCCCAGACCGGCCCGTATGCGGTCGTGGTCCGGCTCCAGCGCCTGCCCGCCGGCTGGTGGGTCCTGGGCGTTGAGGGCCGCAGCATCCAGATCACCAGCCCGACCCGGCTCCAGCGGATCAACTCCCCGCTGGGCGTCCGCGGCACCGCCGAGGTCTATGAAGGCAGCCTGTACTTCAAGGTCACCCAGGACCGCCCCGGCCGCGACCTGCTCCTCGGCCAGGGCCTGGTCGACGGCAGCGTCAGCACCCAGCCCGGCGACCTCGGCCGGCTCCGCTTCCGCCAGCCCACCAGCACCGCCCCCGGCTGGGTGATCTTCTACGACGCGAGTTCCGACGGCAGCAACCGGATCCTCCAGGCCACCATGGTGCGGGTCCAGTTCACCGCCGCCACCCCGGCCCCGCGCATCCTTGCGGTGACCACCAGCCCCAGGCTGCGCAGCCTGGGGGGTGGCTGGCTGGAGGTTCCCCCGGGGGCGGGCACGGTGGTGTTCTCGGTCAAGGCCGCCAACACCCAGCGGGTGCGGTTCGTGCTCACCCCGACCGGCAACGAGACCGGCCCTTACGCCCAGCTGCTCGGCGAGGACCGTGACCCCCGAGACGGGTTCACCCTTACCTGGCGCTACCCTGCCGAGGGCCTCTCCGCCCACCTCGGCATCGAGGCCATCGGCCCGGGCGGCACCACCGACAAGCAGTTTGGCATCGCCCACTAACTCCCCAATAGCGA
>Ga0126307_10002525_pt1 | contig 12355 bp, 10 predicted proteins | sample Plot28_FD_89955 | JGI IMG/M metagenome (GOLD analysis project Ga0126307, IMG submission 89955) | Serpentine soil microbial communities from UC McLaughlin Reserve, CA, USA - Plot28 | ecosystem: Environmental > Terrestrial > Soil > Grasslands | place: USA: UC McLaughlin Reserve, Lake County...
CGGCCCCGGCGGGGGCATGATGGCGGCCGAGTCGTTCGTGCGGCGGTGGCAGGACATGGGGCCGACCGTGTGGCTGGTGGCCGGCGCGCTCGCGGTGGCCTGGGCGGTCCTCTACGGGTTTACCTGGGCCGTGACCGACCCCCGGCGGGTGAAGCCCGGCGCCCGCACGCTCGAGCTTCCCGGCAGCGAGCCGCCCGTCGCCGTCGACGACGGCACGACGGCCCCCGTCGCCGCCTGGCGGTTCTAAGGCAACGTGTCGGCCCCGCGCCACTCGGTCGTCCGCGGTCGCGTGACGCGCTATCTCCACCATGTGCGCGAGTACGAGGTCGCCTCGGGCGTGGGCCCGACCTCGATCGGGGACGCCACCACTCCTGGTTGAGCACATCGGTAACCTTCGGCTCGTGGTGATCCGCGGGTTCGAACGACGTCTGGAGCGCATGGTGGAGGGGGCGTTCGCCCGGGCCTTCCGCTCCAGCATCAAGCCGGTCGAGCTCGCCCGGCGGCTGGCACGCGAGATGGACGACCGGAAGTCGGTCGGCGTGCGTGGCACGCCCGTGGTGCCGAACCACTTCACGATCTACCTGTCCCCCGACGACCACGCCGAGTTCGCCGACGTGCGTGACGCCATGAGCCGCGAACTGTGCGACGCCGCCCGCGAGCACGCCCGCGACGAGCGCTACCAGTTCATGGGCCCGCTCGACGTCGACCTCGTCATGGACGAGCGCCTCGGGACCGGCATGTTCCACATCGAGGGCCGCTTCCGCGAGGGCCCGGGCGGGGCCGGGGCGGGCAGCCTCGTGCTGCCGACAGGCGACCGCTTCACGCTGGCCCAGCACGCCATAACGGTGGGCCGCCGGCCCGAGAGCAACATCGTGTTGGCCGACCCGAACGTGAGCCGGAACCACGCCGAGATCCGCCCCCACGGGGACGGGTTCATGTTGGTCGACCTGGGTTCGACCAACGGCTCGAAGGTCAACGGCGTGCGGGTGGCACAGCACCTGCTGCAGGACGGCGACGAGATCGCCTTCGGCAACACATGCATGCGCTTCGAGGCGAGCTGACGGTTGCCGAAACTGCGGCACGGCGGCCCTCGCCGAACCGTCATATCGACTGTTCGGGCTGCTCAACGGCCACCTACGCCGGGTAGCCAGGGGCACCCCCGTTCGATCCGATCTAGGGGGTGCCCCGCCGACCGATAGTGTCCCCGGCGGTGCCGGAGCAGCTGCTCAACCTCCTCAAGATCTTCCTCCTGGTCCTGCTGTACCTGTTCTTCTTCCGCGTCCTGCGCGCGGTCTGGACCGAGGTGAACCCGAAGCCGGTGGCACAGGCCGCCGGGGGTGGCGCGGTGGCAACCGCGGGCCGGCAGCAGAAGCGCCCGGCGCGGGGCCGTTCGGCGCCGCAGCTGAAGGTGGTCGAGCCGCCCAACCTGCGGGGCCGCATGTACCCGCTGACCGACGAGCTGACGCTCGGGCGGGCGGCCGGCTGCCAGGTCCCGATCGACGACTCGTACGCCAGCCAGGTCCACGCCCGGGTGTTCCAGCGCGACGGCACCTGGTACGTCGAGGACCTCGGCTCGACGAACGGCACCTACCTCAACCGCCGCCGCGTGGCCGGGCCCATGGTCGTGAAGCGCCGTGACCGCCTGCAGATCGGCAACACCGTGCTGGAGATGGTGTGACGGCCATGGCCGGCAGCATCGAGCTGCGCTGGGGCGGCGCCAGCGACGTCGGCCGCGTCCGGTCGAACAACCAGGACCATTACCTCGCCAGCGAGGACGCCGGCCTCTGGGTGGTCGCCGACGGCATGGGCGGGCACCGGGGCGGCGAGATCGCCTCGCGGATCGCCTGCGAGACGGTCGACCGGTCCTACGCCGCCCACACGGTCGACGGCCTGATCGAGTCGATCGAGTCGGCCAACGCCGCCGTGTTCCACGCCGGCAGCGGCGACCCCGACCTGACCGGCATGGGCACGACGATCGTGGCCATCGCCCTGGTCGACGACGGGCGCGGTGAGCCGGTCCTTGCCATCGCCAACGTGGGCGACTCCCGGGCCTACCGGCTGGCCGGCCACGAGCTCGAGCAGCTCACCAACGACCACAGCCTCGTGGCCGACCTGGTGCGCGACGGCAGCCTGTCCCCGGAGGAGGCCGCGGTCCACCCGCAGCGCAACATCCTCACCCGGGTGCTGGGCGTCTACGACGACGTGCCGGTCGACGTGCTCACGGTCATCCCGCACAGCGGCGACCGGTACGTGCTCTGCTCCGACGGCCTGTTCAACGAGGTGCCCGAGCCGGCCATTGCCTCGGTGCTGCGGCGCCTGGGCGATCCCGGCGACGCCGCCAGCGAGCTGGTCCGCCTGGCCAACGAGGGCGGCGGGCGCGACAACGTCACGGTCGTGGTGGTCGACGTGGTCGACGACGCCGGCCGGGCCTCGGCGGCCTCCGCCGCGCTGGCCGGGTCGTCCGGCGCCGGCGCCGGTGCGGTCACCGCCGCCCGGCCCGCCGTGGTCGAGGACGACCTCGACCTCGACGAACGGCCCCGGCGGCGGCGAAAGCGCTCGGACGACGACGAGTCCCGCGCCCGCCACGCCCTGGCCGGCCCCAAGCCCCGCCGGGTCACCTGGCGGGTGCTGTTGTTCTTCGTGCTGTTGCTCGCCCTCGCCGGCGGCGTGGTGGCGACCATCCAGTGGTACGGCCAATCGGCCTACTTCGTCGGCTTCGACGGCGACCAGGTGGCGATCTTCCAGGGACGGCCGGGCGGCGTCCTGTGGATCGACCCCGAACTGGTCGAGACCACCGAACTCGAGCGCGAGCGGGTCCCGGAGGACCGGGTCGAGGAGCTCGAGGCCGGGGTGGAGCAGTCCACCCGCGCCGACGCCGAGGCCTACGTGGCACGGGTCACCGAGCGGGCGGAGGAGCTGAGCCCGACGACGACCGAGTCCACGACGACGACCCGGCCGACGACCACCACCACGGCCGCCCCGCCCAACCCATGATCGGCACCGCCCGGCGGAGGAGCGAGCTCGGGCTCCTCGTCCTCTCGGCCCTGTTGACCGTCGGCGCCTACGTGCTGGCGAGCCTGCCCGAGGACGGCACGATCCCGGCGAACATCGGGCCGTTCCTGGCCCTGGTCCTCGGGCTCCAGGTGGGGCTCCACATCGCCGTGCGGCGCCTGGCGCCTCGGGCCGACGGGATGCTGCTGCCGCTCGCCAGCCTGCTGGCCGGGCTCGGCTACGTCTTCATCGTCCGCATCGACGAGGCCAAGCGCGAGCCCGACGGCCTGGCGGGGCTCCAGTCCATGTGGCTGATCGTGGGCGCCGGCGCCTTCGTGGCCACGCTCATGTTCATCCGGGATGCTCGGACGCTCGAGCGCCTGCGCTACACCGCCGGGCTCGCCGGCCTGGGCCTCCTGCTGCTGCCCCTGGTGCCGGGCGTGGGCCGCACGATCAACGGCTCGCGGATCTGGGTGTCGTTAGGGCCCGTCAACTTCCAGCCCGGCGAGTTCGCCAAGATCGCCCTGGCCATCTTCTTCGCCGGCTACCTGGTCGAGAAGGCCGACCTGCTCCGCATCAGCAAGTCGATCGGGCCCGTGCCGGTGCCCGACCCCAAGCACCTCGGGCCCATCCTGCTGGCCTGGGGGGTCGCCCTGGTCGTCATGGTGGCGGAGCGCGACCTCGGCTCGTCGCTGCTGTTCTTCGCCCTGTTCCTCGTCCTCATCTGGGTGGCCACCGCGCGGGTGTCGTACCTCGTGCTGGGCCTGGTGCTGTTCGCCGGCGGCGCCACGGTCGCCCACTCGGCGTTCAGCCACGTCCAGGAGCGCGTCGACATCTGGCTCGACCCCTGGCCGGTGGCGGACAGCGAAGGGTTCCAGGTCGTCCAGAGCGCCTTCGCCTTCGCCGACGGCGGCCTCACCGGCACGGGCCTGGGCCTGGGCTCGCCCCTGTCGATCCCCGAGGTCGAGACGGATTTCATCTTCGCCGCCATCGGCGAGGAGCTGGGCCTGTTCGGGGCGACCGCCATCCTCGTCGCCTTCCTGCTCATCATCGGCGCCGGCCTGCGCACAGCCTCCGAGGCCACGCACGGCTTCGAGCGGCTGCTCGCCGTCGGCCTCACGACGCTGCTGGGCCTGCAGGCGTTCATCATCATGGGCGGCGTCGTCCGGCTCATGCCGCTGACGGGGGTGACGCTGCCGTTCGTCTCGTACGGCGGCTCGTCGCTGATCGCCAACTTCGTCCTCCTGGCCCTGCTGCTGCGCGTCTCCGACTCGACGGTGCGCCGCGAGGAGGAGAAGCAGGCCTCCATCGACCAGACCCAGTTGGTGGGCTGACGTGACCAAGCAGATCCGGAACCTCGGGTTCTTCCTCGTGGTCATCTACGCGGCGCTGTTCCTGCAGGTGAACCGCCTCACGTTCTTCGAGGCCGAGGAGCTGCAGGACAACCCCGCCAACAACCGGGCGATCCGGCGGGACTTCGACGCCCCGCGCGGGTCGATCACCACGGCCGACGGCGTGCTCATCGCCGACTCGGTCGAGACCGGCCCGGACGGCCGCTTCGAGCGCCAGCGCCGCTACCAGGCCCCGCAGCTCTACGCCCACGTGACGGGTTACTACGGCTTCTCGGTCGGCGCCGCCGGCCTCGAGGACGCCTACAACGAGGAGCTGGCCGGCCGCACGCTCGACCTCGACCTGCAGGACATCGGCGACCTGTTCGTCGACCGCGAGCGGGTCGGCAACCTGACGCTGACGATCCGGGACGACGTCCAGCGGGTGGCGCAGGCGGCGCTGGGGGACCGCGAGGGCTCGGTCGTGGCGCTCGACCCCCGCACCGGCGGGATCTACGCCATGTACTCGTTCCCGTCGTTCGACCCCAACCTGCTGTCGAGCCACGACCTCGGCGCCGCCGCCACCGAGGACGCCCGCCTCAACGAGGACCCCGAGAACCCCAAGCTGTCCCGGGTCTTCCAGCAACGCTTCTTCCCGGGCTCGACGTTCAAGGTCGTGACCGCGTCCGCCGGCGTCGAGCGCGCCGGCGTCACGCCGAACGAGCCGGTCTACCCGCAGGCGGACAGTTACCAGGCCACGCCGGGCGGACGGCCCCTCCGCAACTTCGGCGGGCGCCAGTGCGGCGGCCCGCTCTTCGTCATCCTCCAGCAGTCCTGCAACTCGGCCTTCGCCGAAATGGGCGTCGAGCAGGTGGGCGGCCAGGGGATGGTCGATACCGCCGAGGCGTTCGGCTTCAACGACGACGACACGCCGTTCGACCTGGGCGAGGTGGCCACCTCCGAGTTCCCCGACTCGGTCGAGGGCCCCGACGGCGAGGCCCAGCCGCTCGACCAGAACCGCGGCATCCTCGCCCAGCTGTCGATCGGCCAGAACGGCGTGTCCGCCACCCCGCTGCAGATGGCGATGGTGGCCGCCGGCGTGGCCAACGACGGGCGCGTCATGGCGCCGTACGTCGTCCAGGAGGTCCGCGACGACCAGGACGAGGTCGTCGACGAGACCGACCCCGACGAGTGGCGCACCGCCGTCAGCACCTCGACCGCCGCCACGCTCCAGGACGCCATGGCCTCGGTCGTCGACGAGGGCTCCGCCATCCGCCTCGACGACCAGGGCCTCGAGGACTGCAACGTCGGGGGGAAGACGGGTACCGCCCAGCTCGGCACCGACCCGCCCCGGTCCCACGCCTGGATCATCGGCTACGCCGGCTGCGAGGGTGGGGTCCCCGAGGTGGCGGTCGCCGTCATCGTCGAGGGGCAGGAGGGCGCCAGCGAACAGACCGGCGGCGAGGTCGCCGCCCCCATCGCCGGGTCGGTCCTCTCCCAGGTCCTCGGGCGGAGCGGCAACGCTCCCGCGAACGACTCCGGGGACTGAGGCCGTCCGGTGACGTCGCATCTCCTAGATTGAGGCCGCATGTCGCAGCAGGGACAGGTGATCTTCAACGGCCGCTACGAGCTGCACCATCGGCTCGGCCGCGGCGGCATGGCCGAGGTCTACCTGGCGCGCGACCAGCTGCTCGACCGGCCCGTCGCGGTCAAGGTCCTGTTCCCGGCGCTGGCCACCGAGGCCGGCTTCGTCGAGCGGTTCCGCCGCGAGGCCCAGTCGGCCGCCAACCTCAACCACCCGAACGTCGTCAGCGTGTTCGACTGGGGCGAGGCCAACGGCACCTACTTCATCGTCATGGAGTACGTCGAGGGCCACACCCTGGCCGACACCATCCGGGCCGAGGGGCGCATCCACCCCGACCGGGCGGCCGAGATCGTCTCCGACATCGCCGCCGCGCTCGGCTTCGCCCACCGCAACGGCGTGGTCCACCGCGACGTCAAGCCGGGCAACGTCCTCATCACGACCGACGGCGCCGTCAAGGTCGCCGACTTCGGCATCGCCCGGGCGCTGAGCGACACCTCCGACCAGAACCTCACCAAGACCGGTTCGGTCATGGGCACGGCGACCTACTTCTCGCCGGAGCAGGCGCGCGGCGCCGTCGTCGACCCCCGCAGCGACCTCTACAGCCTGGGCTGCGTGCTGTACGAGCTGACCACCGGCCGCCCGCCCTTCTCGGGCGAGAGCGCCATGGCCATCGCCTACAAGCACGTCCAGGAGAACCCGGTCCCGCCGCGCCAGCTCGACCCGGGACTGCCCGACACGCTCGAGGCCATCACGCTCAAGTGCCTGGCCAAGAACCCCGACAACCGCTACCCGTCGGCCGCGGACCTGCGGGCCGACCTGCGGCGCTACCTCGACGGCGCCCGCATCCTGGCCGAGCCCGTCATGGCCCCGGGCCCCGAGATGGGCGCCACCGGCGTGATGGCCCCCACGGCCTACGACGGCACGATGGTCGGCGGCCAGCAGCCGCCGGGCTACTACGACGACGGGTACGACGACTACTACGACGACGAACCCGAAGAGAAGAAGAGCAACAAGGGCTTCCTCGTCGCGCTGATCCTCCTGCTGCTGCTCCTGGCCGGCCTGCTCTTCTTCCTCGCCACCTCGATGGGCGACGACGACGGCGACGACGTGACGATGGTCGACGTCCCCGGCGTCGAGGGCCGGCCCAGGGCCGAGGCCGAGGCGACGCTGCGCGAGGCCGGCTTCGAGGTCGAGGTCTCGACCGCATCCTCCGCCGACGTGGCCGCGGACACGGTCATCAGCCAGGACCCCGGCCCCGGCGACGAGGCCGAGGAGGGCTCGACGGTCAGGATCGAGGTGAGCGCCGGCCCCGAGGCCGTCACCGTGCCCAACGTCGTGGGCCAGCCCCAGGCCGAGGCCCAGCGCATCCTCGAGGAGGCCGGCTTCCTCGTCCAGCAGGAGGCGATCGAGACCAACGACGCCGAGGAGGGCACGGTCGCCGAGCAGGAGCCCGGGGCCAACCAGCAGGCCGCCTCCGGCTCGACCGTCATCATCCGGGTCGTCAGCGGCCCGAACACGGTCGCGATCCCCGACGTGAGGGGGCAGGACCCGGCCACCGCCACGAACACCCTCGTCGACGCCGGTTTCCAACCCAACCGGTCAGACGAGGCCTCCAACGACATCCCCGAGGGCACGGTCATCGGCACCAACCCGTCGGCCGGCACGCAGGTCGAGCCGGGCTCGCAGGTGACGGTCATCGTGTCGACCGGTCCCGCCGCCGTCGGCGTCCCCAACGTCGAGGGGGCGCAGGAGGAGGCGGCCCGCTCGCAGCTCGAGGGCGCGGGCTTCAGCGTCCAGGTGACCTACACGCCGACCTTCGACCCCCGGCAGGACGGGGTGGTCGTCAGCCAGAACCCGACGGCGAACTCCCAGGCCGAGCCGGGCACGCAGGTCAGGCTGATCGTCAACCAGTTCCGCGAGAACGAGAACCCGGACCCGACCAGCCCGGAGACCACCGAGCCCGGGAACGGGAACAACGGCGACACCAACTGAGTCGCGCCGGCTCTCGCCGCACCGGCCCCGGGAGTCGAGGGCGGCAACGCGGCCGTTCTAGCCTCGCCGGATGGCACGCACGCTGGTCCTGCTCCGCCACGGCGAGAGCGAGTGGAACCTCAAGAACCTGTTCACGGGCTGGTACGACTGCGACCTGACGCCCAAGGGCGAGGCGCAGGCGGCGGCGGGCGGGCGGCTGATGGCCGAGCGGGACGTGCTGCCCGACCTGGTGCATACGTCGGTGCAGGTGCGGGCGATCCGGACCGCCGAGATCGCCCTGCGCGAGATGGGTCGCTCGTGGGTGGGCGTGCGCCGGCACTGGCGGCTCAACGAGCGCCACTACGGTGACCTCCAGGGCCTCAACAAGGCCGAGACGGCCGAGAAGTACGGCGCCGACCAGGTCAAGGTGTGGCGCCGCTCGTACGACACGCCGCCGCCCGCCATGGCGCGCGGTGACGAGCGCAACGTACGCCACGACCCGCGCTACGCCGCCCTGCCGCCCGAGGTCGTACCCGACACCGAGTGCCTGGCCGACGTCGTGGCCCGCATGCTGCCCTACTGGTACGACGCGATCGTGCCGGACCTGGCCGCCGGCCACACGGTGCTCGTGGCGGCCCACGGCAACAGCCTGCGAGCGCTGGTCAAGCACCTCGACGACATCTCGGACGCCGACATCACCGAGCTCAACATCCCCACCGGCGAGCCGCTCGTGTACGAGTTGGGCGACGACTACAGGCCGGTCGAGGCCAAGCCGGTCGACGAGCGCTACCTGCGGTCCCCCGAGGAGGTCCGCGAGGCCGCTGAGGCCGTCGCCCGCCAGGCCGAGGCCGGTGCCGCGCCGGAGCCCGACGACCCGGGAGACGCCCGAGCTGAGAGGGTGCGCGGATAGGCACCGTTGCCTTCTCAGGCGCTGGCGCGCCCGACAGGTCGAACGACGCGCGTCTCCACTCCTGGCGCCTTCGGCGCCGGGCCGCTGGGCCACGGCTGCGCCTATCGGCGCAGCCTGAGCTGAGCCGGACGACGCCCACGGCCGAGCGCGCCGGGAGGGCGGAGGCGGGCGTCGCCTGCGTCCTCCCGGTCCCCCCTAGAAGTAGACACGCACCGCGCCGTCCAGGAACGGGATCGGCCACAGCAGGACGGCGAGGATGAACGTCGCAATCGCGTCGGCGTCGTCGAGATTGTTGGCGTAGTTCCTGTTGATCGCGACGATCAGCCCGATGATGACCCAGATCAGGAACAGGAGCGGGATACGCACCCGAGTCCTCGTCATGGCGGCCATGGTTCCTCCCCAAAATGCGTCCGGCAGCGTGACCCGCTGCCCGTGACCCCGTTGGGGCGCTCCTACCCCACGCGTCGTAGGGTCAGACCACCGCTGCCGGGACGCGCCGTATCGGCGGCGGTCACAACACGGCGTGGTCGAGCGGTGTGACCCACACCTTGCCATCCCCGATGCGGCACGTCCCCGCCGCGTCGATGCGGCTTGACCAGTGCGGTGACGGCGACCAGCCCGCGGAATGCGCTCAGCGCGCCAGGGCGCTGCTGCCGTTGGTGCCGATGGTCCCGTTGCGGCCGGCCGTCAGCACCTGACCGGCATCGGACCGCTCGAGCAGGTACCCCCGCGACCGGACCGTCCTGATGGCGAGCTGCAGCGGCGAGAGGCGGCGCCGCAGGCGCAGGACGTGGACGTCGAGCGCGTTGCGCCCCGGTGAGCCGCCCGGCCAGCCGGCCCGGGCGAGCGTGTCGCGGGACACCACCGCGCCGAAGCGGTCGAGCAGCGCCTCGGTGAGGCGGGCCTCGACCGGCGGGAGGGACACCCAGCGGTCGCCGACGCGCATGACGCCGTCGTCGTCGAGCTCGGGTCGGGTGCTGGTGCCGGAGTCGGCCCGGCGCCGGAGGGCTTCGACCCGAACCCGGAGGTCGATGTCGTCGGCGGGGAGGCGGATCCAGTCCTCGAGCCCGTCCGACGGGATCGGGGGCGCCCCCTTCTCGACGAGGAGGAGCCGCGGCTGCCCGTCTCGCCGAAGTTCTTCTCGCCGGTCTTCCTCGGCCGGCCAGTGGACGAGAGCCACCTCCACGGCAGGGACCGTAAGGACCGATGGTTTCGCAATTGTTACGGACGGATGAACCTCGCATAAGGTGCGGGAAATCGCTACGCAGCGTGAGGCTGGCAGGCGTCCCGGCCCCGCTGAGCGAGGTTGGGAACGCCAACCGTCCCTCCGTCGCCGCACGGTGTCCGCCGCCGTTGAGCACGGCGTCGCGCCGGTCCGTATGCTGCGCCGCCATGGCACGCGAGAAGTACCTCGACCACCTCGCTTCCGTCCCGCTCTTCTCGGGTTTCAGCACGAAGGAGCTGCGAGACGTCGCCAAGGCCACAGTCGAGCTGACGCTGGAGTCCGGCAAGGAGTTCGTGACCCAGGGCGAGGTGGGCCGCGAGGCGTTCATCATCGTCGAGGGCCAGGCCGACGTGGTCCGCAACGGCACGAAGATCGCCGAGCTCGGCCCCGGCGGCGTCGTGGGGGAGCTGTCCCTGCTCGACCACGGGCCCCGCACCGCCTCGGTGGTGGCGGCCGGCCCGCTGACCGTTCTCGTCCTCGGCCCGCGCGAGTTCTCCGGGCTGCTCGACGAGGTCCCCACGCTGACGCACAAGATCCTCGCGTACCTCGCCTCACGGGTGCGGGAGCTGGACAGCCGGGCGTTCGGTTGACCTGATGGTCGAGGCTGCGGCGTGGTCGGGGACGCCACGGAGCACGACCGCTGGGGGCCACACCGCTCGTCCTTGTTACCGCGCGGTAGCCGATTGCGCCCCAGCGCGCCGGGTTCGGTAGTTTCCGCGAGGTGAGCTCGAGCACGACGCGCCGCATCAAGCCGCATCAGCTGGCGATCGGCCTCGGCGTCCTGGTGGGACTCGTCACCGTGGCGTCCGGCATCGCCGCCACGGTCTTCCAGTTCCACGACGACTCGGAGATCACTCGCGAGACGTTCGGGAACATCCCATCCGCCTGGAAGCTCGTCTTCTACAGCGTCATCCCCGTGTTGATCGTCTACGGGGGCGTGCTCTTCGCGAACCGGGTCCGCAACTGGGAGCGGGGCCAGCCCGACGACCGGCGCACGACCAGCAAGAACGTCGCCCAGCGCCTCAAGGACTTCCGCGCCGGCGTCTACATGCAGACGCTGCTGCGCGACCCGGCCGCGGGGATCATGCACTCGCTGATCTACTTCGGCTTCCTGGTCCTGCTCGCCGTCACCACGGTCCTGGAGATCAACCACCAGCTGCCGGAGGGCGCCAAGTTCCTCCACGGCGACGTGTACCGGGGCTACTCCCTGGTCGGCGACCTGGCCGGCCTGGCGTTCCTCGGCGGCGTGGTGTGGGCCATCGTGCGGCGCTACGTGCAGCGCCCGTACCGCATCCGCATCAAGAGCAAGCCCGAGCACGCCGTCATCCTCGGCACCTTCCTCGCCATCGGCGTGACCGGATTCGGCGCCGAGGCCTGGCGCATCGCCCTGGACGGTCGGCCCGACTTCGAGAAGTGGTCGATCGTCGGCTACCCGCTGTCCGGCCTCGTCGACGGCATGGGCACCCTCGCCGGCGGCCACCAGGTCTGGTGGATCGCTCACGTCATCAGCTTCGGCGTGTTCCTGGCGATCCTGCCGATCACGATGCTGCGCCACATGTTCACCTCGCCACTGAACATGTACCTGCGGGACAAGGAGCGCCCGAAGGGCGCCATGAAGCCCATGCCGAACCTGATGGAGACCGAGCTCGAGAGCTTCGGCGCCGCCACGGTCGAGGACTTCACGTGGAAGCAGCTGCTCGACACCGACGCCTGCACGATGTGCGGCCGCTGCACGAGCGTCTGCCCCGCCCACGCCACAGGCAAGCCCCTCGACCCCCGCGAGATCGTGCTCAAGTCGGGCGAGGTCATGGCGGCCACCGGCACGCCACCGGTGTCGCCGCCCATCGGCGTCGACCCCGAGATCACCGTCTCGGCCGACTCGCTCTTCGAGCGGATCACGCCCGAGGAGGTGTGGGCCTGCACGTCGTGCAAGGCCTGCGACGAGATCTGCCCGGTCAACATCGAGATCCTGGACAAGATCCTCGACATGCGGCGCTACCTGTCGCTGATGGAGTCGAACTTCCCGACCGAGCTTGGCAACGCCTACCGGTCCATGGAGAACTCCGGCAACCCGTGGGGCATGTCGCAGGCCGACCGGGCCGCCTGGGCCTCGAAGATCGACGACGTGCCGATCGTCGAGCCGGGCGACGGCTTCGACCACGAGTACCTCTACTGGGTGGGCTGCGCCGGCTCGTTCGACGACAAGAACCAGAAGGTCACCGTGGCCATGGCGAAGCTCATGAAGCGGGCCGGCCTCGATTTCGCCATCCTCGGCCCGTCCGAGAACTGCACCGGCGATCCCGCCCGTCGGTCGGGCAACGAGTACATCTTCCAGATGCTCGCCA
>Ga0126307_10002526_pt1 | contig 12353 bp, 10 predicted proteins | sample Plot28_FD_89955 | JGI IMG/M metagenome (GOLD analysis project Ga0126307, IMG submission 89955) | Serpentine soil microbial communities from UC McLaughlin Reserve, CA, USA - Plot28 | ecosystem: Environmental > Terrestrial > Soil > Grasslands | place: USA: UC McLaughlin Reserve, Lake County...
CCACGACGACGCGACGCGCCTTGCCGAGCTGGTCGAGCTGGGTGTTCTCCAGCTTCAGGCCCATCTCCTCGGTGATCACCTCGCCGCCGGTGAGGATGCCGATGTCCTCGAGCATCCGCTTGCGACGGTCACCGAACCCGGGCGCCTTGACGGCCACGCCGGTGAAGGTGCCTCGGAGCTTGTTCACCACCAGGGTCGCCAGGGTCTCGCCCTCGACGTCCTCGGCGATGATCAGCAGCGACTTGCCACCCTGCATCACCTGTTCCAGGACCGGCAGGATGTCGCGCACCGAGCCGATCTTCTGGTTGGCGATCAGGATGTACGCATCGTCGAGCACGGCTTCCATGCGGTCCTGGTCGGTGACCATGTAGGGCGAGATGTAGCCCTTGTCGAACTGCATGCCCTCGGTGAACTCCAGCTCCATACCGAAGGTCTGACCCTCCTCGACGTTCACCACGCCGTCCTTGCCCACCTTGTCGATGGCGTCGGCGATGATGTTGCCGATCTCGTCGTCGGCGGCTGAGATGGCCGCGACTCGGGCGATCTGCTCCTTGCCCGAGATCTCCTTCGACTGCTTCTCGCGGAGGTTCTCGACCACCTGGTCCACGGCCATCTCGATGCCGCGGCGCAGACCCAGTGGGTTGGCGCCGGCCGCAACGTTCTTCAGGCCGTGACGGACGATCGTCTGCGCAAGCAGTGTCGCCGTGGTGGTGCCGTCGCCGGCCACGTCGTTGGTGGCGGTCGCCACCTCACGGACCAGCTGCGCGCCCTGGTTCTCGAAGACGTCCTCAACCTCGATCTCGCGAGCGATGGTGACGCCATCGTTGGTGATGGTGGGCGCTCCGAACTTCTTATCGAGGACGACGTAACGACCCTTCGGACCGAGCGTCACCTTGACCGCATTGGCCACGGCGTCGACCCCGTCCTGCAGGGCACCACGCGCATCCTCGTCGTACTTCAGCTCCTTGTGAGCCATATGTGTGCTTCCTCCTTCCTAAGTCCTCGGGCTAGCCGACCTTCGCGAGTACGTCTGACTCGCGCAGGACCAGCAGCTCATCTCCGTCGACAGTGATCTCGGTGCCTCCGTACTTGGAGTAGAGGACCTCGTCGCCTTCGCTCACGTCGAGCGGGCGGCGCGAGCCGTCCTCCTTCACCTCTCCATCGCCGACAGCGAGCACTTTGCCCTTCTGCGGCTTCTCCTTCGCTGTATCGGGAAGGACGATCCCGCTTGCGGTCGTCTCTTCCTCCTCGACTGCCTGAACGATCAGGCGGTCGCCTAGCGGCTTCAACTTCATCGGCATTCCTCCTAGCTGGGGTGGGTGTTTCTCACGCCTGTGATGCGGTTCCTTGGCGCTGGTTGGCACTCTCGATGGGAGAGTGCCAGCACGCCCGAATGATTGTAACCAGACGCGGGTTCCGGCTAGTCGATGGCCAGCAGGGGAACACCGAGCAGCTTGGCGAGGCCGTGCCCGCCGTTCCGCATCACGTAGTCGTGATTGACCGCGAAGATCGGACGCGCGAGGGGTGCGAGCAGGTTCATCCAGGCCCTCGTCGTCTGCACGTTCCACTCGTAGAGCACGGCGGTCACGCTGCCGTGCTCGAAGAGGCGCCAGCGGCCGACACCGGTGAGCTCGCCAGACGCGTCGCCTTCCAGGAGATGGGGCTTCTCCACCTTGGTGGTCCGGACGAAGAACTCGAGCTTGTACGGAAGTTTCGACTTCCAGATGTAGCGGCCGTATTGGCCGACGCCGCACTCGTCCCCCTCCTCGAGCTTGTCCGCCTCGAGGACGCCCTTCCACCACGAGGGCCAGCCTTCGGAGTCGTAGATGGCGTCCCAGATCCGCTCGCGGTCGGCCTCCAGCAGCCAGGTTGTGAGGAATCGGTATTCAGCCACACTCGGTCAGTTTCGGGACGGCGTTTCGCCGTTGCCGAACTGCGTGCTTGGCCTTTCGACGATCTGCGAGAAGCGGATCACCGTGACCGTGTCCTCGTCCGAGATCGGCCGGGTGTAGATCTTCTCCAGGAAGTCCACGGTCTCCTCGGGGCGGCGGAACTCGGGGTTGTCGTGCGCGATGTCCTGGGGGGAGAGCTCTGAGACCTTCTTGACCTCCACGTCGTCGATCACAGCGGCGAAGATCTTCTCGCGGGCCTGGTGGCGGTAGCCGATCGTGATCCAGACGACCTGGCCGCGTTTGTACTTGCGCGACTTGTCGCCGAGGCGGATCGTCGCCGTCTTGCGGCCGCTGCGCAGCTGGTCAACGAAGACCGGCGAATAGAAGTTGAGAACGTAGAGGGCGGAGTTCACCCGGCGAGCCTACTTCAGGCGCGACCGTAGCGGCCGCTTACTGACCCTGCTCAGGTGGGTTGAAGCCCTCGGCGCCGATCAGCGGGACGAAGCGGCAGGGGCCGATCGTCTCCTGGCGGAGTTCGCCGTTCTCCCTGATGAACGCAACGAGCAAGTCGGCGGAGCCGGTGGCGATGGGTACCACCAGGCGCCCGTCTGTGGCGAGCTCCGCCAGCAGGCTGTGGGGCGCCTCCGGGGTGGCGGCGTGCACCGCGATTCCGTTGTAGGGCGCCTCCTGGGGATACCCGCGGCTGCCGTCTTCGACGATGACCTCCACGTTGCTGACCCCCAGCTCCTCGAGCTTCCGCCGCGCGGTCTCGCCGAGCTCGGGCACGCGCTCGATGCTGATCACACGGCCGGCCAGCTTCGCCAGCACCGCGGCCGAGTAACCCGAGCCCGTCCCGATCTCGAGCACGTTCTCGCTGCCTTCGAGCCGTAGCGCCTGGCAGATCGCAGCGACGACCCACGGCTGCGAGATGGTCTGCTCATGGCCGATCGGAAGGGCCGAGTCGTTGTAGGCGCTCGGGCGGATCTCGTCGGGAACGAAGTGCTCGCGGGGCACGGCGGCCATCGCGGCCAGCACCCTCTCGTCCTCAATCCCGCGGCGGCGCAGCTGGCGTTGCACCATTCGGGTGCGTTGCTCCTTGAATTCAGGCGATCGGCCTAAAGCCACTCAGAAGATGTAAGCATCAAGGCGTTCCGGCTCGATCACGGTGACGCGGCCTCTGCCCACCTGAACCACACCGGCGCGCTCGAGCGTGGCGAGGAACCGGCTGACGCTCTCCCTCGAGGTGCCGGCCATCTGGGCGAGGTCGGACTGGCGGAGCCGGATCGTCACGCCATCACGGACCAGGGGCGTGACGGCCTCCTCGGCGAGCAGCTGATTGAGCACCCCGGCGACCCTGCTCGGCACGGTCTGGAAGGACTGGCGGGCGATGCGCTCGTTCGCCTCCCGAAGCCGGCGGGTGAGCGCCACCACGAGCTTCTCGGCCATCTCGGGGTGGTCGCGGATCAAGGCCCTCATATCCGACGCCGGCAGGGCCAGCAATTCCGTGCTCTCGGCGGCCTCGACGCTTGCCGAACGCCGCTCGCCGTCGAGCATCGCGAGCTCGCCGAAGATCGCGCCGGGGCCGAGCGTCGCCAGCGTGATCACCCGTCCGTCGGAGTGCTGCCGGGTCACCCGGGCGCTGCCCGTATTGACGATGTAGCAGGCGTCTCCGGGGTCCCCCTCGTGGAAGACCCGCGTGTCCGCCGGGTAGCTCCGCGGAATGGCGACCTGGGCGACGCGGTCGAGCTCCTCGGGCGAGAGCTCCGAGAAGAGCGGTACGCGGCCAAGGAGCTCAACGATCCCGGCTCTTGCTGCGTTCTCCATCCCACTGAGGATTATCGCTGCTCAGACGGCTGACAGCTAGGGCACCAGTAGGTCGTCCTGGCAGTCTCGCCTTGAGCCTGGGAGAGGATCTTGGTGCCGCAGCGCGGGCACGGCATTCCCGCTCGGCGATAGACCTCCTTCGGCTGGCGGCCGCTGTCGACGGCTTCGAGCATCAGGACACGGGTCGCCGCCAGGACGCCCACGAGCTGCTCGTCGGTGACAGCTCCCACCGGCGTGCGCGGATCGAGCCCCGCTGCGAAGCAGCCCTCCGACCGGAAGATGTTGCCGATGCCGGCGACCAGCCTCTGACCGAGCAGGGCGTCGCCCACGGCCAGGTCCGGGCCCGCTGAGCGAATCCGGGCGGCCGCGGCGGCCGGGTCGAAGTCGGCAGCGAGCAGGTCCGGTCCCAGGCGTGCGAGTCGTGGGTCTCGCGCCAGCTGGGCCTCGCGAACGATCCGAAGCTTCGAGCCGCCGAAGTTGACCGCCTCGGCCCTGTTGCCGGAGAGAGCGATCCAAGCATCGCGCGCCGGCCGCCGCCAGCGCTCGCCCTGCTCATAGAGCTGCCAGCTGCCGCGCATTCCCATGTGGGCGTGCAGCGCCACGCCGCCCTCGAAATGGAGCAGCAGGTGCTTGCCGCGGCTCTCCGCACGCTCGAGCACGAGCCCGTCCAGCTCGGCGGCGGGAAGCCCGTCAGGTCGGCGTTGCCCGGGCGTCCGCGCTGAGATCTTGCTTCCGGCGAGGCGCTCGTCGAGGCGCCGCGCCAGCCTCAGAATCGAATCGCCCTCCATCTCACTCTCAGGCCACGAGCTTGCGCGGCTGGCGACGGAAACCTGCCTCGATCAGCGCAGCCTCCATTCCGGATCCGATCACCGGCTCGCCGTCGAGGCGCTCGATCGCGAGCTTCTCGATCTGACCGCCCTGAGCGGCCTCCGCCAGGGCGCCGAGGGACTCGATGAGCTCGCCATCGGGGATCTCCTGCAGTCGCAGGATGCCCTTGCCACCTCGCTCGACGTAGAGGAGCGGCTCCCCGCCGCGAAGCATCACGTAAGCACCCGCGGTGCGGGCGGGCCGGCGCTGGCCCTCGAGCTTGGGCCAGGAGAGGGTGGCGCCGTAAGGATTTGCTGGATCGGTGGCGGCGAGCACCAGGAGCTCGTCCTCAGTTCGCGGCAGGCTGCGCAGGCGCTCGACTGCACCGGGCAGCGCGAACTGCGCTCCACCCAGGCCCTCCACGAAGTAGCCGCGCCGAGCCGTCCCGAGCAGCTCGAGGTTCTGCAGCTCGCCGTAGATCGAGGCGAAGCCGCCGGGAATGCTCTCGGCGATGGCTGTCTCGCGGGTGACGATCCCGTGCCGCTCGAGCATCAGCTCGGCGAGCGCCCGCGTCCGCGGCCCAGCGGTGGGGGCGCCCTCGAACAGCGGCGCGCTCAGCGACCAGCGCCCGATCACGGTCCCGGCCGCCGCCGCGCGGCGCCGAGCGAACCGGCGGCCACCGCGGTCAGAGCGCTGGGCGGCCCGCAGGCGTGGTGCGCGCAGCGGCGCGAAGGCGTCGTTCGTCACCTCGCCGGACCATGCGAGGTCCCAGAGGGCCTCGTGCAGCTCCTCCGCCGATCCCTCCAGCTCCAGCAGGTCGAGCCAGAAGCAGGGGCCCTGAGCCAGACGCTCGCGGATCGCGTCGTGGATCTCGCCCTCGACCGCGTCCAGCTTGGCGTTGCCGGGGGGAGGCCCGGCGAGCCGGACGTCCTCTCGGAAGTAGAGCGCCACCTTGCCGTCGTTGCGCCCGAGCGCCCCGGCGCCGACCCAGACGACCTCACCGCTGGTGCAGAGCTCGTCCAGCCAGGTGGGGCTGTATGAGCCGAGTCGCCTAGGAAGGACGTCGCGCTCCCAGGTCTTCGGGGTGAGTGCAACTCCCTGCAACGAGATGAGCGCCTCGCGCAGGCGGTCCGGTCCGGCGCCGGTGCGGCCATGAGCATCGACGTTCTGCCAGCTCGGCAGGAAGCGGGCCAGATCGCGCGGGTCGGTTGCCTCAACCTCCTTGCGGAGGCGGGCCAGGCTCGCCCGGCGCAGCCGGCGCAGGACATCGGACTCACACCACTCGCGAGAACTCCCGCCGGGAAGCAGCTCGCCGCGGACCATGTTTCCGGATCGCTCCAGCTCCTTCAGCGCGGAGCTCGGGTCAACGCCGTAGCGGTCGGCGAGCTGCCTGGTCGGGAACGGCACGTGGGTGGCGGCGTAACGCCTGGTCAGAGAGACCAGGGCGTCCTCTACCGGCTCCAGGAAGCTCTCCGGCAGGCCCGCCGGGGGTGGGACACCGAGCGCATCGCGATAGAGGCCGGCGTCCTCGGCGGCGATGTAGCGTTCCTCGCCGGCGATCCTGACGATGGCCGCCCGGCGCTCCTTGACCAACTTCTCGAGCATCGACGCGGCCGAGTAGCCCTCCTCGGTTCGCTGCTCGCATTCCTCGGCGGTCAGGTCGCCGAGCCGCCGGAGGATCTGCTGCAGGCCGTCGCGGTCCTTGGCAAGGCCAGCCTCGGTCAGATGCTGGAGCTGGGCGGCGACCTCCTCCAGAGCCTCCGGGTCGATCAGCTCACGGAGCTCCTCTTGGCCGAGCAGCTCGGCGAGCAGATCCCGGTCGAGCGCAAGGGCGGCGGCGCGGCGTTCCGCGTTCGGCGTGTCGCCCTCGTACATGTAGGTGGCGACGTAGTCGAAGAGCAGCGAGGAGGCGAACGGCGAGGCCGTCGGAGTCTCAACCTCGACCATCGTGATCTTGCGGGAGTACAGGTCACGGAGCAGCTCCTTGAGGGACGGCAGATCGAGGACGTCGCGCATCACCTCGCGATAGGTCTCGAGGATCACCGGGAAGCGGGGGAAGTCGCGGGCGACCTCGAGCAGGCTCTGGGACTTGAGGCGCTGCTGCCAGAGGGGAGTTCGCTTGCCGGGCCAGGCTCGCGGGATGAGAAGCGAGCGAGCCGCGTTCTCGCGGAAGCGGGCTCCGAACAACGCCGAACCCGACAACTCCCTGATTACGAGGTCTTCGAGCTCGTCCGGCTCGATCATCACCAGGTCGCCAGGGGGAGGCTCGTCCGCGTCGGGCAGGTGGATGACGATGCCGTCGTCCGACCAGATCGCGTCGGCCTCCAGGTCCTTGTCGTCGCGGATCTTGGCCGAGAGGGCCAGGCCCCAGGCGGCGTGGACGCGGCCGCCGAAGGGTGAGAGGACGCAGAGCCGCCAGTCGCCGATCTCGTCGCGGAAGCGCTCGATCACGATGGCCTCGTCGGAGGGGACGACCCGTGTGGCCGCTTGCTGCTCGGTCAGGTAGTTGACCAGGTTCTGGGCGGCCAGCTTGTCGAGATCGTTCTCCTTCGCGAGCTTCTTCGGGTCGGCGTTGACCGCCTCCCGGGCGAAGGCGCCGATCGCCCTGCCGAGCTCGGCGGGCCGGCCGATGCCGTCGCCGCGCCAGAAGGGCACCGCGCCGGGGGTGCCCGGAGCGGGAGTGACGATGACCCGATCGCGGGTGATCTCCTCGATCCGCCAGGTGCTGGCCCCGAGCAGGAAGGTCTGGCCGGGCCGCGCCTCGTAGACCATCTCCTCGTCGAGCTCGCCGACGCGGCGGCCGTCTGGGAGATGGACGCCGTACAGGCCGCGATCGGGGATCGTTCCCGCGTTGGCGACCGCCAGCTGGCGCGCGCCGGGCCTGCCGCGCATCGTCCCCTTGGTGCGATCCCAGACGATCCGCGGGCGCAGCTCGGCGAATCGCTCCGAGGGGTAGCGACCATCGAGCATGTCCAGCACGTTTTCGAGCTGCTCACGGGAGAGCTCGGCGAAGGGCTGGGCGGAGCGAACCAGCTTCTCGACCTCGTCGACCTCCCACTCGTCCAGTGCCGCCATGGAGACCAGGTGCTGGGCGACGACGTCGAGGGGGTTCTGCGGGATGACCGTCTCCTCGATCTCCCCGGTGCGCATGCGCCGGGCGACGACGGCGCACTCCAGTAGGTCCGCCCTGAACTTGGGGAAGATCCGGCCCTTGGAGACCTCCCCGAGCGTGTGGCCGGCGCGCCCGACGCGCTGCAGGCCGCGGGTGACCGACTTCGGCGACTCGACCTGGATGACGAGGTCGACCGCTCCCATGTCGATGCCGAGTTCCAGCGACGAGGTGGCGACCAGGCAGGGGAGCTCGCCGGATTTGAGCAGCTCCTCGACCAGAGCTCGCTCCTCATGGGAGAGGGAGCCGTGGTGGGCTCGGGCGATCTCGGGGGGCGCCTTGTCGCCATTCTTCGTGTTGCCGGCATGCTCGGTGGCGGGCAACTCCTCCTCGAGCTCGTCGTTGTGCATCTCGTTGAGGCGCTTCGCGATTCGCTCCGCGGCGCGGCGGTTGTTGACGAATACGATGGTCGAGCTGTGCTCTCGCACCAAGCGGAGAAGCTCGGGGTAGATCGCGGGCCAGATCGAGCGGGTGTTGGTCGCGGGGCTGAGTGAGGCCTCGATCGGTCCCGGGTCGATCCGCTCCGGAGAGTGCTTCAGGTCTTTGTCCTGGTGGGGGGTCTTGCCGGTGTCTGCACCGTCGCGTCGCTTGTTGGAGAGCGGGCTCGGCTCGACCATGTCCTCGACCGGGACGACGATCTCCAGGTCGAGCTGCTTGGGCTCCGAGGCGTCGACGATCTCGCATTCGCGACCGTTCCCAACCAGGAACTGGCCGATCCGCTCCAGGGGCCGCTGCGTGGCCGAGAGCCCGATCCTCTGGATTGAGTTCTCCTCGCCGAGGTGATCGAGCCTCTCCAGCGTCAGCGCCAGATGTGACCCCCGCTTCGAGGGCGCCACCGCATGGATCTCGTCGACGATCACTGCCTCGACGCCGCCGAGGATCTCGCGGGCACCAGAGCTGATCATCAGGTAGAGCGACTCGGGAGTGGTGATCAAGATGTCCGGCGGCTCGCGGCGCATCCTCCGGCGCTCTGTCTGCGGCGTGTCGCCGGTGCGCAGAGCCACCGAGATCGGTGCGCCAATCCCCTGCAGCGGTGCCCGCAGGTTGCGCTCGATGTCGTAGGAGAGCGCCTTCAGCGGCGATACGTAGACAATCCGCACGCCCGAGCCGAGCCGATCGGGCTCACGCGCCAGGCGGTCGATTCCCCAGAGGAAGGAGGCGAGGGTCTTCCCGGAGCCCGTCGGGGCGCAGATCAGCGTGTGCTCGCCCGAAGCGATCGCGGGCCAGCCGGCCGCCTGGGCGGGCGTGGCGGCCTCAAACGACGCCTCGAACCACCTCCGAACCGGCTCGGAGAAGGGCTCCAGGGGTGACTTTGGGGTCGCGGACGTACTCATGCCGAACCTACCGACCTTACCGATCGGCCCGGCTCGGCTCTAGGACTTTGAGGCGGCTCTCGCGGCGATCCCGTCGACGAACAGGTCGATGAGGAGGTCGAAGCGCGCGTCCTGGTCGGTCATCGCGAAATGCTCCGCGAGCTCCTTCAGGTTCGAGAACTGCTCGTCGGGCAGCGAGCTGAAGTAGGTCTGGACCATCTGCGCCGCCTCGTCCATCGCCGGGGCGCCCGCGGGCGCTTGCTGGTCGTAGCCGGCCTCGTCCAGCGTGAAGCCGTTGACCACAGAGATCAGCAGCAGGTAGCTCTGCACGGCGAGCTCGTCGGGGACGTTTCCCGAGCGCAGGATCGCCAGCACCCGCTCCGACATGCGCAGGGCGTTGGGACCCATCGGGATCCGCCCGATTGAGAGCTGGACGATGTCGCGATGGCGCAGGATCGCTCGGCGCATCGTGCGGGCGACCTCCTTGAGCTGCTCCTGCCAGTGCTCAGGGGCCGGGTCGGGGACCTCCTCGACCTGTTCGCCGATGATCTCCTCGAAGATCAGATCGAAGAGCCCGTCCTTCGAGCCCACGTGCCAGTAGAGCGAGGCGGCGCCCGTGTCGAGCTCCTGGGCGACCCGGCGCATGCTGAATTTGTCGAGGCCGACCTCGTCGAGCACCTTGATCGCGGTGTTGAGGATCGCCTCCTGCGTCAGCGGATCGCGTCGCTTGCGCTTGCCGCGCTGCTCCGGCACCCGCTGCCAGGGTGGCGCGGGGATCGCTCCCGGCTCCTCGCTCATCTCGAACACCGTACTAGTGGCGAACGACGTTGCATGAATCGCCTCCCTCTGCTAGAACACCGTTCGAACTCAAACATCGTTCGCATAACGATAGCTGTTCGAACAAGGAGGTAGCGGCATGGAGGCGATGGCGACGGCGATGAGAGCTACGGCACGGGCCTATCCGCGGCGCTGGCTGGCCGCGGCGGTGATGATCGGCGCGGCGACGATGGACCTGATCGATCTGACGATCGTCAACGTGGCCCTCCCGACCATCAGGACCGATCTGGGAGCCAGCGGCACCCAGCTCGAGTGGGTGATCTCGGCCTACATGCTCGCGTTTGCGGCGGCCCTGATCGTCTCGGGGAGTTTCGGCGATCTGCTCGGGCGCAAGCGGATCTTCGTCGGGGGGATCGCGGCCTTCGGGCTGGCGAGCCTCGCGGCCGGCCTGGCGCAGACGCCGGATGAGCTGATCGCCGCGCGCGTCGTCCAGGGCGTCGCGGCCGCAGCGATGATCCCGCAGTTGCTGGGGACCTTCCGCGCGATGTTCGACGGCGAGGAGCGCGGCAAGGTGTTCGGCATCTACGGGGCGGTGCTCGGCTTCGCCTCTGCGATCGGGCTGGTCCTGGGCGGGGTCCTGACCGATGCAGACCTCTTCGGCTGGGGCTGGAGGACTGTGTTCCTCGTCAACGTTCCGGTCGCCCTCATCTTCCTGGTGGCGGCGATCCGGGTGGTCCCCGAGACCAGCAACCCGGAGGCCGGCCGACCGGACCTGCTCGGCGCCGGCCTGCTCGCTGCGTCGATCGTCGCGATCGCCTATCCGCTACTGGAGGGGCGCGACCTGGGCTGGCCGGCTTGGATCTGGGCGCTGCTCGCAGCAGGCGTGACCGGCCTGGTCGTGCTCGCGGTGGCCGGCGAGCGCCAGCCCCGGGCCGGAATCGCGCCTCTGCTGCGCACACGGCTCTTCACCATTCCGGCCTTCTCCGCCGGTCTGGTGGTCCAGTGGGCGTTCTCGGCCGGTCTGCAGGGCTTCGCGGTCACCTTCATCCTCTGGCTGCAGAGCGGGATGGGCTTCTCCCCGCTCGGTGCCGGGCTGACGATGCTGGCGTTCAGCTTCGGCAGCTTCGCGGTGGCGGGCGCCGCAGTGCCCCTGGCACAGCGCTACGGCCGTCTCGTGCTGTCGCTGGGCGGCGTCCTGATGGCTCTCGGGACTCTGGGCGTGATCCTCGGATCTGCCCACGTCGGCCAGGGCTCCGATCCATGGCCGGTCGTTCCCGGCCTGGTGATCGCGGGGGTGGGGCTCTCCCTGATGATCATCCCGCTCATCAACGTGGTGCTGGCGGCTGTCCCGCCTGAGGTCGCCGGCGGCGCCGGCGGCATGTTCAGCACGGCCCAGCAGCTGGGTGGCGCGATCGGAGTGGCGCTCGTGGGAACGGTGTTCTTCTCGGCACTCGAGGGGCACTCCTTCACCCACGCCGCCAAGCAGGCCGACCTGGTCGTGATCGGTCTCTTCCTGCTGGCGGCCGTCCTGGCGCTCGCCCTGCCGCGGACGGCGGTGGGCGAGGAGGAGGTGACCGAGATTTGAGCTCGGCGGCTGAGATGACAGCGCTGATCGAGCGGCACCGTGACGAGCTCCGCGCCCACTGCACGCGCATCCTCCGCTCGCCCCATGACGCGGAGGATGCGGTGCAGGAGGCGCTGCTGCGGGCCTGGCGCGCGCTGCACCAGTACGAGGGCAGGGGATCGCGCCGCTCGTGGCTCTACCGCATCGCGACGAATGCCGCCGTCGATCAGATCAGGGGGAGACGCGAGCCGGCGACGGAGAGCGCGGTCCCCGATCCGGCGCAGCCGGTGGACCAGTTCGAGCGGCGCGAGTCGATGGACCGGCTCGTCAGCGCCGCGCGGCGATTGCCGTCCAGAGAGCGCGAGGTGTTCGTGCTTCGCGCCGTCATCGGTCACTCGGCTCGGGAGAGCGCAGACATGCTGGACACGACCCCGGCGTCGGTGAACAGCGCCCTGCAGCGGGCCCGCGCCAAGCTCAGAAGCCGGCTCGGCGCGGGCGAGTGATCCCTCTTCGCTAGGAGCCGGACTCCGCGCCAACCGGAACGCGCCGCTCCACGTCCAGCCGCGGCAGAGCCTGCTCCAGCCAGCTCGGGATCCACCAGTTCCACTTGCCGAGCAGCTGCATCACCGCCGGCACCAGCACCATCCGGACGATGGTTGCGTCCAGGAAGATCGCCGAAGCCAGACCGATCCCGAACAGCTTCAGGAAGACGTCCTGTGCCGTCACGAAGGAGAGGAAGACGACGACCATGATCGCGGCCGCGGCTGTGATCACCCGCGCGGTCTTCGCGAGGCCGTCGGCCACCGCCCGGCTGGTGTTCCCGTCCTTCAGGTACTCCTCGCGGATCCGCGAGATCAGGAAGACCTCGTAATCCATCGACAGGCCGAAGAGGATGGCGAACATCATCACCGGCATGAATGGCGCGATCGGGACCTCGTGATCGATCCCGATCAGGCTGCTCACTCCGCCTCCGTTCGCGGCCAGGGTCATCACCCCGTAGGCGGCGG
>Ga0126307_10002527_pt1 | contig 12349 bp, 16 predicted proteins | sample Plot28_FD_89955 | JGI IMG/M metagenome (GOLD analysis project Ga0126307, IMG submission 89955) | Serpentine soil microbial communities from UC McLaughlin Reserve, CA, USA - Plot28 | ecosystem: Environmental > Terrestrial > Soil > Grasslands | place: USA: UC McLaughlin Reserve, Lake County...
CTCGACAGTCATGGCAAGGCGGAACTGCGGTTCGAGACCACAACCGAGAGCCCGCAGCTGGTGCGCACCGGCAAGGTCCAGACGGGAGCGGTGGTCGCGGTCGCCAAGATCCACCGCAAGGACATCGACCAGCTCGCCGACCGGGTGTCGCGGAACATCGTCGCCCAGCTTCCCGCGATCATGCAAACGACGATCGGGCCGCTGCTCCAGGCGCAGCTCACGCCCTTGATCGACGCGGTCACAGCGAAAATCGCGGCTGTGCGTGACCTCCAGACGACTGGGATCGAGCAGGTGCGGTATCACGTGCCCGCGCAGCGGAAGCCGCCGGCGAAGCCGGGGCGGAAACCGAAGCCGGGCGGCGGCGGCGCCATATTCCGCGTCGTGGTGCGCTGGCCGGTTGCGGGCGCTCCGAGGCCACTGCTCGTGGCGTGCACGCACTCGGGTCTGCGCGGCCCCTGGCGAGGCAAGTTCGACTTTCAGCCTCCAGCTCCCACGCGCAAGCTGATCCCCGTGTCCTTCTCGCTCGACAGCCACTTCAACGGCAGCTTCGCGGGCCACTCGACAGCGGTACGGCCGGACGAGCCGAACGGCAGCATCGAGGCGACGAATCTCTGGCGCGTGCACGTCCACGTTGCGGCGTCAGCCGAGCACCCCACGATGTCGTTCCCGGGCTCACAGCAAAGAGGCATCCAAATCCAGCATCCGTCCGAGGTGGTGATAGATACGGGGTGGATTCCCTTCACCGCCCTGATCGGGCGCAGTTTTGCGATCGCGCCGCGTAGCTCCTGCTAACGGCCTCGACTTCCCTTCGTGGTGAAGACGGCACCCGCGGGTGCCACGGCAACAAACTCGCATGGCCCGCCGTCTCGCGGCCACCGGTAGCCTCGAAACGGTACTCCGGGCGGGATCACGAATACGTCGCCCTCCCCCAGCACGATCGGGTCGTGACCTGCGCGCTCGAGCCGAAGCGATCCTTTCAGTACGCAGAGGACGTCCTCGCGATCGCAGACCGACAGCGCCGGATCGATCTCCTCGCCATCCTTTCGGATTCGCCAAACGGTGAGCACGGTGCCGTCGTGGAGCACCTCGACCGACCCGAAGGGAGTCATGCGCGGTTCCGTCATCGCGAACGCGGGACGACCTGGTCGATCGTGCTCCACGGGATCCGGTACACGGCGTTTCGCTCACTGACTGTGCCGGTCTGTACGGCCACGCCGTAGGTGCCGGCGGCCACGTACGAGTCCGGGAACGGGAGCTTCATGATCAGCCGGTCCGCCCCGCCCTTCAGGCGCCGCCCGCGTAACTGGCGCCCGCGTATGTAGATCGCGCGACCCTCGCCGATCGTGATGTCGCTGTAGCCGTCGACGAGCAAGCGCGAGCCCGGCCCCACCAGTCCGCGCTTTGTGTCCAGGAAGAGACCAGCCGGCGTGAACCAGCCGCGGTAGGCACGTTGGACGTCGCCTGCCGCGAAGTGCGGCGTCCCGAGCCTGCGCCCATCGAGATCGACGATGGCGAGCTCCGCCGTCCGCTTGACGGAGGAGTCGAATCCTCCGAGAGCGATGCGCTTCCCGTTCGTCGCGAGGACGCCCCACGCGCCCGCAATCGTCAGCTTCTTGTCGACGGCGCCCTTCAGCACGATCTGCGTCGATGCGTGGCCCGTGCAGGCGGTAGCGTCGCCGAGGTTGTTCGGCACGGGCGTGATCGCGACGACGCCACCCCCGGCCGCCACCACGCGGTCGCAGCCGTAGGTCGGCGGCTCACCGCTGTCCGTCCAGCCCCATTCGCCGCCGAGCTGGTGAAGCGTTCCGCGTGGCCGGCCCACCCAGAGCTCGTAGCTGTCACCGTGCGGACTGGGTGAGAGGACGTTCTCCTCCACGATCGTGTTCTTCCCCAGCCAGAGCCCGATCGTGGCGGACTCGAACCGGTCCTCGCGGCAGTACCCGAAGCGCTTCACCAGCGTCGGCTTCGAGCCGGCGTCGACCACCCGCACGTCGCAGCTCGCTGCGGCGGCGATCCGCGGTCCCGACGAGGCGAGCGCCGTTCCCTGGCCGGCGGCGCGGAAGAGCGGGGGCGGCAAGCTGCCCGCGGACGCGCTCGCGACGACGACCGCCGCGACCACCCCCGCTGCCGCCCCCTTAGAACCCGTAACGCTCGTCCTTCCAGAAGTCGGCATTGTTGTTGTAGCCGTATCGCTCCCAGAACCCCGGCTGGTCGTGGTCGAGCAACTCGAGGCCGCGCAGCCACTTCGCGCTCTTCCAGAAGTACCGGCTGGGAACCATCAGCCGCAGTGGCCAGCCGTGGTCGGGCGTAAGCGGCTCGCCACCGGCTTCGTAGGCGATGAGGGCGTCGTCGGCCTCGACGGCCGCCAGCGGCAGGTTGGACGTGAAGCCTTGCTCGGCGTGCGCGACGACGAAGCGCGCGGACGGCTTCGGCCGGACGAGCTCGGCGAGCTCACCCCAGTGGACGCCGCGAAAGTTCGTGTCGAACCGGCTCCAGCGCGTGACGCAGTGGATGTCGACCGTGACCTCGCGTGCGGGCAGCTCCTTCAGCTCCTCCCACGAGAGGCGGATCGGGTTCTCGACCTCGCCCCAGACGCGGAAATCCCAGGTCGCGAGATCCACCTTCGGCACGGTCCCGGCGTGGAGCACCGGCCACTTCTCGGTCAGGTACTGGCCGGGCGGGAGCCGCGCCGCGTCGTAGCCCGCGTCCGCGACCTTCTTTTCGGCTCTGGAGCGGAACACGCGGCCTAGACTAGTTCGCGATGCCCATCGCGGAAAGGCCGAGAGATTTCGTGGCCGTCCGCGGCCCGGAGGCCGAGGACTTCCTGCAGCGCATGCTCTCGAACGACGTGGCGCAGGCGCCCTGCGACGCGTTGCTCCTGACGCCGAAGGGCCGCATCATCGCGCCGCTGCGCGTCCTCCGTCGAGGCGACGGTGACTTTCTGCTCCTGACGGAGCCGGGCCTCGGCGAGACCGTCCGCGGGACGCTCCTGCGCGCGAGGTTCGCCGCGAAGTGCGAGATCGAGCGCGAGGAGCACACCTCCATTCTCGTCTGGGACGGGAATTTCGCACGAGCCGAGGAGCAGCTGGATGCGGCGGTCGCGGCGACCGCGGAGCAGGATGAGCTCGAGCGCGCGCGCATCGAGGCCGGGATTCCGGCATGGGGGAAGGAGATCGACGAGACCATCCTCCCCGCGGAAGCGGGCCTCGACCGCACGCACATCTCCTTCACCAAGGGGTGCTACCCCGGCCAGGAGCCGATCGCGAGGCTGCACTACCGCGGCCACGCCAACCGCGCGCTACGCGTCTTGCGGATGGACGCGCGGGCCGGTGCGGAGCTCCGGTACGGGGACAAGGTCGTCGGCCGCGTCACGAGCGCGGTCCCCGGTGTTGCCCTTGCCTACGTTCGCTCCGAGGTGCCGCAGGACGCCGAGCTCGAGCTAGGAGGGTAGTCCCGGCAGCTGGAGCAGCTGGACTCCGGCAAAAATCAAGAGCGCGGCCCCCACGATCACGAGCCCGACGCGCACGGAGCGCAGCGGGAAGTGGCTGCTGATCCCGACCAGGAAGAGGACGCTCGCAAGGATGACGGTGACGCGGATGTACTTGTCGCTCGTCTCGCCCGCATGCTCGCCCTCGGCATAGAGCCTGTCCGCCTCGTCGTCCAAACGATTGGACAGCGCCTCTCCGGTCGGTTTGTACTGCGGCATGTACTGCGGGCCCTTGGGCGCGTTGGGGTTCGTGAACGGCCTGGTCGCGAGCCACGCTCTAAAGGCCGCGTCGTACTGCGGCCGGAAACGCTTCTGCGCGACGAGCTGCTCCTGCTTGCTGCCCGAGAGATACGCCGCGAACCAGGCGTTGAAGTTCGCGGCGTCCTGGCTTCGCAACGTCAGGGATCCCTGAAACGCGCGGTTCGCCTTCGCCCGCGTCGTGTTGCCCTTGGCGATCTTGAGCGACGACTCCGTGTTCCACTTGGCCGCGGAGTAGCCGGACCAGGCGGCCGTGAGCGTCACGATCGAGAGGAGAACCGCTTCTGCGATCGAGATCAGCTTGTCGTGCCGGTGAAGCTGCTCGTGATGACGCTCGGCGTGCTCGCCGAGCTCCTTGCCGACTTCCGTGGGCGAGAGTCCCTCCGACACCGCTGTGCATCGTGAACGCCGGTGAAGACGGAGGTGCGCCCGGCATGATTCGAACATGCGACCTCTGCCTCCGCAGGGCAGCGCTCTATCCCCTGAGCTACGGGCGCCCGGGGAACCAGTTTAGCCGTCGCTAGCCGGAGGTTCCGGTCTCGTCGTGTGCCGCGCCCACGGGCTTCGACTCCGGTGAGCCGCGCTGACGGAGGTAGACCGTGAAGATGACCATCACGCCGACGGCGAGGAACTCGGACTGCCAGTTCTGGAGCGTCTTCTCCCAGAAGTCCGCGGTGTGGATATAGGTGGACCACGGGATGCTCGTCCCGTTGTGGTCGATCTGCTCCTCGTTGTGTTGCGTCCAGTTCGTGACCGACTGACCCGCCCAGGTGCCGAGGAAGATGAGCGCCATCGCGATCAGGAACGAGTTCGCGTACACATGCGTGCGCCAGTCTCCATAGCGCGCCCAGCGGGGCGAACGCGGGCCCGCGTGCTTGCCGATGCGCTGCTTCTGCGGCGACTCCATGCCGGCTTCTTCCAGCTTCTTCGACTCATTCGAGCCCTTCTGCAGCAGCCAAATGGCGGCCATCGTGAAGACGAGGAACTGCAGCCACTCCGACTGCCAGTTCTCGAGGACCGCGCCGCCGAAGTGCGACGAGGCGACGAAACGCCAGTACGAGTACGTGGGGCTGCCGTGGTCGCGCTGTTCCTGGTTGAAATCGAACCATCCGGCGAACGACTGCCCGATGATCGTGACGAGGAAGAGCGCCAGGAAGAAGAGAGAGAGCCCGTTCTCCTTGAGGAAGCGGCGCATCACTGATGCGCGAGCCCGATCGCGAGCCAGAAGCCGATCCCGACGGCGATCACGAGTAGGTAGATGACGAAGATTCCCCGCACAGAGAGCTCCTTCCGCCTCGCCCAGGTAGCGCGCAGGAACCGCCTGCAACCTGCCGAATCCGGGCGTAATGGCCGATATCCCCGACGCGATCGTCCTCAAACGCGACCGCGACCTTGTGGGGCGGATCTGGGAGCCGTGGATCCGCCGCGTCGTGCTGCTCGTCCTGACGGTGTTCCTGGCGCTCGCTCTCGCGAACGTGTTCGGGCAGAAGTCCGCGACGGTCGAGAGGCGCTCGCCCGTCGCCACGCTCGCGATCCATGCGCCGACGACGCTGCGTAGCGGTCTCATCTTCCAGGCGCGCTTCCGAATCGTCGCATCGCAGGAGATCGAGCAGGCGACGCTCGTCTTCTCGCGCGAGTGGCTCGAGGGAGTGACGCTGAACACCGTCGAGCCGTCGCCGATCGGCGAGGCGAGCAACGACGGGCAGCTCTCCTTCGACCTCGGCCATATCCGGCAGGGGCAGACCTACGACCTCTACCTGCAGTTCCAGGTGAACCCAACGACCTTCGGCAGCCGCACGCAGGAGACGCGGCTCTTCGACGGGAAGACGCTGCTCCTGACCCACGCCCGCGACGTGACCATCTTCCCGTAGGCCATGGACATCGCGATCCGCGCACTGATCCTCTACCTTTTCGTCTTCCTGCTGATGCGCGTGATGGGAAGGCGCGAGCTTTCGAACTTGCAGCCGTTCGACCTCGTTCTTCTGATCGTGATCGGCGACGCGCTGCAGCAGGGCCTGACGCAGAGCGACTACTCCGTGACCGGCGCCATGATCGCGGTCGGGACGTTCGCCGCTCTACAGGTGTTGACGTCTTACCTCAGCTACCGGGTCAGCTGGATGCGCCCGGTGCTCGAGGGCCACCCGCTCGTGGTCATTCAGGATGGGAAGGTGATCGAGAAGAACCTCAAACGAGAGCGCATCACGGTCGAGGAGCTGGCGGAGGAGGCGCGACAGCAGCAGATCTCATCCCTCGAGGACGTGAAGTGGGCCGTCGTGGAGACGACCGGGGCGGTCAGCTTCATCCTGCGCAAGTCTTCTTAGACTTCGCACCTTGCCGCTGTACCTGAGTGAGAACGATGTCGAGGCGCTGCTTGGTCCGGAGGAGGCCGTCGACGCCATCGAGGAGTGCTTCCGCCGGCTGGCGCGCGGCTCGATCGAGAACCTCCCGCGACATCGCCTGCGGATGGAAACCGGCGTGCTGGCGGTGATGGGCGCCGCGGATTCCGAGCTCGAGCTCGCCGGGTCGAAGACGTACCTTGCGTCGCCCGACGGCGCTTCCTTCGTCGTCAGCCTCTTCGCCGGCGGCGAGACGGTCGCCGTCATCGAAGCCGACCGGCTCGGCCAGCTCCGCACCGGCGCGGCAAGCGGCGTCGCGGCGCGCCATCTGGCGAGGCCGCGTGCGCGTTCGCTGGGCGTGATCGGGTGCGGCTGGCAGGCCGAGAGCCAGGTGGCGTGCATCCGTGCCGCCGTCCCGTCGCTCGAGAACGTGGTCGCGTACTGCCGTACGCCCCAGCGCCTCGCCTCCTTCTGCGAGCGCACGGGCGCCGAGCCGGGCGAGAGCCACAGCGACGCGGGCGAGCAGGACATCGTCGTGACGGCGACCACCTCCAAGGACCCCGTGCTGCGCGGAGACTGGCTGCGGACGGGGGTTCTCGTCTGCGCGATGGGAGCGAACCGGTCGAACGCCCGCGAGCTCGACGACCTCGCGCTCCAGCGTGCCGCGTTCGTCTGCTGCGACTCGCTCGAGCAAGCGCGCGTGGAGTCGGCCGACCTGATCGAACCGGTCGAGCACGGGGTGCTCGATTGGCTCGAGGTGCACGAGCTGCAGGAAGTCGTGGCGGGGGAGACGGAGGGACGGCAGTCCCCCGAGGACGTGGTCGTCTTCAAGTCGAACGGGATCGCGGCGTGGGATGTCGCTATCGCTGCGCTCGCGGTCGAGCGCGCGCGCGAACACGGCGTCGGAACTCAGCTCTGAGACGTCTTGAGGCTCTCGACGAGGTCCTCGCCGATCGCGTGGATCACCTCGGGGCGGTCGAGGATCCGGGCGCGCTCCTGATCCGTGGCGCGGTTGCGGATGTACGGGTCGTCCATGATCTCCGCCAGCGAACGTCCGCGGTCGTGCTCGCGGATCACGTATGCCGCCAGCGCCTCTTCCTTCTGGGAGCGCGTGCCGAGGAACGAGAACGGGTTCCGAAAGAGATTCGAGAGCTTGCCCACGGCGATAGAGTAATCGCCGTGAAGCGGAGGGCGGACGCCGGCCGGTTCGCGGAGCGCGAGGTGCACGGCTTCGATGATTCGGGCGCGCCCGAGCGAATCGTGATCTGGATCGAGCGTCGCGGCGGTGGCCTCTGGGGCGTCGGGCGGTGCGTCAACCCGCAGCACCGGCCGAGCGACGAGCCGCGCCCCGAGGACTACCTCTTCGAGGGACACGAGCTGCAGGACGCGCTCGAGTTCGCCAACACCACGCTCGAGGACGACGTGCGCGTGTCCGAGCAGGACGGTCGGCCCGAGCACGTGCGGCCGTTCGTCCGCGAGGAGATGCTGAAGCCGCTCGAGCGCTGGTTCTTCGGCAGGCGTTGAGGCTCGCCGAGCTGCGGTACGAGGTCGTCGACGTCCTGCGGCGGCTGGAGGCGGGCGGCCTCGTCACCGGGACGTCGGGCAACGTCAGCGCGCGCGATCGTGAGACCGGCCTCATCGCGGTCTCGCCCACGTCCATCCGCTACGACCGCATGCGGCCGGAGGACGTAGCGGTCGTCGATTCCCAAGGCGAGCTGCTCGACGGGGGCGCGCCGAGCGTCGAGCTGCCGATGCATCTGTCCATCCAGTCGAGCCGGCCCGAGGTCGCCGCCGTCGTGCACACGCACTCGCCCTATGCGACGGCGGTGGGGCTGGTGCTCGACGAGATCCCGGTCGTCGTCGCCGAGCAGGCGGCGACGGTGGGTGGCGCGGTTCCCGTCGTTCCCTATGCGCCGACCGGCGAGCGCGCGATGGGCGAAGCAGTGCTTGCTGCCGGCGATGCATGGGCGGCGATCGTCCGCAACCACGGCACGGTGTGCCTCGGCCGGTCGCTCGCCGAGGCGCTTCGCTGCGCCTTCGCGGTCGAGGAGGCAGCGCAGGTCTACGTGCTAGCCCGGCAGTTCGGCGAGCCGGAGCTCTTGCCCGAGAGCGAGACCGCCCGGCTCAACCGACTCCGACTGCGTCGGCTAGGTCACGCGGCACCACCTGGTCGGTCCCGTCGATCGAGACCGTGAGCGGCCGGAGCTTCTTGACCGCGACCTTCCCTCCCGGAACGAGGCCGAGAACGGACAGCTTCGGCAGCAGATCGTCGTCGTCGGGAACGCGCCGGACCGTTCCGGCCTCGCCGGCCGCCAGCGACGAGAGCGGGCGAACGTCGTGCTCCGCCTGCATCTGCAGCTGAGCGTCGGGGATCGGGTCGCCGTGCGGGTCGTGCGTCGGATAGCCCAGAGCGCTGTCGATCCGCGCCTCCAACTCGTCGGAGAGGACGTGCTCGAGCCGGTCGGCCTCCGCGTGGACCGATTCCACCGCGATTCCGAGGGTCTTCGCGAGATACAGCTCGAGCAGGCGATGGTGCCGCACCACCTCGAGTGCGACCCTTTCCCCTGCCGGCGAGAGGTCGACGCCGCGGTAGGGAACGTGCTCGGCGAGCCCGAGCGCCGCGAGCTTCTTCACCATCGCACTGACGGAGGCAGGCGACACGTGCAGCCTCTTGGCGAGAGCGGTGGTCGTCACCTTCCCACTGTCCGCCCGGAGCTTGTAGATCTCCTTCAGGTAGTCCTGAATCGCGTCGCTGAGGGGCTCGTCGCCGATGCGGAAGTTTAGGCTGGTTCGATTGTGATCCTTGTCGTCGCCGCCACCGAACGGGAGGTCGTCGCCGTCGACGGCGCGTGCGTCCTCTGCTGCGGGATCGGCCCGGTCGAGGCCGGCATCGCGACCGCAACGGCGCTTTCCCGGGAGCGGCCGCAGGCGCTGTTGCACGTCGGGATCGCCGGCGCCCCCGAGCTGGAGGCGGGCTCGGTGGTGATCGGCTCCGAAGCGTTCTACTGCGACATCGTCGATGCAGCGTCGACCCTTCCACGCGTCGAGCGCGCATTCCCGGCCCGGGCGCTCGTGGAGGCGGCGCGGCGCGCGCTTCCCGAGGCGCATGTTCTGCCGATCGCGACCTGCAGTCGCGTCGGCGGCGGGCGCGAGTGCGACGTCGAGGCAATGGAGGGTTTCGCGGTGCTGCGCGCTGCAGAACTGGCGGCCGTACCCGCGGTCGAGGTACGGACGATCTCGAACCGGCCGGCCGACGCCGACCGCGGACTGTGGCGGATCGAGGACGCGCTCGCGCGCTTGCGCGAGATCGTCCCGCCGCTCGTTCGGGAGATCCGCGCATGCGCCTGACCTTCGGGTTCACGCCGTGCCCGAACGACGCCTTCGCGTTCCACGCGCTGGTGCACGGCCTCGTCGAGGCCCCCTTCGAGGTCGAGCCCGTGCTGCTCGACATCGAGGAGCTCAACCAGCGCTCACGGACTGGCGAGCTGGACGTTACGAAGCTCAGCTTCGGCGCGGCGCCGGCCTTCGGCGACCGCTATCTACTGCTCCGCAGCGGCGCGGCGCTCGGAAACGGTGTGGGGCCGCTCGTCGTCGCGCGCGAGCTCGGCGACCGGTACGAACGGGTCGCCATTCCCGGGCGCGACACGACGGCCTTCCTCCTCCTCCGTCTCGCGTGGCCCGAGCTCGGCGAAATCGTGGAGATGCGCTACGACCGGATTCTGGGGGCGGTCGCGCACGGCGGCGTGGACGCCGGCTTGATCATCCACGAGAGCCGCTTCACCTATGCCGAGCACGGCCTCGTCGCCGTGGCGGATCTCGGCGACTGGTGGCAGGAGGAGACGGGGCTCCCGGTGCCGCTGGCGGGGATCTACGCGCGCGCGGACGTCGACTCGGAGCCGGTCGAGCGGGCTATCCGCGCCTCGGTTGAATACGCGTTCGCGCACCCGGAGGCGAGCCGCGAGTACGTCCGCGAGCACTCACACGAGATGTCCGAGGAGGTCTGCCGCGCCCACATCGAGCTGTACGTGAACTCGTACAGCGTCGACCTCGGCGAGCCCGGACTGGCTGCCATCGAGCGACTCGCGTCGGCTAGCCTCGCCGCATGAGCCGCGCAGTCGTCCTTTCCGCGGTCCGCACGCCGGTCGGCCGCTACGGCGGTGCGCTTTCGGGCATCCGACCCGACGACCTCGCGGCCATCGTGATCGCCGAAGCGGTGAAGCGGGCCGGCGTCGATCCGGCCGAGATCGAGGACGTGTACTTCGGAGCGGCGAACCAGTCCGGCGAGGACAACCGCAACGTCGCGCGCATGGCGACGCTCCTCGCCGGCCTCCCGCAGTCGGTGGCGGGCGTGACCGTTAACCGACTCTGTGCCTCCGGCCTGGCGGCCGTCGTCGGCGCAGCGCATGCGGTCGCAGCCGGCGACGGCGACCTCTTCGTCGCCGGCGGCGTCGAGTCGATGAGCCGCGCGCCGCTCGTGATGGCGAAGCCCGAGCACGCGTTCCAGCGCGGCAACCAGACCGTGTACGACACCACGCTGGGCTGGCGCTTCCCCAACCCGAAGATGGAGGAGATGTTCCCGCTCGAGTCGATGGGCGAGACAGGGGAGAACGTTGCCGAGCAGTACGGCGTGACGCGCGCGGACCAGGATGCTTTCGCGCTCCAGTCTCAGCAGCGCTGGGCGGCGGCGAACGACGCGGGGCACTTCGACGACGAGTTGGTCGCGGTCGGGGACGTCGCGCGCGACGAGCATCCCCGCCCGGACACGAACCTCGAGAAGCTGGGAACGCTCAAGGCCGCCTTTCGTCGGGACGGCTCCGTTACGGCGGGCAACTCCAGCGGGATCAACGACGGCGCCGCCGCGGTCGTGATCGCGAGCGAGGAACGGGCGCGCGCCCTCGGCGTGGAGCCGCTCGGCGCGTTCGTCGGAAGCGCTGTCGCGGGCGTCGACCCACGCATCATGGGCATCGGCCCCGTCCCCGCTGTGCGCAGGCTGCTCGAGCGCACGGCGATCGACATCGACGACGTCGACCTCGTCGAGCTGAACGAGGCCTTCGCCTCGCAGAGCCTCGTCGTAATCCGCGAGCTCGGGCTCGATCCGGACAAGGTGAACGTGAACGGGGGCGCGATCGCGCTAGGCCACCCGCTGGGGATGAGCGGTGCCCGCCTGGTGGTCACGCTTCTGCACGAGCTGCGGCGCCGCGGCGGCCGCTACGGGCTCGCGACGCTCTGCGTCGGCGTGGGCCAGGGCCAGGCCGCGCTATTCGAACGCTGAATGCACAGATTCGGCGCGAAGCCGTGTCCCACCGGTGCGGACTTTCCCGATACGCTCGCAGTGGGGAGGAGGATGGTGGCCCCGCGCTCGGCTAACCGACCGGGGGGCGGACGTAGATCACGCCCTCGTGCTTGATCGGGACGAAGGGCGCGCCGAGCGACATGATCATTCCCTCGACCTGCTCGTACACCGCGCCGGCTTCGCCGGCGTGGACTTCGATCTCGACCTCGCCGACCGGCCGCGCATCCAACCCGGCGTCCTGGAGCTCCTGCAGCAGCCGGTCGCGGTCAGGGATGCGCGCGGCGCTGATGTCAACCGAGTGCGGCACGCTCGCATCCTAAAAGCAGAGGAGCCCGCCGGTAGTGCGCGGGCTCCGCTGCCGTCAGCGACGCAAGGTCCTACGGCCCTTCGGACGTTTCGGATTCCCCGGGCTCGCTCGCCGAGGCGTCGTTCCGGACCTCGACCCTCTCGCAGTTGACGACGACCGTCGGCTCGCCGGCGCGAATCGTGGCGACGTCACGGCCGGGGCCGCAGTCGACCTTGTCCAGCTGCGCGTCCTTCGCGACCGCATACAGGTGGTCCGGCCCCCAGCCGCCCTGGAGGTCGTCCGCACCGAAGCCGGCGAACACCCTGGTCTGCCTCGCCGCCGCCGTAGACCGCGTCGTTGCCGGCGCGTCCGCGGACGATGTCGGCGCCTTCGCCGCCGTGGAGCTTGTCGTCGCCTGCGTTGCCCCAGACGGTGTCGGAGCCAGCTCCGGCGCGCACTGCGTCGTTCCCCGCCCCGGCGAGGACGATGTCGCCGCCGTTCAGCGCACCGATCAGGTCGTTGCCTCCAAGCCCGCTGATCAGATCGGCACCGTGCGTGCCGACGATCGTGTCGTCGCCGTCGGTGCCGTTGATCACGGCCGCGGCCGCGACCGAGACGACGGCGAGCACGATGACGGCGAGCACCGTCGCTACCAGCTTGGCTTTGTGTCCCCCTTCCCTCGGATGACA
>Ga0126307_10002528_pt1 | contig 12348 bp, 1 predicted proteins | sample Plot28_FD_89955 | JGI IMG/M metagenome (GOLD analysis project Ga0126307, IMG submission 89955) | Serpentine soil microbial communities from UC McLaughlin Reserve, CA, USA - Plot28 | ecosystem: Environmental > Terrestrial > Soil > Grasslands | place: USA: UC McLaughlin Reserve, Lake County...
CCATTGAGCAATGACGCCCAGATCTCGAAGGTCGAAGCGTCAAACGAAATGGGCGCTATCTGGAGGAACACTTCATCCTGATCCAACCGTGCGTAGTTCGTTTCTTTCACCACGCGCACGACGCCGCGATGCGTAACACAAACTCCTTTGGGCCTGCCGGTGGAGCCAGAGGTATAAATGACGTAAGCAAGATTCTCGGCGTTGACTCGGTTGTCGGGGTTCTGATCGCTTTCGTCTTCAAGCAACTCCCAGTCGCTGTCGAGGCAAAGAACTGTTCCCCAATGCGAAGGCATGCTGTCGAGCAGATGTTCCTGCGTGAGTACGACAGGTACCTGAGTATCTTCAATCATGAAAGCGAGCCGATCGATCGGGTACTGCGGATCGAGAGGCACGTAGGCGCCGCCTGCCTTGAGTATGCCCAACAATCCCACCACCATCTCGACACTTCGCTCGACCATCAACCCGACGAGTGTCTCAGGACCAACGCCGAGACTGCGCAGGTGATGGGCCAATTGATTTGCCTTCGCGTTCAATTCGCCATAGCTGATCTGCCGTTCACCGAAGATCAAAGCGACGGTCTCGGGAGCTCTCGCCGCCTGCTGTTCAAACAGTTCCTGGATGCCGGTGTTTCGCGGGTAGTTTGTTGCGGTGCGGTTCCATTCGACCAATACTTGTTCGTGCTCGGCGGCAGTCAGGAGGGGAATGGTCGAGATGGGCCGGGTAACGTCAGTAACCACGCTTTCCATCACCATTGTCAGATGGCGCGCCATCCGTTCGATCGTCGGCGCTTCGAAGAGGTCCGTGCTGTACTCCAGCATCCCGTGCATGGAGTTTCCTCTTTCAAAGAAACCCGCCGACAGATCGAAGATCGCCGTGTCGTTCTTCTGTTCGACCGGACTCAAAGTCAGACCGGGCAAACTCAATTCACTCGCCGGTGTGTTCTCGACTCCGAACGTCACTTGAAACAGCGGCGTATGGTTCATACTCCGTTCAGGCTGCAACTCTTCCACCAGCCTCGAAAACGGCAGGTCCTGATGCGCAAAGGCTCCGAGTGAGACTTCCCTGACGCGACTGAGTAGTTCACCGAAACTGGGATCTCCGCTCAGATCAGTCCGGATGACGAGCGTGTTGACAAAGAAGCCGATCAACTTTTCGAGCTCGCTGCGCGTGCGGTTGGCGACCGTGGTGCCGACGACGATGTCAGTCTGCCGGCTGTAGCGCGCGAGCAACGTTTGCCACGCGGCGAGCAAGGTCATAAACAACGTGACGTTTTCGCGCTTGCTCAATTCCTTGAGCGCCTCGAGCAGACCACCCGGAAACTTCATCTGGTGGCGCGCGCCGTGATGAGTCATCACGCTGGATCTGGGCCGGTCCGTCGGCAGCTCCAGCATTGCCGGAACGCCGCGCAATTGCTCCTTCCAGTACTGAAGCTGTTTCTCCAGCTCTTCGCCCTGCAACCACTCTCGCTGCCAAATCGCGAAGTCGGCGTACTGAATCGGTAATTCCTTTAGTGGCGATTCCTTTCCGGACGAGTATGCCGAATAGAGCTGAGCTACTTCTCTGATCATTACGCCGATGGACCACCCATCACTGATGATGTGGTGCATGGTGAAGATGGCTACGTGATCGTCAGCAGCCAGCCGGAAGAGATTCACACGAGCTACCGGCCCGCGCACTAGATCAAACGGCTGTGCAGCTTCCTCATTGATGAGGTATTGCACCAGCATCTCGCGATCGCTTTTTTCGCGGCCACTGAAATCAATCGGCGAAAGAGTCACTGGCTCCGGTGGATTCACAACCTGCATTGGCTGACCGTCGTTATTGATAAAAACGGTCCGCAGTGATTCGTGCCGGCGAAATAGTTCTGAGAAGGTCGCTTCAAGAGCGCGCACGTCCAGTCGCCCTTTGAGCCGCACGGCATTGGCTTTGTTGTAAATGACGCTGCCGGGCTCGAGTTGGTCTATGAACCAGAGTCGATGTTGCGCATACGAGAGTGGCGCCGGGCCCTGATCCTCGCGGCGGGGAATGCTCGGGACGACGGCCGCTTTCGCGTGCTCGCGCTGCTGGCGCGCTTGCTCGAAGCGTTTTTGGAGTAGATCAAGTTGAGCGGGCGTTAGTCGCTCCCGCTGGGTGAAACGATCTTGTGTTGACATTTTTTTACGAGACCTCGGCGGGATCGTCGAGCAGCAAGGCTAGTTTCTTGAGACCCTCTTCATCCAATGGTGCAAGAGGAAAATCTGACGGCGTGTAGACGCCCGCGTCGGATGATTCTGAATAAGCGATCAAATCGCGCACCGCGGTGACAAAACCCGCGGCAAGGCGCTCGATCGTCGCGCGGCGATGGAGATTCTTACTGTAGGTCCACTCCGCTTGCAGTGCTCCGTCACGCTCGAAAACGTGAACTTCTAACAAGTAGCGGCGAATTGAAGACTGGTATGAAACCGCTTCGCCATCCTCGCGGCCGGCTTGGAACAAGCTTGAGTCGGGTGAAACCACGGGCAGCCGAGACTGGAAACTGATCAATACTCTCGGCTTAGGAAGACGGCTGAGTTGTTCTCGTGTTTGCGGATCGCCGGAGAGATATCGCAGTGATCCATAGCCCAGTCCCCAGTCGGGCACTTGCCGTAACTGTTCCTTAACGTACCTGAGCGTTTCACCGAGCGTATCCGACTGCTTCAATTGCACAGGCATCGGGAACAACTGGGCAAACCAGCCGACACTGCGCGTCAAATCGATGCCCTCGAGCGGTGTTTCCCGACCCGGACCTTCAGACTGCGCCAGAAACAGATCGCTACCGGCCCAGTGCGTAAAGGATTCCGTAATCGCGGTGATCAGGAGATCGGTGATCTGCACGTGGTAGGCTTGCGGCACGCGCTCGCGCAGGGTCGTGGTCTCCTCTTTTCCAAGCGAGACGACGACGCGCTCTGCGGACGACCCGGTGTTTTCGCCACCAGGAAAATCGACCGGAACTCGGAAGAGCTGGTCGAACCGTTTGTCGGTCCAGTAACTCAGCTCGCGCTGCAAAGCTTCCGAACTCGCGTGAGCTTCGGATCGCTCAGTCCAGGCCTTGAATGAAGTCGTCTTGTCCGGGAGTCGCACCGGCTGGTTGCCTTCAAGCTGCCGGTAAACGGCTTCCAGATCTTCGACGAGGATTTGCCACGAGCGCTGGTCAAGTATCAGACGATGGGCCAACGCCAGCAGTTGCGCCGGTCTCGCGGAGCCTAGATTGAAGTACGCAAACTTCACTAATGGCCCGCGGGTGGCGTCGAGACTCTCTGCCAGCTTTGTCGCGTCCGTCTCCAGCCGGATGTTCTGCTCAGCTAAAGACAATATGGACAGATCTACGCAGCTGAATACGTCCTGATCCTCGACGGCAGCGTTCTGCTGCTGCCATTGCGAATCATTGTGAGTGAAGCGCAGCCGCAACGCGTCATGATGTTCCAGCAGATGGTCCACCGCTTTCTTCAATACTGTTGCCTCGAGAGGCCGGCGTGTCTCCAGCCGCACACTCAAACTCGCGACATCAGCTTCGCCCGCGCTCGTTTCGAAGAACCAATGCTGAATCGGCGTCAATGGGACCACACCGCTGACGGTGCCCTGCTCCGCTTCGATCCGTTTCGTCTTCTTCGCGGCTACTGCCAACTCGGCGACCGTTTGATGTTGGAAGATTTGCTGCGGAGTCAAGTGCAGTCCGGCGCGGTGTGCCCGGGCAATGATCTGAATAGCGAGCACTGAGTCGCCGCCCAGTTCAAAGAAGTTATCGTGGATGCCAACCGTTTCGACTCCCAGCATCTCACGCAAAATATCGGCAAGTGCCTGTTCGTCCGCATTTCGCGGCGCGACATAATCGGTGGCCACTGCCGGACGCGGGTGCGACGGGCGCACCGGAGCGAGTTTTTCAATCTCTTCGTTGACTCGCGCAGCGGTAAAAGCATTTGCGCGTTCGATGGAGGCTTGCAAGTCTCTGGTCGAGACCACCACTTGCGAAACCATGCCTTGCGCGAGTATTCGCGTGAACGCATCGACGCCATCTTTGGGGGCAATTCCCTCTTCGATACTCTCCTGGTAGTGGCTCTTGCTGTGGTTGTTTTCCGTGGGCTTGACGATCGACTCCGTTTCCGTGGCTCTGGCCTTAATGCGTTCGGTCAGGTCGTTGATTCGCTTCTCGCTGAACTCGTCAATTTCAACCAACTCGTTACCATCGGCATCCATGATCGTCACGTCGAAGGTGACGGTTTCTTTCTTCGAGTTCTTATCTTCGTTGTACCTGATGAGCGCGTAGATCTTGCGGGGGAGGGGCCGTCTCATCGTCAACTGCTTGTACGACAGCGGCAGATAAAGGCCTTCAATGTTGTCGAAATAGATCATACCCGTGCCGGCGGCCCGGTCGAGTAAGGAGGGATGGAGCTTGAAGTGTTCGAGATCGCCGTCAAAGACTTCGTCGAGTTCGAAGAGCACCAGGATTTCGCCCTTGCCGATGTAGACCTTTTTGATATTTTGCCAGCGTGGGCCAAGATCCGGATCGCGTTCCTCGTCGGCGACGAAGACTTCCCTGCCGTTGCATCGTCCGATTATTTCATCCAAGTTATACCGTTTGACCGGTTGTTCGGGCGCGTGAGCGACTTCTCCGATTGCGTGTTCCTGCCACTTTGGCTGCGCGCCGTTGCCGTTACCGTTTCCGTTACCGAGCAATGGCTTGCTCGAAACGCTAAACTTGAACGCGTTACCCCCATTGCGCTGAAGCACGAAGCGAACTTCCCTTTTCTCGTCGTCCTTGATGCTCATCGGCGTGAGGAAGAACACGTCCCTGAGCTGGACCGCGCTGCTGTTGGTATGTTTTTCAAAGGCGGCCCGCGCCATCTCCAGGTAAGTGACACCTGGTAAGACGGCCGTGCCGCCGATGCGATGCTCTTCGAGAATCCACTGCTTGTTGACGCTGAACTGCGTCAGGTAAACATCCTCTTTTTCTGTTTGCGGCAGCCGGCTTTCCAATAACGGATGACCGAAATAAGTAGCCGCGGAAGTTTCTTTGTTCGAGTGCTCTTTATTGAGATATTGGGCCGCCGTGTTGACCAGCATGCCCACCTCTTGCCAACCATCCCAATCGATCGAGATGACAAATGTTTCCGACTCCGCGGCGTAGTAATGAGCGAAAGCATCGAGGAAAGCATTACCCGCGCAATAGTCGACCTGGCCGAATCCTCCGAGCAGCGCGCTTCGCGACGAACACAGCGCCATGAAATCAAGTCCGGCATTTTTAAAGACGTTGCCCAGAACACGCGCCCCCTGAACTTTAGGCGCCATAATGGCGGCCGCCGCCTCTGGCGTCTTCAATTGGATCATTCCTCCACCGGGAACGCCTGCGGCATGTATCACGCCATTGATGGGGCCAAAATGTTTCCGGGTTTCTTCAACTGCGCGGCCCATCTCTTCCTCGCTCGCCACGTCAGCACTGAGAACCAGCACCTCTGCACCCAGCGATTCAAGTTCACGCACCTTTCGGATTCGGCGACTGGTGACGTCGCTTTCATCGTGATCGGTGACCCAGCGATCCCATTCTGCTGGTGGCGGCAGGTTTGAGCGTTGGACCAAAGCAAGTCGTGCCTGTACTGTGCGCGCGAGATGCTCGGCCAGCACGAGACCGACGCCTCCCAACCCACCGGTGATGAGATAGACGCCGCGTTGCCGCAAACGCGCCTGCTCGTTCGCAGGTTTTTCAAGCTTCTGAGCTTCGAATGATTGCGTCCAACGCTGCCGGTGACGATAAGCAACAATTGGATCGCGTGTGTCCGCCGCCAGTTCTCCGAATAACATACGGGCGAGCTTGTCCATTTGCCCGTTACCGGTTTCCGGAAGCGTCATGTCCACGCTGCGGCAACTGAGCTGTGGATACTCCTGTGGAGCAACCTTGCAGATACCCAACACCGTGGCCTTCTCGGGTTGCAACTGCTCGTCGCCGGTCACCTGCTGCATGTTGTTGGTGACAACGATCATTCGCAGAGACTCGTACTCGCTCTGTTCACCAATCGACTGAGTCAGTGAAAGGAGACTGTAAAATCCGAGATCGAGAATTCGGTCCTCATCATCGTGCGTCACGTTCCACAGATGCACGATCGTGGTCGGCTTCCTGCCCTGTGCCGACAACGCATCCAGCAACGCCGTGTAATCATCTCGTTGTCGCGGATTAATGGTGAATCCAGCGGCGGCTGATCCACTGAACACCGCGCCTGCTCTGACTTCGATAACTTCAGCCGCCGTTTGCCGCAGGCGTTCGGCGATTCGAGATCCGACGCCGCACTCATCGACAAACAACACCCAGCAGGAACCCGGCTTCACGCTTTCCGATGTCTCGTTGAAAACAAACGGAATGGACCGCTTCCACGAAGGCACGTAGAACCAATCACTCACGTTGGCTTTCCGGCGCAAGCTTTGACCGTTCGTAGCCGCTGAAGCTTGTCGTTGGGGTTGGATCCAGTAGCTTTGTCGCTCAAACGGATATGCCGGTAACGGCAAACGCCTTCGCTGCTCGCCGCGGTAAAAGCCTTCCCAATTAATTTCGACGCCGCTCAACCACATCCGTCCCAGGTTATGCAGCAGGCACGTAAGATCTGTTCCTCGTTCATCGGGATGGGGCAAGGAATGCAGTACTGTTTGCCCGGCTGCTTTATGCGGGTGCCAGCGAGCAATGGTCATTAGCGAGCGACCCGGGCCGCATTCCAGGAGAACCCAATCCGGTTCCTTGAACAACTCTGAGATTCCTTCGCTCAAGCGGACAGTCTGTCGCAAGTGCTGCACCCAGTAAGCCGGATCCGTGGCCTGCGAATCGGTGATCCAGGTTCCTGTCAGATTTGAAACGAAAGGAAGCGAAGGAGCGTGCAACTCGACGCCTTTCATCAACGCGCCGAAGTCTTCGAGGATCGGATCCATCATCCACGAATGAAACGCATGCGAGGTGTGCAGCCGCTGGCACTCTACGTCTTTCGCCTTGAGTGTTGTTGCCAGTTCAATGATTGCACTGGTAGTTCCCGACACTACGCACATTGACGGAGCATTGACTGCTGCTAACGAGAGCTGATTATTCAGCAACGGACGCACTTCTTTTTCCGGAAGGGGAACCATCAACATCGATCCGCCGGCCACTCCTCCCATCAGGCGTCCTCTGGCGGCGACGAGGCGCAGCGCATCCTCCAACGAGAACACGCCCGCCAAACAGGCCGCGACATACTCACCGATGCTGTGACCGATCATCGCCTGCGGCTGCACTCCCCACTCCATCAGGAGTTGGGCCAGGGCGTATTCAATGACGAACAGCGCCGGCTGGGTAATTGCGGTTTGTTTGAGCCGGTCGTCAGATGCCGCGAGTTGGTCGTCTGACGGAAAGAGCTCGTCGCGCAGATCGAATCCGAGTTCAGGTATGAGTTGTTCGGCGCAAAGATCTACATTTCGACGAAACGTCTCTTCAGTCGTGTATAACCCGCGACCCATGTTGGCGTACTGCGAACCTTGTCCGGGAAACATGAACACGACCGCGCGCTCTCGCGGCTCTTGTATTCCGGAAATGACGCGTCGTGGATCGAGCGTGCTCAACACGTCAGCGGCGTCGTTCGCGTCCTGGCAAGCAACAATGCGGCGGTGACTGAACGCCTTGCGACCGACGTGCAGTGTATAAGCCACATCAGCCAACTTCGCACCGGGATTCTCTCTGAAGTACTGGCTTAGGTTTGTCGTGGCAGTCTCGAGTGCGGTGCTCGACCTGGCGGAGATTACGAGCAACTGGCTCGGTCTTGATGGTCCTGAGCCTTCCTGTTCCGGTGCTTCTTCAAGCACGACGTGCGCGTTGGTCCCGCCAATTCCGAATGAGCTGACGCCGGCACGACGAGGTGTGCCGTTTCGTTTCCATTCCGACAACTTGTTGTTGACGTAAAACGGACTGTTGGCGAAGTCGATCTGCGGGTTGGGACGCTCGTAGTGAAGACTCGGCGGGATCGCGCCGTGCTTGAGAGCCAGAACCGTCTTGATGAGCCCGGCGACTCCCGCAGCCGTGTCGAGATGGCCGATGTTCGACTTGACCGAACCGATAGCGCAGAAGTTCCTGCGACTGGCGCCCGCACGAAAGACCTGGGTCAAGGCCGCGATCTCGACCGGGTCGCCAAGCGACGTAGCGGTTCCGTGAGTCTCGACGTAGGAGATGCTCTCAGGCTCGACTGAAGCAATGGACTGGGCCATCGCAATTACTTCTGACTGACCGTCTACACTGGGCGCGGTGTATCCGACTTTGTTCGTACCATCATTGTTGATGGCAGAGCCTTTGATTACAGCGTGAATCTGATCGCCGTCGGCGAGAGCGTCCGACAATCTTTTCAGGACCACCACGCCAACACCGTTGCCGATCACCGTGCCCGTTGCTTTCTCATCAAACGCGCGGCAATGTCCGTCGACCGAAAAGATGCCGCCTTCCTGGAACATGTACCCCGACTTCTCGGGGACACTGATTGAAACGCCTCCCGCAAGCGCGATGTCTGATTGATAACTCAGCAAGCTCTGACTGGCGAGATGGACCGCGACGAGCGAAGTTGAACAGGCAGTCTGGACCGTGACGGCCGGTCCTTTCAAATTCAGTTTGTAAGCGACTCGGGTAGCGAGATGATCGGTCCGGTTGCGGATTGACGCCTGCATGATCCCGACCGAGTCGAGCAGTCCCGGGTTCGAAAGAATGTTGAGCATCAGGTAACTGTTGAGGCTGACGCCCGCATAGACAGAGATAGCTTCCTGATAGCGATCGGGATCGTACCCGGCGTTTTCCAATGCTTCCCATGCGCATTCGAGAAAGAAGCGTTGTTGCGGATCCATCGTCTCGGCTTCCTTGGGACTGAACCCAAAGAAAACGGCATCAAAAAGGTCGATGTCCGCGAGAGCTGCCTTGGCTTTCACATAGTTTGAATCGGCGAGCGCTGCTGGATCGACGCCTTCGCTGATTAACTCGTCCTCCGTGAAGAACGACACACACTCCACGCCGTCCCTCAAGCGCTGCCAAAATTCAGTGACATTTTTGGCCAGAGGAAATCGACCGGCCATGCCAATGATGGCGATTCGTTCTACTTCGTCTTTGAGTTTGGTCTGACTCATACGTTCGCCTCGACCCTCTCCCGGTTAACTCTATTTCTGTTCATTGCTTGTTTTTGCTTCTCGGCGCGGTCGCGCGCCTTCTGGTAGGAAGGTTGATGGTTGTCTTGCTGGCCCAGGTGTTTCGCCATCGCCTTGATGGTCGGATGCTTGAACATATCCACCATCGAAATCTCTTTTTCAAACGTTGCCCGCAACTTGCTATGAACCTGGACCATGAGCAGCGAATGACCACCCAGCTCGAAGAAGTTGTCTTCAACGCCGACGCTATCGACGTGAAGCGCCTGTTGCCAGATGGCGGCAATCGTCCGTTCGATCCGGTTCTGCGGCGCTACGTAGCTCGCTTTCAAATCGGGCCGCAGGCTTTCTGGCGCCGGCAAAGCGGCGCGATCAACTTTTCCGTTGCGAGTCAGCGGCAATTTATCGAGTAGCACAAACGATGCGGGGATCATGTAGGACGGCAGTTTGTCCTGAAGAAATTGCCGCAGATCTGCTTCGTGCAATACCTTCGCCGATTCAGTTGGGGATTTGCATGTGTCAGGTTCAGTGGTCCGCCAGTTCGGTTTTATGGCGTACAGGTTGTGGCGATCGGTGCCGCGGAGTTCGTCTTCCTGTTCCGCAACAACGGTGAACCCGCGACTCTCCAGCAAGGTCGTGATCGCGGACACACGACCTTCGTTCTCTGTGCCTTTCCCGTCATGAACTTCCATGACGACTTGCCCGATGCTTTCCCAGTCTCGCGGTTCGATCCCGTTGAGAACATCGAGCTCGGCGCGCTGGACGTCGATCTTCAAAAGGTCGATGCGTTCAACCTTCTCCGTCCGGATCACTTCGGAAAGCGTGTGTAATTGCGATTGATATGTCTGCGCGCGGAAGCGTTCGGCGAGAACTCCGTCAGCGTGTTCGAGCAAGGTCGATACCTCGGCGGCCGGTTGCTCCTGCCGGCGCATGTATTCCTTAACGACCTCGACGTCACCACTTGTGTCCGCGTAGGCAGCGAGGCCGGACATCATCGAATACTGAGGATAGAACGTGAACGATTCGATTTTCCTTTCAGCCGACAGCCCGAACGGAAATGTTTTGACCTGCGTTCCGTAGAGTTCGGCGTTGAGGCGCAGGGTCTGATAAATGGGTTCAATCGGCTCGAAGGAATAGATGCGTGCATGCGGACAGTGTTGAATCACGAAGAGAGTGAACATGCCTATGTTTCCGCCGACATCAAAGACACACGCGTTCGCAGGCAGGCTCAGTCCGTGCTTCAGGTAGATCTGCTTTTCAAAAATCTCGTCGTAAAGGTAATCAGTCTCATGCCGGTTCTGGTGAACGATAGCCATGCCGTTGGGCAACTGGTAGCGCGGGCGGCCCTCGATCTTTGCCAGGTGGCGGCGGTGTGGGACGAGGTAAGCCACCAGGCGAACCGCATCCGGCTCGTCTTCGCGGGCCATTACCACTGCTTCGCGAACGGCTTCGTGCGCCGCCAGGACGTTTTCTATCTCACCCAGTTCGGTGCGATAGCCGCGGATCTTCACCTGATGATCGAGACGGCCCAGGAATTCGATATTGCCGTCGGGCATGCGGCGCGCGCGATCGCCCGTGCGGTAAACGCGTGCGCCAGGGACATTGCTGAATGCATCGGGAGTGAATCGTTCCGCTGTCAGATCCGGACGCCGCAAATAACCGCGCGCGACTCCTGCTCCGCCGACGTGCAGTTCGCCGGCCACACTAATCGGCGCCAAATGCTGTCCCTGGTCCAGGATGTAAGTTTTAATGTTGCCGATCGGCTTCCCGATGGTTGGCGACGGACTGTCGCCGATGCGACTCACGGTTGCGTCAACCGTGCATTCAGTGGGTCCGTACACGTTGTAGAATCGAGTTCCGGTTTGGCTGGCCAGAGTCTCCCACGTTTTTTGATCCACCTCTTCTCCGCCGACCAGCATCAGCTTCAGATCAGTCTGAGCGCCGGCTAACGTATCGCCGTCAAGCAACAGCTTCAACTGAGACGGAGTGCAATCCAGCACATTGATTCGGCGCCGGCTGATGAACTTCATCAACTCCGAGCGATCAATGCGCACCTCTTCCGGCACGAGATCTAGTGTATGTCCGTAGATCAGTTGAATTACCTGCTTGACGGAAGCATCAAACACCAGCGGCGCGTTGACGCTGACTCGCAAAGGCGCGTTCTGTCCGGCATAGACGGAGTTGCGCAAGGCGTTTGCAAGATTGACAACCGAACGGTGCTGGACCATGACGCCTTTTGGCCGGCCGGTCGAACCGGACGTATAAATTACGTAAGCCAGGTTTTCAGGCTGTGTATCCGATTCTGGGTTGGACGTGCTCTCGAGTGCTACCGCTTCCGCATCGGTGTCGAGGCAAACACAAGCTCCGGCATACTCCGGTAAATTGCCGCGCAAAGCCTGTTGGGTAATCACGATCGAAGCTTCGGTGTCTGCAAGCATGAATGCCAGCCGCTGTCGCGGAAGCAGGGGATCGAACGGAACGTAAGCAGCGCCCGCTTTCCAAATCGCCATCAGCGCAGTAATCAGCTCAACCGAGCGGGGCAGGTAAAGAGCAATTAGTTTGTCGGGGCCAGCACCAAGCCGGCGCAGATGATGGGCCAGTTGGTTAGCGCGTTCGTCGAGCTCCCGAAAAGTCAGTTGTTGTGATTCAAAAGCAACGGCAGTGGCATCGGGAATTCGCTCAACCTGCTCCGCAAATAACTCGTGAATGGAGGCATCGTCACGATACGAGAGGTTTGTCTCATTCCAGTCGACGATAAGCTGTGCCCGTTCGCTTTGTCTGAGAATGTTGAGCTGACCGACTGGCGTATCGACATTGTTGACGAGGCTGTGCAGCAGTGCCTCGTATTGACCCATCAGGCGCTCGATGTCAGAGGCTTCGTAGCTTCTCGAATCGTAATGGAATTCCAGAACGAGTTGTGGGCCACGCCGGGAGGCCGCTAAAAGAAGCTTGAAGGTGTCAACGCGGCTCTCGAGTTTTAGCGGCGAGATCTTCAGTGGACCAACCTGTTGCGCTTCCGGCCATTCGTGGTAATCAAACTTGAACGGTAAGAGCGTTTGGCCGGCTCGCGTTGCGCCCCAGTTGAAGTACTCGTGCCGGCTGTGATTGGCCTGCACCGCATTATTCATCAGCGGCAGGATGTTGCCGAAACGATAGTGCTCTTTGAAGCTAAAGCTGACAGGCAGGTAACCTGCAAAGAGTCCGACG
>Ga0126307_10002529_pt1 | contig 12347 bp, 15 predicted proteins | sample Plot28_FD_89955 | JGI IMG/M metagenome (GOLD analysis project Ga0126307, IMG submission 89955) | Serpentine soil microbial communities from UC McLaughlin Reserve, CA, USA - Plot28 | ecosystem: Environmental > Terrestrial > Soil > Grasslands | place: USA: UC McLaughlin Reserve, Lake County...
ACGCGCGTGACGGATGGCGAGGCCTCGCTCGCCGCGATGTCGCGCATCGCCGCAAGGCCGGAGAGCCAACTCGGGAACAGGTAGCCGAGGATCTTCCGCTCCGGCGGTACGCGACGAACGTGGATCGTCGCCTCTGTGATCACGCCAAGCCGACCCTCGCTGCCGAGCACCATCTCGCGGACGCTCGGACCGGTGGAAGTGCTCGGGATCGGCCGTACGCGGAGGATGCCCGAAGGCGTCACAACTCGCAGCCCGCGCGTGAGCTCCGCGATGTCGCCGTAGCGGTCGGACTGCATCCCGGACGAGCGCGTGGCGATCCAGCCGCCGAGCGTCGAGTACGTGAAGCTGTCCGGGAAGTGGCCGCAGGTCCAGCCCTCCGCGCCGAGCTGGCGCTCGAGGTCGGGGCCGAAGACGCCGGCCTCCACGCGCGCGAGCTGCGACGTCGCATCGATCGACAGCACCCGCCTCATGCGGCTCATGTCGACCGAGATCACGGGCCGCGGCTCTCCCGCGTCCGGCTCGAGGCTTCCGGAGATGCTCGAGCCGGCTCCGAACGGGATGACCACGGCGTCGTGGTCGAGAGCTGCCTGCACGATGCCCACGACCTGGCCCTCCGCCCCCGGCCGCACGACGACGTCAGGCAGGCGACCGAGGTCTCCCCGCCGCTGGCGGACGAGATCGGTGAGGCTCTTGCCGCGGCCGTGCACGACGCGATCGTGGTCGCGCGTAGATACGTGCTCGGCGCCGACCGCGTCGGCGAGGCGCGCCCTCAGCTCGCCGGGAAGCTGCGTCGCCGGGACGTCCAGGTCCGAGAACCTCATCGCGGCGATGCCCGGCCGGCGAACGTCGAGCTCGAGCACGCGCTGGATGAACGGCGCGAGCTCCGGCTTCCCCTCGTGGCTGAACGCGACGTCCTCGGCGCCCCAGCCCCACCATTTCATCGCCGGGCTCACGCCCTCCTCGTACCCGAGGGCGCTCAGCTATATCGGCTCAGAGCTCGGGGTCGTGCTCGGCGCGCGCCTGCTCGAGCAGCGCTGCGAGCGCGTGCACCAGTTGATCGAGGAGCGCCGCGCCACGCTCCGCGGAGGCGGCGCTCGGCGTCCCGACCACGCCGCTGCGCGTGACCGCCGGCATCGCATACGAGAGCACGCGGCCCACGGTGCGGTCGGGCTCATCCCGCGCACGCTCCGGGCGTACGTGGTCGGCCGCCAGCTCGAGCAGCATCGAGGTCTCTGCCTCGTTCGCGTGGAAGTCCGCGGCGTCGTCGGTATAGCGCGCCGCGATCTCGGGCGTGATGTCGAAGATCGACACGAAGCGCGGCCGCAGGTCGGGGAGCTCGTGGCGCAGCTGGAGGATGGCGCTCTGGCATGGCGGTCCGTTCGTCGCGTGACCGTTCACGATCACGAGCTTGCGAAAGCGTGACGCGTGAATCCAGCGGCCCGTCTCCACGACGACCGCGGTCATCGTCGCCGGCAACAGCGAAATCGTGCCGGGCCAGTGGTCCGTGTGGCCGAGTGAGCAGCCGTACGCGAGCGCGGGGAGCACGACGTCGCCTGTCCGCTGCGCCGCCGCGTCGGCCACGTGGTCCGCGAGCAGCGTGTCGGTTCCCGTGGCGAGATGCGGTCCGTGCTGTTCGGTCGCCCCGACGGGCAGAACGGCTATCGCACCGGCGGCCGCCGCCTCGCCCACCTCGTCCATCGTCAACGCGGACCAACGTGCCAAAGCGGCACCATCCCTTCCATCGCCGTGCGGGCCGCGAATATAGTCCGCCGGTGGCCACGCCACAGCACGACCTGGCCGTGCTCGACGGCATTCGTGACCGCCTCGCCTCCGCCGGCGTTCGCTATTGCATGGCGACGTACGCGGACGGGCACGGCGTCGCGAAGTGCAAGACGGTCCCGCTCGGCCACTTTCAGTCGATGATGCACGGCTCCGAGCTGTTCACCGGCGCGGCGCTCGACATGCTCGGGCAGTCGCCGGCCGACGACGAGCTCGCCGTCTGGCCGGATCCCGACGCGCTCGTGCAGCTCCCCTGGCGTCCCGAGGTCGCGTTCGCGCCGGGCAACCTGTACCTGCACGACGATCCTTATCCGATGTGCCCGCGAACGGTCCTGTCCCGGCAGGCCGAGCGGGCACGCGAGCTCGGCTACGTCTTCAACCTCGGCATCGAGACCGAGTTCTTCTTCGTCCGGACCGACGAGCTCGGCCGGCCGCGGCCGTGGAACCCGACCGACACTCTCGAGAAGCCGTGCTACGACGCCGTCGGCATGCTCGAGTCGCTGCACTTCCTCGACGAGATGGTCGGCTACATGAACGCACTCGGCTGGGACGTCCACTCCTTCGACCACGAGGACGGCAACGGCCAGTACGAGTTCGACTTCAGCTACACCGAGGCCGTCAGGATGGCGGACCGCTTCATGCTGTTCCGCCTGATGGCCAAGGAGGTCGCCCGTGCACACGACTGCGAAGCGACCTTCATGCCGAAGCCGTGGAGCAACCGCACGGGCGGTGGAGCGCACTTCAACATGTCGCTGGCGGGCGCCGACGGCGGCGCGCGGAACCTGTTCGAGCCCGACCGAGGCGCCGACCGCTACGACTGCGGGATCTCGGAGCTCGGGTACCGCTTCCTCGCCGGCGTGCTTGCTCACGCCCCCGCGATCGTGGCCGTCACCTGCCCGACGGTGAACTCCTACAAGCGGCTGATCCGTCGCGGCGCGATGAGCGGCTCCACCTGGGCGCCCGTCTTCATCTCCTACGGGCGCAACAACCGGACGCACATGCTGCGCGTGCCGACGAAGTCGCCGCGCGTCGAGTCGCGCGCGGTCGACGCCGCCGTGAACCCGTACCTCGGCGCGGCGCTGATGCTCGCGGCGGGGCTCGACGGCGTCGAGCGCGAGCTTGACCCGGGTCCGCCGATCGACCGCGACATGTACGTGCAGTCCGACGAGCAGATCGCGGAGCTGGGTGTGAAGCAGCTGCCGCGAACGTTGTCCGAGGCGATCGACGCCTTCGAGGCCGACCCGCTCACCCTCGACGTCTTCGGCCCCGACCTGCACCGCGCCTACATCGACTTCAAGCGGGCAGAGTGGGACGACTACCACAATATGGTCAGCGCTTGGGAGTGGGAGCGCTACCTGACGTTTTACTGAGCGACTAGCGCGTCGAGCTTGTCGAAGCTCTCGCCCCAGCCGTTTCGGTGGAGCTCGCGGCGCGCCTCAGTCTTGAAGGGTCCCTGAGTCAAGCCGACCTCGGTGGAGTCGTCGAGCTCCCGGAACGACAGCTCGACCAGCGTCTCCACATCGTCTGGATCCGGGGGCAGCCAGGTGAACGTGAACGCCAGGCGGGCGGGCGGATCGACCGCGCGGAAGCGCCCGGTGAGATGGAACGCCTCTCCGTGCGGCGGCTGCATCTCGATGCGGAAGCTCTCCCCGACGCGGGGGGCGAATTGAAGGCTCGGGACGCTGAAGCCCTTCGGCCCCCACCATCGCGCGAGATCCTCCGCCACGCTGAAGGCGTCGAACACGACCGATCTTCGGGCGGGAAGCAGACGCTTGATGTCCAGCATCAGCTCACCCGATCCGGAGGTCGCGCGCGCATCCTGTTGCTGGCCGGCCGCGACCTCCTCGAAGATCCGGGTGATGGTCATGGGATCCACCGGCTCAATGAGCGCTGCACGAACCGATCGCTCGTCGGCCCAGCCGGCCTCGAGCATCCGCGCCCCGGCGCCGGCGGCGTCGTAGCTCGTCTGACGGAGCTCGGGCGCTCCGTCCGCGACCCACAGCCAGCGCGCTGCGCCGTCGCCCTCGTAGGGCAAGCCGACGCTCCCGGCGTTGACGAAGCGGATGTCGCCGACGACGCGGTCGTCCTGCTGGTGGGTGTGGCCGGCGACGAGGAGCGCGCACTCGACCCGGCCGAGCGCCTCCTCCCAACGCCCTCCAGGTGACAGCCGCGTCAGCAGCTCGTCATCGCGACGCGGGCTGGCATGGCAGTAGAGCACGCCGTCGAGCTCGACCGTCAGCGGGAGCTGGGCGAACGAGCGCGCGCGCTCGTCGCCGATCTCGGCTGCCGTGATCGCGGCAACCCGAGCGACCAGGTCGTCCGCCGGCGGTGACGCGACGTCGGGCGCCTCCGCCACCTCGCGTTCGCCGTTGCCGCGCACCCAGCGCACGGACGCGTTCAGCTCGTCGAGGCGAGCGAGCGTCGCGCGTGCAAAGGGACCGGGAACGGCGTCGCCGCCGACCAGGATGACGTCGGGATTCGCCGCACGCGGGTCGGCGAGCACCGCCTCGAGCGCGTCGATGTTGCCGTGGATGTCGTAGAGCGCGAGGACGTTCACGTCCGCCGAGCCTAGATGTGGTCAGCCGACGTTCGCCGGCCGAGTTCCCGCCGGCTACGATGCCGGGCGACTCTTCCGCTCTCATCAGTGGCTCTGAGATGGCAATCAAGAGAACGGTCCCGAACATAAGGTCGGAGCGACCCGGCGCGACGCGCGACTTCTTCGTCGACCTGCTCGGCTTCGACGTCGTGATGGACCTCGACTGGGTCGTCACCGTCGCCTCGCCCGCGAACCCGTCGGCGCAGGTATCGATCATCGGCAACGACGACATGGCCGCGCCCGGCATCTCGGTGGAGGTGAGCGATGTCGACGCCGTTCACGCCGAGGCCGTCGAGCGCGGCGCCGAGATCGTCTATCAGCTGCGCGACGAGCCGTGGGGGGTCCGGCGCTTCATGTTGCGAGAGCCGAGCGGCACGATCGTCAACGTGCTCTCCCACCGTTGAGGCCGCGCACGTAGCGAACGGCGTCCTCGCGCCGGGCGAAGGACTTCATGCGGATCGCCCGGCCGTCTCGAAGCGTCCAGACGTGCGTGATCTGGTCATCCACCTCTGCGCCGCTCACCCTTCCCCGACCTCGCTGGCGCATCGACGCCACGACGTCGTCACCGAGCTCCTCGACCTCGAGCAGCTCGACCCTGAAATCGTCGAAGGCGTCGTCGCCGTCGTCGAGCCAGTCGAGCAGCGACTCCGGGCCGCGAAAGGCCTCGACCGTGGTCTCGACGAGGATGTCGGGCGCGGTCAGCGCCGTGATGGCGTCCCTGTCGCGCTCGTTGACCGCCGCGTACAGGCGCGCCGCGAAATCGCGTCCGTCTGGCACGGCGGCAACCTATCTAGTCTGAGGGCGTGCGTGCCGTGGTCTACGAGGCGTTCGGCCGGATGCCGACGGTCGAGACCGTGGCCGATCCGAACCCCGCGACGGCGGGCGCGGTCGTGCGGGTGGAGGCGACCGGGCTCTGCCGCAGCGACTGGCACGGCTGGGTGGGACACGACCCGGACATCCGCCGGTTCCCACACGTCCCGGGCCACGAGCTCGCCGGCGTGGTGGAAGCCGTGGGAGCCGGGGTTCGCAACTGGCGGCCGGGAGATCGCGTAACCGTTCCCTTCGTCTGCGCGTGCGGCCGCTGTCCGCAGTGCACCAGCGGGAACCATCAGATCTGCGACCAGCAGGCGCAGCCAGGCTTCACGCAGTGGGGATCGTTCGCAGAGCTCGTCGCGTTGGACTGGGCGGACGTGAACCTCGTCGCGATCCCAGAGGGCGTCGACGCCGAGTCGGCAGCGCTCCTCGGCTGCCGGTTCGCGACCGCGTACCGGGCCCTCCTGCGCGTTGGGCGCGTGCGGGCCGGTGAGTGGGTGGCCGTCCACGGCTGCGGCGGTGTCGGGCTCTCGGCGGTGATGATCGCCGCGGCGGCCGGGGCGCGCGTCGTCGCCGTCGATATCTCCGAGCCGGCCCTGCGGCTCGCACGCGAGGCGGGCGCGGAGATCGCCGTCCCTGCTGGAACCGATGTCCGCGAACTCACCGATGGCGGCGCCCACGTCGGCCTCGACGCGATCGGCAGCGAGGCGGCATGCACGGCGTCGATCGCCGGCCTGCGCAAGCGCGGCCGGCACCTGCAGGTCGGCCTTCTGCCGGAGCCGCCGCGCATCCCGATGGACCTCGTGATCACTCGCGAGCTCGAGCTGCTCGGCTCGCACGGCATGGCCGCGCACTCCTACGCCGAGATGCTCGCCCTCGTCGAGGGCGGGCAGCTGCGCCCGGGAGAGCTCCTGACGTCGCGGATCGCCCTCGACGAGGCTCCGGGGGCACTCGCCGCAATGAGCGATGCCTCACCGGCGGGCGTCACCGTGATCCACCCATGAGGCCCGACGGCGTCCGGCTCCGGCTCGATTGCGTTCGCGCTGCCGTGGGCGAGATCGATCCAGTGTTCCTCGATACACCGGCGCTCGCTTGCGCGCCGCTCGGCGAGCCGCTCGGGTGTTCCGTGACGCTGAAGATCGGGACGCTCAACCCGGTGCGGAGCTTCAAGGGACGCGGCACGGAGACCGTGGCGGCCGTGGCCCGGACGCAGGGCGCGTCGCGCCTCGTGTGTGCGAGCGCCGGGAATCTCGGGCAGGCGCTCGCCTAGAGCGGCTCCCGTCGAGGCCTCGAGGTCGCGGTCGTCGCGGCGAGGACCGCGAACCCGCTCAAGCTGCGTCAGATCGCCGCCTTCGGCGCCGCCGTACGGGTCGAGGGCGACGACATCGAAGACGCTCGGCTGGTCGCGCGCGAGGTCGCGGAGGCGGACGGGGCCTACCTGGTGGAGGACAGCCTGGACCTGGCGACGTGCGAGGGCGCGGCCACGATCGGGCTCGAGCTCACGCGCGACGCCGCACCGGATCTCGACGTCCTCCTCGTGGCCGTCGGCGGAGGCGCGATGGCGAGCGGATCGGCTACGCCCTGCGCTCCCTCGCCGAGCGCGCGCAGGTGATCGGAATCCAGCCGCTCGGCGCGCCCGCGATGGCGCTGTCGTGGCGACAGGGAGCGGTCGTCCAAACCGAGCGCATCGAGACGATCGCCGATGGCGTCGCGGGCCGCTGCCCGATTCCCCAGGTGCTCGACGATCTGCTCGTCGTGCTCGACGACGTGGTCCTCGTGGGCGAGGAGTCCATCAAGGCAGGCATGGGTGCGCTCTACGAGCATGCAGGGCTCGTCGTCGAGCCGTCGGCGGCGCTCGGCGTCGCCGCGATCCTCGAGGACCCCGAGCGCTTCGCCGGACGGCGCGTGGCAACCGTCCTGTGCGGCAGCAACGTCGCCCCGGCCGACTTCGCGCGGTGGGTCCTGGAGCCCGCCGCCCGCGGCGCGTCCTAGCGTCGGCGAGCCACGCACTCGAGCGCCTCCGCAGCCCGACGGTCGGGATGCTCCGCGGCGATGCGGTCGGCGAGCCGGGCGGCCTCGGCCGCGAACCGCGGCTCCTTCAGCAGCCTGTCCAGCGCCGCTCGGATCGCTTCCGGCGCCGCGCTGGCGGGCAGCGCGAGCCCGCCACCGAGCTGCTCGACGCGGCCGGCGTTGAAGGCCTGGTCGCGCCCGAGTGGCAGCAAGAGCTGCGGCACGCCGTGGGCGAGTGCGCGCAGCACCGTCCCGAGGCCGCCATGGCCGATCACCGCGCCGGCGCCGGGCATCAGGCGATCGTGGTCGGCGAAGCCCACGACCTCGACGCGCTCGGGCACTCGAACGCTCTGGCGGTCCACGGCAGGGCCGAGGGTAAGAACGGCGTCGCGGTCGATTCCCGCGAGCGCCTGACAGACGCGTTCGATCAGAGCCAGCTGGCCGTGCATGACGGTGGTGCTGAAGCTCACGAGCACACGGCCCCGGTCCACGCCTCGCCGTTGCGACGACCCCGCGACGCCGAGTGGACCCGCGTGCACGACGTGCGGGGGGAACTCGTCGGCGAGATCCATCCAGCGCGGCGCGCCGACCACCAGCAGCTCAGGCGCTTCCCATGCAGCGACGCCGTCGCGAGCGGGAGCGAGGCCGAGCGCCCGCTGCGTCGCCGCCAGCGTGCGGAGGTCGGTCGTCCAGCTGCCACCTCCCCGCAGCATCTGCTTGCGCGCCGGTCCATAGAGGAAATGGACGAGCGACGCGGTCGGGGTGCCGCTCGCGCGCCCGGCGGCGATCGCAGCCGGCAGCATGCAGTCGACGACGACGAGGTTTGGCCGCAGTACGTCGATCGCGTCGTGGGCGTCGAGCGCGATCGCCTGACCGGCCATCGTCGCCATCAGGGACTCGGCCTGCTCCTCGAATGCGACCGTGACGTCGGGGTCGGGAGTGCGCCGGTACACGGTCACGTCGAAGCCGAGTCGCGCGGCGGGGCCGCGCGTCTCGCCCGAGGCGAGAACCGACACGTGATGGCCGCGCCGGCCGAGCACGGACGCCACCGCGAGCAGCGGTGGGAGGTTCCCACCCGGAGCCCAGGTGATCACTAGCGCGCGCACGGACGCAGCGAATCACGTCCGCGCCGGCCGCGGGTCAGCGCACGACCGTCCTTTGGACCGGCAGGTGGACTCGGAGGCGGCGGCGAAGACCCTGGCATGCCGTGGGTCTACCTGCTCCACTGCGCGGACGGCAGCCTCTATTGCGGCTGGACGAGCGACGTTCAGCGCCGTCTGCTGGCCCACCGCAGGGGCACTGCCAGCCGCTACACGCGCAGCCGCCGCCCGGTTGAGCTGGCGGCGATCATTCCGGTCGCCGACCGCTCCGCCGCCCTGCGCGAGGAGGCGCGCATCAAGCGGCTCCCGCGCTCGGCGAAGCTGCGGCTGGCCGACCGGCCCTCGGTTCTCCTCCGCCCGGACTAGTCTCGGCCATGTGCCGTACACGAGCGCGGAAGCCCGGCAGGAGCTGCTCGACTCGCTCGCAGTGGCGATCGACCACCTTGGGGTCGCGCTCGCTGCTCTCGGAGCGGCGTACGAGCAGCTCGATGAGCACAACGCGGACAGGCTCGAGGCTGAGCTGTTCGGGCCGGTGCAAGGCGCCTACGGTCGAGCTGGGAGCGGCCACGCGCAGTTCGCCGACCGCTACGGCTTGCCGCGCCGCACGTTCGAGGCAGCCTCAGCGGGCCTTCCTTCGACCGGCGCGAAGGGGTTCATCGACAGCTCGGTCCAGGCCGTGACCGAAGCCGACAGCACTCTCGCCGCTCTGCAGGACTCAGGGCTCCCGGCGGAAGTCGGCGACGTTGAGTTGCGCTCCGCGATCAGCGAGGTGCGAGCGCTGCTTGGCGGCGTGCGACAACACGCCCGCGCGCTCGAGCGAACGCTCGGGCGCTAGGGAGCCTCAGCGCGATTCAGCCGTCGTTGGCGCCGAGCGTCTCGCTGGGCGAGCTGTCCTGCTCTGCGGCCGCGCGCTTCCTGGCGTCCTTCTTGGCCTGCTTCGCATGCCGACGTTCGAGGAGCTTGCGCTCACGGTTGAGCTTCGCCATCGTGGTCTTTCGCTTGCCCGTCGATGCCAAGGCCTGTCCTCCTGTTCTAGAGCTTGAGTGCCGGCGAGCGACGCAGGACCCGCGAACGGGCCCTGCCACGCCGGTGGGTGTGGGTTTAGAGCGTCGTCCGGACGTTGCCCGCCGCCGGGCCCTTGGGGCCCTGCTCGGCGTCGTAGCTCACCCTCGCGCCCTCGGCCAGCGACTTGAAGCCGCCGCCCTGGATCGCGCTGTGGTGCACGAACAGGTCCTTGCCCTGGTCATCCGGCGTGATGAAGCCGAAACCCTTGTCGTCGTTGAACCATTTGACGGTTCCTGTAGCCATATCTGCCCCCTCCGGGGTATGTGCACTGCGAAACGCGGAGGGTGCTTAGAGGCAACGACTGCGCCAACGCGGGGCACTGCTTCGGTCGAGCGGACGCCCGACCCGTAGGGCGAGTCTAGCGAGTGCGACCGGGCGCTGGACGGGCGGCTGCTACGCCTCGACCGGGCGTCTCATCATGAGATCGGTGTGCTCCGCGTTCCCGAAGCGAAAGCCGTGGCTGGCGAATTCGACGAACCCCATGCGCTTCCAGAAGCGCCTCGCCGGGGCGTTCCTCTCCCAGACGCCCAGCCAGACGTAGTCGGCACCGGCTCTGCGCGCTTCGTCGAACGCCTTGTCCAGCAGCAGCCGGCCCACGCCATATCCCTGGAACCTCTTCGAGACGTAAAGGCTCTCGATCTCGACTCCCGTGGGCTCCCTGAGCTCGGTCTGGGCCTTCCCGCGGTTGATCTTCAAGTAGCCGGCGGCCGCGTCGCCCACCCTGGCGACGAAGAACGTGGACTCCGGGTCGGCCAGCTCGGCGTCGATCTGCTCGGCGCTGTAGGCATGCGCCAAGTGTTCTTGCATGTCCTCGCTCGGAGTCTGCTCGGCGTACGTCTCGACGAAGGTCGCGCGCGCTATCTCGGCGATCAACGGTGCGTCATGCCGGCCGCACCTCAGGATTCTCACCTCGCCGAGCGCCATTCCCAGCCGCTCAGTTTCGACACGGCCCAAGTATCCCGGCCGGCTGCGCCGGGCGACGCCCGGGACACGTGGCCCCTGGTGGTGCCCGCACCACCGCTGGACGGGTGGCCCCAGTGTGGTCGAGACGGCCCGGTGCGATCGTGGATGCAGCAACCACGGCATACGAGACAGGAGCGAGAGATGACCGATACCAAGACAACGACGACTCGGGGACGCGCCACCGGTGGCCGCATCGGCCTCCTCGTGGTGGCTGCTGTTGCGGGGATATTGGCCCTGGGGGCGCTCAGCTTAGGGGCGGGTGCGCTATGGGCCGACGGGCAGAAGAACGACCAGGGCTTCGTAACGACTGACAGCGAGCGCTTCGCTGCCGGCACCCGTGCGTTGGTCACGGAAAACCTCGACGTCGATCTGGACGGTGCCGGCTGGCTCGTGGACTCGGGCGACTTCGGCAAGGTACAACTCGAGGTTGCATCCGATCGCGAGGAGCCCGTCTTCGTCGGAATCGCCCGCACGGAGGACGTCACGTCCTACCTGCGCGGGGTCGACCACACTCGGGTGACCGACGTGGAAGCCGATCCGTTCGGGCGCGTGAAGGCGTCGTATCAGCGCGAGTCGGGCAACCGACGGCCGGCCGCTCCGACCGACGAGAGGTTCTGGGCGGCCTCGACAGAGGGTCGTGGCACTCAGACGCTCGACTGGCGCGTGAAGGACGGTGACTGGTCGGTGGTGGTGATGAACGCCGACGGTTCGCGGGGCGTGGCCGCCGATGTGAGCGCAGGCGCGAGGATCCCGTTCCTCGACGAACTCGGGTGGAGCGCGATCGGCGCCGGCGGCGCGCTGCTGATCGGCGCGCTGACGCTGATCGTGTTTGGCGCACGCCCACCGCGCGACCGCTCTCCGCGCGCCCGGCCGCGTGGCGTGGCGTCGGCAGCCGCCTGATCCACAGGCGCGTGAGAGGGCAGTCTCTGGCGAAGTGTCCTGGCTTGGCCCCCCAATGGGGTACAAGTCAGGACACTTGCGAGCCGGAACCCCGGCGGCACGTTGGTTCGCGCTTGCCCGGGACAGGACCCGCGCCCAAGTGCGCGGGCCCCACCCGGTAAGTACGGACTACTCCTCCTCGGGCGAAGGCGGCGCGTCCGGCACGTCCGGCAGCACCTCGGGCTCGTCCGGCAGCTCGTCGCGGCCGGCGTTGCCGGCGGACGACGACGGATCCGTCGAGTCGCCCTCCTCGCGTGCGTCGCCCTTCGCGCCCACGCCCACCGTCTCACGCGTGCGGTCCTTCGGCTTCACGATCGTGATGACCACGTCGCGCTCGTCGTCCTCCGGCGCGGTGTCGACCTCGATCGTCGAGCCGGCCGGCATCGACTGCGAGAGCACCTCGTCCGCGAGCGGATCCTCGATGTAGCGCTGGATTGCGCGCCGCAGCGGACGCGCCCCCATCGCGGGATCCCAGCCCTTGTCGACGAGGAAGTCCGCCGCCGTGTTGGACAGGTTCAGCGACAGCTCGCGCTCGGCCAGCGACTCCCGAATCCGCTTCAGCAGGAGATCCACGATCTCCGTGATCTCGTCCTTCGTGAGCTTGTGGAAGACGATGACCTCGTCGATCCGGTTGATGAACTCCGGCCGGAAGACCTTCTTGAGCTCGCCCATGATCCGGTTCTTCATGTCGTCGTACGAGAGACCCGTCTCGTCGCCGACGGTGAAGCCGATGCCGGTGTTCTTGGCGATCTCGGAGGCCCCGACGTTCGAGGTCATGATCACGATCGCGTTGCGGAAGTCGACCGTGCGGCCCTGAGCGTCCGTCAGCCGGCCGTCCTCGAGGATCTGGAGCAGGATGTTGAAGACGTCCGGATGCGCCTTCTCGATCTCGTCGAGCAGGAGCACGCTGTACGGCTTGCGCCGCACGGCCTCGGTGAGCTGGCCGCCCTCGTCGTAGCCGATGTAGCCGGGCGGCGAGCCGACCAGCCGCGACACGGAGTGCTTCTCCATGTACTCCGACATGTCGATCCGCACCATCGCGTCCTCGTCGCCGAACAGGAACTCGGCGAGCGTGCGTGCGA
>Ga0126307_10002530_pt1 | contig 12346 bp, 10 predicted proteins | sample Plot28_FD_89955 | JGI IMG/M metagenome (GOLD analysis project Ga0126307, IMG submission 89955) | Serpentine soil microbial communities from UC McLaughlin Reserve, CA, USA - Plot28 | ecosystem: Environmental > Terrestrial > Soil > Grasslands | place: USA: UC McLaughlin Reserve, Lake County...
GCCTGAATCGAAATTGCATCTAATGGTCCATTGTCTGGCCCGGCCACCCCGACAAGACTGGGAGGGTTAGCAACAGCGAGGAGCTTCTAATGCGAATGAAGCGTTATCTAGTGTTGCTTAGCGCAGTCGCCGTGGCTGCGCTCGCGCTCCCGGCCGTAGCGTCCGCCCAGAGCGGCCACTTCGTCACGGGAGGGGCCAACGATCCGACCTGCACGGACATCGGAACCCAGGTCCGGTGCAGCGGAAAGGTGGCCGGTCTCGGAGGCACGACGTTCACGATCACGATCACAGCCCAGGGCACCGCGAGCGTTGTATGCATAAATCCTGCTGGGCACCGCGCGCCCGGTCAGGATACGACGGTGACCGCGACCGGGTCGACCGGCCCGATCCCGACGCCGACGAATGGCCAGTTCACGTTCACCCTGACGACCGCTCCGCCTGGGCCGCTGCCCGCGACCCCGACATGTCCAAACAACAAATGGACGCCGGTGATCACCGACGTGACATTCACGACGGCCACCCTCAGTCTGTTCGAGGATTCCACGCTCTCCGATCAGATCACAGTGCCCGTCCAGTAGTACCGGCCAACAGAATATGAGTAGGAAAGCCCCGCTACGGCGGGGTTTCCTCACGCCGAGTCGTAATCGGTATCGCTCCTTCCGGATTCGCACCGCGTTCCCGTCGGTGCCCGGGGCCCGGCGGTCTTTGAAGACGGTGTCTCAAACCGCGGCACTCAGCGCCCAACGCGCTGGTGCTCACGGTCAGCAGCACGTTCAGCTCAAGAGACGAGCAACGGCCCAGTGCCCAAGGGCAAGCCCTCGAAGCCGCCGGGCTGTCGAATAGCTGCTTTGGCCGAGAAGCGGCTATGCGCTTTGCATGGAAAGCAGTAGTTGTGCGCGAGATACTGCGTGGGCGATCTCGCAGGAGAACGTCGAGATCATGCGGCCTCGTTTTGGACGCCGGCGCCCACCTCTTCTTGCCGACGGTTGGTCCCACGCTCGCTCGTATTGACCTCAGGCGGCCGGCGGGTATACGGCGCCGTTGACGACTCGTCGCCGTTGACGATTCACGCGAGTAGACGGGCGAACAGCGCATTGGAGGCACGAGGGAACCCAGCCAGGTGGTGCCGCCTCCGCTTGGGGAGAGTAGCTGCGCGAAAGGGCGCCCGCGCGCGGGCGCGCGCGGCGTGCCCCCAGTGCCCTACGCCGGAGCCGCCTCCGACCGCGCCCGGACGGCAAGCAAGATGCTGACGATCAGAATGATCACCGCGCCGCCGATGAACGAAGCGAAGCCGATCGGCGGGATCAGGGCGACGATCCCGAGCAGGATCGCGACCCAACCGAGCCACCTTGGTAGGGCGCCAATGCGGACCACCGCGATCCCGAAGGAGAACAGGAAAACCATCACCCCAAGGGCGATCGGGAGGAAATCGTTGTCCCAGAACGCCTGCAGCGTCTGCACCGAGGTTGGCTCGATGTCGTCAGCCGCCTCCGCGAGGCCGATTAGGACCGTGCCGTCGATCGCGAACCCGACGTCCATGATCACGAAGCCGAGCAGCGGGAGCAGCGCCAGAACCCAGTTGCCCTCGTCCGCTGCCCGCAGCACCTTTGCCAGATATGCGCCGAAGGCGATCAGCAGCAGCCCCGCGATGGCTCCTATCACCTGCGCGACGAGGATCGAGTCCTTGTTGTCGAGATAGAAGTCGACGATCTCGTTGACCGGATCGTCGGCGCTCTTAGGCTCGCCCTGGACGGCGAAGCTGATGATCCCGAGCACCACGAATCCGACGCCCGCGAGCGGCACCAGCCACCCCAGGCCTCTTCTCCCGTTCATTCATTCTCCCTTCGTTTGTTGCGCCGCTACACACGACGCGGCGGCAGTATCTCAGCGACGGCGGTCGCCGCGTCGTGAAGCTGATCATGACGAGAACGGGGGGGATTACCGCCTCCACGGGGTCAGCTCAGCTCCGGGAATGCGGACAAGCCCGACTTCTTCGGTTGATCGAGCCAGATCACTGGGCCGGTCGCACGTTCCGGCCGCTGCGACGGGGAGGCCCGGTCTTAGACCGGCGCAGGTGGACCAGTAATCAGGCGGCTCCTACAACCGACGGTCTCGAGCGACCGCCGCTCGCGCCTCCTCCTCCTCCTCGCGCAAGGAGACAGTGGAACTCAATCAGGTGGGATGTTCTGGTTCAGCCGGAAGAGGTTGTCGGGGTCGTAGGTGCGCTTGATTGCCTTCAACCGCTCGTACTTCTCGGCACCATACGCCTGCCTGGTCCGCTTCTTGCCCTCATCCATGAGGAAGTTGACGTAGACGCTGGTGTGGTAGGGCTCGAGCGCCGACCAGTAGGCACGCGCCCACGCGCGCTCGGCCTCGAATCCTTCCTCGCTCTTGCTGTTGCCGTTGATGTTGAAGGTAAATCCGGCAGCGCGCCCGTTGAAGGCGGTTTCGGAGTCACCTGCTCTGGCAACAGCCCCTCCCATTTGCCACAACGCGACGCTCGTAATCGGCGAGGCGATCCGCCTCCCGTAGTCCGACATGACGTCGATCACGTCATCCGTAAGCTCGCCGACGTCACAGGCGCGAAAGTAGTACCACCAGCCGTGCGGGAAAGCGGCGTCGAATGTCGACTGATGGGCGATGTAGGGCTTGGGCTTGCAGGCATCGAGCACCGGCGAGCCGAACGCCTTCAGGGGGCGCACGGCTGACTCCCCCTCCTCGACGGATCCCGAGTAGCAGCAGGTCACCGTCACGACCAGCTCCCCATGGAGCTCGGGGGGCACGAACTGGGTCGCCGGCGCCCTGCGCTGGCCGAGGATCGTCATCATCTCGTCCGGCTGCTCGGAGCTCCAATCGCGATAGAAGCGCAGCAGCTCGGGCGCCTCATCCATCCGCCAGAAGATCGGTCCCGCGAGCACGGTCGGCCCTACGGGATGAAGGCGGAACTCGAACTCGGTGACGATTCCGAAGTTTCCCCCGCCGCCGCGCACCCCGTAGAAGAGGTCCGCGTTCTCCGTTTCGCTTGCCTTTACGAGCATGCCACCGGCGGTGATCAGGTCAACGGAGAGAAGCTGGTCGATCGTCAGCCCATGCTTGCGATGTAGCCATCCGATCCCGCCACCGAGCGTCAGACCCGCGACGCCGGTGTGGCTGACGAATCCACCCGTGGTCGCAAGTCCGAACGCTTGGGTCTCGCGATCCAACTCTCCCCAAAGTGCTCCGGGCTGGACCCTCGCTGTGCGCGCCTCCGGGTCGACCCGGATCCCCTTCATCTTGCTCAGGTCGATGACGATCCCGCCGTCGCAGACCGAGTGGCCCGGATAGCTGTGGCCGCCGCCTCGGACAGCGACCTCGAGCTCCTCCTGTCTCGCGAACCTGAGGGCTGCGATCACGTCGGCCACGCCGGCGCAGCGCGCAATCAGGGCGGGAGACCGGTCTATCGAGCCGTTCCATACCCTGCGGTGCTCGTCGTACGTTGAATCTTGTGGCCCAACCAGCTCGCCGCGGAAGGATGCGCTCAGCTCGCTGACGGCCCCTTGATCGAGCTTCTGCTCTCCCGTGAGAACTTTCATACGGCTCCCCCATCAGGACCCGTAAGCCTGGGTCTGTCCGGGCCAGTCTCGCATCGTGGCGCGGGCAGTGTCAAGCCGACGCTCGGGCAGCTTTCCCTCGACATTGCCGCCCTGCTGTTGTCCCGCAAACACCAACTCGGCGGAGGCCTCATCCGTCCGGGTCCGCCGTGTTCCTTCGGGTGCGTGCCCTGGGCGGTCCATCCGTCGTCGACCGGGAAGCGACCAGCGAACTTCAACGAGAGGGCGTGCAGGACGGGAAGGAAGATTGTCGTGATCCCGTAGTACCGACACGTGAAGGAGTCCCTCCGGAGGATTTCCGTTTCTTGGTTCTGGGGAGCGCGGCGCCTTTCAATTCGCTCAGGTGGATCATCGAAGCGAACACGGTCCAGATGGCTCCCATCGCCATCGCACGCAAGGTACGGCCTCACTGCACTACAGAAGTCCTTTCGGATCTCCGATCACTACCCGCTCTGGGCGGAGTTCGCGGTCCCCTAAGTTGGGTCCCCTGGGGCGTCGAGACAGCTGCTATGGCCGAGAAGCAGTGGCCCTCCCCACGACCAGCGAGCCCCGCGACTCTTGCCGACGCTGACGGACGCCAGTAATGCGGGCCGGAACGAGCGCCCCCGAAAAATCTGGGGGCGCTCATCCACGGTTCGCAGCCCTAGGAACCTGCCGCGGCAGCCTCCGGGAGGCCCACCGCATTCTCGCTGTCGACCTCGAAATACGTGTTCTCACTCGCGCCGGCGGTGGCCGGATCGAGGTAGCCGCGGAGCGCGTCGATCGAATCCGCCTCCCAGAGGCAGACGGCTACCGAGTGGTCCTGAGACGGGAAGAATTGCCGCCCTTGGACACCGGGCGGGCCCCCTCCGGCGACCTGCTCGGCATCCATCGAGAAGAACTTCTCCGGATCCGTGATCCGGTGCTGTACGACTACATCCATAGTTGCTACCTCCCCTATTGACCTACGAGCGACTCTACGCCCGATGTCGCTCAAAAGCAACGCGATCAGCCTGCAGACGCAGCTCCCTGGAATCATGACCCTCCCAGTCCTGTTGGACTTGCCGCGTGCCGCGGCGCCGAGTAGGGTCGGAACGAGACTCATGGCAGGCCAATTAAAGGGGTGCCCAAATGGCTGATGCCGCACTGTTCATCGGGTGGGGTCAGGTGGTGCGCGGACGCGAGAAGCGCGCGCTTGAGGTATTCAATGAAAGCGTCGATTACTGGGGAGGGCTCCAGGGCGACGGCAAGATCGAGGACTTCGAGGTCGGAATCCTGACGCCCCACGGCGGCGACCTCCAGGGCTTCGCACTGCTGCGGGGCAGCGAGAAGCAGATCGCCGCGCTACAGACCGACGAGGAGTTCCAACGCCGCGTCCTACGGGCCGACCAAATCGTCGAGTCCCAGGGCGTCATCACGGCCGCGATCGGCGAGGGGCTCGCCCGCGGCCTTGCTCAGTTCCAGGGCGAGATCGACGAGCTGGACTAGGGCTACTGACACCCCCAGTCATGAGGGCGCGCCGTCTCCCGGACTAGTGGAAGACAGCAGCGATCAAGCCAACCACAGCGATGGCGGTAGCGAGCAAGGCGACCGCCAGCGAGAGGGTCGCGAATCGGAGCGCCTCCCGGTCTGGGGCATAGGCTGGCTAGCCAGCCCTGCGCCTTCCTGGCCACCTGCCTAGCAGCTGACTTCTTGTCCTCCGCCGCCTCGACCTCGTCCTCCCCATAAGGGTCGAACGGTCGAGTGGAAGCCCGGCCAACGAGCTTGCGGCTGCCCTCAGCCAAATTGCCGACTCCGAGATCACGGTGTACGACGCGAGCTAGGAAGCTGAGTTCCTGTTCCTTGCGCCCGCTCCCACTTCCGGGTTCGGCCGGTCGCTCATGGCGCGAACCTTCCCCGGCTCGCCGTCCCGGCGAACCTGATCCTTTGAGATTATGAGAAGCAGTCGGGGCGACTGGATTTGAACCGGCGACCTTTCGGCCCCCAGCCGAGCGACGTCGCATGTAGATGGGTCAGATTGAGTGTCGGAATGTCCTATACGTCTACGTTCGCGTACGACTAGACACCTGGGACGCATCAGTCGGTACCAAAACGGCCACAGGGTCGCGGGTCCGAATTGGCAACCCCGTTCATCTCTCCGAGCGACGGAATGGGGGATTGTGGACGGGTGGCCTAGAACCACGGTGTGGGGTAGAAGTGAGAATGCGGTCAATTGGGGCGGTGGTCAAGCGGACGCTGGTGTCGTTCTACGACGACCAGATGACGCATCACGCAGCGGCGCTGACGTATTACTCGTTGATGTCCCTGTTTCCCGCCACGCTGCTGGGTCTCTCCTTGCTCGGGCTTCTCGGTCAGTACCCGAGCACATACAACGCGATCATCAATTACCTGCGCGACGTCGTCCCCCACTCGGCCCTCGTGCCTCTGGACAGCTCCTTGCGCCAAGCCCTCCAGCACAAGGGAACCGCCGTGGCGACCTTCGTGATCAGCATCGCGCTCACCCTCTACGGCACTACCGGTGTGCTCGAAGCTGCCCGGCGCGCATTGAACGTGGTTTTCGAGATTGATGGGGGCGGGCGCAGCTTTCTGCGACGCAAGTCCACCGACATCGTCTTCACGTTCGTGCTCATGGGCCTGGTGCTGGCGAGCTTGATCATGCTCTTCGTCGGCGGTCAATTCGCCTCGGATCTTTTCGGCTTCATCGGTCTCGGTCCCACCGCCTCGTCGATCTGGAATGTCGCCCGCTGGCCGGGAGTCCTCGCAATCACCATGCTGATATTCGGGCTGATCTATTACGTGACGCCCGACGTGCAGCAGCGGGCGTTTCGTTGGGTTACGCCCGGGGCATTCGTCGGAGTGCTCATTTGGCTGATCGCCTCAGTTGGGTTCTCGATCTACGTCTCGCGGGTGGCTGACGTAGGCGCCCTCTACGGAGCTTTCGCCGGTGCGATCGTGCTGTTGGCGTGGCTGTGGCTCACCAACGTGGCCCTTCTCTTCGGCGCCGAGCTCAATGCGGAGATTGAACGTCAGAAGGAGCTCGGGGAGGGTGTTCCGGAAAACGAGACGCTCAACCTTCCGTCAAGGGGAAGGTAGGTGAGATCCGGTGACAACTGTTAGTCGGGGCGACTGGATTTGAACCAGCGACCTTTCGGCCCCCAGCCGAATGCGCTACCAGACTGCGCCACGCCCCGAGGCGTTCAGCGCGGCTCCGCGGAGCCGCTATGTCTGCTCATCCTACGCCGAAGCGGGCGACCGGGATCGAACCGGCGACGGGAGCTTGGAAGGCTCCTGTGTTACCAACTACACCACGCCCGCGCTGCCGCCGATTATAGGTTCGGTACCGCAGCACAGCTGCGGGCTCGCGCCGCCCGGTTTGCGAAACTCGGCGGCCACGGGACGGTTCTACGGGCACGGTCGCCCGCCCTTTTTTTGATCGATCAGGCATGCAGCTGCTTCCACGGCCAAGACTTGCGCACGCCCGCACCGTGCTCGCCTGCGCGGTGGCTCTGCTCGCGCTTGGAGCCGGGGCGCTCGCCGCATCGCAGGCGAGGGGGGCCCAGAGAGGCGCGAACGTCGTCTTCATCCTCACCGACGACATGTCCTCCAGCGAGCTCGCGGGGATGCCGAGCGTCCAGTCGCTGATCGGCGCGCAGGGGACCACCTTCAACCAGGCCTACGTCTCCTTCCCTCTCTGTTGCCCTTCCCGCGCGACGATGCTGAGCGGGCAGTACATGCACAACCATGGGGTGCGGGGCAACGTCCCGCCGAACGGCAGCTGGTTCAGGTTCCGCTCGCACGAGTCCGATGATCTGCCGGTTTGGTTACAGGACGACGGTTACTACAACGTCCACATCGGCAAGTACATGAACGGCTACTCGCCCATCGACGGCACGCTGCCCGTGCCCGAGGGATGGGACGAGTGGTACGGGAAGGTCTCCGAGGACGCGCTCTACTTCGACTACAACCTGGTCGAGAAGACCTCACCTTCCGCAACGCCGCGGATCACGTTCTACGGCGACCAGGTGACCGACTACCAGACGGACGTCTTCGGGGACCGGGCCACCGACTTCGTCCGGGACAGCGCGCTCTCGCGGCAGCCCTTTTGGTTGAACCTCTGGTTCAACTCGCCGCACGGGCCCTTCGACCCGGCGCCGCGGGACATGTTCCGGTTTGCAGGATCGCCGCTGCCCAAGCTGCCGGGGTTCAACGAGAAGGACATCAGCGACAAGCCGAAGTGGCTGCGCCGCCAGATCAGGAAGCGCCTGACCAAGAAGCAGATCAAGGTGGTCGACATCGAGCGTCGCCGCCAGCAGGAGCAGCTGATCTCGGTGGATCAGTCGGTGGGTGAGCTGATCCAGGCCCTGGAGAGCAAGGGAATCCTCGACGACACGTACGTCATCTTCGCGTCGGACAACGGGTTCTTCCGGGGGGAGCACAGGATCGGAAGCGGCAAGTACCTGCCCTACGATCCATCCGCGCGCGTGCCGCTCCTGATCCGCGGGCCGGGCATCCCGAAGGGCGCGGTGAGCAACGAGCTGGTCTGGAACGGGGACATCGCGCAGACGATCGACCAGATCGCGTCCGGCTCCGAGAATCCCTCAATCGATGGCCGCACGTTGCTCCGCTACGCCGAGAACCCGGCGCTTCGCACGACCCGTCCGGTCCTGCTCGAGGGAGACTCCGGGCCGGGCGGGACCGGCGCCGAGTCGGCCCATTCCAGCGCGGCCGTCGCTCGTGTGGCGAGGGTGCATCTCGCCGACCGGCGCGGGGTGAAGAACCTCGAGCAGGAACGGGACGCGATCAAGTCAGCGGCGAACACCGACAGTGCGCCGGCCTACCGCTCGATTCGCACCGGCCGCTACGAGTACACCGTCTACGCGAATGGGCAGACCGAGCTCTACGACATGAAGCGGGACCCGGCCCAGCTGCGGTCCCTGGTCAAGGACCCGCGCTACCGCTTCGTCGCCAAGTGGCTCTTCGACCACCTGGCCGTGCTCTCGACCTGCGCCGGGGTCGGCTGTCGCGTGGAGATCGGTCCCGATCCGCTGCCGCTGCCGAAGAGCGCGGTGCGGCCGAAGCGGAAGAAGAAGCCAGGGACCACCCGGGGCTAGGATTCGCGGCGAGGGGCACTGGCCAAACTGGCTAAGGCACCGGCCTCCAAAGTCGGCGATTCCAGGTTCGAGTCCTGGGTGCCCCGCTTCAGCCCGCCCGCGCGGCGGGCTTTCTAGTCGCCGCGCCTCGCGGCGACCGCAGTCCGGGTCGCGCCGCGCAGCTCCTCCATCGGAGTGCCCTTCTCGACGTAATCGTCAGCGCCGCGCTCGATCACCTGGCCGCGCATCCGGTCGGCGGTGAATCCGGAGAGCACGATGATCGCCGCATCGGTATCGCTCTTGCGATCTCCAGAATCGCCTCGAGCCCGTTCATGTCAGGCATCGAGAGATCGAGCAGGACCGTCGCCGGGTGCGTGTCGGCAATGCCCGCCAGAGCGCTGCGACCGTCGCCAGCCTCCCCGACTACCTCGAAGTCCGGGTCGTCCTCCAGCCGTACTTGACGAGCTCGCGCAGCTCGGGCACGTCGTCAACCAGATAGACCGAGATCGCATCGCGTCTCGCCCCCTTCGCTGGACCGATTTTGGCTTCCCGGGTCATCCAGACCTCCAAATAGAGCAAAAATGGCCGCGGGCTATGCCCGGGTCGCCTCTGGGGATTGTTCAAGACGGTCCTCGTCAGGCATATCCCTAGCTCTCCCTAGTCCGAAACTAGAATCGAGCTGTCCGCGGGCGTGCCGGAACTGGTAGACGGTCCAGGTTTAGGTCCTGGTGCTCGAAAGAGCGTGGGGGTTCGAGTCCCTCCGCCCGCAATCGGCCCGCTCGGTTACCTGTAGCGCGTGTCCAGCCGACGACATAGACTTGCTCGCCATGGAAGCGGGAGCGATCCGTCCCGGATACGAGCTCTGGCGTCCGAACAGGGAGAAAGCCGAGTCGAAGAGCGCTCGCGCGCTCGTCGTATTCCTGCTGCTCGCCACGGCCGCGCTCGCCTTCGTGATCATCATCGGGGGCTGGACCCGCCTGGAAGGCGTCAAGTTCCTGACGATCATCTACGCGGCGCTCTACGTCCTCTTTGCCTTCCTGGTGGCGCGCTGGAACCGCGGCGTCCTGCCGGTGGCCGCCGCCCTGTCGATCATCCTCGCGATCTTCGCCGGCATCGCCGCGCCGGCCTGGTTCGACCGAGCCAAGGACGGCCTCAGCGATCCCGCGCTGCCACCGGACCTGCTCGGCATCCTCTGCCTGCTGCTGGTCCCCCTCCAGGTGATCCTGATCGCCGTCGCGATGGTCGCCTTCAATCAGGACTGGCACGTCGAGGAGGAGCGGCCGATCGGCGACGAGATCCCGCCCAGCGACGAGGACGAGGGCGAGGACGAGGAGCGCGACACCGGTCGCCGCACGTCTGGCTCAAGTCGCAGCGCCCGCACCTCGCGCAGCGCTGTGACCCGGCGACCTAGAAAAGCCTGAGCGGCGGCTCGATCAGCGCGGGACCCTCCTGCCGGACGTCGTTGACCGCATCGGAGACCTCGGTCACCTCGAGGTCGTCCGTCGACATCAGCAGCTCCAGAAGAGCGGCCGGCCGCGCTTCAGGCGCGAGCCACGCCGCCTCGGCCTCCCGACCGAGGATCACCGGCATCCGGTCGTGATTCGGCGACACGATTTCGCCCGGCTGGCAGGTCACGATCGCGCAGGAGTGGATCGATGAGCCGTCGGGCCGCTTGGACGCGGCCCATAGCCCCGCGAACGCGAACGGCTCGCGTGAAGGCCGCGTGATCCAGACCGGTCTCTTGCCGGTTTCCTCAGCCCGCCACTCGTAGAACCCGTCAGCAAGGATCAGGCATCGATGGGTCTGGAAGGCGTCCCGGAAGGCCGGCGCCTCCGCCACCGTCTCGGCACGCGCGTTGATCAGGAGCCGGTCGAACGCCTCGGGATCGGCGTAGCGCGGAATCAGTCCCCAGCGCAGGATCCCTGGCTCCGGCTCGCCCCCTCCATTCAGGCGAACGGCGAGCACCGGATCGGTAGGAGCCAGGTTGTACCGCGGTTCCTGCTCGATCTCGGCCGACTCCGCCAAGCCGAAGCGAAACCGCAGCAGGCGCGGATCGGGATCGGTGAGCGTGTACCGCCCGCACATGGCGTGAGCGTAGAGAAGGTGCCGGAGGTGGGAGTCGAACCCACACGTCCCGAGGGACACGGCATTTTGAGTGCCGCGCGTCTGCCATTCCGCCACTCCGGCGCCGGAGCAACGATAGACCGCGTACCCGGCGATAATCGCCGCCGGTGGACGACGCGGGACGCATGGAGGTGATTCGCGAGCTGTGCTCCTTCGAGGGGCGCGGACCGGGGACCGACGCCGAGCGGCGCGCGGCCAACGCGCTCGCCGGGCGCCTCCGCGGAATGGGCCGGCGAGCCGACATCGAGCCCTTTTACGCCCACCCCCAGTACGCGCTCGTCCACCTGATCCACGCCGCCCTCGGAATCGCCGGAAGCCTGCTCGCGACGGTGGAACCGGCTGTCGGCTTCACCGTGGTCCTGTTCGCCGCCGTGTCCACCTACCTCGACCTGAACACGCGCCTCTACCTGGTCCGCTCGCTGCTCTTTCGCCGGGTCTCGCAGAACGTCGTCTCCTTCGGCAACCGCCCCGAGGCACCGGCCCGCCTCATCCTCATGGCGCACTACGACGCCGCCCGCACCGGCTACGTCTTCTCCAAGGGCGCCAAGCGGATCCGCCGACTCCCTGAGCGCGTCCGTCTCAGCATCGGCCCCTTCCGGCTCTTCTTCTGGATCGGACTGGCCCCCCTCCTGCCCATCCTCGGCGCCCGCATGGCCGGCCTGGACGCAACCTGGCTGACCGCGGTCCAGGCGGTCCCCACCATCGTCCTGATCGTCGCAGCCTTCCTGCTCATCGACATCGCTCTCTCCGAGATCGTGCCCGGCGCCTACGACAACGCCTCCGGTGTCGCGGCGGTGCTCTCCACGGTCGACGACCTGCGCGCCAAGCCGCCCGAGAACCTCGACGTCTGGGTCGTCCTCACAGGCTCCGAGGAGTCCTTTTGCGAGGGCAGCCGCGCCTTCGTCCGCTCCCATCGCAAGCAACTCGACCGCGCCACCACATACTTCGTGAACGTCGACTCCGTCTCTTTCGGCGAGGTTGCCTACGAGATCAGCCAGGGCGCCGTGATCAGCATCCCCCACGATCGACAGCTGGTCGAGCTCGCCGAGGCCCTGGCGACGGCCGGCGCGGCCGATGGCGACGCCCAGGCGATCCGCCACCCCCTCCTCGACGACGCTCTCCCGCCCCGCATCCGGCACCTCCGCTCGATAACCCTGCGAACGACGGTCCCCAAGGGGAACCTCGCTCCCTGGTATCACACCCACGACGACGTCCCCGAGCGCGTCGATTCGGCTGCACTCGATCGCGCCACCGACTTCGTTATCGGGCTCAGCCGCCTGATCGACCGGGAGGCGGGCCGCAACCTCCCGGCAACGGCCACCGACTCCGCTCCGGCACCGACCGCCGAGCGCGTGTAAGGATCAGGCGGTGGAGGAGAGCACCGTCGAGAGCAGCCAGCCCGAGATCCTCTGGGCCCCCTCGGCCGCGATGGTCGAGCGCTCCCCGCTGACCCGCTACATGGGCTGGCTCGCGGACGAGCGCGAGCTCCACTTCGAGGACTACCAGGCTCTCTGGCGCTGGTCGACCACCGAGATCGAGGAGTTCTGGCGCACGATCTGGGAC
>Ga0126307_10002531_pt1 | contig 12343 bp, 8 predicted proteins | sample Plot28_FD_89955 | JGI IMG/M metagenome (GOLD analysis project Ga0126307, IMG submission 89955) | Serpentine soil microbial communities from UC McLaughlin Reserve, CA, USA - Plot28 | ecosystem: Environmental > Terrestrial > Soil > Grasslands | place: USA: UC McLaughlin Reserve, Lake County...
GCCGACGATGCTGCCGTTGTCGATCAGGACGTTCATGTCCTTGACCCAGCAGCCCTCGACGTTCCGCAGCGTGCTCGTGGCGCGGCTCACGGCCTCGTTGATGGCGGCCTCGAAGCCCTCTTGATTCGTGGCGCTGATCTCGACCACTCGGGCGACGCTCATGGCCTCCGTGCCTCCTTTCTCTGGCTTCCTTCTCTTCTAGCGCCCCTTTATCACTCCGAAGATCGGACGAGGATCTTCACGTGGCGGTCCTTATGGTCCACCAGCTCGTCGAAGCCGCCCTCGACGACGTCGGAGAGGGGTATGCGCTCGGTGATGATCCCCTCGGTCTCGATGCTGCCGTCCTTGAGCATGGCGATGGTGTCGGCGAAGTCTTCGGGCGTGTAGCAGATGGTGCCGACCACGTTGAGCTCGCTCAGGACGATGTCGTTCGGGTTGATCTGGACGGGTCCCTCCCAGATGGAGATGATCGTCACCGTTCCGCCCTTGCGGGTGGCGTGCAGCGCGGTCTGAAGCGTCACCTGAATGCCGGCGGCGTCGAACGAATGCTCCACCCCCTCGCCATCCGTCAGCTCCTTGACCTTCTCGACGACGTCCTCTTCGCTGGGATCTATGACCGCGTCGGCCCCGATGTCGAGGGCCTTCTTCTTGCGGGCCTCCGAGACCTCCGCAACCATTATCTGCCCGGCCCCCGCGGCCTTCAGACACTGCACCGTGACCGCCCCGATCGGGCCGCCCCCGAACACGAGCGCGCTCTGCCCCTCCTGAAACCCGGCCCGGCGCACGGCGCGCAACCCGACGGCGATGGGCTCGACCAGCGCGCCCTGCTCGCTCGTGAGCCCCTCGGGGAGCTGGTGGATCATGTACGAGGGCATGACCGCGAACTCGGACATACCGCCGCCCCCGCCCATCAAACCGTAGAACCCGAGCTTCTCGCACAAATTGGTGGCGCCCCGCCGGCAAGCCGCGCACTCGCCGCACCGAAACACCGGCTCGATGGCGACCATGTCCCCCGCCGACACCCCGTCCACGTCGTTGCCGACCTCGACGACCTCACCTGCGAACTCGTGCCCCAGCGTCAGCGGCAGCGTCTCGCCGGTGATGGGATGAGGGCTACCCTGTGGCGGAATGAAGATGGGACCGGCCAGGTACTCGTGCAAATCGGTGCCGCAAATACCGCACCAGTCCACCTTGACCTTCACGCTCCCGTCCCGGATCTCCGGCTCCGGCACGTCCTCCAGCCGCACGTCCTTGGGCCCGTAGAATACCGCCGCTTTCACGCGTCCTCCCTTCTTTGGCTGGTCGGCTTGTCAGCCGGACAGCCGGTCAACCTGACGGTCCTCGTGACGGCCGCGCGTGTTTCATAGCTCTGCCGAACGCCGTCACCAAAACCTTTCCCGCGGGCATTCTCTCACCCGCGAAAACCTCGCGCCAGTTGTTTTGCCGAAAGCTGATTGCTATAAAACCGCCAGCGGTCTGACCGGGGAGCCGGTGGCCCCGACGAGCTTGAGGGGGGCGCAGACGAAGGTGAAGCGGTGGCCCCCCGCAGCAGCCAGCTCGTCGGTCTTGAGGTTCTCGACGATGTGTATGCCGCGTCTTACCAGGAGGATCAAGTGCCCCGGCAGTGAGCATCCTAGCTCCGGGTCTACCAGCCCCGGCACGTCCCAGGCCATGTTGTCCGCCCCGACGGCGAAGACGCCCCGATCCGCGAGCCAGTACGAAGCCCCGGCGTCCATCCCCGGCCCCGCGAGGTAACGCTCGGCGTCGTCCCAGTAGAGGCAGTTGCCGGTGTGTACGAGCGCGACGCTTCCCGGCTCGACCGTCACGTCCTGCGCCTCGCAGCAGGCCTCAAGGTCCTCGGCCGTGACGACGTTGCCGGGTTCGAGCGCCTCGACGCCGCGCACGGCCGGTACGTCCAGCAACACGCCGGGGGCGAGAATCGGGGGGATCTCCTCGACGGCAAGCTTGCTGAAGCCGTGCGAGGATTGGACGGTTCTGTCGACCTTCACGCCGCCGTGGAGGGTGAGGTCGTCGGCCTGGTGGCACAAGGCGTCTATGTGGGTGCCGGTGTGCTCGCCGCAGATGACGACGCCGGCAGCGCCGCTGCGCGGGCCGGACTCCTCGGGGCGGTACTCGTCCTCGTGGTGGCGGTGCAAAAGGTAGGAGTAGCCGGCCTGCTTGTGCGCCGAGTGTATGGGCATGCTCTCCGTCCGGGGCTGCTCCAGGTCGTAGACCCGCCCGCCGCCGATGCCACCCTCCGCCATGCGGTCCCTCCTTTTTCGTGGTCCCCTTCGCGTCCCCCTCCTACAAGGTTAGATGCGCCGGCGGGCACACGCCAACGCCGCGACATTATTATTCATCGGGCACTAGCGCGTGGCGAACGGATCCCTATAATCAGCTTGCAAGAGGAGGCACTTCTGCGGTTTTAGGAGGTGAACGTGGAGAGGATCGGCGGAGAAGGCATAGGTATGCCTACCTCGATTCGTCGGGTGGTGGTTGCAAGCTTCATCGGTACCACGATCGAGTGGTACGACTTCTTCATCTATGGGACCGCGGCCGCCCTGGTTTTTCCCGCCCTGTTCTTCCCGGAATTTTCCCCGCTGGCGGGAACCCTGGCGTCTTTCGCGACGTTCGCGGTGGGCTTTTTGGCCCGGCCCTTGGGCGGCGTGATCTTCGGCCACTACGGGGACAAGATCGGGCGCAAGGCGATGCTGATTACCACGCTGCTGATCATGGGCGTGGCGACCTTCCTGGTCGGGGTCCTGCCGACCTACGAGACAATCGGCGTCTTGGCGCCGGTCCTGCTCGTCGTGTTGCGCCTCATCCAGGGCCTCGGCCTCGGTGGCGAGTGGGGCGGGGCGGTGTTGATGGCGGTGGAGCACTCCCCCGCGGACAAGCGGGGCCTCAACGGGAGCTGGCCGCAGATGGGGGTGCCCGCGGGGCTCGTGCTCGGAACGGGCGTCTTCGCCGCGGTCTCGACCATCTCTGGGGACGCCTTCGCGACCTGGGGCTGGCGCATACCGTTCCTGCTGAGCATCTTCCTCATCGGGGTGGGGCTGTTCATCCGGCTCAGCATCTACGAGAGCCCGGCGTTCTCCCGGGTCCGGGAGTCGGGGTCCGAGGCCCGGATGCCCATAGTGGACGTTTTCCGGATCTATCCCAAGAACGTGTTGCTGGGGGTGGGCTCGCGCATCGGCATCGACGTGGCCTTCTACATCCTCGCCGTGTTCTCGCTGTCCTACCTCACCACGAACCTCGGCGTATCGAGGGGGGTTGGCTTGATCGCGATCTCCATCGCCGCCCTTATCGAGGTCTTTACCATCCCGCTCTTTGGCTCGCTCTCCGACCGGGTGGGCCGGAAACAGTTGCTTATAGGCGGCGCGGCGCTCTTGGCGGTATGGACCTTTCCCTTCTTCTACCTGCTGGACACGAGGTCGCCGTTCCTCATCATCCTGGCAACGGTGGTGGGGCTTGCCATTGCTCACGCCGCGGTGTACGGTATTCAGGCGAGCTTTTACGCCGAGCTCTTCGGTACGCGCGTCCGCTACAGCGGGGCCTCCCTGAGCTACCAGATGGCGGGAATCTTCGGTGGCGCCCTAGCGCCGATCATCGCCACCGCGCTGCTGGCGGCGGGCGGCACGAACCTCGTCGGCGTATACGTGGCCGCGCTGTGCGCCTTGAGCGTCCTGTGCTACTTCCTGGCGGCCGAGACGTTCCGCACGGACATCTACGAGGACCAACCCCAGGAGCGTCAGCTCCTCGCCGAGCAGGGATAAAGATAGGTCAGGCACAAAGACGATTTCCGAGGTGAATAACGCATGAGCGAAACGAGACTTGGGGTGGACGTCGGTGGCACGTTCACCGACCTGGTGGCCCTGTCGGAAGGGTCTCTGACGACGGCAAAGGTGCCCTCTACGCCGCGGGATCAGTCTATGGGCGTGATGAACGCCATAGGCGCCTCGGGGGTGGAGACGGGGTCGATCCTCGCCCTCGCCCACGGGATGACGGTGGCGACCAACGCACTCCTCGAACGCCGTGGCGCCCGGACGGCGCTCGTGACGACGGAAGGGTTTCGGGACGTCCTGGAGATCGCGCGCCAGAACCGTCCCTCCCTCTACGACCTGACCCAGGACCGTCCCCCGACCCTGATTCCCCGCGAGCTTCGCTTCACCGTCAAGGAGCGAATGGGGCCGGAGGGCGAGATCTCGCCTCTGGACGAGGAGTCCTTGGAAAGGGCGGTCTCCGCCGTCCGCGAGGCCGAGGTCGAGGCGGTAGCGGTGTGCCTGCTCTTCGCATTCATGCGCCCGCAACACGAGAAGAGGGTCGGGGAAGCGCTGCGGGAGGCGCTCCCGGACGTGCACGTCTCGCTCTCGAGCGAGGTCTTGCCGGAGTTCAGGGAGTACGAGCGGTTCTCCACGACCGCCGCCGACGCGTACCTGGCCCCCAAGCTCGCCGCTTACCTCAGGAACTTGGCCGGCAAGGTGGAGGAGGCCGGCACGCCGACGCCTTCCGTGATGCAGTCCGCCGGCGGGGTGGTGCGGATAGAGGACGCGGTGTCCGACGCGGCCGCCTTCGTCCTCTCGGGGCCGGCAGGCGGGGTCGTCGGCGCGGCCTACGTCGCGGGGCTGGGAGGGTACCGAGATCTTCTCACCTTCGACATGGGCGGGACGAGCACGGACGTCGCGCCCATCGTGGGCGGCGAGGTGCAAACGACCACGGAGACGGTCATCGCCGGCGTACCGATAAGGCTCCCGATGGTTGACGTGCACACGGTGAGCGCCGGCGGCGGCTCGATCGCCTGGGCCGACGCGGGCGGAGCATTGCGCGTCGGACCCCAATCCGCGGGCGCCGAGCCTGGCCCCGCCGGGTACGACAAGGGGGGCGAGGAGCCCGCCGTGACCGACGCGAATCTTTACCTCGGGTACCTGCAGGACGGCGCGGAGCTCGGCGGCGAGGTGGTGTTGAGGCGTGATCTCTCTGAGAAGGCGCTCGCTTCTTTGGGCAAAAAGCTCGGTTTGGAAGCGGAGGAGGTTGCCTTAGGGATCGTGCGGGTCGCGAACGCGGAGATGGTGCGGGCGCTGCGCGTGATCAGCATCGAGCGCGGCCTCGACCCGCGGGAGTTCGCCCTGCTCGCCTTCGGCGGGGCGGGCGGGATGCACGCCTGCGCGCTGGCCGAGGAACTGGGCATGAGCACCGTGCTCGTCCCCCGGGCGAGCGGGGTGCTCAGCGCTTTGGGTCTCGCCATCTCCGACCTGCGCCGGGACTACGTGAGCCCGTACCTCGCGGACCTCGAAGAGGTGAACGCCGTGGAGCTCAAGGACGCCTTCAGAGGCATGGAGAACATTGCCGCGAAGCACCTCGAAGGGCCAGCGTACACCCGCCGGGCGGACCTGCGCTACAGCGGGCAATCGTTCGAGCTGACGGTCGAGGCCGAGAAGCCCTTCGAGGTGGAGAAGCTGAAGGAATGCTTCCACGCCGCGCACGAGCGACGCTACGGCTACCGCATGGAGGGCGAAGCCGTGGAGCTGGTGAACCTTCGTCTCACGGCCACCGTGCCGGTGGAGAAGCCGAAGCTGGAGGAGCGGAGGCGGGAAGGCGGCACGGAGAGGGGGCGGCGGGAGGGTAACTTCGGCGGCGAGTGGGTGGAGGCGCCGGTCTTGGACCGGGAGCAGATGGGACGCGGCTCGGGTGTGAAAGGCCCGGCCATCGTCGAGTTCAAAGAATCCACCTGCGTCGTCAACCCGGGCTGGCGAGGCGTCGTGGACAACGTCGGGACCTTGGTATTGGAGAAGAGATGAGCAACGGACGACTGGACCCCGTGACCCTCTCGGTTTTGGCGAGCGCGCTCGCGGGGATCTCCGAGGAGATGGGAGCGGTCCTGATCCGCGGGGCCTACTCCTCGAACATCAAGGAGCGGCGCGACTGCTCGACGGCGCTCTTCGACGCGAGGGGCAGGATGGTCGCCCAGGCCGAGCACATCCCCGTCCACCTCGGCGCGATGCCGGAGGCGGTCGCCGCGGTCATGCGCCGTAACCCCGACCCGGGGGACGTCTTCGCCCTCAACGATCCCTACTCCGGGGGGACGCACCTGCCCGACATAACGCTCGTCTCGCCGATCGCTCGGGAAGGCCGGATCATAGCCTACGCCGTGACAAGGGCCCACCACTCGGACGTGGGCGGGATGCGCCCGGGCTCCATGCCTAGCGACTCGCGGGAGATCTACCAGGAGGGGATCATAATCCCGCCGGTCCGACTGGTCAGGGGCGGGGAGTACGTGGACGACGTGCTCGACCTCCTGCTCGCCAACGTCCGCACGCCCGCAATCCGGCGGGGAGATCTCCGAGCGCAGATAGCGGGCAACCGGATCGCCGAGGATCGCATCGGGGAGCTGATCGAACGCCGCGGCGAAGAGATCGTGCTCGCCGCCTTCGACGAGGTGATCTCTTACACCGAGCGGAGGACCCGCGAGGCCGTCCGCGACCTCCCCGACGGCGACTACAGGGCCGAAGACGCGATGGAGGGCGACGGGATCCTGGACGAGGATATCCCGGTCCGCGCGAAGGTCACCATAAGAGGCGACTCCATAACGATAGACTTCGCCGGCACGGCCGAGGCGGTTCCGGGCAACGTGAACTGCCCCTTGCCGGTCACGCGCTCAGCCTGTTACTTCGCCCTGCGGGTCCTCTTGCCCAAGGACATCCCGGCCAACGCCGGCACCTACGCCCCGCTGGAGATAAAGGCCCCGAAGGGTAGCCTGGTGAACGCGCAGAGCCCGTCTGCGGTCGTGGCCGGCAACGTGGAGACCAGCAACCGCATCGCCGACACCGTGCTCGCCGCCCTCTCCGGGGCCGCGGATCTCCCGGCGCAAGGCCAGGGGACGATGAACAACACCATCATCGGCGGCCCGGGCTGGACCTACTACGAGACCATAGGCGGCGGCCAGGGCGCGAGCAGCAAGGGTCCCGGACCTTCCGGCGTCCACGTCGGCATGAGCAACACCCTCAACACCCCCACGGAGGCCTTTGAGCTCGAGTACCCGATGCGCGTCGAGCGCTACGAGCTGCTCTACGGCTCGGGCGGCGGCGGCAAGCACCGGGGCGGCGACGGCATCGTCCGCTCCGTCCGCGTACTCGAGCCCGCTAGCCTCTCGCTCCTGAGCGATCGTCGCCGCCACCCGCCAAGAGGGGCGGCCGGCGGGGAGCCCGGGGCGGTGGGCGAAAACCTCCTTAACGAGGAAGGGCTTTCGCCTAAGGTGAGCCAGGAGTTGCGGGAGGGCGACGTCGTCACCGTCAAGACGCCGGGCGGGGGCGGGTACGGGAAGGCCGGGAAGGGGTAGGTCCCGTTTCACGGGCATCGCTTACTACTATTAGGTACCGTGATCGAGGCCGAGCGTAAAATCAAGCCGCCCCTGCCGCCGGGTCCGAAAGGTCGCCCGATCTCTGGCAACTTCCCGGAGTACACGCGCGACCAGCTGGGCTTTTTGACGCGGTGCGCCAGGGAGTACGGCGACATGGTCCGTCTGCGTTTTTTCTACGTCGGGATCGTGCTGCTCAACCACCCGGAGCACATCGAGCGCGTGCTGGTCGGGGAGCACCGCAACTTCATAAAGGACCGGGCCGAGAGGAGCGGGTTACGCTTCTTGGGGAGCGGGCTCCTGACGAGCGAGGGTGACTTCTGGCGGCGCCAGCGCAGGCTCGCCCAGCCCGCCTTCCACCACGAGCGGATCAACGCCTACGGCGAGACGATGGTGGAGGGCGCGGACCGGATGCTGGAGACGTGGCGGGGCGGCGAGGTGCGCGACGTCGCGGGGGAGATGTCGCGTCTGACGTTGGGGATCGTGGCGCAGACCCTCTTCGGGGAGATCTCCGTCCCCGAGCGCGAGACGGTCGGGGCGGCGCTGCGGGTGATCCTGGACCGCTTCACCGGCGGGGTCCTGTTCAAGGTTCCCGAGAGGATCCCCACTCCCGCCAACGTACGCTTCCGGCGCGCCATCCGGGACCTCGAAGGCGTCATCTACGGCATCCTAGAGCGGCGCCGCAAGAGCGGCCCGTACTTTGGCGACCTGCTGTCGATGCTCCTCGCGGCGCGGGACGAGGAGGCCGGCGAGGGCATGTGCGACAAACAGGTGCGCGACGAAGTCATGACCATCCTCCTCGCCGGCCACGAGACCACCGCCCTCAACCTGACTTGGACCTTCTACCTGCTCGCCGAGAACCCGGAGGCCGAAGCGAAGCTGCTCGCCGAGTTGGGGACGGCGCTCGAGCATCGCGCGCCAACCGTCGCGGACGTGCCGCGGCTCCCCTACGCGGGCGCGGTGATAAAGGAGTCGTTGCGGCTCTACCCGCCCGCCTGGGGGTTCGGGCGGGAAGCGCTCTCGGGGTTCGGGATCGGGGGCTACCGCGTCCCCGCCGGGACCCAGCTCATCGTCAGCCAGTGGGTGACGCAACGCGACGTACGCTTTTTCGAGCGAGCGGGGGAGTTCGTCCCCGAGCGCTGGCTCGATGGCTCGACCGCCGGGCTACCCAAGTTCGCTTACTTCCCCTTCGGCGGCGGTCCCAGGATGTGCATCGGCCGCCAATTCACGACCCTGGAGGCCATCCTGCTGCTCGCCAGGATCTCACGCAGTTTCCAACTCCGGCCAACGAATGGCCCGGTCACACCGCGCCCGTCGCTCTCGCTACGGCCCGCGGGCGGCATGAGGATGGTGCTCGAGGAACGCTAACGTCCCGCTTTCTGGTCGAAGATGAGGCCCAGCAGTTCCTCGCCGAAAGGGGAGGCGGTGCTCACGTCGCCGGGCTCGACCTCGACGTTGTTCAGATACTGCAGGCGCAGGGCGTCGCCCCCGCCATCGGCGCCTTCGGGGATAACGCACCCGAAAAAGAACCCGAGCCCGTCGAGCCGGACGTTTTGCGTGGCCGGGTGGGAGAGCGGCAGGTCCACGTAGACGCAGTCCATGCGGTGCACGCACAGCTCCCGCAGCCGCGCCCGAACCAAGTCTGTGAGATCCGAACCCGGCTCCGCCACCCGCAAGAAGGCCACGTTGTGGTCCCGGCGTACGTTGACGCTCATCCGGGAGGAAGAAAGCTCGGGAGGCTCGGCCTCCACGAGCCTGCGCCGCAGCCCGTTGTGCTCGACGACGCGGCGGACCACACTCTCGTAACGGATGGGCGGGTAAACTTCCCGCTCCGGTTCACTGTTGGTGCGCAGGTACATCAGGGCGACGGACCCGCGCCGTCCGGCCCTGCCGTCCCCGATCTCCTTGTAAGCGACGGAGGCCGGGATGTAGCCGAGAAGGTATCCGGTCTCCCTCGCCCCCAGGTGCAAATTCCCCTTCTGGCTGTAGGGGTGTACGGCGGTGGCCTCGCTGTACAGCCCGTAGATGCCGTCTTCCCTGGCTCGATCCGCCAGGAACGTCTTCATCTTCGGAAAGAGGTGGTGTCCGCGGTAGCGCGGGTCCACGACCGCCTGCCCGGCCTCCGCGACGGGCGCATCGGGACGTCCCAGCGTCAAGGCGAGGTGGCCCACGATCTCCCCGCCGCTAACCGCCACGCACGAGCGCATAAGGCCGCTCTCCTGCAGCTCCCGGACGCGCTCCGGGTAGTAGATGTCGTCCCAGTCGTAGCCGTAGCCGTAAGAACGGTAGACGCTGCGCGCGAGAGCGGGCGACTCGCCGGGCAACATCATACGGACCCCTATTTGAGCATCCTCGGCGGCGGCGGGCGCTTGGGCGTTCTCGCGGTGTTCGTCTTCCGACGCGTGCTTGCGCACGTCGGCGTGGGGTAGGCTTTTGACGAGCTCGACCCGGTTGCCGCCGCGTCCGAGGTTGAGAAAGCGGACCTCGTCCGCGAAGGAGTGGCGCAGCATCTCCGAGAGCGCGGAGTCCTCGCCGCTCTCGAAGCGTTCGTAGTCGCCCGGCAGGCCCAGGTCCTCGACGGCGACGACGACCTGCCCGGGACGGCGCAGGACGAGGACGTCGTAGCGTCCGTCGTCGTCCGGGCCGAAGGCGTTCTCGACGACGTTGCGGCACACCACCTCGACGGCCCTTTGCAGGTGCGCGGCTGCCTCGCCTGTCAGCCCGATCCGGCGGGCGGTCTGTCTCACGAAGTCCGCGACGGGGGGCAAGAGTTCGGCGTCGGCGGCGACGGTGAGGAGGACGACCTGCTCCTCGGGTCCGCGCGGCCCGTCCGCGCTCACCGGCTCGCGCTCTCCGCCATCCGGGCGGCGAGGGCGCGCACGTGGCGGTCGTCGGTGCCGCAGCAGCCACCGAGGACGCGCAGCCCGAAGTCACTGCGCAGCCGCCACATCCCGGCGGCAAAGGCCTCGGGGTCGTCGCCTTCGAGGTGATCTAAGTTCACCAGTTCCCCCGTGCTCATAGCGGAGGCGTTGGCTTTGAGCTCCAGCAGGCGCCGGGTCACGAGTTCTGGGGCGTCTTGAAGTGCCCTCCTGGCGACGGAATGGTGGACGCAGCTGACCGAGTAAAAGAGCGGCGGCGACTCGGCGTCTATCCTCTCGATGGCCTCGTGCAGCGGCGCGCCGTCGAGCACCCGCCCGTCGCGCCCGAGTACGAAGCTGACCACACAGGGCTTGCCCGTGGCGGCCATCGCCGACGTCACGCCCAGGGCCTCCTCGACCGACGGGAACGTCGGCGCGTACAGAAAGTCCACGCCGGAATCGGCGAGCGCCTGGGCCTGGAGGCGATGGTACTCGCGGGCTTCTCGCGCGGGGAGGGTTTCTTCGGGGGTGTAGGCGTCGCCGCTCGGTCCTATCACCCCGGCGACAAACACGGGCTCGTGGGCGGAACGCTCCTTGATGTCTCTGTGCATCGCCACGGCGTCCGCGTTGAGCTTGCGCACCGCTTCGTCTCCTCCGAGCCCTGCCTGCCGGACGAAGTTCGGGCTCGCGCGGAAGGTCGGGGTGCCGATGATCACGGGCAGGCCGTGAAGCTTCGCGGCCTCGACGTAGCTCTCGTAGATGCCGCGCAGGACGGGGCCGCCCTTCGGGTCCCCTACCAGCGTGGTTACCCCGACGTGCGGGTCCATCGCGACGTCCGTCTCGAACATGATGCGTGTCTCGATCCCGCCGTCGGTCAGGATCGAGGCGCCATCGCGAACGGCGGCCTCGAACTCAACCATGCGGCTCCCCGTCCGTCTGAGAGGCGACCACGGACCCTCCTTCCCACAAGGTTTCCAGCGCCGGCGTAGATTATACGGTCGCCGCGGTTGCATAATTCGCGGGGTCGTGGCGCCCGGGGAAGGAGATCGCGTGGGGTTGTTCGACGAGATGGTCGTGCTCGTGGTTGGGGCGGCCGGCAGCTGTCGGTGGAGGCTTGCTGGCGGGTTGATGGAGTGCCCGGTATGACCAAGCCGCCTAACATCGAGGCGATGCTCTCCGAAAAACGCCATCCGCCGGAGGCGGTCCTGGACCTCATACCCGAGGACGCCGACCTGATCGTGGGCCTCGGCAACGGTGAGCCGGTGACGGTCCTCGACGCGATCGAGGCGCGCGCGGAGAACCTCTCCAACGTCCGCATCCACCAGATGTTGCCGTTACGCAAGCGCCCCCACATGCACGGGGACTTCCCGGGGCTTCGTCACGTCTCCTGGTTCCTCTCCCCCGCCAACCGCGAGGCCTTTCGCGAGGGGACTTGCGATCTCGTCCCCAACAACTTCAGCGACGTGCCGCGTTTGATGCGCCAAGCGACGCGGCGCTCGCTGGTGGTCGCCGCCGCGTCGCCGTCCGACAGGCACGGCTACTTCTCGCTCGGGTGCCACGCCGAGTATCTGGCGGCCATGATGGGGGAAGCCCCGTTCTTCGTCGAGGTGAACCGCCAGATGCCGCGCACCTTCGGGGAGAACCAAGTCCACGTCAGCCAGCTCGCCGGCTTCTGCGAGGCCGACTATCCGCTCGCCGAACTGCCGCCACGCCCGTCCCGCGAGACCGACCGCAAGATAGCCGCGCTCGTCGCCGAACGCATCCCCGACGGCGCCACCTTGCAGGCCGGAATCGGCGCCATCCCCAACGAGGTGCTGGGGCTTTTGGGCGACCACAAGGGCCTGGGCGTCCACACCGAGTTGCTCTCCGACGGGTTCGTGGACCTAGTGCAGAAAGGCGTGGTAACCGGCGCCAACAAGCGCACCCACCGGAACAAGATCGTCACGACCACCGCGCTAGGGAGCAGGAGGCTCTACGAGTTCGTGGGCGACAACCCGGGCGTGGAGTTCTGGCCGGTGGAGTACACCAACGATCCGGTGGTGATCGCGCGCGAGCCGCGCTTCACCGCCATCAACGCCACGGTGGAGGTCGACTTCCTGGGCCAGTGCGCCTCCGAGGGGCTGGGCAGCCA
>Ga0126307_10002532_pt1 | contig 12340 bp, 9 predicted proteins | sample Plot28_FD_89955 | JGI IMG/M metagenome (GOLD analysis project Ga0126307, IMG submission 89955) | Serpentine soil microbial communities from UC McLaughlin Reserve, CA, USA - Plot28 | ecosystem: Environmental > Terrestrial > Soil > Grasslands | place: USA: UC McLaughlin Reserve, Lake County...
ACCACCCGCTCGTGCACGGCCCGCACCCGGGCGCCCATCTGCTCGGCGGCGGCGGTGTCGCCGAACGTGGTGGTCACCACGTACTCGATCGTCCGCTGGAGCCGCCCCCAGGGGTCGGCCTTGTAGTCGCTGTGCTGGTCGACCCCGGCCATGGCCAGCGGGTGGAGGGCCTGGATCAACAGGCCCCGCATCCCCGCCAGCAGCATCGACGGGTCGGCCAGCACCCGCCAGGCCACGCTCCTCGGCCCGAACAGCCCCGGATCACCCACCGACCTACGGTACGACCGGTGCCGGGACTACCCGTAGGCAGCTGAGCGATGCCCACCAACGTCGGCTACTCGGGCACGCCGCTGCCGCAGAAGCTCGGCATCAAGCCGGGTCACCGCCTGCTGCCCCTGGGGGCGCCCGAGGAGTTCCTGCCGGTCGACCTCGGGCCGCTCGACGGCGTCACCGTGCTGCGACGCGCCGCGCCGCCCGTCGACGTGGCCGTCGTCTTCGCGGTGACGAGGGCCGAGCTCGCCGCCCGGTTCGAGCGGGCCCGCACGGTGCTGGCCGCCGACGGCGGGCTCTGGGTCGCCTACCCGAAGAAGGCGTCGAAGGTCCCGACCGAGCTGGACTTCGACGTCGTGCAGCACCACGGGCTCGACGCCGGCCTGGTCGACAACAAGAGCTGCGCCGTCACGGAGGTGTGGTCCGGGGTTCGCTTCGTCGTCCGCGTGGCGGATCGAGCGGGGTGGCCGGTTCCGCCAGCCACGGCTCGAGGATGAGCCGGGGCCCGCGGTCGAAGGTCGCGTAGGACCAGGCCCAGTTCAGGAACACGCTGAGCCGGTTGCGCACGCCGACGAGCCGCACGAGGTGCAGGCCCAGCCAGGCCATCCACCCCAGGAAGCCGGTGACGCTGACCTTCAGCGGGAGGTCGGCCACAGCGGCGCCCCGGCCGATGGTGGCCATGAACCCGAGGTGGTGGTAGCGGAACGGGCGCGCGGGCCTCCCCGCCGCCAGCCGGGCCACCGTGCGGCCGGCGTGGCGCCCCTCCTGCTGCGCCACGTTGGCCACCTGCGGCAGGAGCCCGTCGTGCCACGGCACCGCGGCCAGGTCGCCGGCGACGAGGACCTCGGGGTGGTCCCGCAGCCGCAAGGCGGGGTCGACCACCACCCGCCCGTTGGCGACCCGGTCGAGGCCGAGCGCATCGACGAGGGGGCTCGTGCGGACGCCGGCGGCCCACACCACGGTGCCGGTCCGGACCACCTCGCCCGACGACAGCGTCACCGAGCCCTCGTCGATGCCGGTGACCGCGGTGCCGAGGCGCAGCTCCACGCCCCGCTCCCGCAGCTGCTCGAGCGCGTGCCGGGAGCCCACCGCGCTGAAGCCGGCCAGCACGCGCTCGCCCATCTCCACCAGCAGGATGCGGGCCCGCCCGAAGTCGAGGGAGGGGAAGTCCTTGGCCAGGACGGCGTGGAACAGCTCGACGAAGGCGCCCGCCATCTCCACGCCGGTGGGACCGCCCCCCACGATGACGAAGGTCAGGGCCTCGTCCGTGAGCGACGGGTCGGCGTCGGCGGCCTCGAACCGCTCGAGCACGTGGTTGCGCAGGCGCACGGCGTCGGGCATGCCGTACAGCGGCAGGGCGTGCTCCTCGGCCCCCGGAACCCCGAACCACGCAGTGGTGGCCCCGGCGGCGAGGACGAGGAAGTCGTAGGTCAGCTCGGCCCCGTCGTCGAGCCGCAGGCAGCGCCCGACGAGGTCCACGGCGACCACCGCGCCCCGCCGCACCCGCACGTTGGCGGCCCGGCGGAACACGCCCCGGATGGGGAACACGACGTCTCCCGGGGTCAGGGCCGAGGTGGCCACCTGGTACAGGAGCGGGCTGAAGGTGTGGAAGTTCTGACGGTCGATCACCGTCACCTCGACCGGCTCCCCCGCCAGGGCCTTGGCGCACTCGAGCCCACCGAAGCCGGCGCCCACCACGACGACGTGGGGGGCGGGCCCGGTCACGGCCGTGGCTGGCACCGCGGGCACCAGTACGTCGATCGGGGGGGCTGCCCCTGCGCCGCCCGCCGCACGGTCGTCCCGCAGCGACGGCACGGGCGGTCGGCCCGCCCGTAGACGGCCACGCCCCCGCCGCCGTAGGTGGTCCGGTCGATGCTGCCGAGGTTGGCCCGCAGCTGGCGGGCCGCGGTGGTGATCACCGAGCGGCGGCGCCCCTCGTCGAGCTCGGCCACCGGCGTGAACGGGTCGAGCCCGACGGCGAAGCAGGCCTCGGACTTGTAGACGTTGCCGATGCCGGCGGCCACCCGCTGGTCGAGCAGGGCGTCGCCCAGCTCGGTGCCGGGCGCCACCTCCCCGAGGCGGCGGGCCGCTTCGTCGAGGTCGGCGTCGAGCCGGCAGAGGTCGGGGCCGAGGTGGGCCGCCACCGGACCGGCCCGCTCGTCGACCAGCTCGACCACGGGGGCGGCGAAGCAGACGGCCACCCACCCCTCCTTGCCCTCGGCGGGCGCCACCTCGAGGACCACCCGGGCCGCACCGGGCTGCTTCTGCCACCGCTCCCCCGGCCGGTACAGGTGCCAGCTCCCCGTCATGCGCATGTGGGTGTGGAGCACCCGCCCGTCGTCGAAGCACACGAGGCAGTGCTTGCCCCTGGCCTCCACCCCCTCGACCACCGTCCCCTCGGGGAAGGGGCGGAAGCGCAGGCGCGGTGCCTCGAACCGGACCAGGGTGCGCCCGGCGAGGGCGGCGTGGAGCGTGCGGGCCGCCCGGTGGATGGTGTCGCCCTCCGGCACGCCCCTCCCCTCAGCCCTCGAGGACCAGGCCCCGGTAGCCCTCGGCGAACCCGTTGGCCCGCAGCACCGCGGCCACAGGCGAGGCGGCGGCGTCCTCGCCGTCGATGCGGGCCACGACGAGCCGGCGCACCCGCCGCTCCTTCACCAGCGAGACGAGGCCGTCGACCCACAGGTCGGACCGCCGCGCCGCCTCGAACGTGAGCAGGCTGCGGCCCCCCTTCTCCACGTAGGCGGCCAGCTCGCCGTCGACGACGATCACCGTGGCCCCGGCCGCCCGGGCCGGGCGCCCCGGCGACTCGGGCCACGGCAGCGAGGCGCCGTAGGGGTTGGCGGGGTCAGTGGCGGCCAGGGCCACCGCCGGCCCGGTCGGCCTCGCCCCCTCGTCCTCCAGCGCGGTGAGCGGCGTGCGTTCGCTCCGCAACCGGTCGACAGCGCCGGGTAGGGCGAACTGGGCCGCGCCGAGGCCGGCCACGAAGTAGCCCCGCCGCACGGTGCCGGCCTCCTCCATGGCCTTGAGGACGCCGTACACCCCGGCGAAGCCGCCCTCCACGCCCTCGGCCAGCACCGCCTCCCGGGTGAGGACGCCGTGGCGCTCGAGGAGGGCGCCGGCCCGGGCCGCCGCCCGCTCGGTGGCCGAGGGCAGCGGCTCGAGGAGAGGCCCGACCAGCGACCAGCGGCCGGCGCCCGCCGGCGGCCCCATGCGCGACAGGCGCCCGGGCCGGGGCCGCCCCCGATCGGCCCGCCGTCGGGCGGCGCCACCGAGGGCCGACCGCAGCGGCACCAGGGTGTCGTTGGTGACCTCGCCGGCCCAGACGAGGTCCCACAGCGCGGCCAGGACGGCCCGCTCGTCGAGCGACGAGGCCGCCCGCAGCACCTCGGGCCAGAACGATGCGCCCCGGGCGGCGAGGTGGGCCCGGATCCGGTCGTGGAGCTCGCCCTCGGGCCGGCGCTCGTCGCCCTCGGCCGGCGGGGCCGGGGCCAGCAGCGGCACGTCCTCCCGGCGGTAGAGGGCCACCCGCCCGTCGGTGGCGCCGAGGGACCCGGCACCCAGCCAGACGACCTCGCCCGACGAGCACAGCAGGTCGAGGTCGGCCGGCCGGTAGCCCTCGACCCGGGCGCCCAGCACGTCGCCCTCGAGCACCGACGCCGGCAGGGCCGCACCGGCCAGGCGGCCCACCGCGTCCAGCACGGCGTCGAGCCCCCGGCGCCGCTCGCCCACGCCGTGCCACCGCGGCAGGAAGCGGCCGAGGGTGGCGGCGTCGACCGGCTCGACCTCCTTGCGGAGGGCGGCCAGCGAGCGGCGACGCAGGACCCGCAGCACCTCCTCGTCGATCCACTCCCGCCCCGAGCCACCGGGGCGGAACTCGCCCCGCACCACCCGGCCGTCCTGCTCGAGCCGGTGCAGCGCCTCGGCCGCCCGCTCCGCCGGGACCCCCAGCCGGCGGCTCACCTCGGCGGGCAGGAAGGGCCCGTGGGTGCGGGCGTAGCGGGCCACGAGCGAGTCGAGCGGCCGGTCGACGGGCTCCAGGAAGGCGGCCGGCACGCCCGGCGGCAGGGGGACGCCGAGGCCGTCCCGCAGGCGGGCGGCGTCCTCGGCGGCGGCGATCCGCTCCTCCCCCGCCACCCGGATGCGCAGCGCCCGCCGGGCGGTGACCAGCTCGTCGACCCAGCCGGCCACGTCGCGCTCGCTGCGGGCGTCGAGCTCGGGCACGGACAGGTCGCCCAGCCGGCGGAGGAGGTCGGTGGCCTCGTCGGCGCTGCGGGCCCGGCGGCCGTCGGCCAGCGACTGGAGCTCGAGGTCGAGGGTGGCGAGGACGTCGGCGTCGACGAGCTCGCGCAGCTCGTCGGCCCCCAGCAGCTCCCGCAGGAGGTCGCGGTCGAGGGCCAGGGCGGCGGCCCGGCGCTCGGCCAGCGGGGCGTCGCCCTCGTACATGTAGACGGCCACCCAGCCGAACAGCAGCGAGCTGGCGAACGGCGACGCCTTGGGCGAGTCGACCGTGACGAGACGGATGCGGCGGCTGCGCAGGTCGGCCAGGACCTCCTTCAACGCAGGGAGGTCGAACACGTCGCGCAGGCACTCGCGGGTGGTCTCGAGCAGCAGGGGGAAGCTCGGGTACCGGGCGGCCACCTTGAGCAGGTCGGCCGAGCGCTGGCGCTGCTGCCAGAGCGGTGTCCGCTGGCCGGGCTTGCGGCGGGGCAGCAGGAGGGCCCGGGCGGCGTTCTCGCGGAAGCGGGCGGCGAAGAGCGCGGTGTCGGGCAGCGACTGGAGGACGAGCTCCTCGATCTCGTCCGGGTCGATCAGCAGCTCGTCGGTGGGGACCCGGTCCTCGGTCTCGGGCAGACGCAGGACGATGCCGTCGTCGCTCCAGATGGTCGACACGTCCATGTCGGAGCGCTCGCGGAGGCGGCCTTCGAGGGCCATGGCCCAGGGGGCGTGCACGCGGGCGCCGAAGGGCGAGAGGATGCACACCCGCCAGTCGCCGATCTCGTCGCGGAAGCGCTCGACCACGATGGTCCGGTCGTCGGGCACGGCGCCGGCGGCCTCCTGCTGCTCCTCGACGTAGCGGACGAGGTTGTCGGCCGCCCACGCGTCGAGCGAGTGCTCGCGCTGCAGCCATTCGACCGCACCCGGCTTGCGCACCTCCCGCAGGAAGGCACCCACGGCCCGGCCCAGCTCGAGCGGGCGGCCTGGCCGGTCGCCGTGCCAGAACGGCATGCGCCCGGGCTCGCCCGGCGCCGGCGTGACCACGACGCGGTCGTGGGTGATCTCCTGGATGCGCCACGTCGAGGCGCCGAGGAGGAAGGTCTCGCCGGGGCGGCTCTCGTAGACCATCTCCTCGTCGAGCTCGCCCACCCGGGCCCCGTCGGGCAGGAACACGCCGTACAGGCCGCGGTCGGGGATGGTGCCGGCATTGGTGACGGCGATGCGCTGGGCACCGGCCCGGCCCCGGACCACCCCGTGCACGCGGTCCCACACGATGCGGGGGCGCAGCTCGGAGAACTCCTCGCTGGGGTAGCGCCCCGACAGGAGGTCGAGCACGGCGGCCACCGCCTCGTCCCCCAGCTCGGCGAAGTTGGCCGTCCGGCGCACGAGGGCGGTGAGGTCGACGACCTTCCACTCGTCGAGCGCGCACATGGCCACGATCTGCTGGGCCAGGACGTCGAGGGGGTTGCGGGGGTAGCGGGTCTCCTCGATGAGGCCCTCTCGCATGCGCCGGACCACCACGGCGGCCTCGACCAGGTCACCGCGGTGCTTGGGGAAGACCTTGCCCCGGCTGGGCTCGCCCACCTGGTGGCCGGCCCGGCCGATGCGCTGGAGGCCGCTGGCCACCGAACCGGGCGACTCGACCTGCACGACGAGGTCGATGGCGCCCATGTCGATGCCGAGCTCGAGCGACGACGTCGCCACGAGGCCCTTGAGCGTCCCCGCCTTGAGCGCGTCCTCGATGGTCAGGCGCTGCTCGCGGCTGAGCGAGCCGTGGTGGGCCCGCACCAGCTCGCCGCCGCCCGTCCCCACCGCCTCGCCGCCCGTCCACCGGGGACCGGCGCCGTCCTCGTCCGCCTCGGCCTCGGCCAGCTCGTTGAGCCGGGCAGCCAGGCGCTCGGCCAGCCGGCGGGCGTTGACGAAGATCAGGGTCGAGCGGTGCTGCTGGATGAGCTCGAGCAGGCGGGGGTGGACCGAGGGCCAGATGCTGGCCCGGGCCGGCGGACCGGCAGCGGCCCCGCTGGTGGGCTCGTCGAGCAGCTCGCCCAGGCGGCCCATGTCCTCCACGGGCACCACCACCTCGACGTCGAGGTCCTTGCGCCGACCGGCGTCGACGATGGTGACCGCGCGGGGCCCCTCGTCGCTGCGGCCGCCGAGGAACCGGGCCACCTCCTCGAGCGGGCGCTGGGTGGCGGACAGGCCGATGCGCTGGGGGGCCCGGCCGCCCCGCTCGGCCACGAGGTGCTCGAGCCGCTCGAGGCTGAGGGCGAGGTGGGCGCCCCGCTTGGTGGCGGCCATGGCGTGGATCTCGTCGACGATGACCCACCGGACACCGGCCAGCGTCTCCCGGGCCTGCGACGTGAGCATGAGGAAGAGGGACTCGGGCGTGGTGATGAGCACGTCCGGCGGCGTGCGCACGAGCAGGCGGCGCTCCTCCGGCGAGGTGTCGCCCGTGCGCATCCCGACCGTCGGCACGGCGAGGTCGACCCCGAGGCGCTCGGCCGCCAGGGCGATGCCGGTGAGGGGCGACCGGAGGTTGCGCTCGACGTCGACGGCGAGTGCCCGCAGGGGCGAGACGTAGAGCACTCGGGTGCGGTGGTTGCGGTCGTCGGGGACCGGCTCGGAGGCGAGCCGGTCGAGGCCCCACAGGAAGGCGGCCAGGGTCTTGCCCGAGCCGGTGGGGGCGAGGATGAGCGTGTGGTCGCCGGCGGCGATGGCCGGCCAGCCCTGCTCCTGGGCCGGCGTGGGCGCCGCGAAGGAGGTGGTGAACCACTCCTCCACCGCCGGGCTGAACGCCGGTCGACCCATGCTCGGAGGGTACCGACGGGGGGGAACAGGGACGCCGGGTGGCTCAGTCGAGGAGCTTGCCGTCCGCCCCGAACTTGGAGAGGCGGGTGGCGCCCGTGTCACGCAGCGCGTCGAGGGCGTCCTCCACCTGGTCGGCCTGCTGGGAGTGGACGGCCACGGCGGTCTGGCCCTCCTTGACCGCCTCGAAGGTCTCGCTCCAGGCGTCCGACACGGGGAGGCCGGTGGCGCCGCCGTAGAAGAGGCCCCCGAAGCCGCCGAACAGCGCGCCGCCCAGCGCGCCCATGCCCACCACCGTGCCGGTCGGACCCGGCAGGTCGAAGATGGCATCGGCGATGAGCGCAGCCAGGCCCACCACCACGGCGCCGACCACCGCGCCGATGACGATGCCCACGGCCGACCGGCGACCGACCTTGCCGGTCATCGCCATGTCGGCCCGGCGCTGTTCGACGTTGGTCTGGGGCTCGTCGGCCCCTTCGGCCCCGGCGCCGAGCAGCTCGATGTTCCCGGCCTCGATGCCTTTGCGCTCCAGGCGGGTCACCGCCTCCCGAGCGGCCTCGACCGTCGGGTAGACGGCGATCATGTTGTGCGAGGCGAAGCGGCGCTCGCCCAGCTGCTCCGGCCCCGGTGCATCGGTCACGGCGCCCGTGTCTACCCGACCGGGACCCGTCCCAGGCGTGACGAGGTTCGTAGACTGTTCGCATGGCCGACCAGCACCAGGGCTTCGCCGCCTACTGCGAGGCCATCTACGAGCTGGCCGAGGACGAGGTCGACGTCATCCAGGCCCGGATCGCCGATCGGCTCGGGGTCTCCCGCCCCGCCGTGTCGGAGATGGTCCGCCGCATGACGGCCGAGGGCCTGGTCCGGGTGGACGGGACCATCCAGCTGACGAGCGACGGTGTGGCCCTGGCCGAGCGCATCGTCCGCCGCCACCGCCTGGCCGAGCGCTTCCTCACCGACGTCCTCGAGCTCTCGTGGGCCGACGCCCACCGCCAGGCCAACCGCTGGGAGCACGTGATCGACGAGAGCGTCGAGGCGGCGATGGACCGCATCCTCGGCCGGCCCACGACCTGCCCCCACGGCAACCCCATCCCCGGGTCCGACTACCACGAGACGGCGGCCGTCCCCCTCAACGGCCTCGACGTGGGCGCCGGCTTCACGGTCACCCGCATCCCCGAGGAGCTCGAATTCACGCCCGGCGTGCTCGACTTCCTCGAGGAGAACACCGTCCTGCCGGGGCGCAACGGCGTCCTCACCGCCTCGTCACCCGACGGGTCGGTCACCGTGAGCATCGACGAGCGGGTGGTCGGCCTCGGCACCTTCGCCAGCAGCCGCATCCTCGTCCTGCCGGCGCCAGCCTGACGCCACCAGCGCGACCGCGGCGGCGATCCACACGACCCACCGCACCTCGTCGAGCCACCCCGGGTGGGCCAGGTCGGGCAGGAGCGGCCGCAGCGCCCGCATGACCGGCGCGGTGGTGCGCCAGGGGTCGACCACCCAGGTGAGCCGGTCGGCCAGACCCTCCACCGCCACCCAGGCGTAGGTCAGGGCGCCGACCACTCCACCGGCCAGGAGCCACCGCTCCGACGGGCCCCACCGGGCGACGACGAGGACGGCGAGCGGGAGCACCACCACGACCTGGCGGCCCGACCACCAGAACCCGTGCATGGTGAGCGCCACCCACGTGGCGGTGGCCCACCCGGCGGCCAGGGGCAGCGCCACCAGCCACGCCTCGGGCCTTCGCCGGCGCACCCCGTCGCGGGCCAGCGCACCGAGCGCCGGGAGGAGCAGGAGCCAGCCTGGCGCCCACGCCGCCAGGCCGAAGTCGCGGTCGACGACGAGGCCGAGGAGCCGCCTGGTGCGACCCAGCCGGTTGGGTGACGTCCCCATCACCGTCAGCTCGCCGGCCACGAAGTGGTCGCCGACGGCGTACGGCGTGAGGGCCCCGTAGATGGCGAGGTGCCCCACCGCGCACACGGCGGCGGCTCCCGCCGCGCCCGCGGCCACGGCCAGGGCTCGCCGCCGGTCGCCGAGCAGGAGCAGCCGCACCAGGCCGACCACGAGCAGCACCACCGCCACCGGCGCGTACTTCACCGACAACCACGGGAGCAGGGCCACCGCCGCCACCAGCCCCACGGCCCCGCGCCGCGACGGCAGAGCGAGCAGCGCGCCCGCCGCCCCCGTCACCACGAGGGCACCGACCAGCTCGGGGTAGAGCTGCGTCCCGTAGACCGCCAGCGGCGACACGAGGGCGAAGGCGCCGACGGTCACCAGGGCACGGCGCTCGGGCACGCCCAGTCGGCGGATCACCGCCACCATCGCCACCGCCAGGGCACCGGCCACCGCCGCCATGAACAGCTTGGCCCCCACCCAGCCGCCGAGCGCCACCGGCACGGCCAGCAGCACCGGCAGCAGCGGGTCGTGGGGGCTGATCCGGCGGCCCCCGTCGAGGAGCTTCGTCTGCTCGGGCAGGGCGGCCTCGTGGGAGTCCCGCCAGCGCTCGGCGGCCAGCTCGTCGGCGATGTCGAGGTCACCGTCCTCGACGAGGCTCGTGGCGGACAGGAGGTACTGCGGCTCGTCGGCCGTGACCCGGCCGCCGTAGGTGGCGGGGACGGCCAGACCGAGGCAGCACCACAGGAAGGTCCCGACGCCGAGCACCGCCCGGCGGAGCGCCATCAGTCCTCCACCACGGCGGCGTCGGCGTGGGCCCGGGCGGTGGCCCACCGCCCCTCGTCCCACCGCCCACCCGGTCCCAGGCAGGCCGCCGCCTCGCGCCCGAGGGCCATCACGTGGTGGGTGTTGTCGTGGGCGAACAGACCGCCCCGTCCGAGCGAGACGAGCCCGGGCAGCGTGCCGACCCACTGGTGCACCACCGCCAGCCGCTCGACGTCGCCCCGCCGGAGCACCGGGTAGACGGCGGGCAGGCGGAGGGTCTCCACCGCGAACGGCCGCACGGCCGGGAGCCCCAGGCCCTCGAGGCCGACCGCCACCTCGGCGGCCAGCTCGTCGTCGGGTGCCCGCCACACCTCGTCCCCCGGCGTGCACGGCACCTCTGCGCACAGCACCGTGCGGCCCTCGGGGTCGGGCCCGTCGCGGTAGCGCTTCGGCTCCGACACGCGGCTGGCGACCACCTCCGGCCCGGGGAGGTAGTGGGCGTCGAACCCGGTCCAGCGGTCGCGCCGGAGCGCGAGGTGGACGAGCACCATCCCCCGGGAGGTGAGGGCCCCGGCGGCGGCCGCCACCTCCCCCGGGGGAGCGGGGAGCACGAGCCGGGCGAGGACTGGGAGGGGCAACGTCGACAGCACCCGGGCGGCAGCCACCGTGGTGCCGTCGGCCAGGGCGACGACGGCGCCTTCGCCGCGCAGGTCGATCCCCGTCACCTCACAGCCCGTCCGCACGTCGGCGCCGGCGGCGCAGGCGGCGCCGGCCAGGGCCTCGGGGATGGCGCCGAAGCCACGGGCCGGGTACCAGAAGCCGGGCGCCGACCGCCGGCGCACCACCCGGCCGAGCAGCCCCGAGGTCGAGCGGGCGGCGATGCGGCGGCGCGCCTGCTCGCCGTCCAGCTCCTCGGGCTCGAGGCCCCAGAGCTTGCGGGCGTACGGGCCGTAGAAGCGGTCGAGCATGGTGGGCCCCAAGCCGGTGCGCACCACGTCGGCGAACGAGTCCTCCGCCGGCCGCCGGAAGGGCGCGCCGGCGGCGTCACGCGCCGCCGCGAGCGCGAACGACGGCGACAGCGAGCGCACCAGGTCCGGGGGTGACAGGGGGAAGCGCACCCAACGGCCGTCCAGGCGCAACCGTCCGGCCCGGGGGCGCCACTGCAGCCCGTCACCCAGCAGCGACCGGAGGTCGGCGAGGACCGCCGGATCGGTGCTCGGGTGGAGCCGGTGGCTCCCGAGGTCGACGCGCTGCCCCGCGACGTCGACGCTGGCGGCCAGGCCGCCCGCCACCGGGGCCCGCTCGAGGACCACCACGCGGTGGCCGGCGGCCGCCGCCTTCCACGCCGCCATGAGCCCGGCCGGCCCGGCGCCGAGCACGGCGACGTCGAAGGTCACGCAGCTACGACGAACGCCGCTGCCGACTGCACGTCCCGTCGAAGCCGTCCTTGTGGGAGGCGTCGCAGAACGGCTTGTCGGCCGACTTCCCGCAGCGGCAGAGCACGATGTCGTCGCCCTCCACCTCGAAGGGCACGCCCTCGTGGTCGACCAGGGTGATGGGGCCACGCACCAGCAGCGGCCCGTCCCGCCGGACCTTGATCGTGACCTCCACGGCCGGAACCTACCTGTCGACCAGCGGGGCCGGCAGGCGCTCGGCGTGCACGACGGTGAGGCGCCGCGTCGCCCTCGTCAACGCCACGTACAGGGAGCGCAGGCCCTGCGGCTCCTCGGCGACGATGCGGGAGGGCTCGACGACGACCACGGCGTCGAGCTCGAGGCCCTTGGCCAGGCGCACGGGCACGAGGGTCAGCGACGCCTCCAGCCCGGTGCGGCGGGCGTCGCCGAAGGGCACGCCGGCGTCGGTCAGGGCCTCGGCCAGCTCGTCGACCAGTTGGTCGGTGGCCACGACGGCGACGTTGCCCTCACCGACGGCCTCGCGCTCGGCCGCCGCCACCTCGGCCACGCAGGTGGCCAGGTCCCCGTGACCGACGGGCACCACCGAAGGCGGGGTGTCACCCTCCCGCACCGACCGCGGCGGCGTGAGGTCCGGGGCGGCCACCGCCAGCACGAGGTTGGCGAGGGTCAGCACCGAGGCCGGCGTGCGGTAGCCGATGCTCAGCTCCCGCACCCGAGGGGCGCGACGGGTGGGCCGGCGCTCGACGAGCGCGGACACGACCTCGTCCCACCCCTGGGGGGCGAGGGCGCCGGTGGCCTGGGCCATGTCGCCCACGACCGTCATCGAGCCGTTGAGCGAGCGCCGGGCCACGAGCCGCAGCTGCATCGGGGTGAGGTCCTGCGCCTCGTCCACGACGATGTGCCCGTAGGTGCGGGGCTCGTCCTCGTCCCGCCCGGGCAGCGGACCGAGCACGGACCGGGCCTCGTCGAGCAACGGGACG
>Ga0126307_10002533_pt1 | contig 12339 bp, 13 predicted proteins | sample Plot28_FD_89955 | JGI IMG/M metagenome (GOLD analysis project Ga0126307, IMG submission 89955) | Serpentine soil microbial communities from UC McLaughlin Reserve, CA, USA - Plot28 | ecosystem: Environmental > Terrestrial > Soil > Grasslands | place: USA: UC McLaughlin Reserve, Lake County...
CGGTCGCGCACGACCTCGAGCTCGAACTCGTCCCAGCCGCGCACGGACTCCTCGACGAGGACCTGCCCGATCGGGCTCTCGGCGAGGCCGCGCGCGACCTGGGCGACGAGTTCGTCGTGGGTCCAGACGAAGCCCCCGCCGTGACCGCCGAGCGTGAACGCCGGCCTCACGACGGCAGGCGTCGCGACGCCGGCCAGGTCCTCGACGCGCGTGACGATCTTTGAGCTCGGCACCCGGAGCCCGCACGACTCAACGGCGCGCTTGAAGAGCTCGCGATCCTCGGCACGGTCGATCGCGTCCACGCTCGCGCCGATCAGCTCGACGCCGAGCTCGTCGAGAATTCCGTCCGCCGAAAGCTCGCGCGCGAGGTTGAGCGCGGTCTGGCCGCCCATCGTCGGCAGCAGCGCGTCGGGCCGTTCGCGGCGAAGGACGCCCGCAACTCCCTCCAAGTCGAGCGGCTCGACGTAGGTTCGGTCGGCGAAGCCGGGGTCCGTCATGATCGTGGCCGGGTTCGAGTTGACGACGATCGTGCGGAAGCCGTCGTCGCGCAGCACCTTCAGCGCCTGGCAGCCGGCGTAGTCGAACTCGCATGCCTGCCCGATCACGATCGGCCCCGACCCGATCAGGCAGATCGACGCGAGATCGCGCCTACGCGGCAAGGCGCACCTCCTCGACCCACTCCGCGAGCAGCGGCCACGCGTCGTGCGGCCCAGGCCCGGCCTCGGGATGGAACTGGAAGCTGCGCGCGCGCAACTCCGGATACGCGAGCCCCTCGACGGTGCCGTCGTAGAGCGACTCGTGCGTCGCCGCTCGCTCCTCCGTCGGCCGGACGGCGAAGCCGTGGTTCTGGCTCGTCACGAGGACGCGTCCGCTCGCGCGTTCCAGCACCGGGTGGTTCGCGCCGCGGTGGCCGAACGGGAGCTTGAAGGTCGCCAGTCCCGTCGCGAGCGCGAGCAGCTGGTGGCCGAGGCAGATGCCGAGAACCGGCACGCGCCCGAGGAGCTCGCGGATGACGGCGACCTCGCCCTCGAGCGGCTCCGGGTCGCCGGGGCCGTTCGAGAGCAGGACGCCGTCGTAGCAGGCGAGCGTGTCGGCGTCGACATCGTGCGGGAAGACGGTCACGGCGGCGCCCGCACCCGTGAGCCGGCGCAGAATCGACCGCTTGCAGCCGTAGTCGACGACGGCGATCGTCGCTGCGCCGGGATCGCCGACGCCGTAGGGCGTTTTCGTCGAGACGGCCGACACCAGTGCGGAGCCGGTCATCGACGGCTGCTCACGCGCCGCGCGCAGCGCCTCGTCGACGTCGCCCTCCCCCGCGACGACCGCCGCGCGCATCGCTCCGCGGTCGCGCAGGTGAAGCACGAGGCTGCGTGTGTCGATCGCGGTCAGCGCCGGGATCCCGCGCGCGTGCAGCCAGTCCGTCCACTCAGGCCCCCGCGCCTCGCGCATCACGATCGCGCTCGCGTGCGCCCGCCGCGACTCCGAGCGCTCCGCGCCGATGCCGTAGTTGCCGACCATCGGGGCTGTGAAGGAGACGATCTGCCGCGCGAAGCTCGGGTCGGTTGCGACCTCCTGGTAGCCGGTCATCGCGGTCGTGAAGACCGCCTCGCCGAAGGCGAACCCGCTCGCACCGACGCTCTCGCCGCGGAAGACCTCTCCGTCCTCGAGCACCAGGAAGCCGGTCATGCGTCGAACGCGACGCGCCCGGCCGCCATCGTCAGGACGATCCTCGACGTCAGGTGCCTGCCGAGGAGCCACGAGTTCGCCGAGCGGGAGCGGAAGCGGTCGGCGCGCACGCGCCAGCGCGACCGGAGGTCGATCAGGACGAAGTTCGCCGGCGCGCCGACCTCGATCCGCGGGCGCTCGAGGCCGAAGATCGCGGCCGGCCCGGCGGACATCCGCTCGAGCAACGTCTCGAGCGGCAGGAGCCCCGGCTCGACGAGGTGCGTGTAGAGCGCGCCGAACGCCGTCTCGAGCCCCGTGACGCCGAAGGGCGCGGCCTCGAACGGGACGTCCTTTTCCTCGCGCGCGTGCGGAGCGTGATCCGTCGCGATCGCGGCGATGTCGCCACTCCGAAGCGCGGCGATCAACGCCTGCCGGTGCTCGTCCGCGCGGACCGGCGGGTTCATCTTCAGGTTCGGATCGAGCGTCCGGATCGCGTCGTCGGTCAGGCAGAGGTGGTGCGGCGTCACCTCGGCCGTCGCGTCGACCCTCGCCGACTGCGCGCGCTGGAGGAGCTCGACCGACTCGCGCGCCGACAGGTGCATGAGGTGGATCGGCCGGCGCGCGTCCGCCGCGAGCGCGAGGTCGCGCGCGACGGCGAGGCTCTCGCCGAGCGCGGGCCAGCCGCCGAGGCCGAGCTCCGCCGCCACCGTGCCCGCGTGCACATGTCCGCCGCGGGTGAGGGTCGACTCCTCGGCGTGCACGGCGAGCGGGCGCTCGGTGATCGCGTTGTACTGGAGCGCGCGCCGCATCATCCCGGCGCTCGCAACCGGCCGGCCGTCGTCGGTGAACGCGGCCGCGCCGGCGTCGGCGAGCTCGCCCATCTCGGTCAGATGCTCGCCCTCCTGGCCCACGGTGATCGCCGCCGCGAAGCCGACGGCAACCTCCGCCTCGTCCGCTGCGCGCGCCCGGAGGCCGCGGAGGACATCGGCGCAGTCGACGACCGGATCGGTGTTCGGCATCGCGAGAATCGCGCAGTAGCCGCCGGCGGCCGCGGCGGCGGTTCCGGAGGCGATCGTCTCCTCGTCCTCGCGCCCCGGAGTGCGCAGGTGCACATGGGGATCGACGAACGCCGGCGCGAGCACGAGACCGTCGCCGTCGATCACGCGGTGCTCGTTCGTGTCGACGTGCGTCCGCAGCTCGGCGATCACGCCGCGATCGACACGCACGTCCAGCAGGCCGTCCACCCCCGACACCGGGTCGAGCACGCGCGCGCCGCGCACGACGACGTCGTCGGCTCCCGTCTTCCCGACGAGGACGGTCATGCGACCGCCACCGCCGCCTCGACGGCGACCGGGCCTGCCGTCAGCAGGTCGTACAGAACGGCCATTCGCACCACGAGGCCACTGCGGACCTGGTCGACGACGAGCGAGCACCCGGCGTCGGCGACGCGGCCATCGATCTCGACGCCGCGGTTCATCGGCCCGGGATGCATCACCCGCTGGCCCGGCCGAACCCGCTCGGGTGTGATCCCCCACCGCGCGGAGTACTCACGGAGCGAGGGCACGTGGCCGTCCTCGTCCATGCGCTCGCGCTGCATGCGCAGGACGTAGACGACGTCGGCGGCACCCACCGATTCGATGTCGTGCGAGGCGTCGGCGAGCCCTGCGGGAACGAGCGTCGGCGGGCCGACGAGTACGACGGAAGCGCCCACGAGCCGCAGCGCCTGGACCAGCGAGCGCGCGACGCGCGAGTGCAGCACGTCGCCGACGATCGCGACGTGGAGGCCTTCAAGGCGACCGAGCTCTTCGGACATCGTGTAGAGGTCGAGGAGCGCCTGGGTCGGGTGCTGATGCTTGCCGTCGCCGGCGTTCACGACGTGCGAATCGCTGACGCGCGCCACGAGATGCGGGGCGCCGACCTGCGGGTGCCGCACGACGATCACGTCGGGGCCGTAGGCCGAGAGGGTCAGCGCCGTGTCCTTCAGCGACTCGCCCTTGTCGGCCGACGACCCGACCGCCTTGACGTTCAGGACATCGGCCGAGAGCCGCTTGGCGGCGATCTCGAACGACGACGACGTGCGCGTCGACGACTCGTAGAACAGGTTCACGACGAGACGGCCGCGCAGCGTGGGCAGCTTCTTCGTGTCGCGCTCCTGCGAGCGCGCGAACGACCGCGCGGACGAGAGCAGACGCTCGACGTCGTCGCGCGACAGGTCGGCGACCGACAGGAGGTGGCGGCGCTCGCGCGGACGGGGCGGCCGCAGCTCGCCGGGGATCACGTGCAACTCGTTCATGTCTCCTCCGGTTCGTTCAGCAGGACGACCTCGTCGACCTCGTCCAGCTCGACGAGACGGACCTGAACCCGCTCTCGGCGCGCGGTCGGGACGTTCTTGCCGACGTAGTCGGGGCGGATCGGGAGCTCGCGGTGGCCGCGGTCGGCGAGGACGGCGAGCTGGACGCGGGCGGGCCGGCCGAACTCGAACAGCGCGTCGATCGCCGCGCGGATCGTTCGACCCGTGTACAGGACGTCGTCGACGAGGATCACCGTCCGGCCCGCGACCTCCAACGGAAGTGCCGTCTCGCGGACGACGGGTGCGTGGCGCGGCGACGCCATGCGGCGCACGTGGACGTCGTCGCGGTGGAACGTGACGTCGATCTGGCCGAGCGCGACGTCCTCGTTGGCACGCTCGGCCACCAGCCGCCGCAGACGTTGCGCGAGCGGGACGCCGCGGGCGTGGATCCCGACGAGCGCGACCAGCTCGAGCTGGTCGTTGCGCTCGATGATCTCGTGCGCGATCCGGGAGAGCGTGCGCCCGATCGCCGCCTCGTCGAGCAGGACCGTCCCCCGCGGTGTCACGGCATGCTGCTGCATCGAATTCCTTTCCGGCCTCGCTGGACCGGGTTAAAGGGGCAGTGCGCGGCGGACGCTATCCCCCACGTCGGACGGACTCGTACAGGAGCGCCCAGGCGCGCGCGTCGAGGTCGCGGCCGGACGCGGCGGGGTCGAGCCCGAGTGTCTCGGTGACGCGACGCACCGCCCGCCGCGGGAGCGTGCGGCGAAGCGGCGCCGGACCGAAGCTCCGCCGGACGAACCGCTCGTAGTCGACGCCGTCGGCGACGGCGACGAGCGGCCGCGTGCGCCGCGTCGCACGCAGGACGCCCGCCGCGACCGACGGCGGCGGCGCGAACGCGGCTGGTTCGACCCGGCGCACGATCCCGAGGTCGTGCCAGGCGCCCCAGAGGACGCCGAGCACGGTGCTCGGCCACACGCTGCAGCGCTTGCACGCGAGCTCCCATTGCACGATCACGTCCGCGGAGAGGAGCGGCACGGCTGGATCGCCGAGGACGCGACGAACGATCTCGGTGCCGTGGGCGAACGGGAGGTTCGCCACGATCCGGAACGGCTGCGACGGCCACCCGTACGTCAGCGCGTCGCCCTCGACCACCTCGACGTCGCCGCCGAGCCCCCGCAGGTCGCGCGCGAGGCGCGCGTCGAGCTCGACGGCGACGACGCGTGCGCCCGCACGTGTAAGGGGGCGTGTGAGCATGCCACTGCCGGCGCCGAGATCGACGACGAGGTCGCCCGCGGCGACCTTCGCGTCCGACACGATCAGCTCGGCGAGCCGGGCGCTACGAAGGAGGTGCCTGCCGCGCGGACGCGGCGCGCGTGCTGAGCGCACGGCCACGGCGGCGGAGGGTGACCGTCAGCATCGCCATCGCCGCCATTCTAACCGCGTTAGCCTTGGCACGTGGACGCCGAGGCCCTCCGCCGCTACGCCGCGCTGCTCGTCGACGTCGGCGTCAACCTCCAGCCGGGGCAGATCCTGTTCGTGTCGGCGCAGCCGGGCGCGGCGCCGATCGTCCGCGCCGTCGCCGAGCGCGCGTACGCGCGCGGAGCGAAGTTCGTGGACGCGTGGTACTTCGACCCGCTCGTCAAGCGCGCGCGGCTCGAGCAAGCCGGCGATGAGACGCTCGAATTCGTGCCGCCGTGGTACATCGACCGCCTCGCCGCGCTCGGGGAGCAGCGGTGCGCGCGGATGACCCTCGCGCCGATCATCCCGCCCGGCGCCCTCGACGGAATTCCACCGGAGCGGGCGGGGCGCGACCGGCTTCCGGCACTCCCGAACACGTTCGACGTCATCAACGCGCGGACGACGAACTGGAACGTCGCGGCCTGGCCGGCGCCGGAGTGGGCTTGCGTCGTCCATCCCCAGCTCGACGTCGGGGATGCCGTGGCCAAGCTGTGGGAGGAGCTGTCGTTCGTGCTCCGCCTCGACGAACCTGACCCGGCCGAGGCGTGGCGCGTGCGGCTCGGCGAGCTGCACGACGCCGGCCGCCGGATCGACGAGCGCCTCTTCGACGCCCTTCGGTTCGAGGGGCCTGGGACGGATCTGACGATCGGCCTCCTCCCGACCTCGCGCTTCGCAGGCGAGACACCAGGCATGCAAACGGTCGACGGCGTCGAGTTCGCACCGAACCTCCCCACGGAGGAGATCGCCGCGACGCCGGACCCCGAGCGCGTCGACGGCGTCGTCACCGCGACGAAGCCGCTCGACATCTCGGGAACCGTGATTCGCGGGCTCCGCGTGCGCTTCGAGGGCGGTCGCGCCGTGGCGATCGACGCCGACGACAACGCCGAGGTGCTTCGAGCGCGCGCGTCGGTCGACGACGGTGCATCCCGGCTCGGCGAGGTCGCGCTCGTCGACCGCTCGGGCCGGATCGGACGCACCGGGACGACGTTCTTCAACACGCTGCTCGACGAGAACGCCGCGAGCCACGTCGCGCTCGGCAACGGCTATGCGGTCGGCGTCGGCGAGGAAGACGTTCCGCGCATCAACACGAGCGAGATCCACATCGACTTCATGATCGGCGGCGACGAAGTCGCCGTCACCGGGCTCACGCGCGACGGCGCCGCTGTCCCGGTCCTGCGCGGCGGCGACTGGCAGCTCTGACGCCGCCGCCGGGCGCGCGTCAGGCGCGGTCGGCGACGGCGAACAGCCAGCGGAACCGGTGCTCGAACGTCTGCGGCAGGTCGGCCTCGGCTCGTGCGAGACCCGCGTCGTACTCCTCGGCGGGCAGCAGGTCGAAGGTCGAATACGCCTTCTCGCGGATGGTCGCGAGGGTGTGTTTGCGGGTCAGCGCGCGGACGACCTCGAGCCGCTCGACCGCGACCCGCTCGAATCCGCCCGTCGTCAACTCGCCTCTCAGCGCGGCCTCGCCCGGGAACCGCGCCCGCTCGATCTCCGGCACTGACGGGAAGAAGCGCGTCAGCCAGACGTCGTCGAAGGTCGCGGGATCCTCCGTCGCGACGATCAGACGACCCTCAGCGGACAGCACGCGCGCGAGCTCGGCGAAGACGCGCGGGCGGTCGACGAGGTGCGCGACCATGCGCAGGGCGCCCCGGTCGAACCAGCCACGCTTGAACGGAAGCGACTCGCCGCGGGCGACGCGCGCGTTCACGCCGAGCCCCTTCGCGTGGGCGACCATCGACGGCGACGGGTCGACGGCCCACACGCGCGCGAGTTCCCGCTCCTCGAGCGCCTTCGCGAACCGCCCGGTACCGCATCCGACGTCGATCACGCGGCGGCCGCGGAGGTCACCCGCGCGGACGATCGCGCCGAAGCTCTCCCACCACGCGTCGTCGACGGGCCGCAGGTCGTCGTAGCGCGCCGCCTTCGGGTCGAAATCGACCTCGGGCGCCGTCATCCCGCCGCGACGCCCTCGGCCACCTCACGCTCGGGGCGCGCCCCACCCTTCACGAGCCGCGGCTCGCCGCGCTCGGGGAGCGGCACCTCGACGATGTCGAAGTCGCGCGGGACGATCGTGTTCGGAAAGACTTCGCGCGCCTCCCGCGCGATCTCGGGACCGAAGTACCGCGGCGAGAGATGGGTGAGTGCGAGCAGCCGGACGGCGGCGTCCTCGGCCACCTCGGCCGCCTGCCGCGCGGTCGAGTGCATCGTCTCGCGGGCGCGGTCGCGCTTGTCCTCGCAGAACGACGCCTCGTGCACGAGCACGTCCGCTCCTTCGGCGAGGACGCGAACCGTCTCCGCCGGCGCCGTGTCGCCCGGGATCACGATCGTTCGGCCTGGGCGTGGTGCGCCGAGGACCGCGTCCGGCTCGACGACGCGCCCGTCGGCGAGCGTCACGGCCTCGCCGCGCTGAAGCGCGCCACGCTCCGGACCTGCGGGCACGCCGAACGCGTCGGCCGTCACGACGTCGAAGCGGCCGGGCCGCGCGTCCTCGACGAGCGCGTATCCGACGGCCGACACGCCGTGCTCGACCGGGAACACACGCACCTCGTATCCGTCACGCGCGAGCGCCTGCCCCGCTCGCACCTCGACGATGTCGAGCGGGTAGGTCAGCTTCCCGACCACGCGACGCAGCGAGTCGAACAGGTCGCGCAGGCCCGGCGGCCCGTAGACCGTCAGCGGCACGTCCCGCTGCCGAAGTGCGAACGTCTTCAGCATTCCGGGCAGGCCCAGGTAGTGGTCGGCGTGGAAGTGCGAGACGAAGATTTCCTGCAGGTCGACGAGCCCGACCGACGAGCGCAGCAGCTGGCGTTGCGTCCCCTCACCGCAGTCGAAGAGCAGGCGCTCCCCTCCGCGGCGGACGAGGAGTGCGCTCGTGGCCCGCCGCGCCGTCGGCGCACTACCCGATGTGCCGAGGAAGACGAGGTCGAGGTCCACCGCCGGCGATCGTATCGGCGCCGACCGGCGCGCTCGGGCCGCCGTTACGGCAGGACGAGCCTCTGCCCCGGCCTCACCGTCGGGTCGCGAAGGCCGTTCGCGCGCTCGATCCGCCAGACCGCGCCGCGGACGTCGCCGTCGTAGTGCGACTCCGCGATCGACCAGAGCGTGTCGTATGGCTGGACGCGGTAGACGACCTTGTCGCCGTGGGCAACGGACGGCCGTGCGACGACGCTCCACAACACGGCCGCGACTCCGAGAATGATGACGAGCCTGACGAACACGTGTTCGCACGATAGCGAACGTGCGTTCGCATGTCAAGCTCCGAGCTCGACGAGCTCCGGCACGACGTCGCCGCGATGGATCTGCAGCTCGAGCATCGTCCGCGCCCGAGCCCTTCGACGCTCCGTCGGCGACCCCGGATTCAGGATCCACACGCCGTCGCAGAGGTCGGCCTGCGGCACGTGCGTGTGGCCGTAGACGACTGCCGCGCAGCCCGGAAACCGCGCCGCCAGCCGCGCCTCGCGCCCGGCGGACGGCCCGGGGATGTGCACCATGGCGATACGCGCTCCGCCGGCCTCGACGACGCGCGTCGGGGGCAGCGCGGCGGCAAGCGTGGGCTCGTCCATGTTCCCGCGCACGCCCACGACGGGCGGGCCGAGCGCATTCAGCTCGTCCCAGAACGCAGCGCCGGTGACGTCGCCGCAATGAACGACGAGGTCTGCCAGGTGCAGCCGGTCGGCGCACGCCTCCGGCAGCCGGCGTGTCCCGCGCGGCATGTGCGTGTCCGAGATGACGGCGATCCTCATCGCCGGCACGACACGACGGCGTCCACGAGCTTCGCGGCGCCGAAGCGCACCGGGTCGTCCGCCGGGAGCCCCGTCTCCTCCTCTGCGTCGGCGACCGCCCTCCGCGCCTCCCGGTCCTCGAGGAGGCGAGTGTTGAGCGCGACCGCCGCGACCTTTGCCGGGCGCGCGAGCAGCGACATGCGCTCGTGGAGGTCGACGAGCTCGGAGAGCGGCGGAATCGGGTAGCGCTCGTCGTGGTCGACGTAGCGCTCGCCGGCCATGTGGCAGAGGACGTACGTGTGCGGCGCCGATCCGTGCAGCAGGCCGAGCGTCACGCCCGAGTACGCCGGATGCAGGAGCGACCCCTGCCCTTCGACCCAGAGGAGATCGCCGCCGCGGGCGACGCCGTCCAGCACCAGGCGCTCGGCCGCGCCGGCGAGGAAGTCCGAGACGACGGCGTCGACGGCGATGCCCCAGCCCGCGATCGCCATCCCGGTCTGGCCCGTCGGGACGAACTCGCTCGCGATCCCGCGCCGACGCGCCTCGGCGTCGAGCTCGAGCGCGACAGTCATCTTCCCGATCGCGCAGTCGGAGCCGACGGTGAGGACGACGTGCGACGGGTGCGTGAGGTTCTCGCCCGTCGGGACGTCGAGGCCGGGAGGCGGCTTGCGCAGGTCGCGCAGCGCGACGCCGTGGCGGCGCGCGAGCTCCACCAGCTCGGCGTCCTCGGAGACGAACTCGTGCAGGCCGTTCTCGAGGTCGAGCCCCTTTCCGACGCAGCTCTTGAGGAGGTCGCGCCACGCAGGCGGGAAACGCCCACCCTGCGTCGCCACGCCGACCAGCGCGACGGTCGGTGCGAAGCAGAGCGCGTCGTTTACGGTGCCCACGACAGGCTTGCCCGCCATCGTCTCTCCGGCGCGCGTCGAGTCGAGGACGGCGACGACTTGCTCGGGCCGGTACCGGAGGACGCCGCGTGCGGTCTTGCCGAAGTGCGGGTCGCCGGAACGGCCCTCGGCGAGCAGCAGGACCTTACGCTCGGGAGACTCCGAGCCCGGCGCTGGCTGCGGGAAGCTGGACACCGTCGGCGAATTCAACACCCGGCCACGGGTCGTCGGCGAGAAGAAGGTTGCCGTCGAGGTCGACGTGGTCCATCAGGCTCGCGACCGCGGCGCCCGCGGCGATCCCGAGCCCGGATTCGACCATGCACCCGAGCATCACGCCGAGTCCGAGCGCTCGCGCGGCGCCGGTCATCCGCAACGCCTCTCGGATCCCGCCCGACTTCGCCAGCTTGATGTTGATCCCGTGCGCGCGGTCGGCGCACGCGGCGACGTCGGCGAGCGTGTGGCAGTCCTCGTCGACGTAGATCGGAACGGGCGAACGCGGCTTCAGCGTCGCGCCCTCGAGATCCCCGGCGGGCAAGGGCTGCTCGCAGTACTCGATCGGAAGCTGCGGGAGGAGCTCGAGCGCCTCGTCGAGCGACCAGTACTCGTTGACGTCGACCTGCAGCGGGACGCTCGTCGCCGCGCGCACCGCCCGGACGCGCTCCAGGTCGAGCGCGTCGCGGCCTCCGAGCTTCAGCTTCAGGCGGCGGAACCCACGTCGCTCGGCGGCCTCGGCGCGCTGCGCCATCGAGTCGGGGTCGCCGAGCCACACGGTCCACGACGTCGGCGGGCCCGCGCGACGCAGCCCGAGGAGCCTCCACACAGGGAGCCGCGCGAGCTTCCCCTGGAGGTCGTGCAGCGCGCCGTCGACCGCCGCACGCGCTGCGTGCTGACCGGGCGGAAGCCGATCGCCGATCTCGTCGAGCGCCCACGGGTCGTCCCCCAGCTCCACGTCGCGCAGCCATGCGAGCGCCGACTGCGCCGACTCCTCGTAACGCGCGATCGGGGCCGCCTCTCCGAAGCCGGAGACGTCGCCGTGCCGGACCTCGACCTCGACGACCTCCGTCTCGTCCTGAGACTCGCGCGAGATCACGAACGTCTCGGCGAGCCGAAGCGTCGCGATCCGCGCCTCGAGCTTCACCGCCGCGAGATTAGCGATCGCCGCGGAACTCGATTGCTGATCGTCGTTGCCGCGGTCGCCGCCACTGCGGCTCCGGCCGGCGCAGGCGCCGCGGCGAAGGCGCCGCTCAGCTCGTACTGCGGCGTCACGCCGAGCACGTTCGATTCGGTTGCGCTCCTCACGTCGGGTGTCGGCGCCGCCGCGGGAGCGCGCGGCGACGTCGCGCGTGAACCGGGGCTCACGTCGCCGGTGGAGGTACCGGAGAGTGCGCAGGGCAAGGGCGGTCGCGGATTCGCCGCCACCGTCGACACGTACGTGCACGTCGTCAGCGACGGTGCGATCGGGGACGTCTCGAACACTGCGATCCAGCAGCAGATGGTCGTCGTCAACCGCGGCTTCAGCGGCGCCGAGGGCGGCTATGACACCGGCTTCCGGTTCAGGCTCGCGGGCGTCGACCGGACCGACAACGCGGCCTGGCACTACGCCGGGCCGCACACAGCGGAGGAGCGCGCGATGAAGAAGGAGCTCCACCGCGGTGACGCGACCGACCTCAACATCTACTTCACGACCGCGGGCGCGTACCTCGGCTGGGCGTACTTCCCGTCCGACCACCAAGAGCACCTGTGGCGCGACGGCATCGTGGTCGACTGGGAGTCGATGCCGGACACCTCGACGCTCTACGCTGGCAAGTACGACCTCGGGAAGACCGTGACGCACGAGGCCGGGCACTGGGTCGGCATGCACCACGTCTTCAACGGGGGCTGCAACAACTGGGGCGACTATGTCGACGACACCCCGCCGCAGGTGATCGCCACGCGCGGCTGCCCGAAGGGCCAGGACAGCTGCCGTGAGGCGGGGCTCGACTCGATCCACAACTACATGGATTACTCGTTCGACTCCTGCTGCTTCGAGTTCACCGCGGGCCAGGCGGCGCGCGCACAGGACCAGTGGCTGTACTACCGCGCTGGCGGCGGCGTGACGACGCCCGGCGCCGAGCAGGCGCGACGCCTCGATTCGCGGCGGGCCGGCGCGTGCCGGCCCGCCGCGGTTCCGGGGTAGACTGTCGCCTCTTTCCCCGCGCCCGTAGCTCAGGGGATAGAGCGTTCGCCTCCGGAGCGAAAGGTCGCAGGTTCGATTCCTGCCGGGCGCATCATCGAAAGGCCGCAGGCGCGGCCTTTTTCGTGGCGTCTTGTTCTCGGC
>Ga0126307_10002534_pt1 | contig 12338 bp, 16 predicted proteins | sample Plot28_FD_89955 | JGI IMG/M metagenome (GOLD analysis project Ga0126307, IMG submission 89955) | Serpentine soil microbial communities from UC McLaughlin Reserve, CA, USA - Plot28 | ecosystem: Environmental > Terrestrial > Soil > Grasslands | place: USA: UC McLaughlin Reserve, Lake County...
AGAAGGCCTGAGCCCGCAAGCCCGGCCTACTCTTGCTCGCTCTGGAAGCGCGGGACGAGCATCTCCTTGGCCCGCTGGGCCGCGCGGAGGTTGTTCTCGAGGATCCCGTCGAAGAACTCCACGAGCTCCTGGTCGCCCTCCGCCTCGGCGTCCTGGATGAAGGTCTTGAGCGACTCGGCGTTGTCGGAGGACTGGTAGAGCACGCTGATGAGGTTGTAGTTCTTGTCCTTGGGCTGCCTGGATGCTTCCGTCACCTTTGCTCCTTTTTGTCGGGCTGTTTGCGGTTCCTACAATACCCCTGGGTTCCTCAATGTAAACTCGAGTACTGTCGAGTACTATGAAAAGCCGCAAGATGCCAGGAACCGGAAGGGGGTGGGGAGCGTGGCGGAGCGGTTGGAGGAGTTGTTGGGCGTCGAGGAGGTTGCAGAATACCTCGGCGTGGGGCAGGTGACGGTCTACCGCTGGTGCAGCGAGCCCTACATCGTACCCCACTCCCAGACGCATCCGTTGTCGGGGTCCACCACCCAGTAGTTCCAATCCAGATCCTGCCAGGACGTAAGCTCCTCGGCGGCCGCCTGGAACATCCACGTCCAGTGGCCCTTCTCCGCCAGCACCCCCGCCGCACGGACGGCTGCGCGGTCTACTTCGTCGGCCAGGGCGAGCTCGCCTTCGAGGTGAGCTTCCCGGATGCCCTGTACGGTGAGGTCCTTCAGATCGTCTATGCGCTTACCGGACACGGTTTTGCATCCTTTTTTCGACGCCTCGAACGCGACGGTGATGGGTATCAGGCACCACTGCGGTCCTTCGGATCTTCAGAGAGTTCCCGCGTGCCGGATCATGCCTCCGTCCACGAACAGGGTGCTGCCCGTCACGTAGGAGGAGTCGTCTGACGCCAGGAAGAGGGCGAGGTTCGCCACCTCTTCGGGCTTGCCCATGCGGCCCAGCGGGATCTCCGAGAGCAGCTCTTTCATCTCGTCGGGGTTTTCCTTTAATGGGGCGTCCATGGGGGTGTCGATGGCGCCTGGGGCGATGTTGTTCACGGTGATGTCGTGCGGGGCGAGCTCGACGGCGAGCGTGCGCATCAGCATACGCACTCCGCCCTTCGTGGCGCAGTAGGGCGCGTTCGTCGGCATGGCCAGGTCCTCGTGCACCGAGGAGACGTTGATGATGCGGCCGGGGTCTTCCTGGGCGGCCATCTGCTTCGCGGCGGCCTGGCAACCGAGCCAGGTGCCCGTCAGGTTGATGGCGATGGTCTCCTGCCACACCTCGAAGGGGGTTTCGAGGAAGGGCATCTTGCGCTCCATGCCTGCGTTATTGACCATGATGTCGAGGCGGCCGAAGGCGTCCGTGGCGCCCTGGATCATGGCCCCCACCTCCTTCGGGTCGGAGACGTCGGCCCCCACCACCAATCCCCTTCCGCCGGAGGCTTCGATCTCCTTTACCACCTCGTTCGCCGCGTCGGGGTGGTGCGCGTAGTTGACGACCACGGCGGCTCCTTCGCCGGCAAATGCGAGCGCCATGGCTTTCCCTATGCCCGAAGAAGAGCCTGTGACTATGGCTACCTTGTTCTCGAGCCGCACGCCGGCCTCCTACTCTTTCCTATCCAACAACACGTCTATGACCAGCGCCGCCGACCAGGAGAACATGTCCGAGCCGTGTCCCCGGCCGGTGATCGGGTCGAAGTACTCGTGAAAACCTTCTCGCCGGCAGAGCCCGACGATGTTCTCACGCAGGCGGTCGGCGTGTTGCTTGTAGCCGTAGTCCTCCAGCCCGTGCATGAGAAACCAGTCGATGTTCAGCCAGACCGGCCCCCGCCAGTACATCACGGGCGAGAACCCGAAGCCGTGCATGTCGTAGCTCGGCACAGGCGTGACGTTCTCGTCGGAGAGGCCGAACCCGTCGTTCTTTAGGGCATCTACCAGACGTTTGGCCCGCGATGTTTCGGGAATGCCGGCGAAGAGAGGCGAAAAGTTCGCGGCGAAGTAGACGTGTATGGGCCTCTGCGTGACCAGATCGTAGTCGAGGTAGACGCCGTGCTCCTCGTCCCAGAGCTTGTCTTCGATGGCGCGCGCCGTCTTCTGCGCCCTAGCTTCGAACGGGGCCGGGTCTTCGCCGAGGGCGCGGGCCATCTCGGCCATGTCCTTCTCCGACCGGCACAGGAGCGAGTTGAAGAGGACGTCCTGGACCAGGAAGGGGCAGTCTTCCCTGATCCTGGCCTCGTCGTAGCTGCGGTCGGCGAAGAACTTCACCAGGTAGGCGAACCGGTCGTAGGCGGCGCTGGTGGGGCGGTCCTGGGCGCTGACGGCGTGGGTGTCGGCGCGCTCGTATTTGGGGATCTGCTCCGCCCGGAGGTGCATGCGCTGCATGATGAAGTCCCATATCGGGGAGTTGTCCATCCCCGACTCCCACGGGTGGCGGATGTAGACGAGCCCCTCCCCCCGCGGGTCCCTGTCACGGTACAGGTACTCGTGCCAGGCCTTCAGCTTGCGGAAGGCGTACCCGAGGAACTCTCTGGCGTCTTCCCCGGCAGCTTCGTAGATCGCCAGCACGGCCGTGGCGTGGATGGGCGGCAGTACCACGCCCGAGGTCTCGTAGCGTCTGGGAGCGTGCGGGCTCTCTTTGGCGTTCCAGAAGCTGGGTCCTGGGAAATAGTCGCGAAAACGCGGGTTGAAGACGATCTGGGGCAGTAATCCGTTCGTCCACTGGGCCTCGAAGAGGTGCCTCAGCTCCTTTTCGGCACGTCCGCGGTCGTAGCGGGCGTAGGCGATGGCTATGAGGGCCGAGTCCCAGGACCACTGGTGCGGGTAGAGCCGCGGGCCCGGCTGGGTGTACTCCCCGGTCCAGTTGAGGCTCAGGATCGCCTTCGCCTGCTCGACTAGCGCCTCGTTCTCCCGGTCCAACCTCACTGCGGCGGGCCGGTCAGGCCGCTTATCGCGATGGAGACGACGTTGATCAGGAGGACGCCAACCAGCGCGCAAAAGAAGCCGATGACGCCGAGGGCCATGCCAACGGTCGTCCGCACTCCTTATTCGCGACCTTCAGGGGTCAGACGGTCGATCCACTCGTCGGCCTCCGCGCGGGTCATGTCCGTGAGCGGCTTGCCGACGCGGTTCTCCAACCGCTCGACGCCGTTCTCGCCCCGCCACTCCACCGCCAGCGTCTTCAAGAGATCCACCTGGCTCTTGCGCGCCTTGCCACCCCGCTTCGACGAGGGCTTCTCGGCCTGCCCGTTTGGGGGCGCCTCCTGCGAAACGTCCTGGGAAGAGTTCTGTTTTCCCCCGCGGATCGGGGTCGGCCTGGAACGCGAGGTCGGGGCCGGCGGGGCGTCGTCGCCGTCGGAGAGCTCCTCGAGGGCCGTCGCGCCGACGTTTACGGCATCGCGCAGGGCGCGGGCCTTGGCGCGGGTCTCGGCCATCCGGATCAGGTGCGGCGCGATGTTGCGTCCTACGTTCTCCGGGCTCGCGTCACCGAGGCCGGAGAAGTGCCTCTCGTCTTCCATCTCGGCCGTGGCCTTCACGATGGCGACGTTCCCGTTCGACGCGTCGGGGATCTGGATCAGCTCCGTGTCTATCCCCCTTAGCCCCAGACTATGGGCTTCGTCCAGAAGACCCTGGAACAGGACGTACTGCTTTCCCTGGCGGGTGATGAGGAACTCTTCTCTCACAGGCCGCGCCTGACTTCGGCCTCGCGGTAGTCCTCGCCTTCCAGGGAGATCCAATCGCACATCGAGATTATCCTGCTGGCCGTCCTCTCGCCGAGCTGGGCGGCGAGGTCCCTCGGTCCTATGTTGGAGGTGAAGATGGTCGGCAACTCCTCCCTGTAGCGGTGGTTGACGATGACGAATATTCGCTCGCGCACCCACTCGTTGGCCCTCTCGGCTCCGAGGTCGTCGAGCAACAGAAGCTCGGCGTTCTTCACGGAGCTCATCCACTCGTCGATGTCCCTGCCAGGGTCGTTGTAGGCGCCCCTCATGTTGTCCAGGAGCTCGGGTACCGTGACGAACAGCGCGGGCACCCGCTTTTTGGTGATGATCTCGTTCATGACCGCCACGGCGAGGTGGGTCTTCCCCACTCCTATCGGACCGCAGAAGTACAGGCCTCGCCCCTCCTCCTGATGGTCTTTCCAGCCCATGATGTAGTCCATGACCTTGGCGAAGGCTTTCTGGGTGTTCCTGCTGAGCGTGGGGTCGAAGTTGTCCAGCGTGTAACCCTTCATGCGCTTGGAGAGGCCGCTGCGCTCCCTGAGGGCGGCGACCCTGGCGTTGCGGCGCATCAGCTCCCACTCGCGCCGCTCGTTCTTCTTCTCGCACTCGGGGGTGCAGGGGTGGTAGTACCACTCGCCGGGCTTGCCGTACTTCTTCTGCAGCGCGGGCGGGAACTCGTCCCACTCGGCCTGCAGCTCGCGCCCGCAGTGGGGGCAGACCTGGTCGTCGAGCCTGAGTATCCTGGCTTCGCCCTTACTCCGTTTCTCCGAAGAGCCACTCATAGCCTTCCCGGCGTCTGGCAGCAGACTGTCGATCCGGTCCACCCCTCACCCCCCCTCTGTCTTCTCCTATCCGCAGCGCCCCGCCCTTCACGGCCCCGCTCTGCTCGACGAGCCTGAGCCTGCGGTCCTGTTCGAAGCGCTCTACGTCATCCACGCTCTTGACGCCCCGCTCGACCCACCGCTCCAGGATGCTCCTCACGTAGCCGACCCTGCGCGCGTCGCGCTCGCTCGCTATCTTCAAGGCCTCCCGCACGGCATCGGGCTCAAGCCCGTCCCGCTCGCAGTAGCCGTTCAAGAACTCCAGTATGTGCGGCGCCGGCAACGATCCCATAAACCGGAAGTAGTCGTCCGCCGAAACCCCCTCCGGCTCGGCCCGGATCACCTCGACATCACGGGCAGGCAGTTCGCCGGTCTCCGTATCGAGGGCGGCGCGGGATCTTCTCACAGCCGAAGGCGGGTGCTCGGCGACCTCGAGCCAGCCGTCCCTGCGAACGACGAAGCCGGCCTCGACGAGAACCTCTAGAGCGTCCTCCACGCCCTGCGGCGTGGAGCGCAAGAGCTCCGCAAGCTCCTCGGCTTCCACGGCGTCTTCGCCGAGGTCGGGCAGTATGCGCAGCAGCTCGTAGAGGGCGACAGCCTCGGCCCCGAGGTGCGGCATCCAGCGCACGTACAGACGGGCGCGGCCTCCCCGCGCCCTCTTCTCCCCAGGGGGTGTGAGTCTGACTCTCTCCATCCTGCGGCCAGTATAACGGCCAGGGCCCACTCTCTCTAGAGAGCATTTCGGCGATTCGGCATCTCGGCGTTCACGAAGCCGAAACGGAAGATGCTGACTAGCTGAGCGCAGCAAGACCAAAGAGGATGGCCACCATGCAGAGGAAGATAGCCGCCGTCGCGAGTTTTCGGGAGCCCAGGAAGTAGCCGAGGATGCAGAAGCCTACTCCGAGGATGCCTGCGGAGGTGTTGGCGTCTCCACCCCGGAGCGCGGTCAAGACCGTGATGCTGCCGAGGAGAAGTCCTACGGCGCAGGAGATCACACCACCGTACGTTTTCGCCTGCCTGCCCCTGTCCGGTCCTGCCTCGCCTTCCGTCATGCTCGGCCCTCTCTGGTCTGGAGATCTCCGCCGGTCTCTGCCCCGGTCCCCGGCGCCCTAGTATAATCCCCATCCTGTGAGGTTCGAGCGCGTACTGCCAGGCACGAACGAGGTCTTCTTTGCCGACGGGAGGCTGCGGCCGGTCTACGAGACGGTCCTGGACGAGCTCGGCCGCACGGGCCCCCGGCAATGGGAAGATAGGCTGCGCCGGGCGCACGGGCTACTGCTCGACGAGCAGCACGCGTTCGGCATAAAGGAGGGCGACAAGACCCATCCGACGGACTGGATCCCCCGCATCGTCCCGGCCTCCGATTGGGAGCGCCTCGAAGCCGGCCTGACCCAACGCCTCCGCGCCATCAACGTGTTCCTCAGACGCCTGGAACAGGGCAAAGAAGAGGTCGTACCGCGCGAGGTCGTCGAGAGCAGCATCCTCTACGACACGGGCTGGAAGGACCGTTTCGGCCCCGTACCGGTGCGCCAGATCGCCTTCGACGTCGTCGCCGTGGAGGGCAGGAAAGCCGGACAGACCGGCGGCTGGGAGTACCTCGTCATCGAGGAGAACGCCAAGATGCCGGTCGGGCTCGCCGCCATGACCCGCAGGCGCAGGATGAGCCGGGAGGTCTTCTTCCCCGAGTCACTGAAGAAGCTACCCGTCTCCCCCCTCGACGGCTGGCTCGGGCGCCTCGGCGACGCCCTCAGGGCCGCCTCTTTACGAGGACCCGAAGCGACGCTCGCCGTCGTCTCCAGCGGCCCCGACGACCAGTTCTACCTCGACCACCACATCTACGCCGAGGAGATGGACGCCGTCCTCGCCGAGACGAAAGAGTTGTATGTAGACGGAGATGGATACCTACTCCACCGGCCCACGGCGCGTACCATAGATGTGATCTACGAGCGCGTCGACGAGGACAGGCTCTACGCCGAGGTGCCTGGCCTTCTGGAGTGTCACCTCGAAGGAAAAGTACACGTGCTCTTTGCGCCGAACTCGGAGATAATAGACGACAAGGGTGTAGGCGCCTTCGTCCCCGAGATGGTGCGCCGTTATCTGGGAGAGGAGCCCCTCATACAGAACGCCAGGACGTGGTCGCTCGCCGTGGAGGAGGACAGGCGTTACGTCATGGACCACTTCGATGAGCTGGTGATCAAGAGCCGCGGTGGCTACGGTGGCAAGGAGGTCATCATCGGGCCCGAAGAGTCGAAAGAGACGGTCAAGGAGTTCCGCAAACGGGTTGAGGAGAACCCTGTCGAGTACGTGGCCCAGGAGACCATAGATTTCTCCACCCACGTCCTCTGCGAGACGCAGGGCGATGACTTTCTGCTACGCGACTCCTATGCGGACTACCGGGTGCTCGTCCTCTCCCCCGACCCCACGGACCCCGGGGTCGTCGAGGCGGTGCCTGGCTCCCTCAGCCGCGTCGCCGCCCCTGGCAAGCACATCGTCAACATCTCCAGCGGGGGCAAGATGAAGGACACCTGGGTGCTCCGAGCATGAACTACGGCGCGATCCTTAGCGACGCCTTCTACATAGCCCTGCGCAACAGGTTCCTGTGGTTCTTCGGGTTCTTCCTCGGCGGCGCCACGTTGGTCTCGCCGACGAACTTCGGCACGCCGACTACCCCGACCGGCGATCCGGCCTGGGCCATGAACCTCGGACGCTGGATCGAGAACAACGTCGGGCTGGCCATCTTTATCTTCGTCTCGACGATGCTGGTGTTGATAATCATCTTTCTGGCGCTCTACACGCTCTGCCGGGCGGCCCTGACCGAGAGCATCGGCGCCATAGCGCGCGGCGAGAGCCGGCGTTTCGGCTCGACCTTGCGGGGCGGCCTCTCCTACTTCTGGCGCGCTCTCTTGCAAGCCCTGCTGCTGGCCCTGATCGCGCTGGCCATCGCCATACCCGTCTACCTGCTCCTCGGGGCGGCGTTCCTGGGGCTCTTCGCCGGCATCGCCGCGACGGACTCGACGGCGGTGCGCGTCGTCATCGCGCTCTTTTGCGTCCTCGCCATCCTGCTGCTCTTCGCCGCCATAGTAGCCGTGACCCTCGCGTTGCAGATCGTCGTACAGCTCGCCCTGCGGGACCTGATCCTGGGGTCTTCCGGCATCGTATCGTCGATAGGGAACGGGTATCGCATCTTCCGCCGCAACATCGGGAGGACGCTCCTGCTGCTCGTGATACAGATCGGCATGTCTCTGGGGGCTGGCATAGTCCTGGCCATCGTGGTCGCCGTGCTTGGCCTGCTCCTCTCGCTCCCGGTCACCGCCCTCTCGGGCTCCGGGTTCTCGACGACGGTGGCGATCGCGGGTAGCCTGCTGTTCTCGCTGCCTGTCTTCGTCGTGGGAGGGTTCCTCGGGACCTTCTACCAGGCGTACTGGACGCTCGCCTACCTCCGCCTCTCCTCCTCCGACACGCAGCCTCCGCCCGGATGAACTACGCCGACCTCCTAAAGGACTCCTTCTGGATCGTCCTGCGCAACAGGTTCCTGTGGGTCTTCGGCCTGTTCGCGGGCGGGGGCGGGGGGTCCTTCGGCATCCCCTCGGGCTCCGGCGGCAGCTTTCCCGAAGAGGGCGATAGAGACCTGCCGTCCGTGGGCACGCTGGTCGAACCGGCGCGCCAGTGGGCCGCCGGGCACGTGGGCGAGATCTCGCTCCTGGTCGGGTTCATCCTGCTCCTGATCCTGCTGTTCGTTGCCATAGGCGCCCTGTGCGCCGGCGCGCTCGCCGAGAGCGTGGCCGCCATAGACCGCGGCGAGGAGCGCCGCTTCGGCTCTACCTTCCGCGCGGGACTCACCGTCTTTCCGCGCGCGCTGGGGCTCCTCCTGGTCTTCGCCGCGCTGTACTTACTGCTGTTCCTGACCATCGGTGGCTCGATGCTGTTCCTCTTCCTGGCCTCCGCCCCCGGCTCGCTCTCCGCGCAGATGGTCAGCATTTTCAACGCGCTAACGCTGGCGTCGGTGCTGGTGTTCGTGATCTCTATCCCCCTGGGGATAGTGGCTCAGTTCGCGCTCAGGGAGGTCGTGGTGCGCGGGGAGCGCGTCTTCGCCTCCATAACAAACGGCTATCGCCTCTTCCGGCGGAACCTGGGCAAGGGCATGCTCCTTTGGTTTGTCCAGATCGTCGTCGGCTTGGTGGCTGGCATACTCCTCGTGATCGCCATGCTCATCGTCGCGTCGGTGCTCGGCGTCCCTGCCGTGCTCTTGCTTGTCCTCGCCGGGAAGTCGCTGGGGATAGGGGCGCTGGTGTTCGCCGGGGTCGTGTTGGTGGCCCTCATCATCGTCATCGCCGCCGCCATCAGCACCTTCAACCACACCTACTGGACGCTCGCCTACCTGCGCCTGGTCCAGCATTTCAGCTAGTCGTCCCGACCCCCACCGTTACGGGCGTAGGAGCTGAAGTGCTTCAATACCTGGCGGGTACGCGCAGGGGCGCCATGCCGTCCTCGCGCTCCTGTTCGGCCTGGAGTAGTCTGTTCAGGGACTGGACGGCGACCTCGAGCTGTGCGCGGCGGGGTTCCGTGGTGGTGAGGTATCTCTGCAGGAAGTTGCCCACGGCTATCGAGGGGCGAGTCTGGCCGAGGACGAACCAGGCCTCGGAGATCAGGATGAACTGCACTACGGCGTAGCCCCACCACGCTACCAGCGGGTCGAGGAGCGCGGCGAGGATGATGTAGACCAGGATGTTCGTCCCGCAGCGCGGGTGGATACGGCTGGCGCCTTTGGCGTTCTGGAGCGTGACCTCGCCGTATTTCTCGTAGGCGGCGACCGCCTTGTGCTCGGCGCCGTGGTAGCGGCCGATGGGGGTGAACCTCATCGCCGCGAAGAAGAGGAGCAGGATCGGCAGGATGGGAAAGGCCGCCAGGAAGGCGAAGACGCCGCCGAACGTCCCCGCGTCGCTACCGAGTTGCATCAGGTGCACGAACAGCCACAGGACGAGCAGGGTGGCCGTGAAGAAGAGCAGGCTCCAGACCGACCCGAAGAGCTGGGCGAAGACCCTCCCCCAGAGGAAGAAAGAACGGATTATCGGCCAGCGGGAGACACGTTGCAGGGTGGGGTTCGTGGGCTTGCGCAGGGCGGAGCGTTCGATCTCGACGTGGATCTCACCCTTCCTGCGGTAGGCGACGCTCATGTAGTTCGGGCCGAAGAGGTCGAGCCCGTCCCAGCGGGCCATCCCGCCGAAGGTCAGGCGCCCGTTTTTCTCGCTCGCGTCGTCTCTGGCCACGCTTCTCCTTCTTGTATGCAAGGATCAGGCCACAAAGATTAACACGCCGGTGAAGATATTAGCTTTTGGCCGATTGCCAGTAGCTAACCGCTAATCGCGTTGAGCCGCAGCAGGCCGCCCTCGCTCTCGAGCTCCCTTTCGGCGAGAAAGCTCGTCGTGACACCGCCCCTCCTGAACTCCTCGTCCTCAAGCACGGCCAGGTGCAGCGGTAGCGTCGTCTCCATACCGGAGATGGCGAACTCGTCGAGGGCCCTGATGCCGCGGCGTATCGCGGCCTCGCGGTCGCGGGCGTGTACGATGAGCTTGGCCAGGAGGGAGTCGTAGTGCGGGGGCACCCTGTAGCCGGCGTAGAGGTGCGAATCGACCCTGACACCGGGCCCGCCCGGCGGGTTGTAGACCTCCACGAGCCCGGCCTGGGGCAGGAAGTTGCGGCCGGGGTCCTCGGCGTTGATCCTGAACTCGATGGCGTGCCCGTCGGGAGCTAGCGCCTCGGGGGGGACCTCCAGCCGCTCCCCTGAAGCGACCTTCAACTGCTCGGCCACGATGTCGACGCCACAGACCATCTCCGTCACGCAATGCTCGACCTGCAACCTGGTGTTCATCTCGATAAAGTTGAATTGCCCGCCGGCGTAGACGAACTCCACGGTCCCCGCGCCCTCGTAGCCCAGAGAGCCGACCAGGCGCTCCGAGGCCTCCACGAGGCCAGCTCTTACGTCCTCGGGCAGGCCCGGCGCTGGAGACTCTTCGATCAGCTTCTGGTAGCGGCGCTGTATGGAGCAGTCCCGCTCGGGGAAAGTGACCGTGGTGCCGTGCGAGTCGGCCAGGACCTGCATCTCGACGTGCCTGAGGCTCCTAACGTACTTCTCGACGTAGACCGAGCCGTCGCCGAAGTTGGCCCCCGCCTCCCTGCTCGCCCCCAGGTAGGCCTCCTCGACTTGCGCCTCGGACTCGACCACGCGCATACCCTTGCCCCCGCCCCCGGCGCTCGCCTTGATGACCAGCGGGTAGCCGAGCTCGGCTCCGAGGCGCTTGACCTCCCGCACGCTCCCGCACGGCCCGTCGGAGCCAGGGGTCACGGGTACGCCCGCCGCGGCCGCGGTCTCGCGGGCCTCCGCCTTGTCGCCCATCCTGGCGATGGTGCGGGAGTCAGGGCCTACGAACGTCAGGCCGACCCGCTCGCATATCTCCGCGAAGCGGGCGTTCTCGGCGAGGAAACCGTAGCCAGGGTGGACGGCGTCGGCCCCCGTGAGTTCGGCGGCTGAGATGATCGCGGGTATGTTCAGGTAGCTGCTCGCCGCGGGCGGCGGGCCGATGCACACCGACTCGTCGGCCAGCTCGTGATGCAGGGATTCCCTGTCGGCGGTGGAGTAGACGGCGACGCTGCGTATTCCGAGCTCGCGGCAGGCCCGGATCACGCGCAGCGCGATCTCACCCCGGTTCGCCACGAGGACCTTGCCGATCACTACTGCTCGTCGGGCCGCAAATAGAAGAGCGGCTGGTCGTACTCGACGCCGCCGGCGTTCTCGGCCAGAACCTCCACGACCTCCCCCGAGACGTCGGCCACGATCTCGTTCATCAGCTTCATCGCCTCGACGATGCAGAGGGTCTGACCGGCGCTCACGGCATCCCCCACCTCGACGTAAGCACCTTCGCCGGGAGCTGGCGCCCTGTAGAAGGTCCCTACCACGGGAGAACGAACCGCGTGCAACCCGTCCATCTCGGGTGACGTTTCGGGCTCTACCGTTTCGGGAAGGCCCTGAATGGCTTGTGGGGTGGTGGCTTCGGGCCTGGCCTTGACCGAGATCTCCGTCTCCCCCCGGCGCACCCGGATCTCACCGACGCCGCTCTCGCGCAATAGCTCTACGAGCCGCTCGACTTCCCGCAGCGGCAGCGGGTCCCGCCTGTTTTCGTCCGTCTCTGGCATAGCCCCGGATTCTACACGTACGCCCGTGGGAAAACCCACCCCCGGATGTACAATCTCCAGGATACATGACCGACGAATCCAACGGGCGCGCGAGCATCAACGTCCTCGACCCCAGGGTGGCCCAGCAGGTCGCCGCCGGGGAGGTCGTGGACCGGCCGGCGTCCGTGGTCAAGGAGCTGGTCGAGAACGCCCTGGACGCCGGCGCTTCGCGCGTAGAGGTCGAACTCGCGGAAGGCGGCACCTCGCGCATCCTGGTCCGCGACGACGGTTCGGGGATGACGCGTGAGAACGCGGCCCTCTCCGTACTGAGGCACGCGACGAGCAAGATCCGGGCCGTCGAAGACATCGAGGCCGTGATGACGTTGGGGTTCAGGGGCGAGGCCCTTCCCTCCATCGCGAGCGTCTCGGCCTTCTCTCTAACCACTTCGACGGGCGAGGGCGCGGCCACGAAGGTCGTCGTGGATGGCGGGGCCGAGCCGGAGGTCTCGACAGCCTCCCACCCCAGAGGCACGACCGTGCTGGTGGACCGGCTGTTCTACAACGTGCCAGCGAGGCGCGCGTTCTTGAAGGGCGCGCGGGCGGAGCGGTCTGCGATCGTGGAGGTCGTTACGCACCTGGCGATA
>Ga0126307_10002535_pt1 | contig 12338 bp, 13 predicted proteins | sample Plot28_FD_89955 | JGI IMG/M metagenome (GOLD analysis project Ga0126307, IMG submission 89955) | Serpentine soil microbial communities from UC McLaughlin Reserve, CA, USA - Plot28 | ecosystem: Environmental > Terrestrial > Soil > Grasslands | place: USA: UC McLaughlin Reserve, Lake County...
CTGGACGAGGTACAGCTCCTCCTGCAGGTCATGCTCCTGTGACTCGTCGTGCTCGTTGATGAGCCGATCGCCCACCTGATGAGCTGTAAATGCGTTGACGCCGAATGACGTGATGCCGAAGTGGAACCGGACGGGGCGCGAAGGAACGCGGCCGTCATCGATCTCGTCGATCTCGTCAATCTGGGCCACCGCGTAACCGTTCATTCGGCCGTCCTTCCTTCGGGTTATGGGATAAGCAGGCGACCCAGGCTAACGAGCGCCCCGGCAAGAATCGACCACCTCGCCTCGGCGACACCGTAGATGCACGCCTGCGCGAGAGTTCTCTCGCCCGAACCGCGTCGTAGCGAACTGGTCGGCATGCTCCTCTGTCAGAAGGCCGCGGAGCGGGCTGGAGCACTTATGACCGCACTGGTCAGTCCCAGTGGACGACGATCCGCTCACTGGTCTCCGGCAGCGGCAACGATTCCGCCTCAGCCGTGACCGCCTCGCGGGCCGCGCGCGAGAGGCCTTGCCAGGTCTGGACCGTCACCCTTGCCTGGGCCCGGCGCCACGTGCCGACGACGTTCCCTGCCACGAGGATCGCGCCGGGCCACACGCGAGGAGTCCACAGCTCGCGACGCCGGTCGGCGTCTGGCACCAGGAGCGCACGATCCTCGCTGGTCATGCCCAGGGTGTAGGCGTCGCCGCTCGGCAGGAGACGCGCAGGGGCTGCCGGCCCTGGAGGCTCGCGGAGGGCGGGTTCGTCGCCACCGAGGATCCAGGCATCGCCCGACGGCGTCTGCACTGGGATCCGCTCACTACCCAGATCGTCGAACGCTCCAACTGCCTTTCGTGCGCCGATGCCCGCCCATTTCGCGAACCCCTCCGGCGTCGCCGGACCGAAGATGTGGAGATAGCGGCGCGCCAGTTCGAGGGTCGCTTGCGCCGCATCGATCTCGGGCGGCGGCACCGTCCAAACGGTTGGCCGCCGCGCGCCCTCCCACCGGAGCGCAAGCGTTCCTGTCAAAGCGGCGTAGCGGAGGCTGTTCCCATGCACTCCGAGCGCCTGCCCCGCCTCGTCATACCTCATCCGACCGGCACCGAGGAACGCGCGCAGCCGAGCCGCCAGGTCCTCCGCCTTCTCGCGGGTCTTGCCGCCGTCAGGCAACCTGCCGAGCGAGAAGACGGGCAAGTCGCGTGCCGCGACCACGTACACGTGGAACCGCGGTCCCCACAGCTGCACGAGCGAGGGATCCTCCCAGGTGGACGGCATGGTGCCTTTCACGCGCGCGTTGATCGAGAAGAGCGCGGCCCTCGGCATGCTGTCCTGAAGGCCGGCCCACGCGGCAAGCCGCAACGAACGTCGCCCCCGGGGCAGCCGCTGATCGAGCACTCCCACGCGCCGTCGGAACGTAAGGATCTGCGGTCCCGTGACCCTCAGTGGCCTCCCGTTCACGTCACTCGCAAGGGAGCGCCGACGTGTCCTCGAGCGAAAAACGCCGATCCGCCAGCACCGGCGCTCCTCACGTGCTCTGAAGTCCCTGCGAACTCCACATCACCCCGGGTACTCGTCCTTCCGCCATGCGCGCGGCTCCTCGGGCGGCCCTTTCGGGGTCCGATCGAGGAGGAAGCTGTAGTAGGGCGCGACGAACGGGTCGGGCGCCGACACGGTGTAGGTGTGGTAGACGGTGCCATTGTCGCGCGCGAACGCGATCCAGCTCGGATTCTCGCGCAGACCGTCCTCGAGCTCGGCCCCGACCTGGCGCGACCACTCCTCGAGCCAGTCGGGCGGGTTGTCGAGCATCTCCTTCATCTCGGGCACCTCCTGCGCCTGCTCGGTGGTCAGCGCGAGGCCGAAGTCGAAGCCGAAGTCGGTGTTGTAGGTGGAGACATACGGAAACTGCCAGCCCATCCGCCGCTTGTAGGCGGTGAGGCGCTCGATCGGCGCGCGCGAGAAGCAGATCAGGGTCACGTCGCGGTGGTTCAGGTGGACGAGCGACCCATCGAGGCCGTCCGCGAGGTTGCTGCAGCCGGGGCAGGCACCATTCTCGTAGTCGGGCCCGAACATGATGTTGTAGGCGAGGAGCTGTGAGCGGCCGTCGAAGAGCTCGGCGAGGGTCCTCTTGCCGTCCTCCGTGTCGAACTCGTACTCCTTCTCAACCGGCACCCAGGGGAGCTCGAGCCGCTTCTTCTTGATCTCCTGGTTTCGCTGCGCCTGCTCGCCCTCGAGTTTCGCGAGCTCGTCCCGGGCTGCCCGCCAATCTTCGCGGGTTCCGATCTTGTGCTCAGGCATCTTCGCTCCTCCTCTTGACTTCGGCCGCTCCTGATGGCAGCGAATCCGCCGCCGGGCGGACGCTACTCCGATCATGGAATAAGACCTTCGCCCCTCGGCAAACTCATCGCGTCGGGATGCGTCCAGGTGATGTCGTGCGGGCCGCCTTCGACCCTGAGACATGGGCGGGCGCGAAGCTCTACCGCGACTCGGCGACCGGCGCCGCCTCGCGGAGCGGCTTCCGCATCGTCCACACGCCGATGGCGGACGCGGCGACGAGGATCGCGGCGAGCACGACGAGTGTCCACGGGTCGTCCGACGTCGGCCTCAGCACCATGTCAGCAACAACGAGGAAGAGCGACAGCAGCTGCACGCGCGAGACGACGGCCAGAAGCCGCGCTTGGCGATGTGCCTCCGGGCTCATAGGCCCATGCTGCATCACGATCTCCTTCATCTTCTCGGCCTGCGGCCTGATGACGAGGAATCCGACTCCCCACGCCGCGACCCAGCCGACGAGCCCGATCAGGATCCAGACGTCGCCAAACGACCACGGGCCGTCGAACACGAGCAGGACGCCGGACAGGAGCGTCAGCACCCCCGAGGGGATGAACAGCCGCGGCACCAACCACTCCTGAAACTCTCCGGTCTTCCCGAGGTCGGCGGGGTTGCCGGTGCGCTCTGCGCGCAGGAAGAGCAGATCCATCGTGAAGCCGGCGCCGAGCCACACGATCACCGTGATGATGTGCAGCAAAACGAGGAACTCGTAGCTCGTCACGATGCCTTTTTAACGCGTCCGCGCCCGTGCCTGCAACATCAAGACCGCGCGCGTACACCGCCCGAAATGAGCGATGCCGGGGAGCGCTGAATGGTCCGGCCCGCGGCGCACCGCTCAGCCGCCAAGATGACCTCCGACGGAAAGGAGGCATGATGACCGACCACGAGGTCGTAAGTCGCGAGGAATGGGCAGCTGCCCGCGAGGAGCTGCTGCGTCGCGAGAAGGAGCACACGCGGATGGGAGACGAGCTCGCGCGGCAACGGCGCGAGTTGCCGTGGGTGCCCGTCGAGAAGGAGTACCGATTCGAGACGGACGGAGGCACGCGCGCGCTGCGCGAGCTCTTCGACGGTCGCTCGCAGCTCCTCGTCTACCACTTCATGTTCGGCCCCAGCTACGAAGCCGGCTGTCTGACCTGCTCGTCGATGGCCGACACCGTCGACGGCGCCCTCCCGCACCTGCACGCGCGCGACGTGACGATGCTCTACGTCTCGCAGGCGCCGCTCGAGAAGCTGCAGGCGTACAAGCGCCGGATGGGCTGGAACATGCCGTGGGTCTCGTCAGCGGCCAGCGACTTCAACTTCGATCTCGGCTACTCACGCACCGAGGAGCAGACGCGCGAGGCGACGGCGCCGATTCTCGAGGCGGGACCGCCGCCGATCCTCGAGCACAACGCAAGCTCGAGCGGCACCGATGTGACGGGATACCTCACGCAGGGCCCGGGCTTCAGCGCCTTCGTGCTCGACGACGGCACCGTGTACCAGAGCTACGCGACCAGCGCTCGCGGCCTCGAGTTCCTGATGGGCTACTACGGGATTCTCGACCGGGCGCCGAAAGGCCGCGACGAGGGCGACGCTACCCAAACGTGGCTCCGCCGCCACGACGAGTACTGAGATCGGCACGCTGTCGCGCAGGCGCGCCGGGCGCCGTGACGGCTCCCGGCGCCCCGGCGCCGTTTCAGCAGGTCTGATCGTCGAGCGTGAGCGAACTGATGGGCGATCGGTTGCCCGCGCTGTCGATCGCCTGGACGGAGAACGTGTTCGAAGCCTGCGTGCCGTACGTGATCCACCTGTCGACGCCGACCTGGGCGCCGTCGAAGACGCCGTTGACGTGCACCTCGTAGAGGATCGCGTACTGCGGGTCGAGGTCGTCCACAGACTCATCCCAAAACAGCCAGCTCTCGCAGCCGAAGTCGAACGCGTACAGGTCGCCCGGCGCCGTCGGCCCGGTTGTGTCGGCGCTCTCCCGCGTGGTCGCAGTCACGGCTGCGCTCGGCGCCGACGCGTTGCGCGACGGGTCGACGGCGACGACTGTGAACGAGTACGTCGTCGCCGCTGCTAGCCGAAGGACCGTCGCGGCTCGTTCGGCCGTCCACTGGACGTTCACGAGGGCGCCATTCGCGAAGACGCGTTAGGTGCAGCAGGGTGTAGTCGTCGTCGGCGACCGCGGGCCAGGTGAGGCCGACGGTAGACGAGGTCGTGCCCGTGACGCGAGAGATCTCACGGCGAACGAGCGCCCTCGACCGCGTGGGGCGAATCGGAGCGGGCCCGCCGCTACGTGAGCATCTCGAGGCCCCTTCGCTTCGCGCGAGAGCATTAGGAGCGGTCACCCCTCCCGCTCGTCGCCGGGAGCCGAGTGCTCGGCAGTCGCCGCCTCCTTCTTCGGGGTCGGCACTCCCGCGGTCGCGCTGCGCGCCGGCTCCTCGACCAGGTTGAGCACGCGCATGCCGTGGACGAACACGACCGTGCCGCCGAGCCATCCGCCCAGCGTCAGGATCCCGAACCCGATCAGCGTCAGGATCAGCGCGCCCGCCGTCACCTCGCCGTCGACGTAGCCGCCATGGCCGAAGACCGCGGCGAGCAGAAAGAAGACCGTCGCCGTCACCATCGCCAGCAGGTGCACCGACGCGGTGCGCCAGAGCGAGGATCCCCACGTGATCCCGAGCCAGTCGATGAAGCCCGTCGCTGCCGTCGGCCCGGTTGCGACTAGCCCAACGATCAGCGCGAGCCACCACGCCGTCGCCGTGTTCCTCTCACTGAGCCCGAGCGCGCTCAAGGCGCCAAAGATCGTCGCGCCGGTGTAGATCCCGATCGTCGCGTCCGTCAGCGGCGGATGGATCGGGTGCCCCGGAAGCCCTTTGACGAGGTAGCTCAGCTTCATCGTCGCCTCCTCGACCGGTCGCCCGTTGAACTGCCGAATTTACCCGGTCGCCACCGTGAAAACGCGACCGACGCCGACGTCATGGCCGGCGCCTAGCTCGTTCCGACCTCCAGTGCCGCGAGCAGGACGAGCACCAACGTCGTTGCCGCAGCGAGGCCATGAAGCGCGACGACCGCTACCGGGAAGCGCTGCTCCGCGGGCTGCGCCGGCCCGCTCGTCGCCGTCGCGGCCTGCGTGACCGTCGCGCGCGCCTGGCGCTGACGCTGCCAGATCGCGAACATCGTGAAGCCAAGCCCGGCGACGACGAGCAGGAGGACAAACGCGACCCATGCGAGCGCGTCGCTGTCCGCGGCGAGATAGACGATCCAGAGCACGAGACCGGTAGCGGCGAGCGCAAAGTGGCCCAGGATGAGGGGCGGTCGAATCCTCCCGCTCTCCCGCTGTCGCATCCCGCCGCGCGCGACCCAGATCGCGAGCATGACCACTCCCCCGCCCGCGGTCAGCACCCACGCGACTAACGCTGCCCATTCCATCAATCAGCGCTCCTCAATTCTCTTCGCCAGGTTCTTGCCGATCAGGCCTCGCCCAAAACCGCCCCGGGAGGGGATCGTTCTCCAGCCTTCCCTCATAGAAACACCACGTGGGCAACGTATGCAGCCCTCCTCTGCAGCCTTCGGCGTCGAACGCCCCGCGTCCGCGCCGGCTCAGCGCGAACGCAGGTACTGGACGAGGTCGACCTTCTCCCGCGGCGTCAGCTTGAGGTTCTGGCAGCTGTCGTAGTGCTCGACGACCGACCTCAGCGTCGGGTAACGGCCGTCGTGGTAGAAGCCGCGCTTGCTCCTGGCGAAGATGCCGTCGAGCGGCGTCGTTCGGTAGCGGCCGGTCGCGGAGCGGCCAGCGGCGAAAGCGTCGGTGCAGATCTCCGCCGGCGTCACGAGGTTCCAGCCTGTCTGAGTGCCTTTGGGCTGCATGTGGCAGGTCTGACACCGGCCTTTGCCGTTGAAGATCGCGCGTCCGCGCCGCGCGGCGGCCGCATTGAAATAACGCCTGGGTGGCTTCGGCGCTGGAATCGCGAGCTGGTAGAAGTGCAGCGCCGGCAGCTTCGAGGTGATCAGGTCGCGGCGGTTCCGAACGTGCCCGAAGCGATTGCGCGCCGCGACCGGGAACTGTCTCGCGTCGTCCAGCCGGTCGTCGTCGAAGTTCCCGCGGCCGTGCATCTCGAGATTCGCCACGAACGCGTTCCAGTACGTGACCGTCCCCCAGCCCGTGTACGTGGCGAGGTTCACGCCGGCGAGCCCGAAGGCGGGAGGGATCAACGTCGCCGCCGTCTTGCCGTCGGGTCGGAAGGCCTTGCCATCGAGGAAGAGCGCCGCGTCGAACTTGCCCGGCCCCCAGCTCGCCAGCACACGGTCGACCGTCCGCTCGTCGACGCCGAGCAGATCGGTGATCGGCTTCTTGCTCGGCGCCAAGCCGATGACCGCTCCGATGTTGAGATCGCGGTTCGGCCATCCGTCCAGGCGGCGGCCGATGCCAGGCGAAAACGAGTCGTCGACCGTCGAGTGGCAGACCGCGCACGTGATCCCCATCGAAGTCAGCCGCCCGCGGCGGTTGAAGAAGCCCTTCACGCCGACGACGGCGTTGAGCTTCAGCAACGCCAGCGTCACCTTGGGGTCGTTGAGGTTGACATTGCCCGCCTTGATCGCGGCCGCTGTCGCCTTCGGGACGGCCGTGGCATCGACCTTGAGGCCGACGGCGAGCGCCGTCTTCGGGCTGACGCCCGGGCCGATGCCGCCGTTGCGGCGGCCCGCGATCGCCCGGTGGAGCTGCAGCGCGCCACCCCAGAACGCCTGGTCACCGAAGGTGTCGAAGCGGAAGATACGCCGGCCTCTGAGGAACAGCGCCCGGTTGCTCTTCGCGTTCCGCACGTCAGCAGCGGCGCCCGGTGGCCGTGCGCTCGTCCCCGACACCGCCGCAAGGGTGCCGGTCGCGATCACGACGCCGAGGTACAGAACCAGCGCGGCGCCGGCCACCATCGCCAACCTCCCGAGCACCTTCGCGATCAGGTCCATACGGTCGCCGCCTCTCGTTCGCGCCGAATCGTAGGAAGGCGCGGTCACGGCGCTATGTGATCGCTGTCACACCTGCCGCCTCCGCGCGAACCCCGCGCTACGCGATCGAGAGACCGTCGGGGGAGATAAGCAGGCGATACGTGTGGCCGCGCCGGGCGACGAAGCCCGCCCGCTGCAATTCGTCGAGCGCGCGCGTGACCGTCTCTCGGGAGGAGCCGATCATCTCGGCGAGCACGGTGTGACTGACGGGAAAGTCGATGCGGATCCCGTCGCGGCCGACGCGGCCGTAATTCCGGGCGAGCTGGAGAAGCTTGTTGCGAACGCGCTCGAGGTGTCGCGTGTTCGCGAAGTTCCCGATCGCCTCCTGCATCTGTCCCAGAGTCGCGGCCAGCTGCTGCAGGAGCGTCCGTGCCGCGCTGGGAACGAGCAAGAGCTCGCCGACCGCCGACTCCGGAATTGCGACCAGTCGTGAGTCGACCAGCCCGAAGAGCACCTCCTCCTGCGCGGGCGGAAGCAGCACGCTTCCCGGCCCCGCCTCGCAGGTGATCATCGAACGCGCCGTGTCAGCCTGAGCTAGCCGGAGAACGCCAAATCCCTCGTCGACCAGCAGAAGCGCGGCGTCGGGCAACGAAGAGCGGAAGTACGGTTCGCCCGCCTCAATACGAACGGCCGGACACCCGGCGAGAATCTCGGCGGCGCTTTCAGCGTCGCGGGGAGCGAGGTCTTCAAGCAGACGAGCGATCCCATCACCCTCGTATTCGGTCATGCCTGGTGGGTGTCGAGGAGGTGCACTTTTCTTACGCGCCGAGCAAGCTGTCGCCGGCGGCCTGTGAGTCGCAGGAGAACGGTGTCGTCTACCTCGCCGACCGACCGTAGGCGTGAGGCTGACTCGGCGCGCCCTCCTACGCGTACGGCTTCTCCCGCTCGGCCAGCATGGCGACGAACCTCTCGATGCGGCGCCGCCGGGTCTCGGGCTTCTTCGCGCCCTGAATGCGGTGCAGGATCGCGTACCGGTTGTGGCCGTCGAGCGTGGCGAAGAACTCCTCCGCGCGCGGATTGCGAGCGAGCGCGTCTCGCAGATCGTCCGGCACCGTCGCGGTGCTCGGCGCGTCGTACGCGCCGTCCCACCGGCCGTCGGCCCTGGCGCGCTCGACCTCCCGCAGGCCTGCCGGCTTCATCGCGCCCGCCGCGATCAGCTTCGTCGCCTTCTCGCGGTTGAGCTTGGACCACCTGCTGCGCGCGGCCCTGCGGGTGAAACGCTGGACGTAGAAGTCCTTCCCGAGCGAGCGCATCTGCCCGTCGATCCAGCCGTAGCAGAGCGCGACCTCGACGGCTTCGGGGTACGAGACGCTGGCGATGCCGGAGGCCTTCTTCGCGATCTTGACCCACACCTCGCTCGCGATGGCGTGGTGTTCCGCGAGCCACTGCTCCCACGCCTCGCGCGACTCGAACTCGACGGGAGCGGAGCCGTCTGACGTCACGCTGCCGAGGCTCTAGACGCGCCGCCCACGAGTTCCTCGTTCGTCAGCGGCCCGTATGCCTGCGCCATGTCGAGGAAGTCGATGCCGAACTCACGTGCGCAGTGGATCGAGGCGATGGCCCTCGTCTGTCGACCCCGTAGAAGGCCGACATCCCATGCACTCGAGCCCGAGCGCCGAGACCTCGAGCGCCGCCCCAGCCTGCGTCTCTTCATCGTGCTTGCAGTCTGCCGAACCAGGCGCGGGCGATGAGTCTGGCGTCCCTACGCCGTCTCAGCTTGCAGATGAGCAACCTGCTGGCCGCCGCACGCAGCTTCATGGCAGGACATGCCCGGCTGCTGGACCGCCGGCGCTTCGAGCTCCTCTTCGAGGGCGGCGAGGCCGAGCCCGTGCTCGCGGCGCTGCGCGCGTACCGCAACTCGGACGGCGGCTACGGGCATGGCCTCGAGCCCGACCTGCGCGCGCCCGAGAGCCAGCCGGCAGCGGCCCTCCATGCCTTCGAGGTCTTCGCCGAGGTCGCGCCCGTGACGGCTGCGGACGCCCTCGAGCTGTGTGACTGGCTCGACGCGAACTCTCTGCCCGACGGCGGGTTGCCGTTCGCGCTTCCGATCGCAGAGCCGAGCGGCTGCGCGCCGTTCTGGGCCAACGCCGACCCGGACGCGTTCTCGCTCCAGATCACGGCTATCGTCGCCGCGAACGCCAATCGCGCGGCCGAACACGATCCGGCCTTCGCCGCTCATCCGTGGGTCGCACGCGCGACAGACCGGTGCCTGGGGGCGATCGACGCACTCGAGGCCGCCCCGGCCGCCTATGAGCTTGCCTTCGCCCTCCGCTTCCTCGACGCGGTGTCCGAACGCCACGACACCGCCGTGGCGCTGCTCGCTCGGCTCGCCGAGTACATCCCGAAGGACGGCCACCTGCGTGTCTCCGGCGGTCTCTCCGACGAGGCGTTGCGACCGGTCGACCTCGCGCCGGAGCCGGGACGACCCGCGCGCGCGATCCTCGACGACGCGTCGGTCGAACGCGACCTCGAGCGGCTCGCCGGCGAGCAGCGTGACGACGGCGGTTGGTCGGTCGACTTCCAGAGCTACTCGCCAGCCGCTGAGATCGATTGGCGAGGCTACGCGACGGTTCGAGCCCTCTCTGTCCTGCGCGAAAACGGCGTGTTCTAGCGCCTGACGCGGTAGCTGAGGCGCGCGAACTGCCTGTCGCGCACGACGTCGACGAGCTCGAGCTGAGACGCCGTCAGGCGGCGGGGGAGCAGCCGAGCTCCGCCGCCGAGCGTCACCGGCGCGATCCCGACGAGGATCTCGTCGAGCAGGTGCCGGTCCGCGAACTGCCCCACCAGGTCACCGCCGCCGACGAGCCAGATATTGCTCTCCGCCGCCGCCTGCGTCATCTGCTCGTGCACGGGGGCGACGTCACCCTCGACGAAGCGAATGTCCGCTGCGGGAATCGGCGGGAGCGTCCTGTGCGTGAACACCCAGCACGGCGTCTCGCCGTAGTAGTTGCGCCACTTGCCGGGCTCGTCGAGCAGCCGGTCGTGCTCGATCACCCACTCATACGTTGTCGCGCCCATCGCCATCGCGCCGACGTCGGCGAAGAAGCTCGCGAAGGAGTCCTCGGCATCTCGGGCGCGGTCGACCTCGAAGAGCCAGTCGAGCGAATTGTTCTCGTCCGCGATGTACCCGTCGAGGGTCGTCGCGGTGTAGTACTGGGTCTTCCGCACTCGGCCACTCTGCCAGCGGCCGAGACGTGACGTTCGTCATGCCGGAACTCGCGACGTCACAGCGGACGGGCGCTCCCGTCTACTGGGGAAGGGGAACGTTCACGAAACGGGAGGCTTGTGATGAGAGTGTTCGTAGCCGGCGGCTCGGGCGTCGTCGGCAGGTACCTGATTCCTGAGCTCGTGAAGCGCGGGCACGAGGTCGTCGCCACGACCACGACCGCGGAGAAGCGAGCGATGCTCGAGGAGCTAGGGGCGAAGGCGCTCCAGCTCGACGTTCTGGACGGGGAGGCGACGATGCGGGCTGTCGCGGAAGCGCGGCCGGAGGTGGTGGTGCATCAGGCGACGGCGTTGTCCCGGCCGGCGTCGCTTCGGCGCTTCGACGCCTTCTTCGCAGGGACGAACCGCTTGCGGACGGAGGGAACGCGCAATCTCCTGGCCGCCGCATCGGCCGTCGATGCGTCCCGCTTCGTCGCGCAGAGCTTCACCGGCTGGCCGAACGCACGCGACGGCGCGTGGGTGAAGACGGAGGACGATGCGCTCGACCCGGATCCGCCGGCGGCCGCACGCGGGACGCTCGCCGCGATCCGCGACCTGGAGGCCACAGTGACGGGCAGTTCGAAGACGCGTGGAGTCGTGCTCCGCTACGGCGCCCTGTACGGCCCGAAGACGAGCCTCGGCGTGGGCGGCGAGGTGGTCGAGCTGGTGCGTCGACGCAAGCTGCCGCTCGTCGGAGACGCAGCCGGCGTCTGGTCGTTCCTGCACCTCGCGGACATGGCCCACGCAACGGTCGCCGCCATCGAGGGCGGAGGCGCGGCGGGCGTCTACAACGTCGTCGACGATGAGCCCGCTCCGACCTCGGCGTGGATTCCGTACCTCGCGCAGGTTCTCGGCGCGAAGCCACCGCGCCGGATCCCACGCTGGCTCGCCCGGCTCCTCATCGGCGAGCAAGGAGTCGCGATGATGACCGAGATGCGCGGATCGGCGAATGGCAAGGCGAAGCGCGAGCTCGGTTGGCATCCCCTGTACGCGAGCTGGCGAGAGGGCTTCCTTCACGGCCTGGGCGGCGAGGCCGAGGAGGCGGAGTCGCGTCGGACCGCATGACTGCGATCGACGAGACGCTCTACGGCGAGCTGCGGCCACTGCTCTTCTCGATCGCCTACCGGATGCTCGGGAGCGCCGCGGAGGCGGAGGACGTCGTCCAGGAGTCGTTCCTCCGCCTCCACCGCGTCGCCGACGACGAGATCCGCAATCCCAAGGCCTATCTCACGACCGTTGCGACGCGGCTCAGCATCGATCGACTGCGCTCGGCCCGCGCCCAGCGCGAGCGGTACGTCGGGACGTGGCTTCCCGAGCCGATCGTGGTCGACGAGGACCTGGAGGCGGTGACCGAGGCGCACGCGGCGGACGCTGCGGATTCGCTCTCGCTCGCGTTCCTCGTGCTCCTGGAGAGCCTGAACCCCGTCGAGCGCGCCGTGTTCCTGCTCCGGGAAGTCTTCGGCTACGGCTACCCGGAAATCGCCCGCGTCGTCGGCAAGCGCGAGGACAACGTCCGGCAGATCGCCGCGCGAGCTCGCCGACACGTCGACGAACGGCGGCCACGGTTCGAGGCTTCACGCGAGGAGCGCGACCGGCTTGCCGAGCGTTTCTTCGCGGCCGCCGCGGCGAGCGACTCCGAGGCGCTCGCGGAGCTGCTCGCTCCGGACGTGACGTTCTACGGCGACGGAGGCGGCAAGGTTCGCGGCGCCATCCCGCGGCCCGTGTTCGGGCGCGACCGCGTCACGCGACTCCTGCTCGGCTTCGCCCGCAGCCGGGACGAGCTCGAGCTGAGCATGCGGCTTGCTCATGTGAACGGTCAACCCGGTGCCGTCTTCTTCAACCC
>Ga0126307_10002537_pt1 | contig 12332 bp, 10 predicted proteins | sample Plot28_FD_89955 | JGI IMG/M metagenome (GOLD analysis project Ga0126307, IMG submission 89955) | Serpentine soil microbial communities from UC McLaughlin Reserve, CA, USA - Plot28 | ecosystem: Environmental > Terrestrial > Soil > Grasslands | place: USA: UC McLaughlin Reserve, Lake County...
GTTCATCCGCGCGCACCGACTCTTCGATCGCCGTTCGCAGCTTCCCAGGTGCGTCGGCGTGCCGGCCAGCGACGCCGAAGGCATCCGCGAGTTTCCGGTAGTCAGGGTTCAACAAGTCGGAGGCGACGGTGCGACCTCCGAACTGCTCTTGCTGGATGCGACGCACGTTCCCGACGGCGTCGTCGGTGCAGACGATGGCGATTGCCGCGATGCCGTGCAGGGCCATCTTCGCGAGCTCGTTCAGACAAAATCCGAAGCCGCCGTCGCCATTGATCGAAATGACCGGCCGGTCCGGATGCGCGACCTTCACTCCCAGCGACGTCGGGAAACCGTACCCAAGCGTACCCTGGTATCCCGGGGTGATATAGGTGCGCGGCTCGTAAACGGGAAAGGCGAAGTTCGCCCAGTAGCCAACCTGCGTCATCTCCGAAACGAAGATGCCGTTATCTGGCAAAGCCTCGCGGATGGCAAGCGCGTACTCGGCCTGCGGGCCAACAGCCCGCGCTCGGGTGGCCAGGCTGCGCTTCAGCTCTTCCAGCTCGGTAGAGCGCGCGGGCCGCTCGCGACTGTCGCGTTCCACGAGGTCCGCCAACGCGGCGAGCCCTGCCTTGGCATCGGCCTCAATAGCGACAGTCACCGGGGTGTTGCGTGCAATCTCCTCGGCATCGATATCCATCTGGATGATGGTCTGATCTGGAACCACTCCCCACTTCGCGGTCGCCGGATCGACGAAGCGAGTGCCGACCGCAAAGATGACGTCCGCCTCTCGCAGGAGCTCGATGCCACCGAGAATGTTCTGCGCGAGCGGATCCCGGTCCGACAGCGCACCCTTGCCGTTCGCCGTCATCACGACCGGAGCCTGCAAGAGCATCGCAAGCCCGCGCAGCTCGTCCCAGGCGCCGCTTCTCAACACCCCGCCTCCGGACCAGATCAGCGGTCGCCGTGCGTTCGCAAGGAGGCGTGCCGCCTGCTCCAGTGCCTCGGGGTCTCCGGCGAATCGCTCGGGTAGCGCAGCCGGCGGGAGCAACTCGACGTCCGCGGTCGCGAACAGGGTGTCCGGCGGGATCTCGATCTCGACCGGCCGTTGCCGACCGCCCCGCACCTCCGCGAACGCCCGTTGCACGAGCCCCGGGATTTCTGGTGGCGTTGTCGCGCGTTCGGCATGCTTCGTCACTGAGCGAATCATGCCCAGCTGATTCGGAATTTCATGAAGAAGCCCACGGCCGAACTCAATGAGATCAGACTGGATCTGCCCCGTCACGCACACCACCGGGGAATTACAGGCGTACGCGGTCGAGAGCGCGGCCGTGGCATTGAGCAGCCCTGGGCCCGGGACAACCATGCACGCGCCAACTTTACCGGTGGAGCGGGCGTAGCCATCGGCCATGTAGGCGGCGGCTTGCTCATGTCGCGGGTGAATCACGCGGATCGCCTCTCGCTCCGCGTAAAGCGCGTCAAATGCGCCATCGAGCTGGACTCCGGGGAGCGCGAAAATGGTATCGACACCGTTGGCGATCAATGAGGCGACCAGCGCCTGGCCACCCGTCAGTTCCTGTGTTGCCGTCCCGGTTGCCGTAACGTTTCTGTCTGTCGCTTTCCGCTCACGCGTCTCGATCACCAATTGATCCTTCCAGAAAACCGCCTCCCAGGACGGCAGAAATCTCGGTACTCGCCCAGCCCCTGAATTGTAGTCTGCCGGCCCACATTGACCGTGCGGCGGAACCCTCTAGACCTCATGCTTCCCTTTCGTTAGTATTGGGCGACCGGCGCTCCTGCAACACGGTTCGCCGTTCAGGATGTGTGCCAGCCCGGTGGTACACTACGGCAACGCTGGACCAGACCCCGCCGTGGATTTCCGTCGGCCTGTCCGACAGACGGGGTTTCGCAATTCGTCGTGCAGGGGTTCGAAGGCATGGATGCGCTGTTGCTCGCGGCTCGCCTGATCCTGGCCGCGGTCTTCGTGGTATCAGGAATCTCAAAACTCTTAGATCTGTCCGGGTCTCAGGCCGCGATGCGGTCATTCGGCGTCCCAGAACGGTTCACTCGGGCCGGCGGGATCGCGCTGCCGATAGCCGAGGTGGTCATTGCCGTGCTCCTAATCCCCGCCACTACGGCGCGATGGGGAGCGCTGCTGGCATTTATCCTCTTGGCAGTCTTCATCGCCGGCATTAGCTACAGCCTGTCCCGGGGGCGAAAATTCGATTGCCACTGTTTCGGGCAGTTGACAACGTCAGAGATCGGTCCGCCGACGTTAATTCGAAATGCTGTCCTGGCCGTGCTCGCCGCCATTGTCGCATTCTCTGGCTTTGTTAACGACAACGTTGGACCGGGCCTGACTGAGGTGTTCGGGGATCTGAGCGCCTTCGAGTGGGTCATGCTGGTGATCGGAGTTGTCCTGCTCGTCGCGCTTGCTGGCGTCACCTGGTTGCTCGTCCATCTCCTCGGTCAGAACGGCCGATTGCTCGTCCGGCTCGATCGGATTGAGGACGCGCTCGAAGACGCGAACATCGAGATTGCTGACGATGACGACGAGGATGAAGACGACGAGGATGAGGAAGAGGAGGGCCTCGCCTTCGGCGCTCCCGCGCCAGCGTTCAGCCTATCCGGTCTCTACGGGGAGACGATGACGCTCGATGCGCTGCGTGCGGCCGAGAAGCCCGTGCTGTTGCTCTTTACCGATCCGAGTTGCGGACCGTGTAACGCCATGATGGGCGACGTTGGCAAGTGGCAGCGTGACCTCTCGGAGAAGCTCACCATTGCCGTCGTCACGCGGGGGTCGCTCGAGGACAATCGCAGCAAGGCCAAGCAACACAACCTGACCCATGTCCTGATGCAAAAGGACAACGAAGTTGCCGACGCTTATCAAACGTATGGAACACCGACGGCCGTGTTGGTGCGGCCCGATGGGACAATCGGTAGCGGGGCGGCCGGTGGCGCCCAGGAGATCCGCACGCTCGTGAAGCAGGCCGCTGAAGGCAAGGTGCCGGTGCCCAGGCCGCGTCTGGCCGCTGTGCCTCGACCCGCCCAGGTCAGGCAGCCAGCCCCCAATGCGCAGGCGCCGCGAGGAATCGCCAGCATCGGCAAGGACGCTCCGGTCGTCGAGCTCAGTAATCTGGACGGCGAACCAGTGAAGCTGGCTGATTTTGCCGGCCACCCCACGGCGGTTCTCTTCTGGAACCCTGGCTGTGGCTTTTGTCAGCGCATGGTCGACGATCTCAAGGCCTGGGAGGCGGATAAGCCGGAAGACGCGCCGAACCTCCTGGTTGTCTCCACCGGTGAGGTCGAGGCGAATCGCGAGCAAGGATTGGCGTCACCGGTCGTGCTCGATTCCGGGTTCAATGTCGGACGTGCGTTTGGCGCGAGCGGCACCCCCTCGGCAGTGCTCGTCGGGGCCGACGGGAAGATCGCCTCTGGTCTTGCCGTGGGTGCGCCAACGGTGATTTCGCTCCTCAGAAATGAGGCGCCGAACCTGCTTGATGCCTCGGCAGTCGACGAGCCAGAGGCTCCCGCGGCCCCACGCGGGGTTCCCGTCGGCGGCAAAGCGCCGACGGTGCAATTGCCGGATCTCGAGGGCAAAGAGGTGAACCTCGACGAGATTCGCAATGGCAGGACGGCGCTCCTCTTCTGGAATCCGGGCTGCGGCTTCTGCCAGCGGCTTGTCGAAGATATCAAGGGCTGGGAGAAAGAACGGCCGGAGGGCGCCCCGCAGCTCGTCCTCATCTCGACCGGCGCTCCGGAAGCCAATCGTGAGCATGGCTTCGAGTCGACCATTCTGCTGGACCAGGGCTTCCGCACAGGCGAAGCGTTCGGCGCTTCCGGCACACCTTCGGCAATTCTGATCGATGCTGAAGGCAACGTTGCCTCCGGTCTCTCGGTCGGCGGTCCCGACGTCATGAACCTGCTTCGTTCGTAATCTCTAGATAGAGAGCGAGCAACGAGAACGGGGCGGCCATAGCGGCCGCCCCGTTGCTCTATTCGGATTCCTGGCGACCCAACCGGCTTTCCGGCGGCGGCCGCGGACAGGGTTCAACGTGCCAAATGGCCTCTGCGCCGGCGGCGAGGCTGACCTCGGCCAAGAAGTTTGCTAGCTGGTCTCGCTCCACGTAATAGCTGTTTTCGTGGGCGTGTAACGCCTCGGACTCGAGGCGGGTTACGACGCAGTAGAACGCGGGCCGGCCCGACCGCTCTTCCTCCGCCGGTCCCACATGCCGGTAGTGATAGCGAGATCCCCGGGTTGCGCTTACCCAGTCGACATCCGCCCACCCGCTGCCGTCCGGGTTGTCTGGGACCCAGAATCGCCCGTCCGCGCCCGGCGCTGACATCAGTCGGCGTCTCGTAGCTGCTGGTCGATGAGAATCTCGGACTGCTTGACGATCAGGTCGACGACTTTTTCAAAGGTATAGTCGCGGTTGCGGCCACCTCGCTCCCGCACATGAAGCTCGAGGTCGGGGTGAAGGTGAACGCGCCGCCAGCGGTCCACGGGAGGCGCCGTCTCTACTTCGAGCATGGCGGCCAGCTCAGTATCGCGCATGTCCTGCAGGCGCTGCCGGATCTGCTCCAGCGGGGTGTTGTCTTGCTTGAGCAGCCCGATCGCCTTGAGTCGGAGCAGATGTGTCGGGCCATAGGTGGCGCCGACGCCGCGGCCGCGAGCGGCAGGAAGCAGCCCCTGCGTGATGTAATAGCGGATCGTGCGCGCCGAGAGTCCCGTTTCCGCCTCGAGGTCGGCCATGGTGTAGCGGTACGGCTCCGCCGTCTTGGTCCCGATCGCGGCGCTTCCCACTGGCAACGAGCTACCCCGCTGCCGCGACACGCTCGCCCCGCGTGCTCCCGACTGCGGCGTTCGTCGCCAGCTATCGCCGGTTCTGCCATCTCGGTCGTCGCTCACCGGATCTCCATGCGCCGCCTTGGCACCTCTGGCAGCACCATCCGTCTGGTTCGGATGCTGACAGTTCCGCTGTCGCTATCAGTGTAGCCCAGGTGGAGTTCGCGCGGCCGCACGGTACCATTCGGACCGCTCAACGGGCCAACAGTGTGGCCGATCGAGGGAGTAACGGCAGGGGTGGGTCCTCAGGCGCTGATCTATTTTGGCGTGGCCGGTGGTTCCTTAGCCCTGGCTCTATCGCTCCTCTATGCACGGTACGTGCGCCATGATCCGCAGGCAGTTCGCTCGCGCGGAGGCTTCACCCTCTTCGCGGTATGCCTGCTTCTTTTTGCCGTCGGAGCGGCTGCCGCTGGTCTGGTTTCCTCCCAGGCTGGTCGCTGATGGACAGCCCGGGCGACGCGCTGGCGGCATCGAGGTTCCGCATCGTCGGCGTCATCCACCTCCCTCCCCTTCCAGGCTCGGCAAGAGGACCGTCCGCGCGTGAGATGAACGGAATCCTGGAGTCGGTCCGCAGGAACGCCGCGGCCTGGGCAAGCGGCGGCGCCAACGCGCTAATCGTCGAGAACTTCAACGACGTGCCGTTCCACAAAGGGTCCGTTGGCCCTGAGACCGTCGTCGCCATGACGCTGGCTGTCTCGCTGGTGAGTGCCGAGAGCGGACTTCCGGTGGGAGTAAATGTGCTGCGTAATGACGTGGAAGCGGCGGTCGCCATTGCGGCGCACGCAGGCGGCCGGTTCGTGCGCGCCAATGTCTATGTCGGCGCCGCGGTGACCGACCAGGGTCTGATCGAAGGGCGCGCCGACGCCGTGCAGGCGCTCATCCGTCGCCTGGATGCTCCGATATCGGTGTGGGCAGACGTCGATGTCAAGCACGCCGCGCCGCTCTCTCCGCGCCCGATCGGTGATCTGGCCGAAGATGCCGTCTTCCGGGGTCTGGCAGAAGCGGTAATCGTCTCTGGAGCAGGGACCGGGCATCCGACGGATCCGGCGGATCTACGAGCGGTGCGAACGGCACTTCCAGCCACGCCGCTTTACGTCGGTAGTGGTGCGACCGCGATGACGCTGCCCTCGCTACTGGAGGTCGCTGATGGCGCAATCCTCGCCACGGCCGCGAAGGACCACGGAATCGCCGGAAATCCGATAGACCCCGACCGCGTACGAGCACTCGTCGCGGCGGCGCGGCGGGTCAGCGGCCCGTGAAGCGTGGTGATCGTCGCTCGGCAAACGCCGCCAGACCTTCTTCATAGTCGGTTGTCGCATCGAGTGCGGCCCGTAACGCATTGACGGCGCGACGCGCCTCGTCGGGTGGTCTGGCGTGCCCCGCCTCCACCGCCCGCTTGACCGCCCGCACCGCCAGCGGCGCGTTTGCCGCGATCGAGGTCGCAAGTGCGGTTGCTGTCTTCAGGACGGAACCTGCAGGCACGAGCCGGTCGACCAAGAGCAGCCGGAACGCTTCGTCGGCCGCTACATTCCGCCCAGTAAAGAGCAGATCGTACGCCGCGCCGCCACCGACGAGACGCGGCAAGCGCAGCGCGCCACCAGCGCCCGGGAAGATGCCGATTTTCACCTCCGGAAAACCGAATGTGGCATTGTCGGCGGCCACGCGGAGATCGCAAGCGATGGCCAGCTCGGCGCCGCCAGCCAGAGCGAACCCACGCACGGCCGCTATGGTCGGCATTGGCAGCGCCGCCAGCGCCTCGGCGGCCGCTTCGATCGCCACCGTGTGGGCGGTCCGCTCATCCGGCGCCAGCAATCGCCGCTCCTTGAGATCAGCGCCGGCACAGAAGGCACGCTCGCCAGCCCCGGTCACGATAACGGCTCGGACATCCTCCCGCCCGGACAGGGCGGCGCAGGTCGCCAGCAATTCCGCCGCGAGTCTTCGGCTGATTGCGTTGAGCGCCTCGGGACGATTGAGTGTCAACGTAGCGATGTGACTTTCGTCATCGACAGTCAGCAGCACTGACGGCGAACGCTCTCCATCTGATCGAGTCATCGCCGCCTCCACTCACTCGACTCCGGTTCAACAGAGATGGAGTTTGCCATCCCGCCTCCCCCGCCGTAGGATCGCGCCGTTCGCATAGGAGACGCAATGGTCAAACAAACGACCGATCTGACAACGCGGGAAGCTGACGCAGCGACCGGGAGCGATCCGTTCGCGGATCCTCCGCGAATCGTGACCTTGCGACGCGAAGTGCGAACGCTCTGCATGCAGTTTCCTGACCCCTATTGGCGCGATCTCGACCGGCGCCGGGAGTATCCCGAGGCATTCGTGCAGGCGCTGACGGAGGCCGGCTGGTTGGCCGCACTCATTCCGGCTCGCTATGGCGGGCTCGGCTACGGTCTGCAGGAGGCCGCCGCCATCCTGCAGGAAATCAACCAGAGCGGCGCCTACGCCGGTCCCGCGCACGCGCAGATGTACGTGATGGGCACACTCCTCCGACACGGTTCCGAGGAGCAGAAGGCGCGCTATTTGCCGTACCTTGCGGACGGTTCGTTGCGCCTGCAAGCGTTCGCGGTCACGGAGCCGGGGGCCGGAACGGATACGACCCGAATCGAAACCACTGCCACCCGCGATGGTGAGACCTACGTCATCACGGGTCGCAAGATGTTCATCTCCCGGGTGCAGCACTCCGATCTGATGGTCCTGCTGGCCCGCACGTCGCCTCGCGACGATTGTCGACCCACCGCGGGTCTCAGTCTCTTCCTGATCGATCTGCGGGAGGCCGGTGATGCCATCACGCTCCGTCCGCTGCGCATGATGATGAACAACGAAACCAACGAGGTATCAATCGATGCGTTGCGAGTTCCCGCGGACAACCTCATTGGGGTCGAAGGGATGGGCTTCCGCTACATCCTCGACGGCTGGAATGCGGAACGGATTCTCATTGCCGCTGAGTGCGTCGGCGACGGCCGCTGGTTCATCGAGCGAGCCGCGGGGTACGCCAAGACGCGCGAGGTGTTCGGTCGCCCCATCGGCGCCAATCAGGGGATCCAGTTTCCGCTCAGTCTGGCCTGGGCGCACGTGGAGGCCGCCGACTTGATGGCGCGCCGCGCGGCGGCTCGATTCGACGCCGGTCTTTCGTGCGGTGCGCAAGCCAATACCGCCAAGTTGCTGGCGTCGGAGGCGAGCTGGGCGGCCGCAAATGCCGCCGTCGATACCCTCGGCGGTCATGGGTTCAACGCCGAACGTGACGTCGAGCGGAAGTTTCGCGAGACGCGGCTCTACCGGGTCGCCCCGGTCTCGAACAATTTGGTGCTGAGCTATCTCGCCCAACACCTGCTGGGGCTGCCGCGCTCATATTGAGCGGCGATCTACGCCTGACGTGCCCGGTCTGCCGCCTCCAGGATCGCGCGGCGCGTGAGGCCGCGCGTGACGCGGCGCCGGTACTCGGCAGAGCCGTGGAGATCATCCAGGGCGTCAATCCCGCCGTCGACCAGTTCGGCCGCCGCGGCGACCGCGCCGTTATCCAGTCGTTGTCCGCGCAGCGCTGCCTCCGTCGCCTCGGCGCGCCAGGGCACCGCCGCGGTTCCCGTGACACCTACGCGAATGTCGGCACAAGCGCCGTTTCCGTCCACGACGACGATCGCTCCGACGCCAACAATGGCATATCCCGACGCCTGGTTGGCGAGCTTCTGGTAGCTCCAGCCGTGCCCTTCTGCCGGCATCGGGGCGCGAACCTCGGTGAGGACTTCGTCCGGCTGCAAGGCCGTCGTCAAGAAATCGAGAAAGAATTCTCGTGCCGGAATGCTTCGCTCACCTTGCGGTCCTCTGGCGACGATGGACGCCTCGAGCGCCAGGATCGCCGCCGGATAGTCGGCAGCCGCATCGGCGTGGGCGAGCGCCCCGCCAATTGTTCCTCGGTTGCGAACTTGGCGGTCCCCGACACGCCCCGCGGTGTCAGCGAGAAGTGGAATTGTGGATCGAATCTGAGCGTCGGTCGCAATTTGATGATGGGTGGTCAGGGCGCCAATCACGATCTTGCCGTCGTCGCGCCGCACGCCGCGCAATTCGGGTATGCGGCCGATATCGACCAGCGTTTCCGGCTCCGCCAGACGTAACTTCATGATCGGGAGCAAGCTGTGGCCGCCGGCGATCAGCTTGGCGCCTTCTCCGTGTTCCCGCAGCAGGGCAATCGCTTCGTCGACGCTTTCGGCGCGCTGGTAGGCAAACTGAGAGGGGTTCATCACATTACCTCGCCTGCGCCGGATCGCGACTCAGCAGCGGCTCGGGAGTTGCACCCGCGGCCAACGATTGCGCGGCCGTCTGCACCGAGCGCACGATGTTGTGATACCCGGTGCAGCGACAGATGTTGCCTTCTAACCCGTGGCGGATCGACTCTTCGCTTGGATCAGGGTCGTCAGCCAGGAGTGCGACGGTGGAGAGCACCATACCTGGTGTGCAAAATCCACACTGCAGTCCGTGCTCGTTCCAAAATGCTTGCTGCACGGGGTGCAGCGTCCCGACGGGAGCAAGTCCTTCGATGGTGGTGACGGACGATCCGTCCGCCTGGGCCGCGAGGATCGTGCAGCTCTTGACTGCCTGCCCATCCATCAGCACGGTGCAGGCGCCGCACTGACTCGTCTCGCATCCAATGTGCGCCCCGGTCAGCGCTAATTCGTTCCGGAGATACTGCACGAGGAGCGTCCTGGGCTCGACTTCAGCCCGTCGCTCGACGCTGTTGACTGTCAACGTGATCGGCACGCGCACACACAACTCCCCAGTTTGAAGTCGGTTAGTCGGGAGTCGGAAAGTAGAGTGTCACCGTCCACTGACCGACCAACCGACTAACTGACTAATCGACTTTCGCTTCCAGGCAGGTAAAGAACTGGCCGACGATCATTTTTGCCGCCGGTTGCATCACGCGGCCGCCAACACGGGCCAGAGTGCCGCGCACATTGGCGTTGCCCGCCCAGTTGACGAGGGTTCCCTCGCCGTCTTCAGCGAGATCGATCTTGGCATCACCGGAGATCTGTCCCGCGGGACCCTTCCCTTCAACCGCCATGCGGTACGAGTTTGGCTCATCCTTTTCGACGATCTTGACGCGACCCTGGTAGGTGCCGCGAATCGCCGCGACGCCGATCTTCATGCGGGCCTCGTACTCCTCGGGGCCCACCTCCACAAGGTCCTCGGCGCCGGGAAGACACTGCTGCAAAATCTTCGGATCGAGCAAGAGTTCCCATACGCGCTCACGTGGCGCTGCAAAGCGGTGCTGCCCGCTGATTTCCATTTAGGGAGAAGCTCCTCGCTGGGCGCGGCCAGACCGCATCATTCCAATCCCTGGCTGGGACGACGCGGTCAAAAGTCGGCTGGGAGTGTAACACGCCTTCGCCAGAGCCAGGCTTTCGACAGCGGGTCCGTATTTCCACGATAATCGAAGGAATCGACTTCCGGGGCCAGGCGAATCTGTCGGGCCGAAACGACGAGAGGGATGGCCATCCATGGTCACGGCGAGTCCCGTGCGCATCGACCGCGGTCGCGTGGCGGAGCTTACGGAGCGTGAACAGAAGAAGCTCGACGACCGCACACCCAAATCCGGCCAGATGTACGAACGCGCCCGGCGAACGCTATCCGGCGGCGTGGCGTCGTCCTACCAGGTCCGTGATCCATGGCCGATCTACTTGGAGAAAGGCCACGGTTCAAAGGTCTGGGATGTGGATGGCACCGAGATGGTCGATTTCCACAACGGGTTCGGGTCGATGGTGCAGGGGCACGCCAACCCGGCCATCGTCGAGGCCGTGCAGCGGCAAGTCGCTCGTGGCACGCACTTTGCGGCGCCAGTCGAAGACGCTATCGTCGTCAGCGAGGAACTGGTGCGCCGCTTCGGACTCCCGCAGTGGCGCTATGTCAACTCTGGTTCAGAGGCGACGATGGATGCCATCCGCATCGCCCGCGCCTTCACCGGACGCGACACGATCGTCAAGATCTTCGGTTCGTACCACGGACACCACGACTACGTGATGGTCTCGATCTCCGTCCCCTACGAGAACATCGGCGACCCCGACAACTACGCGTCACTCCCCTACGGAGCCGGAATCCCAAAGGCCGCCTCCGACCTGACGGTTGCCGTGCCGTTCAACGACGCTGGCGCCATGGAGCGCCGCATCGAACGTCTCTTCGAGGAGGGCCGGCCTCCAGCCTGCGTGATCATGGAGCCGGCGATGATGAATCTCGGCGTCGTGTTGCCGGAGCCAGGGTATCTCGAAGCGGTCCGGGACATCACCAGACGCCACGGGGTGGTGCTGATCTTCGACGAGGTCAAGACCGGACTCTGCGTCGCGCCCGGTGGGGCGACTGAGAAGTTCGGTGTCTTGCCGGATATGGTCACGATGGCCAAGGCACTGGGCGGCGGCCTGCCCTCCGGCGCCATCGGTGGCAGCGAAGAGGTGATGGAGGTTGTCAACAACGGCCAGGTCTATCAAGTTGGTACTTACAACGGGAACCCGCTGACCATGGCGGCGGCGCGCGCCAGCCTCGAGAAAGTGCTGACACGCGACGCCTATGAGCATCTCGACATGCTCAACGACCGGCTGATGGCTGGTTGCGACGCCGTGCTCGAGAAGTACAGCCTCCCCGGGTACACCGTTGGTATCAGCTCTAAGGGGTGTGTCACCTTCTCTCCGGCGAAGATCACTGACTATGCATCCTTCCAGGCGAACCACGATGGTGAGCTGACCGATCTCGCCTGGCTCTACATGATGAACCGCGGTGTATTCATGACGCCGGGCCGCGAAGAAGAGTGGACGCTTTCGGTCGCCCACTCGGTCGAGGATGCTGACACCTACATTGCCGCCTTCGAGGAGCTGGCGCACGATCTCGTCGCGTAGCCGCCGGCTGCGAACCGGGACCTTTGGCGCCCGAACGCGCTTGAGCCAGCCATTGCCGAACGTCTAGCGTACGTACGGTTGGCTCGCGTGGGAGGGCGCTAGCTGACCGTGGTCCCGAATATGGACCGAGCCCCGCCCTCCGCCACCGGTTCCCCGACGCCGGACGGCCACCGTTGGAACGCCCCTCCCACGTTCAGGAGAGGGGTACGTCCGATGCAGCTGGTCCGAAATCCCACAAGGGCAAGAGCAAGATCACGTACTCTGGGCGCGTGGGTTGCGGCCGTGCTAGCCGCACTCACCGTCTTTGTCCCTGGCGCCGCGGCGGCACCTGCAGCTCCAGAAGGTTTCGCTGCGCCGAGTCTAGCTGTCAGCTCTGCCGACGCCTGCGCGGACAGCGAAGAAGTCGGTTTTCTGGCCCTGATCAACGAGTACCGGGCGGCGTCTGGACTGCGTGCGCTGTCCCTGTCCTCATCGCTCTCGTCGGCCGCCGCCTATCACAGTGTGGACATGGCCGCGAACGGGTACCTGGCCCACACGCTACTCGACGGGACGTCCGGGGAGCAGAACATGGCCAACTTCGGATACCAGGGCGGAACGCACGGTGAAAACATCGCCGCCGGTACCGA
>Ga0126307_10002538_pt1 | contig 12332 bp, 10 predicted proteins | sample Plot28_FD_89955 | JGI IMG/M metagenome (GOLD analysis project Ga0126307, IMG submission 89955) | Serpentine soil microbial communities from UC McLaughlin Reserve, CA, USA - Plot28 | ecosystem: Environmental > Terrestrial > Soil > Grasslands | place: USA: UC McLaughlin Reserve, Lake County...
GAGTGGGGGCTAGGGGCGCGACGAGGATGTACGCGCCGTCCCGTTGCTGCAACTCGAAGGCGCCGGCGGTCGCGGTTGCGGCGCGTTCACCGAGAATGATCTCGCCGGGGTGCGCCGTCCGAATCAAACGAGCGGCGGCCGCGACTGGCATTCCGCTGACGAACGAGCCGGGGCGGCCGACGATGACTTCGCCGCTCTCGACGCCCATGCGCACGGCGAGCGCATCGCCGAAGGCGTCGCTGAGCCGGTTACGCGTCGCGAGCGCGGCGCTGACGGCGCGGACGGCGTGGTCGGCGTGCCGCGCGGCCGTTGCACCGAACGTCGCGAGCAGCGCGCCGGCGATGCCCTTCTCACTGGTGCCGCCGGCGCCTTCAATCTCGGTCTCGGTTTCGCGGTGGACGTGCTCGAGGAACGCCTCGGCGCGCTCTGGGTCGTCCTCCAGCTCGGGCGCGATCCCGAGGTCGGCGAAGAGAACTGTCACGAGCTTGCGTTCGGCCGACGCCGGCAGGCGCGCGTCCGCTGCGACGGGAGCAGTCGTCGGCGTCTGCGTCTGGAGAGACGGGTCGTGTGTGAGGATCGCCTTCTCGAGCTGTTGCAGCTCCTCGCTGGGCTGGATCCCGAGCTCGTCGACGAGCGCACGTCGAGCTGCCTGGTAGGCCTCGAGCGCCTCGGCCTGTCTGCCGGAGCGGTAGAGGGCGAGCATGAGTTGCTCGCGCAGCCGCTCCCGGTGCGGATTCTCCGCGATCAAGGCCTCGAGCTCCCCGATCAGCTCGGCGTCGCTTCCTAGCGCCAGGTCGGCTTCGATCCGCTCTTCGACCGCCGCGAGGCGAAGGTCTTCGAGCCGCGCGATCTCCGTCTGCGCGAACGGCTCGAACGCGAACTCGGCCAGCGCGGCGCCGCGCCAGAGGGCGAGCGCCTCGTGCAGCAGGTGCGCCGCACCTTCGGCGTCGCCCCGCGCGAGTGCGTCGTGTCCTTTGGCAAACGTGCGCTCGAAGCAGCGGAGATCGAGCTCGTCCGGCTCGACCTGGAGCACGTAGCCCGGCGGCCGCGTTAAGAGCGTGTCCGGCGGCAGCAGCTTCCGCAGCCGCGAGACGTAGACCTGCAGGCTCTGCACGGCGGTCGCGGGCGGCTGGTCGCCCCACAGCTCGTCGATCAGCCGGTCGCGGGAGAGCACCCGGTTCGCGTGCAAAAGCAGCAGCGCGAGCAGCGCGCGCTGCTTCGCCCCGGCGAGCGGTAGCGACTCGCCGGCGTCGCGAACCTCCAGCGGCCCCAGAACGCGGTAGTCCATCGACCTCCTGCAGGCGCCGGTTTCGGCGCGGTGCTGAGGCTGTTTTAACGCAACGCTCGGCTTCGAACCAACCTCGCAGCGGACTGAGGCTTTTCTTTTCCCTCCGATCGGCGTACCCTCGATGGAGAGGGAGCTCGTCGTGGTCTCGACCCGCACCGCGCGCGGCCTGCTCGTCGCGGGTCTGCTGCTCGGGCTTGGGACGAGTGTGCTCGTCGCGACCGCATTCCCGGCCACGGGCATGAGGGGCACGGCGCAGCGTCCAGTCAAGGAGGGCGGGAACCTCGTACTCGGATCACCTTACGTCGACTACATCGATCCGGCGCTCGTGCCGGATCCGATGTCGACCTTTTCGGTCACGGCGGCAGTGGCGGCATGGGCAGTCGAGGACGCGAGCTGCGCGACGCTCCTCCGCTATGCGGCAGGTCCGCCGCTCATGCAGGACTACACGGCGGTCCCAGAAGTCGCGACTGGACCTCCTGCGGTCACGCGCGACGGCAGGACGTATACGTTCACGATCCGGAAGGGGTTTCGATTCAGTACAGGCGCCCCGGTAACGGCGCGGAACTACGTGCGCGCGATCGAACGCCTCATTAACCCGGCTATGCGCTCTCCGGCCGCGAAGTATCTGCAAGAGGTCGCAGCCGTGAAGGCAGCTGGCAGACGCCTGATCATCCATTTGACGAAGCGGGTCCCCGACTTCCCGGCGCGGCTGACGATGCCGTACACCTGCCCAGTGCCGAACGACCTCCCGATCGATCCCGAAGGCGTCGGAGCGCCCCTACCAGGCTCCGGTCCCTACTACATCGCTGAGTTCGTTCGCGGTAGCCGCGTCGTGCTCAAACGCAACCCGTTCTACGGCGGCCGGCGAGCGCATCACGTCGACCGGCTTGTGGTCCAGGTCGAGGATGTCAACACGATGTCGCGGAAGGTCGAAGCGGGGGCGATGGACATCGACCTAGGAGTGCCCCTCAACAGGCTTTCCGAGCTCGCGAAGAGATATGACGTCAACAGAGGACGGCTCTTTTCCGTCCCGTCGGCGAACATGTACTACCTCTACATGAACACGGAGCGCCCGCTGTTCAGGGGCAATGTCAAGCTGCGGCAGGCTGTCAACTTCGCGCTCGACCGGGCGAAGCTCGTGTACAGCTTCACCGAAGGTGCGCCGTACGCTGCGTCGGCCACCGACGATTACCTTCCGCGCGGCCTGCCGGGATACGTCGACGCCGCGCTCTACCCGTTGAAGCGTCCCGACCTCAAGAAGGCGCGCGCGCTGGCGCGGCGGCACAAGCGCGGCGGTAAAGCCGTCCTGTATACGTGCGAGGGCGCGAATTTTTCGTGCCTCTCGAACGCGCAACGCATCCAAGCCGACATGAAGGAGATCGACCTCGAGATCGAGATCAAGCAGTTTCCGGTCTCCGAGTACTTCGCGAAGTTCGGCACGCGCGGAGAGCCGTTCGACCTCTTGCTCGACAGGCTGCTCGTTCCATGGGTCGATCCGTGGCAGTACATGAACCTGCAGCTCGATGGGCGGATGCTCCGGCCGACCGGTAACACCAACCGCTCGTTCTTCAACTCGCGTGGCTACAACGTTCGGATCGACCAGGTCGGGCAGGTCGCGGGACGTGCCCGCTACAACGCATACGGCAGGCTCGCACGCGACACTGCGCGAGACTACGCCCCGATGGCTGCCGCATTCGTTCGCAATACGCGCTTTTTTGTTTCCGAGCGCGTCGGTTGTGTCCGCGTGTCCGCACACGGCCTCGACTTGACCGGGCTCTGCCTCAAGTCTTGACCGGGCTCTGCCTCAAGTAGAACGAGGCGTCGCTTGCACCGTGACCCACACCTTGCCCGCGCCGACGGCAATTCCCGTCGGGCTGTTGCCGACCTGAACCGTCGCGACCACCTTGCGAGTCGCCGGATCGATTCGGGACACGGTGCCGTCGCCGCTGTTCGCCACCCAGACGCTACTCAGACCGGCCGCAATTCCGATCGGCGCGCGACCCACCGGCACGCTGACCACTGAGCTGGAGCCGGCGTCGATGCGCGAGACGCGGTCGTCGCCGGTATCGGCGACCCAGACGGCGTCGAATCCCACCGTAATGCCGCTCGGGCCTAACCCGACGGCGTCGTCGGAGCCGTAGTAGCGCAGATTCGTTGCTGGATTGATACGGCTGACGCTGCTGTCTGTCTCGTTCGCGATCCAAAGGGACCCGAGGCCGTACGCAATGGCCGATGGCCCGTTGCCGGCGTACGTTGTGGCGACGACACGTTGCGTCACGGGGTCGATTCGGGAAACGCTTGAATCGCCAAACGCCACCCAGACCGATCCGTCGCCGACGGCGATGCTGCCTCGTGCGGAAGGGCCAACGCGCGAGAACGGCGCGTGGATCGGCTCGACGCCGTTGTACTGAGGCGCGACCCGCGACACCGTTCCAAGCAGTCCGTGTGCCACCCAGACTGCGCCGAAGCCGAAAGCTAGACCGGTCGGCGTCGCGTCCAGGGCGATCCGCTCAACGCTTCGCGTCTTCAGGTCCACGCGCGAAAGGGAGCGATCGCGGTCGCCGACGTTCGCGACCCAAATGCTTCTGGGGCCGACGACGATCGCGTCCGGCCTGGAGCCGACGGCGACGTGACCGATGACTTTGTTTGTTTTCGGGTCGATCATTCCGAGTGAGTTGGCCGGCACAGTGATCGGCCTTTCGCGCGTTACGTACGCGAAGACCGCCGCCATCGCGGCGACTGCGCCCAACGCAGCCGCCAGCAGTACGAATCGACGCCCCCTACGCCGCCGCGCGAGTTGCGCCGGTGAGCGCGTGGGCGCGAGCGGCGCGACAAGCACATAGGCGCCGTCACGCCGTTGCAGCTCGAATGTTCCACCCGCCGCGGTCGCCGCGCGTTCGCCAACCACGATCTCGCCGGGTTGCGCCGGACGGATCAGGCGCGCGGCCGCGGCGACCGGCATGCCGCTGACGAACGTGCCGGGGCGGCCGAGGATGACCTCGCCGCTCTCGACGCCCATGCGCACGGAGAGCGCGTCGCCAAAGACGTCGGCTAGCCGGTTCCGTGTGGCGAGTGCGGCGCTGACCGCGCGGACGGCATGATCGGCGTGACGCGCGCTGGGCGCGCCGAACGTCGCGAGCAGCGCGCCGGCGATGCCCTTCTCTGCCGTGCCGCCTGCAGCTTCGATCTCGGCTTCGGCTTCGTCGTGGACCTGCTCGAGGAACGCCGCTGCGCGCTCGGGATCTTCCTCCAGCTCGTTCGTCATGCCGAGGTCGGCGAAGAGGACGGTCACGAGCTTGCGTTCGACCGGAATCCGTTCGGGAGTGTCCGGCGGGGCGGGCGTGGTTGCCGGCCGCTCGAGGTCGAGCCTCGCGTCGTGGGTGAGGATCGCCCGTTCGAGCTCTTGCAGGTCCTCGCTCGGCTCGACCCCTACTTCGTCGAGCGCCCGGCGCGCCTCCCGGTAGGCCTCGAGCGCTTCGGCTTGTCTACCCGAACGGTAGAGCGCGAGCATCAGCTGCCCGCGCAGCCGCTCCCGGTACGGGCTCTCCGCCACCAGTGCTTCGAGCTCCCCGATCAGCTCGCCGTGCCGGCCGAGCACCAGGTCGGCCTCGACCCGCTCCTCGACCGCCGCCAGGCGCAGGTCCTCGAGCCGCCCGATCTCGGCCTGCGCGAACGGCTCGAACGCGAACTCCGCCAGAGCGGGTCCCCGCCAGAGCGCGAGCGCCTCGTGCAGCATTCGCGCCGCCCGCGCGGCGTCTCCTTCGGCGAGCGCTTCGTGTCCTTCGCCGAGCAGTCGCTCGAAGCGGCGAAGGTCGAGGTCGTCGGGTTCAACCTCGAGTACGTATCCCGGTGGGCGCGTCGCCAGCGCAGCCTCGGGGAGCAGCTTGCGCAGCCGGGAGATATAGACCTGCAAGCTCTGGACCGCGGTTGCCGGCGGCTGGTCGCCCCACAGCTCGTCGATCAGCCGGTCGCGGGAGAGCACCCGGTTCGCGTGCAGGAGCAGCAGTGCAAGGAGCGCCCGCTGCTTCGCGCCGGCAAGCGGCAGTGACTCCTCGCCGTCGCGCACCTCTAGCGGCCCTAGAACCCGGTAGTCCATCCCGCCTCCTGCAAGCGCTCGTTTAGTGCGCCTCCAGGGCTCTTTTAGCGCACCAAGCCACCTTCGCACCAGAGGCCGCACTCAGCGGACGACGATTCGAAGGAGAGGGCATGACCAGCGCGCACCACAAGTTCATTGCCTTTGCGACGGCGCTAACGATGGTGCTCGCCATCGACGCGCTGGCGATGGCGGGCACCGCCTTTGCGGGCGTCTCGCGTGACGCCGGCGTTTCCTGCGCGAGCAGGCAAGACGGAATCAGGTCGGTCGTGGTCGTGGCCGACCCGGACGGACGACACGCGTAGCCGCGGACATCGGTGCGGCCGGCGGCCGCGTCTGCAATCGCTTCGGTCGTCAGCTGGGCGCGCGCATCCCGGTGCGGGCGGCAGCCGCGTTTCACGCCGACGGTGACGTGGCGGCGGTGCGGCCGTCGTCCCGCCCGTACGCGCTCGGGTTCGACGAAGGAGTCGGCGCGACGAACGCGACGGCATGGCAGGCGCGCGGATTGCGCGGTGCGGGAGTGGCGGTCGCCGTGATCGACCTCCGATTCGGCGGCCTCCGCGAGGCTCAGGCGGCCGGTCTGGTTCCCGCCTCCGCAGTTGACGTCGAATATTGCCCGAATGCCGGCTTTCTCGGCAACCGGCACGGCACCGCCGTCGCGGAGGTTGTCGCGGCGGAGGCGCCGGCGGCGCGGATTTACCTGATCTGCGCCGAGGACATCGTCTCGCTCGGAGCTACTAAACCGCCGCCGGCCGCGGCAGCGATCCCGCCGCTGCAGCGTCCTTGACGTATTTGGCGCACGAACGCGAGCGCCATGCTGCCTCGCCGACCGCGGCCGCTTCACCTGACTCGACCGGACGATCGCCGCACGCGAAGATGTCGGGACGCTCGTCTCGAGCAGGTAACAGTCGCGCTCGAGCGCCGGAGGGCCCGGCGGTGCGGACATCTGAGCCCGTGAGCACGTAGCCATGGCCGTCGAGCGCGATCTCCTGCGGCAGCCACGCAGTCTTTGCGTCGGCCGATGAAGATGAACAGGCCACGGGACTCGAGCCGGCTTCTGCCGTCAGCATGCGTGTGAGACGCTACTGCGTCGATGCGTCGCCGCGCATGCGCGCCACGAAATCAAGGCGCGGGCGCGAGCGACCTCGTAGCCGTTGGCAAACCCACGAGCGCGAAGCGCGAGCGTGGTGCGGCGGGCTCCAGCGGCGCGGAAGCGCCTCTGCGCCCTTTGGGCACGTGCGCGAATGCGCGCCTGCCGGGTCTTCTTGCCTGAAGGTGCGCAGCACCTTCACGCAAACCCGCGAGCGCGAAGCGCGAGCGTGGTGCGGCGGGGGTGGGATTCGAACCCACGGACGGCTTCCGCCGTCAACGGTTTTCAAGACCGCACCGTTCGGCCGCTCCGGCACCCCGCCGGCGCGACAGCGTAGCCGCCTCGCGCGGTACTCTCGCTGCGTGGTGCCCGAGACCCCGGCAGTCAAGCCTCGCCTTCGCGGCGTCACGCACCTCTCGATGTTTCCGGCGGCAGTCGCTCTTGCGATCCCGCTTGCATTCGTCGGCGAGAGCACCACCGCGCACGTCTCGGCGATCGTCTTCTCCGTCGGCGTCGCCGCGATGTTCGGCGTCAGCGGCCTGTACCACGTCCCGACGTGGCGGCCAAACGCCCGCGCGGTGCTCTGCCGGTTCGACCACGCGGCCGTCTACGGCCTGATCGCCGCGACGTACACGCCGTTCGGCCTGCTCGCGCTCCACGGCGCCTGGCGCGTCACCGTCCTGTCGATCGTCTGGGCGGGCTGCTTCCTCGCCATCGTGGCAAAGGTCGCGTGGGTCCGGAGCCCAAAGTGGGTGTCAGCGACGATCGGATTGGGCCTCGGCTGGGTCGCGATCGTCGCGATGCCGGAGTTGACGCGCGAGATCGGGCTGGGCGGGCTCTTGCTGCTCGCGGGTGGAGGTCTTCTCTACACCGCGGGGGCGCTCGCGTACGCGCTGCGGCGGCCGAACCCCGTCCCGGGCGTGTTCGGCTACCACGAGGTGTTCCACGTGCTCGTGATCGGCGCGGTTGGGCTGCAGTACGCCGCGGTCGCGTTCTTCGTCTTGCCCGGGCGCTAGAGAACAGCCGTACCTCGCGCCGCTACCGCGCCTCCAGCTCCGATCTAGACCCGTGCCTTCTCCGCGCCCATCCGCTGCGGCGCGCCGCGCTCCCAGAGCGGCTCGGGCACGGAGATCGTTCCGTCCTCCTCCTGGAAGTTCTCCATGATCGCGATACCGGCGCGCGCGGTCACCGCCGTGCCGTTGAGAGTGTGCACGTGCTCGAGCTTGTCGTCGCGGCGGAAGCGGGTCTTCAGCCTGCGCGCCTGGTAATCGGTCGTGTTCGACGTGGACGTGATCTCGCGGTAGCGCTGCTGGCCCGGGAACCACGCCTCGATGTCGTACTTCTTTGCAGCCGATGCGCCGAGGTCGCCCGCGGCGACGTTCACGACGCGGTACGGAAGAGCGAGCTCCTGCACGAGCTCTTCCTCCGTGTCGAGCAGGAACTCGTGCTCGTCGCGTGACGCCTCGGGACGCACGAATGCGAACATCTCGACCTTGTCGAACTGGTGCACGCGGAACATGCCGCGCGTGTCCTTGCCGGCTGCGCCTGCTTCGCGGCGAAAGCACGTCGAGAGCGCCGCGTAGCGGAGCGGCAGCGCGTCGTCGTCGAGCGTCTCGCCCATGTGGAACGACGCGAGCGGGACCTCGGACGTGCCGACGAGGTAGAGGTCGTCGCGCTCGACCGCGTAGATGTTCATCTCGTCGGTCGGGAAGAAGCCGGTCCCGTACATCGCGTCTTCGCGCACGAGCACGGGCGGCAGCATCGGTGTGAAGCCCTTCTCGATCAGCCGGTCGAGCGCGAAGCGGTAGAGCGCGAGCTCGAGCAGCGCGACGTCGCCGACGCGGTAGACGAACCGCGAGCCGGAGATCCGCGCCGCACGCTCCGCGTCGATCCAGCCGTGAGCCTGCGCCAGCTCGAGGTGGTCCTTCGCCGCGAACTCGAACGTCGGCGGGTCGCCCCAGCGGCGCACCTCGACCGCAGCCTCGTCGTCGAATCCGTCAGGCGTGTCGTCGTCGGGAGGATTGGGCACGACCGCGAGCAGCTCGTCCCGGCGCCGCTCGGCGGCGGCGTGCTCGTCCTCCATCCGCTTCAGCTCGTCCTTCGCGCCGCGGAGCTGCTCGAGCTGCTCCGGCGTCGGCTTGCCTTTGAGCTTCGTCTTCGCGCGAAGGTCCGAAACCGCGGTCTCGTGCTCCCGCCAGCGCGTGTCGGCGGCGATCAGCTCGTCGAAGGCGGCCGCGGCGCCCTTACGTGCGAGCGCCCGCCGATACGAGGCGGGGTCGAGCCTTGCCGCGCGAATGTCGATCATGGCGCGCCTAAGAATGCCTCGATCACCTGCGCGACGCCTTCGTCGTCGGCCGGCGGGCATATGAAGTCCGCGCGCTCCAGCACGAGCGCGTGCGAGTTCTCGACTGCGACCGCGTATCCAGCCCACTCGAGGAGCTCGAGGTCGTTCTCGCCGTCCCCGAACGCGACCGCCCGCGCGGCCGTGATGCCGAGCCGCTCGGCGACGAACTGCATCCCGGTGCCTTTCGACACTTCGGGATGGGCGAACTCGAGGAAGCTCGGCAGCGACTTCGCGATGAACAGATCGGACCCGAACTGGGAACGCATGCGCGTCCCGAGACCGTCCATCGCGTGCTCCTCGCCGACGACGACGAGCTTCGTCGGCGGCCGATCGAGCCATGCGAGCAGATCGCCGACCTCGTGCAGCTCGATGTGCTGGAAGGACGCGTACCTGCTCGCCTCGCGCGTGACGCTTGCCACGTACAGCTCGTCGTCCACGTAGCAGTTGAGCCCGAACCCGGCTGCCTGGACCGCCTCGATCGCTGCGCGCGCGAGGCCGATCGGAATCGGCACGTGCCGCAGGAACTCGCCCGACGCGGGATCGACGACCGCGGCGCCCTGATAGCAGACGACCGGCTCCGGCCCTGTCAGGTACGGCCGCACCGCCTGGAACATCCGGCCGGTGACGATCACGACGTGCAACCCGCGCCGGCGCGCCGCGTCGAGCGCCGCACGCGTGCGACTGCGGAGTACGTAGTCGGGCCCGATCAGCGTCCGGTCGAGATCGCAGGCGAGCGCGCGGATGTCCCGCGGGAACTCCTCCGGCAGCTCGAGGCGGGTCAGGAACCCTGCGTCAGGAACGCGACGAGGTTCGCGAGGTCGTCGTCCGGCAGCTCGTTGTACGCGGGCATCACGCCCGGCTGGAACCCCGGTACGACGTACGCCTCGGGATTCCTGATCGAATCGGCAGTGTAGTCCTCGACCGACCCCTGGTCCGCCTTCTCCGCGTCTGCCTCGAGGTTGCCGAGGTTCGGGCCGACGCTTCCGGTCGCGTCGGCAGGTGCGTAGGTGTGGCAGCTGTTGCAGCCCTGCGACGTGAACACCGCCTTTCCGGCTTCGGCGTCGCCGCCCGTGACCGGCTCGGCCGAAGGCAGTGTCCCCTGCACGGTCTCGGCCGTGGGTGTCACGACCTCCTCGCCGCCACACCCGGCGAGCGCGAGGGAGACGGCGGCGACGGCGACGAGACGTCTGCGCATCGGGCCGCGAGTCTAGTCGCTTGGTCGTCAGCGGGTTCGTTCGACCGCGAGGACTCCGAGCGCTCCGACCGCACCCCAGAACGCGACGTCCTGCGGCGTGTCGTTGACGACGAGCGACACGGCCAAAGCGACGAGCATCGCGTCCAGCGCGGGAGGCCGCGGGCGGAGGAGCGAGAGGCGGACGAGGATCGCCACGCCTACGGCAAAGAGCGTGAAGGCGCCCCACGTGCGCGTCGCGCCGCGCGCCGATACGGCCCACCGATGCGCGACCTCCCCCGGCAGGTCCGTTCCGACGGCACGCGTCACGTGACTCGAGCCGCCGGTGACCGCGTCGACGCCGACGAGCAGCAGACCGAGCAGGGCAACGCCCGCCGCAGCGAGGAGCACGCGCCGTACGGTGAGACGGCCGTACCCGCGGAGCGCGAGCATCGCGTACCCCGCCGCGTAGGTGAGAACGCCGCCTCCGTCCGCGCCCGCCTTGCTCCAGCCGACGGTGAGGAGTGCGAGCGGCGCCGACCACAGTCCTGCGAGCAACGCTGTCGGCAGGAGGAGCGTCGACGTCTGGTTCGTGAGCCCGTAGAACCGGCCCCCGCCGTCCGGGTGCGGGCCGATCGTCGCGAGCGCGTTCGTCTCCGGCCATCGCCAGAGCACGAACAGCGCGCCGACGAGGGTAGCCAGGAGCAGCGGGCGAAAGAGCCTCGCGCTCCAGGCGAGCACGAGCGCGAGGACGAGCCCGCCGACGAGGAGCCCCGCGGACGACCGAACCTCCAGCCCGAGCGCGAGCGTCGCCGGGATCGCGAGCACGGCCGCGCGCGAGAGAAAGGCCGAGCGCAACCACAGCGCCGGGAGGACGAGCGCGAAGACGAGCACGCCGAGCACGACGCTCGCGCTCGTTCGCGCGTCATGCGCCTCGTCGAGCGTGTCGTCGAGGCGCGCGAGTGTCGCGCGGGGATTCGCGTCCGCTCGCGACGTGATCGGCGGCGACTCCCCTCGCTCGAGCGCCTCAACCGTCGGCTCGATGCTGCCGATCGCGACGAGCCCCGGCAGGCGCGTCCGCTCGTCGACGATCAGCCCGCGGTAGCCACCGCCGACGATCGCGATCGGATAGCGAACGACGTTGTGGCTCTTGCCGGGCGGCGGCAGCGAGACGTAGATCACGACGTCGCCCGGAGCGCCGCGGCGCACGAGCGGCTGGAGCTGCTCGAGCGCGACCTCCCGCGTGACGGTTGCGCCGTGGCCCGGCACCAGCAGCCCCTGCGCTCCGCGAGTCGGCACCTGCTGCTGCGGCACGATCTGGACGGCGATCGCGGCGGTTGCGCTCTCGTTAAGGGTCGCGGTGAGGACCAGCGCCGCGACTACAATCTTGCTCATCCCCCTCAAGGAGAGCGATTTTCAATGAAGCGCCAGGCATACGGACGTGACCGCGGGTTGACGCTCAGGATGTTCCTGACGACTGCAGGTCTCGGGCTCATCTACGTCACGTTCGCCGTCGTACTGTTCCAGCTCCTGAACGTCGGGCTCGTCCCGATGATCCTGATCGTCGTCGGCATCGCGTTCTTCCAGTACTTCACCTCGGACAAGCTCGCGCTCCGCGCGTCGGGCGCGAAGGTCGTCAGCGCCGAGGAGGCGCCGGACCTGCACGCGATGGTCGAGCGGCTGTGCGCGATGTCCGAGCTGCCGAAGCCGCGTGTCGCGATCATCGACACGGAGGTTCCGAACGCGTTCGCGACCGGCCGCAGCCCGAAGCACGCCGCCGTCGCGGTGACGACGGGGTTGCTGAACCGGCTCGAGCCGCGGGAGGTCGAGGGCGTGCTTGCGCACGAGCTCGCGCACGTCAAGAACCGCGACGTTCGCACGATGACGCTCGCGAGCTTCTTCGCGATGCTCGCCGCGATGATCACGCGCTTCGCGATGTACGGCGGGATCTTCGGCGGCCGGCGCGAAGACAACGGCCCGCCGGTGTGGCTGATCCTGCTCGTCGTCTCCTGGATCACGTACATCCTCAGCTGGATCCTGATCCAGTTCATCTCGCGCTACCGCGAGTACGCGGCCGACCGCGGCGCCGCGGTCATCACCGGCACTCCCGAGTACCTGATGAGCGCGCTCCAGAAAATCGCGTCGCAGATGTCGATGATCCCGCAGCGTGACCTGCGCGAGGTCCAGGGGATGAACGCGTTCTTCATCATCCCGACGGACTGGAAGCGGCGCGGATCGGAGCTGTTCATGTCCCATCCGCCGCTCGAGAAGCGCCTCGCCGCGCTCTCGGAGATCGCGCGCGAGATGGGCCGCGCGGTCTAGGGCGCAGGCCGCCGAGTGGCTTTA
>Ga0126307_10002539_pt1 | contig 12330 bp, 13 predicted proteins | sample Plot28_FD_89955 | JGI IMG/M metagenome (GOLD analysis project Ga0126307, IMG submission 89955) | Serpentine soil microbial communities from UC McLaughlin Reserve, CA, USA - Plot28 | ecosystem: Environmental > Terrestrial > Soil > Grasslands | place: USA: UC McLaughlin Reserve, Lake County...
CAGCTCGCGGCGCGAATCGTGATCATCGACCAGTCGCCCGAGGACGGCTTCGAGCACGAATCCCTGGGCGAGCGTCTCAGCATGTGGCCCGTGATCGGCCAGGCCGTGGCGCGACTGGTGGAGGTGGCCCCGACCTCAATGGTCCGCGACGAGTACGACCAGGCCTTCGCGCCGGGTTACAGCATCTCGAGCGGCTTCGACAATCCCGACCAGCCGGTCGACGATCTGCGGGCGATGACCTACACGGCGCTCCACGACACGCGGGATGCGGAGCAGGACTACGTCGACGAGAGCCCGCTCGACAGCCGTGTCGAGGCGCTGCATGTCCCGCTGCTGGTGATCTTCGGCGCCGAGGATCAGATCTACGACTCTCAGGACGCGATCGCCCGCTACCAGCAGGTGCCCGGCGCACAGCCGCACCTGATCCCGGGGGCCGGCCACTCCCCCAACGTCGAGAAGCCGGACCTGGTCGCGCCGCTGATCCTGGCGTTCGCGAAGACGGGACGATCGATCAGCCGCTCGGCTCAGGGGTCTCGCGCCGGATCTCGAAGCGATCGGAAAACGATCCCGGAGCCGACCCGATGAACTGCACCGCCAGGCGCTGGGGCGAGAAGGCCAACATCGCGAACCCATGTCGGGCGCCGGGCGTGTTCCTGCCCATCGCCGAGGCGAAGTAGCCCGCCTCGGGATCATCCGCGTGCACGGGGTAGAGCTCCGCGCCACCGGTGCCCACGATCAGAAACGTCGAGCCGAGCCCCTTCCCGTAGGTGTTGTCGTCGTCCACCACGCAATTGGCCTCGAACCGCTCGACCACGACGTTGGGGCAACCGTCGCGCGGTGCTGAGATCTGCTTCGAGCGCTGGTAAGTGTGGTCGTGGCCGGCCAGGACGAGGTCGACCTTCTTGTCGATCAGCGTCGAGAAGAGGTCCTGGTACACCTCGCAGTAGTACTCGCCGACGCTGATGCAGTTCTTGTGCATCCCGACGACGATCCATTGGATTCCGGTCGAGCGTGCTTCGTCAATCGTCCGCTTCAGCCAGGCGAGGTCTGCGGTGTCCGCTCCGCCGTCCTCGCCGTAGTACCGATAGCCATGGTCGATCGTCAGATCCGGTGAGATCATGATGAAGCGGGCGAGCCGGCCGACATCGAAGTAGTACTGCTTTCCGTACTCGCCGACGGCATTGAGGGAATCCGGAAGGCACGCCGCGAACGCGTCCAGGCGACCGTCCCCGCCCGTGTCCTCCTCGTGGTTGCCCGACACGATCTCGAAGGGAGGGCCCTCGCCGACCTTCGAGCGCACGAGCTCGCAGAAGTCCCTCTCGGAGCCGGGGCCGGCGTAGCTCAAATCACCGAGCGCCATGAACATGTCCGGCTTTGCCTCGCCCATCGCGGCAAGGGTGGCCCGACCGGTGGTGCCGACCCCGAAATCACCGGCGGCTGCGACGGTGAGATAGGTGCCCCCTCGCGATTGCGGCGCGAGCAGTGCAGAGGTTGTGGCGGTGGTGGCCTCTCCCCCGTTGGAAGAGCCGCAACCGCCTGCGATGGCGGCGGCGATGGCCACCAGCGCATACCGGGATACCCGTCCATTGCCTTCCGAAGGCACGACGGCAAATGTATTCCGGTGGGCCCCGGCAAGCGAAGGATGGCCCAGAAAAGCGAGACGGCCCGGTTTCCCGAGCCGTCTCTGTTTGAGCTGACCTGACTGATCTTTCGATCAACCTGTCGTGCTCAAGTGCAACCACCCTAGCGTCTCCGACACGGACGTCAATGGGGTGCAAACGGGAGATTCCGCGTTTTGCGGCGATCCGCGAATTCGGCCTCGAGCCGGATCTGCGCAAAGTGGCGCAACAGACTGGCCCTACTGCCAGCGGCCCCCGGCCTTCGCCCAATCGGTCATGTGGTCGACCGAGCAGAAGGCGTCCGCGACGCGATGCTCACCGCGGTGGCGGACGAGCAGGACGTGGGCGTCGGTGAGCTCGGCGCCGCAATGCGAGCAGCCGGTCACTCCCTCGTCCAGGGCGGCCGGCTCGGTGAGCTTGCCCGGCTCCCAGTGCGGGCCCTGGATCGACCAGGGGACGAGGTGCTCCAGCCGGCAGAACACTGCACGCCGCTCGCCGGCGGGCTCGTAGGCCCGGAAGCCGTCACCCGGCTCGACCTCGGCACCGCACCACGTGCACGGCTCATTCATGGCTGTAGGGTCGCACCCCGATGGCCGGGCTGCGCATAGTGGTTCTGGAAGGCGACCAGACCGGGCAGGAGCTGCTCGAGCAGTCCCTGCGAGTGATCGCTCCCGACGTGATCGGGCTCGAAGCCGAGCTGGAGCGCTTCGACCTCTCCCTCGAGAACCGGCGGCGGACGAAGAACGGGGTCTGCATCGACGCCGCCAACGCAATGGCCGAAGCCGGCTTCGGGATCAAGGCGGCGACGATCACGCCCGAGGGCGCCGATGACGTCGGCAGCCCGAATCGGCTGATCCGCGAGGCGATCGACGGAAAGGTGATCGTCCGGACAGGCCGGCGGATCCCGGGGATCAGCCCGCTCGCTGGGATCCATCATCCGATCTCCGTAGTCCGGATGGCGGTCGAGGACGCCTACGGCGCTGAAGAAGCGCGCCGCCCCGAGAACGGAGACGAGGTTGCCCAGCGCACCGAGGTGATCCATCGCTCCAACTGCCGCGCGGTGGCCGAGTACGCGTTCCGGACGGCCGAGCAGACCGGCGGCCGCGTCTACGGCGGACCCAAGTGGACCGTCAGTCCCGTCTACGAGGGGATGCTGAAGGAGGAGATGGACGCCGCCGCCGAGCGCCATCGGGACGTTGCGTACGAGCCCCTGCTGATAGACGCGACCTATGCCGGATTGCTGACCGGCCGTGCCGATGCGCCCCTGGTGATCCCCAGCCTCAACCGCGACGGCGATCTGCTCTCGGACTTCGTCCTGCCGCTGTTCGGGTCGATCGCGGGCGCCGAGTCGGTCCTGCTGGCGCTCGACCGGGAGCTCCAGGTCAGCGTCGCGATGAGCGAGGCGCCGCACGGAACAGCGCCGGCGCTCGAAGGAAAGGACATCGCCAACCCGATGGGGATGATCCTCGCAGTGGCCGCAGTGCTGCACTACGCGGGCGTGGCCGGGATCGAGGGCACCGATCGCGCCTCGCAACGCATCTACGACGCAGTCCTCGAGACCGCCGGGGCCGGCATCCGCACCCCCGACCTGAAGGGCCACGCCGGCACGACCGAGTTCACCGACGCGGTGATCGAGCGGCTCAGATGACCGGTGTGGTGCTCTCGGGCTCCGTCGGCGCGTCCTGATCGACGACGCGCCTCCACTCGGTGATCCGCCCGTCGTGAATGACGAACGCCGTCTTCGCGCTGTCGCCGACACCTCCGCCGCACTCGCCCGGACCCGGACGCTCGGTGAGCTCGAAGGTGGCGATCGTGTACTTCCCCGACGAGATCGCATCGGTCAGCTTCGCTCCGCATGGCAGGGACTGGTTGAAGATCTCTACCTGTCTGCGGTTGGTCAATCGCAGCGGCGGCGTTCCGTTCTGGACGACGCTGGGAATCGCGAACCGCTCGCTTGCCGCCGGGACGTCACCGGCGCGCAGCTCGTCCGCCCAGCTTCTGATCACCTGGACGGCGTCGGAGTCAGCGTCGCCCGTGACCGTGCCGTCGTCCGACGAGGACCCGCAGCCCCCGAAAACCACGAGGCCGAGAGCGAAACAAACGGCGGCCACACACACCGCCGCCGAACCTACGATCGCTCTGGCGGTCATCGGTCCATCATGGCAATGCCAGGTGGCGGAGCTCGATCCTGCCCTTCACGACGCTCGCCACGCCCATCGAACGGCTCGGCGAGCGCCGGCGCTCGGTTGGGCTGCCCGGATTGAAGATCTGGAAGCCCTCGCGCTCCTCGTGCAGCGGCATGTGGGAGTGGCCAAAGACGACGGCGTCCGCATCCGGGAAGCGGATCCGCATCCGGTCCAGACGGCCCTTGGTAGGTCCGGCGTCATGGATCACCCCGAGCGTCGCTCCGTCGAGATCCAGCGACAGCGACTCGGGCAGCTCGCGCCGCAGCTCCGCGCTGTCGACGTTGCCGTGGACCGCGACGACCGGCCCGAGCTCCCGGAGCTCTGCGAGCACGGACGTCTCGCTGAGGTCGCCGGCGTGGACGGTCAGGTCGGCGGCGCGCATCGCATCGATACATGGCTCCGGCAACCGGCGGGCACCCCGGGGCAGGTGCGTATCGGCGATCAGAGCTACTCGGACTGCTCGTCCTCGCTCCGGCTCTCGGAACGCTCGCGTTCTGCCAGCTTCCGCTCGAGATAGGCGGACTTCGCGGCGCGGCGGCGATGCTGGTGCTCCTCGTCAGGAGTGATCGAGGTGGGGATCGCCTCGTGCTCCTCGGTCACCCGCTCCCGCTGGCTGCGACGCAGCTCCTCTGTCGTCGGCTCGCGCTTCGGCATCAGAAGGGCATCTTTGAGCGGCCCTGCCTGCCCTCGGCGCCGCTCTTGCTGACCGCCTTGCGGGACTTCGAGAACGGCTTCCGCAGCCAGTCGCCGAGCTTCCCCGGGGCTTTGCCCGCAGCGCCCTGACCCGCCTCGAGCGGTTTCTCACCGGCTCGCTGGAAGTAGCGCGAGAGGCGCGGCGCGAGAAAGGCGAGCACCAGGAGGATGAGGCAGAAGACGATGATCGCGGCGATGAGCATGCTGAGCGGATTCCCCGCGAAGTGCCGCTTTAAGCCTCCAAGAGTTCCTTGACCTTTCGCTGCGGGTATACGAACATATGTTCGATGCCTGTCACATGCGCCCTGATTCCCCGATTCCGGCTGATCGCAGCCACCGCAGGAAATCGGGAGACCCTGAGGCGCCCCGCCGCCCTGGCGCCAGAACCCGGCGCCGCGCAGCTGATCGGCGAGGTCTCGCAACCTGCCGAGCGCTTCGGACTACGGTCCGGAATGAGGATGGGCGAAGCGCTCTCGCGTTGCCCCGAGCTCGCCCTGATCCCACCCGACCCCGAGCGTGCCGAGCGCTCCTGGGAGGAGGCGCTGCGACGGCTCGAGGGCATCGGCGCGCAGGTCGAGTCGGGCTGTGCCGGGGAAGCGTTCTTCGAGGCGGGCGGCTTGAGCCGGCTCTGGGGCGGGATCGAGGGCGTGCTGAAGCGCGTCCGCCAGCAGCTCGGCCGATCGGTCCGTCTCGGCGCAGGCCCGGGGCGCTTCTGCGCGTACGTCGCCGCTGCGAATTCCGGTGGCATCGTTCCGGATGGCGCCGCCGCAGACTACCTCGAGCCGTTGCCCGTGTCCCTGCTTTGCCGCCGGTTGGGCAGTGACGACGAAGCCGACGACCTCCCCAACGAGCTCGAGCGCCTCGGCATCTCCACCCTCGGCCGGCTCGCGGGGCTGCCGCGCGACGCGGTCGCCGATCGCTTCGGGCGGCTCGGCCTGCGGGCCCGCCGGCTCGCGCGCGGCGAGGACGATCCGCTTCGCCCTCGGCCGATCCGCGAGGCGATCGCGGTCGAGCTGGAGCTGCCCGAGGCCGTCTCCGGCCAGCAGCTCGAGCGGGCCCTTGAGCTGCTGATCTCCCGCCTGCTCGCACATGGCGCTCGGCGCGGCCGGACGATGCGTACGCTCCGCCTCGCCGCCCGCCTCGCTGCCGGCGGGGGGTGGCGGCGCGAGATCGCGCTGCGACGGGCGACCGCGGACCGCTCCCGGCTCGCCGACGCGCTCCTCCCCCACCTCAGCCTGTTGCCTGCCCCGGCCGCGACGCTGCGGCTGGAGGCGGTCGCGCTCGGGCCGGTGACGGGCGATCAGCTCTCCATGTCCGGCCCCGACGAGGAGCGGCGAAAGCGCATCGCCGAGGCCGTCCGCCAGACCCGTTCGGCCGCGGGCGCCGACTCGCTGATGCGGGTGCTTGAGGTCGATCCTGAGTCGCGGGTGCCGGAGCGCCGGGAGGTACTGATGCCATTCCCAGAAGAGCCTTGAGACCCGGCAGGGTCAACAAGCCATGGCCGGTCCCGGTCCAGTTCGACTCCGATGGGACTCCGAAGGCGGTTGGCCGTCTCGCGGTGGAGTCCGTCCGAGAGGAGTGGCTGGTCGAGGACGGCTGGTGGACTCAGAAACCCCTGCAAAGACGCTATTTCGAGTTGGTGCTCTCCGATGGCAGCGACGTCGTCGTCTTTTGCGAGCCGGACGGTCGCTGGTATCGCCAGCGGGACTGATGAATTACGTAGAGCTCCACTGCCACTCCGCGTACTCCTTCCTGGACGGCGCCTCCGATCCCGCGGAGCTGGCGGCCACCGCGGCCGATCTCGGCCACGAGGCCTTGACCCTGACCGACCACGACAACGTCTGCGGCGCGATGGAGTTCTCGCATGCGTGCAAGGGAGTCGGCGTCCGCCCGATCCTCGGCTGCGAGCTGACCGTGGAGGTCCCGCGCCGGATGCCGCGGCCCGTCCACGTCACTCTCCTGGTCGAGAACGCAAGCGGATGGGCGAGCCTCTGCCGGCTGATCACCGAAGCGCATCGCGGCACGCGCGAGGGCCCCGGAATGAGAGAGGCATTGCCGCCCTCCATCGAGATCGACGAGCTCGAGCTCCACACCGAGGGCCTGGTCTGCCTCTCCGGCTGCGCCCGCGACGGCGCGGTGGCCGGGACCTGGGAGCGGGGCGACCCGGCCGGCGCCACTGATCTCGCGCAGCGGCTGCTCCGCGCCTTCGGCCGAGACCACTTCCGGATCGAGTTGCAGCGGCCGCTCTGGCGCCACGACCGCTCGCGGAACCGCTGGCTCGCCTCGCTGGCGGAACGGCTCGGCGTCCCGGCTGTGGCGACCGGCGACGCCCACGCCCACACGCGCTCACGTCTCCCTCTCCAGGACGCGATGGTCGCGGTGCGGCTGGGAGCGACCCTGGACGAGACCGAGTCGATGCGGCGGGGCAACTCCGCTTCCTTTCTGCTTTCTGAGGAGCGGGCGAAGGCGCGCTTCCGCGACCAGCCAGAGGCCGTCGCGGAGACGTCGCGGCTCGCCGAGCGCCTGCGCTTTGACCTCACCAGGGAGCTGGGCTACAGCTATCCGGGCGCCGAGGACGAGGGCGCGGATCGCCGCCTTGCCGAGCTTTGCCGCGTGCGCCTGGTCCGCCGCTACGAGGGGACGCCCTATCGCGCCGAGGCCGAGCGGCGCCTCGACGAGGAGCTCGCCCTGATAAGAAAGCTGCATCTCTCGGGCTTCTTCCTCCTCCACCAGGACATGCTCGAGCTGGCCCGCGAGGTGGCGGCCGAGGTGCGTGGCCCTGAGTCGGCCCGGCGGCTGCTGCCGCCCGGCCGCGGCCGCGGCTCGAGCGTCAGCTCGCTGGTCTGTTACCTGACCGGCCTCTCGCACATCGATCCGGTGAAGAACGACCTCTTCCTCGGGCGCTTCCTGAACGAGGAGCTGACCGATGTCCCGGACATCGACCTCGACTTCCCGCGGGACATCCGCGAGAAGCTGATCCCGCGGGTGCACGAGCGCTACGGCTCGGAGTGCTCGGCGCTGGTTGCCTCCTTCGCCACCTACCGGGCGCGCGGCGCGATCCGGGATCTCGGCAAGGCTCTTGGGCTGCCGCTCGGCGAGGTTGAGCGCTTCGCCCGCGCAGTCGACGTCTACGAGGCAAGTCGCGACGCTTGGGATCGGATGGAGGAGACGCTCGGCAAGCTGCGGGCCCGCTCCCCTCGCTGGCGGGCGCTCGCCGAGCTCCTCCCCGAGATCGCCGGCCTCCCCCGGCACATGTCGCAGCACCCCGGCGGCATGGTGATCTCGACCATGCCGCTGATCGAGCTCTGTCCGGTCCAGCCGGCGGCGATGGAGGGGCGCCAGATCGTCCAGTGGGACAAGGATTCATGCGCGGACGCGGGCTTCTTGAAGATCGATCTGCTGGGCCTCGGGATGCTCTCGGCCGTCGAGCGCTGCGTCGACGAGATCGCGCGAACGCGCGGCGAGCGGATCGACCTCTCCCACGTGCCACTCGATGACGAGGAGGTCTGGTCGGCTATCCAGCGCACGGAGACGACCGGCGTCTTCCAGATCGAGAGCCGGGCACAGATGCAGATGCTCCCGCGAACGCTGCCGGAGAACCTCGACGACCTGACGGTGCAGGTCGCCCTCGTGCGACCTGGGCCGATCCAAGGAGGCGCCGTCCATCCCTACATCGAGCGGCGCAAGCGTTTGCGTGCGGATCCCAGCTACGAGATCCCCTACGAGCATCCATCGCTCGAGCCGCCGCTGCGCGACACCCTCGGTGCGATCGTCTTCCAGGATCAGGTGCTCGAGGTGGCGATGGCGCTCGCGGGCTTCTCCGTCGGCGAGGCGGAGGGGCTCCGTCGGGCGATGAGCCGCAAGCGCTCGCAGGCTGCGATGGAGCGCTACCGCGAGCGGTTCATCGAAGGCGCGATCGGCCGAGGCATCTCGCGCGAGGTGGCAGAGAGAGTCTTCGGTCAGATCGAGGGCTTCTCGGGCTTCGGCTTTCCAAAGTCGCACTCCGCCGCCTTCGGTTTGCTCGCCTACCAGTCGATGTGGCTCCGGATCCACTACGGGCCCGAGTTGCTCTGCGCGCTCCTCAACGAGCAGCCGATGGGCTTCTATCCACCTGACGCGCTGGTCCACGAGGCGCAGAGGCGCGGGATCGAGATCCTGCCGCCGGACGTCAACGTCAGCGAGCTGGACTGCCGGGTGGAGACGGCCGGCGCGGAGGCGGGCTCCGCCGGCAGCCCGCCGGTTCGGATCGGCCTCGGGTACGTCGCGGAGGTGGCCGAGATCGATGCCCAGGCAGTGATCGACGAGCGCAGGCGCGGAGGGTCCTACCGGGGCATCTCGGACCTGGCAGGCCGCTCCGACGCGGGCGCGGGGGCGCTGCAGCGGCTGGCCTGGGCAGGTGCCTGCGATGGGCTCGTCGGCCGCGAGTCCTCGCCGGCGGATCCCGACGTGGAGCTCAGGCGCCCTGCCCTCTGGGAGGTCGGCGGCGCCGCACGCGCGACCCGCACCGATGACGGGGCACAGCTGGCGATGGCTCTGGACGGCTCCCCCACCCCGCCCCTGCCGCAACTCGGGCCGTGGGAGCGGATCGTGGCTGACTACCGGACTACCGGGATGACCCTGGGCCGCCACCCGATGGAGCTGATCCGGGAATCGCTCCCTCGCGAGGTTTTGAACAGCGATGGCATCGGCAGCACACGCGACGGCGCCCGGGTCAAGGTGGCGGGCATGGTCGTCGCCCGGCAGCGGCCGGCCACGGCCAATGGAGTCGTCTTCATGCTGCTCGAGGACGAGCGGGGCACGATCAACCTGATCATCCCTCCTCCCGTGGTCGAGCGCTGCCGCCTCGCGGTGCGGACCTCGGGCTTCGTCCAGGCCGCCGGCATCCTCGAGCACCGGGAGGGGACCACGAACGTGGTGGTCACCCGGATCGATCGCCTGAGCACCGACGAGCTGCCGGATCGAAGGGCGCGCCACATCGCCCCGCCGATCCCTCGCGAGACTGGCCTGCCCGCCGCGGTTCCGATCGCGCTCTCGAAGCGATCCTTCGACGGCGTTCGCGACGCGGCGATGGCGGAGCTCGCCGCGTCTCTGCCCGCCCCGCACAGCTTCGGGCGCCGAGGCCGCTAGAGCGACCTGATCGCGCCGACCAACTCGCTGAGATCGCCGCGGTCGAGCAGGTGCCCGTTCCCGTCCAGCGCCCGCACCTCCGCGTCGGGCAGCCGCTTCGCGTAGAGATCGAGATGGGCGAACGGGACCTCCTCATCGTCACGGCTGTGGAACAGGAACGTGGGCGGCAACCGCGTCTCCTCGGTCGGCCAGCCCTCCGGCAGCGCCCATTCTCGCTCCCAGTCGCTGGTGCCCCAGTAAGGCGTGGCGGCGAGCACCAGACCGGAGACCGAGTCGTTGAACAACCCCTGCGCGACACACTGCAGGACGACGGATGCCCCGAGGGAGTGGCCCACGACGATCACCGGATCGCTCATCTCCGCGAGCTCGGCCAGGAGCCGGTCCCGCCAGGGTCCATAGTGAGGCTCGTCGACGCCCGGCATCTTCGGAAAGCGGACTTCGTACGCATCCCCGAGCTCCTCACGGAGACGGCGAACGAGCGGATCGCTGCCCTCACCGGGGCCCTGCGGCCCCGAGCTGTGGGCGAACAGGACCATCCGAGGCATCTGGCGCTAGAGGCCGGGCTTGGTGACCATGAAGAAGATCGCCGCGACCAGCAGCAGGCCCATGATCGATCCGACGATGCCTTCCGCCCTCCCCCACCGTTGATACTCGGGCGGCAGATCGGCGAGCTGGAGCTCCTTGTCGCCGGCGTCGACGATCGCCTTCTGGATGATCGGAAGCAGCCTGCGATCGGTGGGGATGAAGAAGAGGATGTTCGCCAGGAAGATCACGATCAGGATCGCGATGGTGGCGCTGAGCCAGAGATCGCCGTACTCCCAGCCATCCTTGTCCACCTGGTAGAGGCCCGTGGCGGCGACGATGATCGCGGCCGGGATCGCGAAGAACTGGTTCAGCACGAGCTGCATGCGATGGACGTAGGGAAGGTTCCGAGCGCTCATCTTCATCGCGACCGGGAACATCACCGACTCCGAGAAGGTCGAACCGAACCCGACGACGACCGCGGTGACGTGCAGGAAGACGGAGAAGTCGTAGTTCGTGACTGCGAGTGGCATCCAGGCCCCCTTTGTGGGCGGACTTCCGCGGCAAACATATCCGGCCAGGCGTGCTCTGCAACTTCCCCTGCAAATCAGCGGGTTCCGTCCGAGGCCATCCATACCTTCAAGCCCATGGGAAAGCTCATTGACATAAGAGAGCGGCTGCTCGACGCGGCCGATGTGGTGATCGACTTCGCGACCCTCGGCGAGTACGGGATCGAGCCCGAGCCGGTTCGTGATTGCGAGCGGCGCCCGATCGGCCTCGCTTCCGGGGCCCCGCACCACCTGCACGACCGCGCCGGTGTGCAGGACCGAATCGCTGCGTAACCGGCTGGCCGCCTAGTCCGACTCGCCGCGATCGATCGCGGCGAGCATCTCGCGTCCGACCTCGATCGCGCGGCCGAGCGCGGACACGTCGAGGTTCTCGACCGTGTCGGTCGGCGAGTGGTAGTTCGGAATCGTCGAGTCCTGCGTGCTGAAGGTGATCGCGCGGCCGCCACGAGCCATCACCGGCGTCGTGTCGTAGGTGAGGCCACCGTTGTGGCTGGTTCCCTCGAGACCGAGTTCCGGTCGGCGTTGGGAAATCTCCTGGGCGATGCGCGCGAGGTGGGCGTCGGCAGGCCATTTGGTGAGCACGCCCTCCTGGCGGAGGAACCGGAGGGTCGCGGGCGCCCCGACGCCGTCGAAGTTGAGGAACGTCCACGAGCGCCAGGCCGCAGAACCGGCCTCGAGCTCGCGCACGAACGCGTCGGCGCCGAGCAGGCCGGCCTCCTCGCATCCCGTGAACAGGCAGATGACGCGGGTCGATGCCAGTGGCTCGGCGTCGATCTCGCCCGCCAGCGCCGCCACCACACCGACCCCGCTCGCATTGTCATTGGCGCCCGGGACATCGACGCCGCGCAGCTCGCGCTCGATCAGGAGCCCCAGCCCCGCGAACAGCACGCCGTAGGCGACCGAGGTCATTCGCCTGCCGAATCGGAACCGCCGCAGCAGGGGCGCGGCGATCGCCGTCGGGAACGCCGCCCCCTGTGTCGCGATCCAGGCGTGCAGGAACGGGAGGAAGTGACTGCTGAACATGATGCCGCTGCGCGAGCTGTCCAGGTGGCAAGTCAGGCAGATCGTGCGCTCGGCGGCCTCGCGCGGCTCGATCGTTGCGACCAGGTTGCGACTGGGGCTCTTGGCCAGGACCCGGGTCAGGGGACGGCGGACGAGGCCGTCCTCGGCTGAGATCAGGGCGCCCCCCGCCGCGGCCAGCGCCGAGGCCACCAGGGGACGTCTCTTCACGACCGGCAGCCCGAGGAGCGCCACCGCCAGCGGGATTCCGTACGGGAGGGCAAACGTCGGGTATCCGTCGAAGGGCCGCTTCTCGACGGCGATTCCCTGCTTCGCGAGCCGGTCGCAGACGAGCTCGGATGCCTGGCGCTCGCCGGCTCCGGTCGGGCGGCGCGGGCCGATCTCCTCCGAGAGCAGACGCACCCACTCGAGCGCGGCTTCGCTCTCCGCGGCGGTGTCGACGGCGACCGGCACCGCGCGAGCATATGGCCCCGCCGCCCCTGCAGGCGGCGGGGCCACGCTCACGGTCTATCGAACGGCGGCCGTGCGCCTGCGCCCGCCGGCGAACCGCTCGTACAGGAACAGCACGAGCATCGCGCCGATCACGGCCCCCGG
>Ga0126307_10002540_pt1 | contig 12328 bp, 12 predicted proteins | sample Plot28_FD_89955 | JGI IMG/M metagenome (GOLD analysis project Ga0126307, IMG submission 89955) | Serpentine soil microbial communities from UC McLaughlin Reserve, CA, USA - Plot28 | ecosystem: Environmental > Terrestrial > Soil > Grasslands | place: USA: UC McLaughlin Reserve, Lake County...
CCCGAGAAGCAGGCATCGCAGTGGGTCGCGCGCGTCGAGCGGATCGCCTCGTAGACGCCCTCCAGCGAGAGATAGCGGATCGACTCGCAGCCGAGCTCGGCCGCCACCTCGTCCTCGGTGCGGCCGTGGGCGACCATCTCCTGCGTGGTCGACATGTCGATGCCGTAGTGGCAGGGATGGCGGATGGGCGGCGCTGAGATGCGCATGTGGATCTCGAGCGCGCCGGCGTCGCGCAGCATCCTCACGATCTGGCGTGTGGTGTTGCCGCGCACGATCGAGTCGTCCACCACCACGAGCCGCTTGCCCTCCACCACCTCGCGCAGCGGGTTGAACTTCATCCGCAGGCCGTGCTTGCGCAGGTCCTGGCCGGGCTGGATGAACGTGCGCGCCACGTAGCGGTTCTTGATCAGACCCTCGTCGCGCGGGAGGCCAGACGCCTTCGAGTACCCCGTTGCGGCCGGCGTGCCCGAGTCGGGCACGGCGACCACCACGTCGGCGTCCACCGGCGCCTCGCGCCACAGGATCTCGCCCATCTTGCGGCGTGACACCTGCGTCCGGTTGCCCTCCAGGACCGAGTCCGGGCGCGCGAAGTAGATGTGCTCGAAGACACAGAAGGCCTCGCGCTCGGACTCGACCAGCTGGCGCGACTCGATGCCCCGCTCGCTCAGCGAGACCATCTCGCCCGGCTGTACCTCGCGCAGCAGCTCGGCCCCGATGATGTCGAAGGCGCAGCTCTCCGAGGCGAGCGCGTAGCGGTCGCCGATCCGGCCCAGCGACAGCGGGCGCAGCCCAGCCGGGTCGCGGAACCCGATCACGCGGTCGGAGGTCATGATCACGGTGGAGAAGGCACCCTCGAGCCGCGGGACCACCTCGGCCAGCGCGTCCTCTACCCGCTCGGCCTCGTGGGTGGAGATCAGCGCGGCGATGATCTCCGAGTCGCTTGTCCCCCGGAACGTGACGCCCCGGTCCAGCAGCTCGGAGTGCAGCTCCACCGCGTTGATGAGGTTGCCGTTGTGGGCGAGGGCCACCTGCCGACGGTCCGAGCGCCACACCGGCTGGGCGTTCTCCCATGCCCCGGAGCCGGTCGTGGAGTAGCGGACGTGACCGACCGCGATGTCGCCCTGGAGGGCGCGCAGCTTCTGCTCGTCGAAGACCTGCGAGACCAGGCCGAGGTCCCGCACGGTCATGACGTGGCCACCCTCGGCAGTGGCTATCCCCGCGGACTCCTGGCCACGGTGCTGCAGCGCGTAGAGGGCGAAGTAGGCGAGGCGAGCAACGTCGGCTTCGGGTGCGTAGACACCGAAGACACCGCACTCGTCGCGGGGCCCGTCGCGCTCCGGAATCGAATCGACAGGGGTCATCGAGGGCCTCTTGGCGAGGGTATCAGCGGGGTCCGGCGTCGGCCGCCGGTGGCTCGCTGCCACTAGGGAAACGCGGCGGCCAGCGATCCTGAGGCCTCGTTCAGCTCCGCGAGCGAGACCTCGAAGAGGGCGGGGTCCGCTGCGCGCAGGGAGTCGCCACCGACCGTGCCGAACAGCGTCAGCGGCGTCCGCTCGGCCAGCCGCTCGATCGCCTCCCGCGAGCCGCTCACCACGAAGCCGCCGCCGGGGCACTCGCCGAACAGCCAGTGCAGCTGGTCGCTGTCCGGCCAGGGGTCGACCGTCGCTCCCAGCCCGCCGGCCACGCACGACTCGGCGATGGCCACAAGCAGCCCGCCCTCGGCAACGTCGTGAGCACTGGACAGCCAGCCGGCCCGGACGGCGTCACGGACGGCCTCGTGGGCCAGCCACGTCTTCGCGAGATCCCGCGGCGCGAGCTGGGTGGGAAGCGCCTCGCCCTGGAGCTTGGCCAGCTCCGAGCCCGCGGGCACCGGGGTGAACTCGCCGCAGAAGGCGATCGTGTCGCCCTCGCGGGCAAAGCCGGCCGGCGCCGTGCGCGCGGCGTCGGGCAGTTTGCCGACCATGCCGACTACCGGCGTGGGATAGATCGGACCACCCCCCGACTCGTTGTAGAGCGAGACGTTGCCCCCGACCACCGGCACCTCCAGGGCGCGGCAGGCGTCGCCCAGCCCGCGGACCGCCTCGGTGAGCTGCCAGGCGACTTGCGGCTTCTCGGGGTTGCCGAAGTTCAGGCAGTTGGTCAGCCCGAGCGGCTCCGCGCCCACGCAGGCGAGGTTGGCCGCGCACTCGAGCACGGCCTCGACCGCTCCCCAGTAGGGGTCGCAGGCCACACGGCGCCCGTTGCCGTCGATGGAGACCGCGATCGCCCCCGTGCCGCCGTCGTCTTCCAGCTTGAGAACGGCGGCGTCCGCCTGTTGGGGGCCGCGCACCGTGCGCGAGCCCACCACGGGGTCGTACTGCTCGAACAGGGGCCGCCGCGAGGACAGGTTGGCCGAGTCCATCAGTGCGAGCAGCACCTCGCGCGGGTCGGAGGAGTCGAGCACCCGGGGCGGCGCCGCGTACACCGGCTCGCGCGGCGGCTCGGGCGCCAGGTCGTACAGCGGGCACTCGTCGACGAGCGCCTCCACGGGCATGTCACCCACGAGCTCGCCGTCGTCGAGCACCCGCAGGCACCGCGAGTCGGTGACCTCGCCGATGGCGCTCGCGCGCACCTCCCAGCGCGCGCAGATCTCCTCCAGCTGCACCATGCGCTCGGGCTCGATCACGCACAGCATCCGCTCCTGGGACTCCGAGATCATTACCTCGAAGGGCTCCATCCCCTCCTCGCGGCGCGGCACGAGCGAGACGTCGAGGTCGACTCCGACGTCCCCACCCGAGGCCATCTCCGAGGCGCTCGATGACAGCCCCGCCGCGCCCAGATCCTGGAGAGAGACCAGCACCTCCTTGTCCAGCAACTCCAGGCAGCACTCCAGGACCCGCTTCTCCTCGAAGGGGTCGCCGATCTGGACGGTCGGGCGCTTGGAGTCATCCTCGGCGTCCAGCTCGGCGCTGGCGAGGACCGACGCGCCGCCGATCCCGTCGCGACCCGTGCGCGCGCCGAGCAGCACCACCAGGTTCCCGACGCCCGCGGCCGCGCTGCGGATGAGGCGGTCGTGTGGTGCCAGGCCGAGGCACATCGCGTTGACCAGACAGTTGTGCTCGTAGGGTCCCTCGAAGTAGACCTCGCCGCCCACGGTGGCCACGCCGATGGAGTTCCCGTAGTGGCCGATGCCCGCGACGGCGCCGTCGAGCAGAAAACGCGAGCGCGCCGAGGACAGCTCGCCGAAGCGCAGCGAGTCCAGCACGGCGATCGGCCGGGCGCCGACCGCGAACACGTCGCGGAGGATGCCACCGACGCCCGTGGCCGCTCCCTGAAAGGGCTCGACCGCGCTGGGGTGGTTGTGCGACTCGACCTTGAAGGCGATCGCCAGGCCGTCGCCCACGTCCACCGCGCCGGCATTCTCGCCCGGGCCCATCAGCAGGTGGCGGCCCTCCGTCGGGAGCGAGCGCAGCAGCTTCTTGGAGTGCTTGTAGGCGCAGTGCTCCGACCACACGAGCGAGAACACCGCCAGCTCGAGCGCGTTGGGCTCGCGGCCCAGCTTGTCGACGATCCGCTCGTACTCGGAGTCGGTGAGCCCGAGCTCGCGATGACGCGCCACCGCGGTCTCGGTCACGCCGCGACGGGCTGGCGGGCCAGGGAAGCGAAGATCAGGCCGCCGTCCTCGGATCCGGTGAGCGGGTCGACGGCGTGCTCGGGGTGGGGCATGAGTCCGAACACGTTGCCCTCGGGGTTGGACACCCCGGCGATGTCGCGTAGGGAGCCGTTGAGGTTGTGGCCGGGGGCGTAGCGCAGGACGACCTGTCCCTGTGCCTCCATGCCGTCCAGTACCTCTTCGGGCGCGTAGAAGCGGCCGGCCCCGTGCTTGATGGGGATCGAGAGGACGTCGCCGGCAGCCGCCTTGTGGGTGAAAGGCGTGGACGCATTGACGACCTCGAGGTCGAGGTGCCGGGCGATGAAGCGCCGGCCCGAGTTCGGCAGCAGCGCGCCGGGAAGCAGCCCCGCCTCGCAGAGCACCTGGAAGCCGTTGCAGATGCCGAGGACCGGTCCGCCCTGGCGGCCGAACTCGATCACCGACTCCATGACCGGGGAGAAGCGGGCGATCGCGCCCACGCGCAGGTAGTCGCCGTAGGAGAAGCCGCCGGGCACCACCACGGCGTCCACGCCGCGCAGCTCGCGGTCGCCGTGCCACAGCAGCTCGGCGTCGGCGAAGCGGCGGCAGGCACGCAGCGCGTCGATCTCGTCGCACGAGCCGGGGAAGCGGATCACTCCGAACCTCACTGGAGCACCTCGTAGTCCTCGATCAGGGGATTGGCCAGCAGCCGCTCGCACATCTCCGGCACGCGCGCAGGGTCCTCGGCGTCGAGTTCCACCATGCGACCCACGTGCACGTTGGCCACGCCCTCGAAGCCCAACGCGGGCAGAGCCCGCTCCACGGCCTGGCCCTGCGGGTCGAGGATGCCCTCCTTGGGCCGGATGAGCACCCGGACCCGAGCCACGCTCAGAGGGCGCCGGAGCGGCGCAGCCACTCCTCGAAGGGCTCGCCGGTGATCTTCTCGTAGGCCTCGCGGTAGCGCTGCCGCGTCCCCTCGACCACTTCGCCGGGCAGCTCCGGCGCGGGCGGGGACTTGTCCCAGCCCGAACCCGACGCCCAGTCGCGCACGTACTGCTTGTCAAATGAGGGCTGGCCCTTGCCGACCTCGTAGCCGTCTACGGGCCAGAAGCGCGAGGAGTCGGGGGTCAGAGCCTCGTCGCCGAGCACGATCTCGCCGGCGGCGTTGCGGCCCAGCTCGAACTTGGTGTCGGCGAGGATGATCCCGCGCTCACGCGCGTGCGCGGACGCGCGTGCGTAGAGCTCGATCGAGATCCGGCGCAGCTCCTCCAGCAGGGCTCGGTCGCCAACGATCTCGGCGGCGCGGTCGAAGTCGACATTTTCGTCGTGGTCGCCCACCTCGGCCTTGGTGGCGGGCGTGAAGATCGGCTCCGGCAGCTGCTCGGACTCCCTCAGGCCCTCGGGGAGACCGACCCCGCAGACCGCGCCGGTGCGCTGGTAGTCCTTCCAGCCCGAGCCTGTGATGTAGCCGCGAACCACGCATTCCACAGGGAACATCTCGAGGCGCTCCACCAGGAGGGCCCGGCCGCGGGCTTCCTCGGGCACGTCGGTGTAGGAGACGAGGTGGTTCGGCACGACGTCCTCGGTGCGCTCGAACCAGAAGGCCGAGAGCCCGGTCAGCACCGCTCCCTTGTCGGGGATGGGCGTGGGATGCACGGCGTCGTAGGTGGAGATCCGGTCGCTGGTGACCAGCAGCAGCCGGTCGTCGCCGACGGCGAATATGTCGCGCACTTTGCCCTGCGCGAAGGGCTCCAGGGCGGCGAGGCTCGTCACCTCTTCGAGGCTAACAATCGGTTCGGCGTCAGCCGCTCGGCCTGGGCAAGGTCTCGACGCTATCCGGTGCTGACCGGCTGGGCCTCGACCACCCGGGTGCGCTGGGTGATGGCCACACAGGCGAGCACGGCCAGGCCGGTGACGAAGGTCAGGAGCGAGATCGTCTCGCCCAGGAACAGGGCCGACCACGCGAACGTGAGCAGGGGCTGGGCGAGTTGGATCTGGCTCGTGCGGGCTATGCCGCCGCGGGCCAGGCCCGCGTACCAGGCGAAGAAGCCGGCGAAGGCGCTTATCACCGTCACGTAGGCGAAGCCCAGCCACTCGGCGCTGCCGGGCGAGCGGGCGCCCCGACGATAGGTGAGCGCACGACCAGCGTCGCTCGCATAGCGTCTGCCCGTGCTCTGGGTCCAGGCCTTCGTGGTGCTTGGGGTCAGCCACATGGTCGGCGATTTCGTGCTGCAGACCGAGTGGCAGGCCACCCACAAGCACGGAGGGCTGGGACCGGATCCCGAAGCCCGCCGTGCACTGTTCGCGCACGTCTTCACCTACTCCCTGGCGCTGCTGCCCGCTTTCGTGTGGCTTACGGTCGAGGTCGGCCCCGCCGGAGTGCTGATCGCGGCACTCATCCTCGCCACCCATCTGATTCAGGACGACGGGCGGCTGCTGCACGCCTACATGAGGCGCGTGAAGAAGGCGGACCCGCTCAACTACCCCCAGCTGACGATTCTCGTGGACCAGAGCGTCCACTTCGCCATCCTGTTCCTCGCGTCGCTGCTGGCCTCAGGCGTTCAGTAGGGCCAAGCGCTCGACGATCGCGTCGGCGTGGCGCACGAAAGCGCCGGCGTCGAAGATCGCGTCGAGGTCCACACCGGGGGCCGCCTCGGCCAGCAGCTCGCGGAAGTGCACGCCGGTGTCCCACGCGCGCTGGGCGTTCTCCTGGACCAACCGGTAGGCGTCGTCGCGCGTCCAGCCGGCCTCCACCAGCGCCAGCAGGGCGCGCTGGGAGTAGAGGGCGCCGTGCGTGGCCTCCAGGTTGGCCAGCATGCGGTCGGCGTGCACGGTCATCGCCTCGACCAGCCGCAGCGCAAGCGAGTGGCCGTAGTCGAGCAGGATGGTCGCGTCGGGGAGCGCTACCCGCTCGACCGAGGAATGCGAGATGTCGCGCTCGTGCCACAGCGCGACGTCCTCCAATCCCGCCTGGGCGTAGCCGCGCAGCAGGCGGGCGATGCCGGTCAGCCGCTCGCTGATGATCGGGTTGCGCTTGTGGGGCATCGCGGAGGAGCCCTTCTGCCCCGAGCGGAACGGCTCCTCGACCTCCCGCACCTCCGTGCGCTGGAGGTGGCGCACCTCGGTGGCCAGGCGCTCCAGCCCGGCGCCGGCCAGGGCGATCGCCGAAAGCAGCGCGGCGTGGCGGTCGCGCGCAACCACCTGGGTCGAGACGTCCTCTCGCCGCAGGCCCAGCCGGTCCAGCACGGTGGCCTCGAGCTCCGGCCCGTTGGCCGCGTAGGTGCCCACCGCGCCCGACAGCGCACCGACCGACACGCCCTCCACCGCCTCACGTAGCCGGGCCAGATTGCGGTCGGCCTCGAAGGCGAAGCCCGCGAGCTTGACGCCGAAGGTGGTGGGCTCGGCGTGCACGCCGTGGGTGCGGCCGACGCACAGGGTGGTGCGGTGCTCGCGGGCGCGGGCGACCAGGGCGTCGCGGAGCCCTTGCGCGCCCTCGAGCAGCAGCTCGCCCGCCTCGGCCAGCTGCAGCCCGAGCGCGGTGTCGAGCACATCGGACGAGGTCAGCCCGTGGTGGAACCAGCGCCCGGCCTCCCCGAGCGGGCCCGCCACGACGTCGACGAAAGCCGCCACGTCGTGGTCTGTGACCTTCTCGCGCTCCGTGACCGCCTCGACCGTGAAGGAGGCGCCTTGGCGAATCGCAGCGGCGTCTTCGGCGGGCACCACGCCCTGCTCGGCCAGCACCTCGACCACCGCCAGCTCGACCCTGAGCCAGCAGCGCAGCTTGTTCTCCTCGTCCCACACCGCGCCGAGCGCTGGGCGGGTGTAGCGCTCGATCACGCCAGGATCTTGGCCGCCAGGACCGCGGCGTTCTTCGCCGAGTCGACCCCGACGCAGGCCACGGGCACCCCGGGGGGCATCTGGCTGATGGCCAGCAGGGCATCCAGGCCCCCGCCCACCGACGTCTTGGACGTGAGCGGAACGCCGATCACCGGAAGCTCGGTGTGTGCGGCCACCACGCCCGGCAGCGCGGCGGCCAGGCCGGCCCCGGCGATGATCACCCGCAGACCGCGCATCTTGGCGTTCTTGGCGTAGTCGGCCACCGTGTCGGGGTCGCGGTGCGCGCTCATGACGCGAATCTCGTAGCGGATGCCGCGGTCCTCGAGCTCGCCCCCCGCCTTCTCTATCAAGGGCAGGTCGCTCTTGCTGCCCATCACTATCCCCACGCGGGGCGCATCCACGTCCAACGCGGCGAACTCCTCCTCGGCCTCGGTCTCGGTCACGGGCGACTCGGGAGGCAGCTCCGGGCTCACGCCTGCACTCTTTCAGCCGCGGCGGCCGCGATGTCGCGGCGGAGCTGCATTCCGTCGAAGCTGATTCGGTCCGCCGTGTGGTAGGCGCGCTCACGGGCCTCGGTTGGGTCGTCACCCAGGCCGGTTACGTTCAAGACCCGCCCCCCCGCCGTGACCAGCTCGCCGTCGCGCTCGGCGGTGCCGGCGTGCAGCACCTCCACGTCGAGCGAGCCCGGCTGCCCCAGTCCCTCGATCACGTCGCCCTTCGACGAGGACTCGGGGTAGCCGCGCGAGGCCAGCACCACGGTGACCGCCCAGCGCGGCGACCACTCGACCGTCACGCCCTCCAGTCCGCCGGGACGCGTGGAGCCCTCGAGCAAGTCGAGGATGTCCGATCGCAGGCGCGGCAGGACAGCCTGCGTCTCGGGGTCGCCGAAGCGCGCGTTGTACTCGAGCACCTTCGGCCCGTCCGCGGTCATCATCAGCCCCGCGTAGAGCACGCCGTGGAAAGGGGTCCCGCGGCGGCGCAGCTCGTCGACGATCGGCTGGTGGACCGCGCGCGCCAGGACCTGGGCGTGCTCGGCCTCGAAGCCCGGCACAGGAGAGAAGCTGCCCATCCCCCCGGTGTTGGGACCCGCATCGCCCTCCCCGATCCGCTTGAAGTCACGCGCCGGCGCGAGGGGCAGCGCGCGCTCGCCGTCGCACACTGCCAGCAGCGACAGCTCGTCACCGTCCAGGAACTGCTCCAGCACCACCTCGGTCTCGCCGAAGCGGCGCTCGGAGAAGAACAGGTCGAGCGCCTCGCGGGCCTCGCGCTCGTCGGCGGCGATGATCACGCCCTTGCCTGCGGCCAGGACGTCGGCCTTCAGCACCGCCGGGTAGCTCGCGCAGGCGAGGTGCGCCGCGGCCTCCTCGCGGTCGCTGAACACCGCGTAGCCGGCGGTGGGCACGCCCACGTCGCGCATGAGCGCCTTGGCGTAGGCCTTTGAGCCCTCGATGCGGGCCGCGTCCGCACTGGGGCCGAAGGCGGCGACGCCCGCCTCGCCGAGGGCGTCCACAAGCCCGGCCACCAGTGGGGCCTCGGGGCCGACCACGACCAAGTCGACCCCGCGGGCGCGGGCAAGGGACACAAGGCCGTCGACGTCCTCGGCCCCCACGTCCACGCAGTCGACCCCGTCACGGGCGATCCCGGCGTTGCCGGGCGCGGCCAGCACCTGGGGGCCGCGAGGGCTTCGCAGCAGCGAGCGGACCAGCGCGTGCTCCCGCCCTCCGCCGCCTACGACGAGGACCTTCAAAGAGCGGCGACGAAGTCGTCGACGGCGATCGCCGCCAGCGACTCGTAGCGGGCCGTGCCGCGCGAGCCGAGCTCGAGCGAGACCCGGGCCATCGTCGTGTCGTCGGGCGCCTCGATCACGTTCACGAAGTCGTACTGGCCCAGCACTGCCCACTGGGCCTTGACCTGGGCCCCAAGCTGCTCGATCTCCTTGTTGACCTCCTGAAGGCGCTGCGGGTTGTTCTTAAGCGTCTGCACGCCCTCGGGCGTGAGGGTGGTCAGCATGACGTAGGTGGGCATCGCGGCTCCTGGGGTCGAGGGGTAGCGCCGGAGCGCAGGCCGGGCGTTGGCCGGCCGAGCACCGCCGCTCGGTTGCTCTCGCAGCCTATTCTCAGCGACCGCGCTGCGCCGTGTCTACGACCTGGGCGTGACCGAAGGCGATTGGGGCGAGGTACGGGGAGCCCTGCCGCTTGTGAAGCCCATGTGCAGGGGCGTCGCGCGGCCCGGTGACAGGTAGAATTGCCGGCTTGCGCAACCGGATCCCCACCATCCTGGTCCTGGCCGTCCTGGCCGCCGTCTTCGCCCCGAGCGCCTCGGCCGCCACGCTGGGCTTCGAGCGCTCCTGCTTTCGGCCGGGCACCACCGCCACGCTGAGCGGAACCGGCTACACGCCCAACGGCGCGGTCGCCATCGGCCGCGACGGCTCGGTGGTCGGCGCCACCACCGCCGACGGGACCGGTGCCTTCGGCGTGCGCTTCACCACCCCGTCCCAGTCGAGCGGCTCGCGCGTCTACGACTGGGCCGCCGTCGACGTCACCAACACCGCGATCGCCGCGGCCACCCAGGTCCGCATCACCGCCTTGAACGTGAGCATCCGTCCGCGGAGCGGATCGCCCTCACGGCTCCGGCGAATCGGCGCTCGCGGCTTCATCGGCGGGCCAACCCTCTACTCACACGCGCGCCGCGGCCGCCGCTACAAGGTGAACGTGCGCATCGGGCGCCTCCGCGGCCCGTGCGCGAAGCTCACGGCGCGCAAACGCCTTCTGAGGCGTGGTACGTCGCCGGGCACCTACCGCGTGCAGTTCGACGCGCGCCGCCGCTACCGCCGTTGCTCGGGAGCCACGGCGAACAGGGCCTGCGTTGTCTTCCGCGTCACCGTGTTCCGGACCTTCGGCTCGAGCTCGGCGTCCGCCGCCTCCACCGGCGAGCGCTGGGAGCAGGTGTCCGGGCCGCCGCTCGGCGGGCCCGGCTTCTCCCGGCCCTAGACCGTCAGCTCGGGATAGCGCTCGGCCAGGTGGCCGGCCAGCGCCTCGCGCACGAAGCGCTTCTCCTCGGCGCTCGACATCCGCAGGCGCCCCAGCAGCTCCTTCTGCCCGTCGATAGGCAGCCCCGCGATGTCCCAGCGGACGGCCAGCCGCTCGAAGAGGAATTCGACCCGGCGCTGCCAGCGGTCCTCGGCCGACCCGGCCGGCTTGGCGTCGAGGTTCTCGAGCTCGCGCAGCGTCCCCGCGCTGAGCGAGTCGCGCAGGGTGAGCGCGTTGCCCTCGTCGTCGCGGTAGTCGGTCGTCGCGACCGGTTGCTTCGGCTGGGCGCCCTTCGCCCGGCGCCGGGCGCGCTTACCCACTCGACGCGGTGAGGGCTTCGCCCTTGGATTCTTCGAACTTGAGCTCGCCGTCGAGAGCGGTCACCCGCACCCGGTCGCCGGGCTTGATCGTGCCATCCAGCAGCTCGAGCGCCAGCCGGTCGACCAGGCGCTTCTGGATCACGCGCTTGAGCGGCCGGGCGCCGTAGCTCGGGTCGTAGCCGAGGTTGCCGAGCAGCTCGCGGGCCTCGTCGGTGAGCTCGATCTCCACTCCGCGCTCGCGCACCCGCTCGGCCAGCCGGGCCACCTGGAGGTCGACGATCTGGCCCAACTCCTCGCGGCTGAGCTGGCCGAACTCCACGATCTCGTCGAGGCGGTTGACGAACTCGGGCTTGAAGGTCGCCCGGACGCCGTCCATGCCGCCGGCCACGTTGGAGGTCATGATCACCACGGTGTTCTTGAAGGACACGGTGCGGCCCTGACCGTCGGTGAGCCGGCCGTCGTCCATCAGCTGAAGCAGCACGTTGAAGACGTCCGCGTGGGCCTTCTCGATCTCGTCGAGCAGCACGACGCTGTAGGGGCGCCGGCGCACCGCCTCGGTCAGCTGGCCCCCCTCGTCGTAGCCGACGTACCCGGGCGGCGCGCCCACCAGCCGCGACACGGAGTGCTTCTCCATGTACTCGGACATGTCGATGCGAACGATCGCCTGCTCGGAGTCGAACATGAACTCCGCCAGCGCACGGGCCAGCTCGGTCTTGCCGACGCCTGTCGGGCCTATGAACAGGAAGGTGCCGATCGGCTGGTCGGGGTCCTGCAGTCCCGCGCGCGAGCGGCGCAGCGCGTTGGAAACGGCCTCGACGGCCTCGGCCTGGCCCACGACGCGCTCGTGCAGCCGCTCCTCCATGTGGACGAGCTTCTGCACCTCGGACTCCATCAGCTTGCTGACCGGGATGCCGGTCCACTTGGCCACGGTCTCGGCCACGTCCTCCTCGGTGACCTCCTCCTTGAGGAAGCCGGTGCGTGAGTCGGCGCGCGCCTCGGCCTCGGCCAGGGCGGACTGGAGCTCGGGGATCTCGCCGTAGCGCAGCTCGGCGGCGCGCTGCAGGTCGGAGTCGCGCTCTGCGCGCTCGGCGTCTCGGTGGGCCTGCTCCAGGCGCTCCTTGATCTCGCGGACGGCGGTGATCGCCTCCTTCTCCTCCTGCCAGCGGGCCTTCATCTCGCCTGCGCGCTCGCGCAAGTCGGCCAGCTCGCGCTCGAGCGCTTCGCGGCGGGCGACGCCGGCCTCGTCGGTCTCCTTCTGAAGCGCAGTGTGCTCGATCTCGAGCTGCTGGATGCGGCGCTCGACCTCGTCGATCTCGGTCGGCATGGAGTCGATCTCGATGCGCAGCTTGGAGGCGGCCTCGTCGATCAGGTCGATCGCCTTGTCGGGCAGGAAGCGGTCGGCGATGTAGCGGTCGGACAAGGTCGCCGCGGCGATGATCGCCGAGTCCTGGATGTCGACGCCATGGTGGACCTCATAGCGCTCCTTCAGCCCGCGCAGGATCGCGATCGTGTCCTCGACCGACGGCTCGCCG
>Ga0126307_10002542_pt1 | contig 12324 bp, 17 predicted proteins | sample Plot28_FD_89955 | JGI IMG/M metagenome (GOLD analysis project Ga0126307, IMG submission 89955) | Serpentine soil microbial communities from UC McLaughlin Reserve, CA, USA - Plot28 | ecosystem: Environmental > Terrestrial > Soil > Grasslands | place: USA: UC McLaughlin Reserve, Lake County...
GCGCTGTCCCTGAGCGGCGGTCGTCCGCTGTGGGGGAACCGCCAGGTGACCGAAAGGAGTCGCGATGACAACCGCCACCTCAGCCCGCCCGCTACGTCGGGCATCCGTGCCGCGCGTCAAGACCGCTGCGGTAGCCCGGCATCAGCATTGGTACTGGCTCGCCGCCGGGCTCGCCCTCTTCTTCCTGATCCCGTTCGCCTTGACCAACTTCGTCTCGATCAACCGCGATCTCTACTACGGCATCTACATCGTCGCCGTGTTCGGCTTCTTCGCCGCATGGGTCGGCTGCGCTAACGAGTGGCCGCGCGCGGTGCTGACCCGCAACTGGCGCGCCGGCGTTGGCCTTGGACTGGTCTTCGTCGGCGCGATGGTCGCGATCGTGGTCAACGAGCCGGCGACGTCGCGCCCCGACGGTGCCGAGTTCCTCGCCGCAATCGTCTGGCGCGGCGTCCTCTACGGCCTCGCGGACGGACTGATCCTGTCGGCATTCCCGATCCTGGCCGTCTTCGCCGCCTTCGCCGGTACGCGCGCTCTCGGGCGCTGGGGCGGCAAGGCTGCGGTCGGCGCGCTCGCGCTCACCGTCTCATTGGTCTTCACCGCCGTCTACCACGTCGGCTACAGCGACTTCCGCGGCGAGAAGGTGCGAAGGCCGCTCGCCGGCGACGTCATCTGGAGCGTGCCGACGCTGGCGACGCTGAGCCCACTCGGTGCGCCGATTGCCCACGCGGGCCTGCACGTGAGCGCGGTCATCCACAGCTACGAGACCGACATCTTCCTGCCGCCGCACGCCGCCGGACTTGACCCCGCGGCGCTTCAGCTCGCACGCCGATGACAGCCATGCGCTCGGGAAAGGAGGACCGGCATGCGCCCGGGAAAGGAGGACCGGCATGAGCGGCAAGCGACTCGGCGTCGTTGTCTTTGGCGCGGCAAGCATCGTCCTCGCTGTCGCCTCGGCGTCCGAAGCGCGTCCGACCGCCGGCATCGATCCCAATGTCGTCCATGTCTTTGCACCGCGCGGCGGACCCGGTGCGAACTGCACACGCGTCTACGGGCTCGCGCGCCGGGTCAAAAAACCGGCCGTGTTGACCGGGGCAATGCGCGCGCTCGTGGCCGGACCGACGGCGTCTGAGCGTGCCCGCGGCTACGGCGGTTGGTTCTCGACCAAGACCGCCGGCAGCGTCACGGGCGTCCGCATCTCGCGTCACGTCGCCTACATCGACTTCCGCGACTTCTCACGGTCGATCCCGAATGCGTCGAGCTCGTGCGGGAGCACTCTCTTGCTCGCGCAGCTCGACCGCACGGCGCTGCAGTTCCCGGCTGTCGCGCGCACCGTCTACTCCTTCAACGGCAACCGTCGCGCCTTCTACGAGTGGCTGCAGCGGAGTGTGCCGCCTAGTCCGACGAGGAGGTGACCGATGACCGTCATCTGGTTCGTCGTGTGGTTGATCGCGAACAACGTCGGGGACGCCGAGCCGCTCCACTTCGACCCGCTCAACTGGTGGACGGCGACGCTGCTGCTGGTGATCGCGCTCGACATCAACCGGCCGCAGGTGCTGTCGCGGCGTCGCTGAGCGTGGCCGGCCGCGGCCGAAGCCGAACCGAGCGGCCATCTCGGCGTCACCGATCCGCAGCCGACTCGAAGAGCAGAAACCGTCGACGCCACGACCATCCACGAGTCAGCGGGCGTGGAGGTCGGCGTGTACGTTCTGATCGCACCCGAGCCCGACCGCGTAATGGGGGCGAGGATCTGCGGCCGCACTATTTCGCCGCCGCGAAGGAGCCGAAGACGTTCTGGAAGATTCCCGAGGTCGGCCATACAGGCGGCTACGCGGCCCGTGCGTGTGAGTACGTCCGGCGGGTGACGGCATTCGTCGCCTACCGGCGATCGTGCGCCGTCATTGGGGACCCCCTCTCGCCCCGCGCGAGCAGCGCCGCGTCGAAGTTCGATTCGCGAGGTCGGCATCTCGGACTCGCCGCGGGCTCGATGTGCCGGAGGTCGAGGCGGCTTGCCGCTTCGTCGAGCGCACCGGCAGCGACGCCGTCATTGGTGCCCTGGCCGACCGCGGCGCCGTTGCCAACGGTCGAGCAGGCACGCGGATTGGTGTCGCCTCCGTGCGAGCGGCTGCGTAATTTCCTTCGCGTCCTGCGGCGACCTCCGGATGGCCGACGGTCGGCGCAGGCGTACCTTCGCGCTGTGGCCCCACCAGAAAGCGAGCGACGACATCGCTCGATTGCGAGCTACGCCGGCTCGCCACCTCGCTCTCGCAACCGTTCCTCCAGCGAGGTCGTGCGTGAGCGGAAACTGCTGCGCGCTGCGCGCTGCGGCGACCGCGCCGCGCGCGAACGACTCCTCCGTTCGCGTGTTGGGATGATCCGTTCTCTCGCGGCACGCTATCGCGAGTTCGGGCTGCCGTTCGAGGACCTCGTGCAGGAGGGATCCCTCGGACTGCTGGAGGCAATCGAGCACTTCGATCCCTGCCGCGGGACCGATTTTGATAGCTACGCCCGGTTTCGCGTTCGGCGCGCGATGCGCAATGCTTTGACCGACCAGGCGCGCCTGATTCGACTCCCGAAGCAGATCGTCGAGCGTCGCCGAGCGATCGAACGCGCCGAGGCCGAGCTAACCGCGACGAAGGGGCGCCCGGCGACCCCAGAGGGGCTCGCCGCGGCCACGAACCTGTCAGTGGCCGCCGTCCTCGAGGCGCGCACGGCCGGGCTGTGGCCGATCTCGCTCGACGAACCGCGCTTGCGGGAGGGGTCGCCGCTCGAAGCCCTCTTGGCCGATCCGGTGGCGACGGACCCCGCGGAGCAGGCGCTCGCGCACGAGCAGATCACGCTGCTCAACGCGGCGCTCGAGACACTCCCCGAGCGGCCGCGCCGCGTCGTGATGCGGAAGTGGGGTCTCGACGGGTCACCACGACCGACAGACGAGCTCGCGGGCGAGCTCGAGCTGTCGCCACGACGACTCCAGACAATCGCCACGGATGCTCTCTACGAATTGAGGGCCGTGTTTCAGTCCGGCGCGGTTGCGCCGTGACACCCCCGTCGTACGCGCGGACAAACACACCAAGTTCTACGACTGCGACGGTCCGAATGGTCCACTCAAACTTCGAGGTCTCCGCCGACGAGGTCTTCGGCTTTCCTCTCCCCGAACGGTGCGGCAAGACGATGACAATTCGCCTCATGCTCGACCCGATCCGCCCGACCGGCGGCCGCGTCTGTTCCGTTCCGCGCCGCTCGGCCATCTCCCCCGGGTGACGTGCGTCGTCTCACATGCCGAGCGCCTCGAGCTCGCGTTTGACCGGTTGACACGAGCGTTGTCAAGCGGAATTCGCGTTCACCGACGCTGCCGATCGCGATCGCCTTAGCCTCCGACTTCGAACGGTGCGCCCCTGATTCCCTCGCGTCCGCGCTGCAAGCCGAACTCTCCGCACACACGAACGTGCACCGCACGTCCTGGGAACATCCGGCAGATGGTCGGCCTCACGAGCGAGCGCTTCAGTAACCCGATGCGCGTCGACGAATACAAGAGGCTCATGAGCTCGGCGCTTGGGCCGCACGCGGCGGCCGCGTCTTTGAAAACCATTGACGCGGAAGTCGTCCTCGATCCGGACTCCACCGCGGGCGCTCGAGCCCGCTCAGTTGTCCGCTAACTCGCGTGTGCTGTCGACGTGCAACCTCGCAAACCTCGACGGTCTTAACAGCTTGGGCGGCGTGCAAACGCTGAGGAGAGAAACCTAGCCCGTTTACGGCGGGTTTCCGATGGGCGCACCTGGGATCGAACCAGGGACCTCTCGCGTGTGAAGCGAGCGCTCTCCCGCTGAGCTATGCGCCCGGGACGCACAGGATAGCCCGCTCCTGCGCCGTGTGAAACAGCGCTTTGACGACAGAAGCCGGCGTCATAGGATCGGCTCGTGGCGAGCGAGACGTCTGCGGCGACGGTTCGCCTGCACCGTGCCGCTCGGTGGGCGTGATCGGCCCCGAGCGTTGGCTTTCGGCGCTGTGGCCGGTTGTGCGGGAGCGGCTACCCGACCCGCCGGCACGCGTCGTCGAGGTCGGCTGCGGCACTCTCGGCGGGTTCGTCCCGGCGCTTCGCGCCGACGGTTACGACGCGGTCGGCGTCGACCCGAAGGCGCCGCCGGGGCCTCACTACTGCAGCATCGGGATCGAGGAGTTCGGCCCTACGGGCGACGTCGACGCCGTCGTCGCGTCGACGTCGCTTCACCATGTCGCGGATCCGCAGCAGGTGATCGCGAAGCTTGCGAGCGCTCTCGGGCCCGGCGGCATCGCGGTTGTCATCGAGTGGGCGTGGGACGACCTGGACGAGCAAACCGTCCTCTGGGGGCTCGACCGCCTCGGCTCCGCGGAACGGCCGGGCTGGCTCCATCGCCGGCGCGAGGAGTGGACGGCGTCGGGGTTGCCGTGGGAGCGCTTCCTCCGCGAGTGGGCGGAGAGGGAGCACATCCATCGTGCGGCAACGCTGGTTCAACTGCTCGACGAACGCTTCGAGCGCGTGCATCTCGGCCGCGGCCCGTACCTCTTCGCCGACCTGCGCGAGGCGAGCGAAGAGGACGAGGTCGAGGCGATCGCGGTGGGCGAGATCCGAGCGACACGCGTGGATTACGTCGGCCGCGCGCGGCCGCGGCTGTGACCACACTGTGAGCGGCGACGTATGGAGGACGTGAATGCGGTCGAGACGCTGCCGGTCGGACGCATGGGCGTCGCCGCGAAGCCGTCCTTCGCGTCGGTCGCCGAAAGGCACCTGGACGACGTCTACCGGTACCTGCTCGTGTTTACCCGCGACCCTGCGCTCGCCGAGGACCTCGCGAGCGAGACGTTCGAGCGCGCGTTGCGCGCCTGGCGGCGCTTCGATCCCCGCCGCGCCTCCGCACGCACGTGGCTCTGCGCGCTGGCCCGCAACGTCGCGCTCGACTGGTTCCGTGCCGAACGACGGCGCCGCCGCCGCGAGGAGGCCGTCGCAGAGCCCGAAAGCGCGCTCGACCTGCCCGAGCTCGGCCTGTCGCCGGAGCTCGAGACGGCGCTCTCGAACTTATCGGCGGCCGACCGTGAGGTAATCGCACTTCGCGTCGTGCTCGATCTCGACGCCGAGCAGGCCGCGCGGTTGCTCGGCGTCAGCGTCACCGCGTGCACAACGCGCCTGAACCGCGCCCTGAAACGACTCGAGGAGCGATTGAACGATGACGACTGAACAGGCACTGGTGGAGCTGCGCTCGCTGTCGCGCGCACCCGATTCGCTGCACGAGCGCGTGCGCGCGCTGCCCGAGCCCCGCGTGCGGGCCTGGACGCTCCCTCGCCTCCAGATGCGGCGGCTGGTGCTCGTCGCCACGCCGGCGGTGCTCGCCGTCGCGTTCGGCGCGGCTGCGCTGAACGGCGTCGTCGCCGGCGGCGGGGGAGACCGTTCGACCTCGCCCGGCGGCGGAAGCACAGCCGTTTTCGAGCGCCTACAGCGCGAGAACGCGACCCCGATCTGGGGCACCTCCACGAATCGGACGCCCGCCCTTTCCGAGTACGACGCCGCGGCGCCCGTTCCGAAGGCGTCGGGGCACGGTGCGCGCCGTGCCGTCGGAGTGGCGGCGCTCCCGCCGAGCACGACGCGGCTCAACCGCTACGAGGCGTGGCTGCGGATCGAGGTCGACCACGACCAGATCAGCAATGCAGCGACACGGGCGATGGAGATCGCGCGGAGCTACGGCGGCTACGTCGCGAGCGTCGACATGAACACGCCGACAAGCCGAGGCCGGGCGTCTCTCGTCCTGAAGGTGCCGGTCGCGAAGGTCGGCGACGCGACGCGGAAGCTCAACGCCTTCGGCGAAGTCAAGGCGCAGCGAGTCCGCATCGAGGACCTTCAGCGGCAGGCGAACGCGCAGGAGAAGGCGATCATCGGCCTCACTGCCCGCATCGAATCGCTCGAGACGGCGCTCACCGGCTCGATCTCCGACGCGGAGCGGGCACGGCTGCGGTTCCAGCTCGAGCGCGCGAAGCAGCAGCTCGTGGCAATCACGCGCGGGCACCAGCAGACGCTGCGCGAGGGGCGCTTGGCGACGATCTCGGTGACGTACTTCGCGCCGGGCACGGCCGCAGCGGCGAAGCCCGACAAGCCGGGCCGGCTCGAGCGAACGGTGCGCGAGGCGGGCGACTTCCTCGTTCGCGAGATCTCGTGGCTGCTCTACGCGCTGATCGTCGCGGCGCCGATCGCGCTGCTGGCGCTCGCCGTCGTGCTCGGCGCCCGCGCCGCCAGGCGCAGCTCAGACCGGCGCCTGCTCGAGGGGACGTAACTCGACGCAATAGACGGCCGAGGCCGCCGGCCCGCGCTCGCCGTAGCGCAGCCCGGCGGCCTCGCCGTTCGACGTGCGCCAGCCGTCCTCGGCGAGCTCGTAGATCTCGTCTTCGACGACCTCGAGCTTCGCGTCCGCGAAGAGTTGTCGCCACGTCGACACGTCGAGCTGCACGAACCAGCCGTGGTCTTTACTCGCGCCCGTCGGAACCGTGAGGAGGATTCGGGACGCGACACGCCCGAGCTCGCGGAGCGCAACCGCGATACCCCTTTCGTCTCGCTCCGCGTCCGCGCCGTACACGCGGTTGTCGCGACCGACGTGCTCGATCGTCGAGATGCAGAAGGCGACGTCGAAGACCGCGTTCTCGAACGGCAGCGCCCGCAGGTCGCCTGCGACGCCGCGGAAGCCGTCGACCTCGCGGGGCACGGGATCGACCCCCACGACCTCGCCCGGCGCCGCCGCGACGAGCGCCTCCAGATACGCAGGATCGGCGTTCGCGTAGCCGATGTCGAGCACGTGTTCCTCGCCGCGATAGCGCGACAGCGCCCACGGGATCTCGATCAGCCGCTCGTCCGTCGCTGCCGGAGCTGCGAGCTCCCGCACGCGAATCCCCTCGCCGCGGGCGCGAGTCGAGAGCGCGATCGCGTCGTCGAGTGCGCGTACGCGCGCGAACTCGTCGCTCGCGACGAGCTCGGCCGCGAGTCCCGCGCGGGAGAGCGATCCCGCGTGGAGCTGCTTCGTCGCCCACGCGAGCGCTTCCGGCTCGGGCTCGCGACGCAAGAGGAGGCGGTACGCGTTCTCGACGTAGTCGCGCACGACGCGATGGTAGGTTCCCGCCCGTGCTGGCGCTGACGGGCAAGGAGATCGGCCTCGGTCTCTGCGGCCTCGCGTTCGTCGTCTTCGCGCTGACGACGGCGATGCTGATCCCGCGCCGGAACCCCGACTTCCCGGGCCGCAACAAGACGCTCCTCATAGTGCTCAGCTTCCTGTTCTTCATCGGGATGATGCTCGCAGTGATCTTCCTCGCGACGGAAGAGCCCGAAGAGGAACCGTCGCAGGGCGGCGGCGAAGCGGCTGCGCTGATCCAGCGGCTCTAGCAGTCCGCCCCGCTCACCCCGGGGGCGGCTTTGGATCCGCGAGCGCATCGAGCTCCGTCCTCGTCCGCCGCGCCACGCTCTCCAGATCCACCACGAGCTCCTGGCTCAGCACGATGCGTTGCGTCCGCGAGGCGTCCAGCGCCGTCTCGCAAGTCGCGAGCAGGATCGCGAGCATGCTGCGCAGGGTCGAGTCCCCGTCCATGCTGGTCTGTGGCCGACGAGCGCTCGACCCAAACGCCTGAGGTCGGCAGCGGGGTACCTTGTGCGCGTGGATGAGCGCGAGCGGCGGATGACGCAGAACGAGGCGCTCTTCCGCGAGGTCAACGAACGCGTGCAGGAGAAGGTTGAGGATTTCGGCGGCGGCGGCCAGTTCGAGTACTTCTGCGAATGCGCGAACGCGGACTGCACGTTCCGTCTCACACTGGCGCCGGAGCAGTACGAGGCAGTGAGGGCGGACCCGGCGCAGTTCGTCGTGCTGCCGCTCCACTTCACCCCGGAGGTCGAGATTCTCGTCACCGAGAACGAGGGCCACTGGATCGTGCGCAAGGTCGGCGAAGCCGGCGAATATGTCGAGAAGATCGACCCGCGCTCGCGGTAACGGCTTCGTGGGGGAACGCTCGGGGCTCCCCCACGAGAAAGCGGAGAGGGCGGGATTTGAACCCGCGACGGACCTTTTGGGCCCGTACGCGATTTCCAGTCGCGCTCCTTAGGCCACTCGGACACCTCTCCGAGCCACGGCGCAGCGTAGCCCGTCTCCATCTCGCGCGGCCGGAGCCGTGCCCGCGTTTGATCCCTCGTTTCGGGGACGGGGCCCGGCGACGAGGCGCCGACCTTAGCCGTGGATGTCCCGCGTGCTTCGCCTCTTTCCGCTCGCGCTACTCGCGCTGGTCCTCGTGCACCCGCCGGGTGCCGCTGCGCAGGAGCCGACGTGGTACTCGCTGCCGTACGTCACCGGCCCGAACCCGCCGAAGATCGGCGACGAGCTTTCGGGGGAGAACGGCGGTCTCTACTGCTCGCCCGAGTGCCAGAGCCAGGTCTACCAGTGGTTCCACTGCACCGCGAACACGAACTACTCGAACTGCGTTCCGTCCTCGCCGGTGCAGGACGACAAGCACTACAAGGTGCAGGAGAGCGACGTGGGCTGGAGCCTCGTGGTCCAGGTCACCGCGCGGAACCACGACTGCAACGAGAAGGGCACCGAGTGCCGCGACGTGACGAAGTTCAAGAATTCGCTGCCGACCGCGCCCGTGCAGGGCGCGACCACGCCCTCACCCACGACACCAGCCGCTCCCGCGACCCCGGCGACGCCGACGACTCCGGCGGTTCCGGCCGCGCCCGCGCCTCCGCCGCCGCTCGAGCTGTTTCCGGGCGAGCTCTTTCCGACGACGCCGGGGATCTTCTACAGCCAGACGCTCACCGTCACCGGCGGCACGGCCCCGTACGCGTATTCACTCGAGCGCGGGCTGTTGCCCGCGGGGATCACGCTGACGAACGACGGCGTGCTCAGCGGCATCTCGGACTCGGCGGCAGGGCTGTTCCCGTTCACCGTGACTGCGACCGACAAGACGGGACGGAACGTGACGAAGGACGTGAACCTCCTCGTCGCCGCGCCCGTGATCGTCGCCACAACTCTCGGACTCCCGCGGGCCGTCGTCGGCTCGCTCTACTCGAGCTCGCTCCGCGCGCTCGGCGGTATCGCGCCGCATTCGTTCACGCTCGTCGACGGTGACCTTCCGCGTGGCCTGTCGCTCTCGATGAGCGGCCGCCTCGGAGGCGTTGCCGCCGTCGCGGGGACGTCGCTCTTCACGGTCGGCATGCTCGACTCGCGTGGCTCGACGGGTACGCAGACGTTCCGCTTCGTCGTCGAGAAGGCGCAGCAGGTCGCAAAGAAGCGGCCTGCGGCGAAGAAGCCCGCGAAGAAGAAGCAGCAGCGCTAGGCGCTGCCGCTCGGGCTCACGCGATGCCTGGGCCGGCCCGGCGTGCGAACGCGCGACCGGCCCGTCGGGCGGGAGGAACTAGACCGTCGGCTCGGCCGCGGCGAACGCGTCGACGCGGGGCTCGGCGACGCCGTGCAGCGGCGCCCCGTTCGTGTCGGACGTGATCGCCAGCCAGATCAAGGCGAGGCCGCCGATGCCGGGCCCGACGATGATCGCCGGCAGGATCATCCACGGTGTGACGCCGGCGAGCGCCAGGGCCGTGAACATGGAAGCGCCGAGCAGCGAACCGCCCAGCCAGGCGAACCAGCGCCGCAACTCCTTCGCAGCCACGTCCGCGTCGTGCGTGCTCTTCATTTCTGGATCCTCCTTGGGTGCCATTTGAGCGAGCAGCGGCTGCTTCGCACGCCCATTGCGTGCTCGCCCTGCCGCACTTCGACCCGTCCTCCGAGCGCGCAGTTTAGCCCGGATTCGGAGCGACCAGCGCCGCCTGAAGCTGCTCTGACGACGCGCGCGTCAGCGTCCGACGAGATCGCGGAAGAGCTTCTCCAGCTCCAGCGAAGGGTCGCCGCAGATCCCCGTGTGGACCTCCGACGGCTGGATGATCGTGCTCGACGGCGACACGAGCCAATGGAACCGCGCCGTGGTGTCGAGCTCCGCGATCGGGCCACCCGCGGGCTCGCCGGCGGCGATCGTCTCGAGCGCCGTCAGGTGACCGCGCAGCGAATCGAGGTCGAAGTCCGGCCAGAGAGAGAGCGCGCGCGCGTCGTCGAGTGCGGTTCTCGCCGCGAGAAACTGCGCCGGCCGTGAGAAGACGACGACGCCGACGTTGATCCGCTCGCCGCGCTCGATCCGCGGCACGAGGCGGTAGACCGCGTACGAGAACGGCTTATCCGCGCGCATGCTCCGCCTCCTCCACGAACGCACGCGGCGGCTCGAGCCGGCGCCTGAGGTACTCGACGTAAAGCTGCGGGTCGTCACCGTTGAGCCATGTGCCGGGCACCGCCGCCGCGACCTGCTCGAGCACCTCGGGGGTGATCCGCGGCGCGAGGCGCGCGTCGGCGCCGGCGATCGGCGACGCGTACGGCAGGAGGACGTGGTCGCGAATCGCCTCGAACCGTCCGCGCTCGTGGTCGACCGGGTGCGGGGAGGCGTGGTGCCAGTAGAGCGAGGCCGCGTGGTCGATCAGCCACAGCCGCCGGTGCCACCAGAGGAGGTTCGGGTTCTGCGGCGTGCGGTCGACGTTCGTGACGAGCGCGTCGAACCAGATCACGTCGGCCGCGAGCGCGGGGTCCGGCGGAGGTCCGGCCGCCGGCGAGAACGGAAGCGCGCCCGGCAGGAAGTCGACGCCGAGATTCGTCCCCGCGCTCGCCAGCAGCAGGTCTTGAATCTCGGCATCGGGCTCGGCGCGGCCGATCGCCGGGTCGAGCTCGGCGAGCACGAGCTCGGGTATCGGGAGCCCGAGGGCGCGGCCGAGCTCGCCGGCGACCACCTCGGCGACGAGGGCCTTCCGGCCCTGGCCGGCGCCGCGGAACTTGAGCACGTACAGGCCGTCGTCGTCGGCCTCCACGAGCCCCGGCAGGGACCCGCCCTCGCGCAGCGGCGTGACGTAACGCGTCGCGACGACCTTGCGCACGAGCGCGAGCGTACCGCGGTGGTCGGCGACGGCCGGCTCAGCCGGCGAGGAACTCGAGGACGGCACGGTTGACGACGTCCGGCTTCTCCATCGGCGACCCGTGCGTCGCTTCGGGCACAACCAGGGGCTTGGCGTCGGGCAGCGCCCGCTGCATCTCCTCGGCGTGCTCGACCGTGACGAGGTCGTGTTCGCCGAGCATGAGCAGCGTCGGCGCCGACACGCGTGCCAGCTCGCCGATCTGGAGGTCCGGCTCGCTTCGGTACATCGCCCAGAGCTTGTCGACGATCACGTCCCAGTGCTCGGCCAGCCGAGGACGTGCGCCAAGTCGAGGCCGACCGCGTCCATGAACGCGATCGCGTCTCTCGGGCCATGACCTTCGTAGCTGAACGGCCCTCGACGTCGGTGTTCGCCCGTGCCCGCGGCGCTCCGGCAGGTAGACGCGAAACCGCTGAGCCAATGCCTTCCGTAGCGGCATGACCGTGTGTGTCGATCGCACAGAACCCGCCGTGCAGCATGACTAGCGGCTCGCCCCGTCCCCTCGGCCTCGTAGTACGTCGGCACGCCGCCTGCGTCCGCATACTCCTTCGTGATCGCTTCTGCGTCGCCGAGCGTCGTCACCGCGTCGGCGTCGCGATCGTCGCGAGCATCTCGCGGCAAGCCTGTGCCGGCAGCACGTTGCCTTTCTCGTCGTGGAGGTCGGTCGCCTCCGAGAGCGCTTCGGCGGCCCCGGCAAGGTCCCCGGCCGCCCGCAACACCTCGGCGAGGTTCGTGAGGGTTTCGGCATGCGTCGTGATGTCGTCGCTCCCCGCTAGGAGCGCGGCCGCTTTGCGGGCGAGCGCGACGGCCTCTTCGATAGCCCCGCGCCGAGCGAGGACGCGGGCGCGCGCCGCGAGCCATGAGGCTCCGCCGCCGTAGAGGTCGCGCGCCTGCTCGAGCTCGGAAAGCGCCTCCTCATCTCTGTCCTGCGAGATCAGCACGTGCGCGATCCGGACGCGATACAGCGCGACGTATCGAGACGCTCCCATCTCCAGCGCGATCGTTATGGCCGTCCGCAGCTCCCGCTCGGCCGCAGCGGCGTCTCCGTCCAGCATCTCCATCTGCGCCCCCGCCGCATACGCCTCGGCGAGCCCGTACTGGATCCCGAGGTCGCGAGCCAGCTCCTTCGAGCGCTCGAGGAGCGCCCGCGCCTCGTCGAAGTGGCCGAGCCGCGCGTGCAGGTACGCGCCGCCGAGGAGCGCGTCCGCTTCGATCGCTCCGAGACCGCGTTCCCGCCCCCACGCGAGCTCCTCGTCCATGAATACGAGCATGTCCTCGATCGGGGTCCGGCCGAAGAGCATCGAGCCGCCGACCTCGTTCCACGC
>Ga0126307_10002543_pt1 | contig 12324 bp, 14 predicted proteins | sample Plot28_FD_89955 | JGI IMG/M metagenome (GOLD analysis project Ga0126307, IMG submission 89955) | Serpentine soil microbial communities from UC McLaughlin Reserve, CA, USA - Plot28 | ecosystem: Environmental > Terrestrial > Soil > Grasslands | place: USA: UC McLaughlin Reserve, Lake County...
GCTCAGCGCCCGCTCCAGTAGGTCGGCCAGGTAGAGCACTTCGACGCCGTGGTCGCGCAGCGCCTGGGCGAAGCCGTCGTGCTCCTCCTGGGCCCGGTCGACCCACGGGATCCCGTCGAAGAGCAGTTGGTCGTTGTTGCGCGGGGTGAGCCGCTTGAGCTCGGCTCCGGGCCGGTGCAGCAGGACCGCGCGCAGCCGGCCCACCTCACTGTCGACATAGCCGGTCACGGCGGCACTCTAGGCCATCAGCGGCGCGTCCCACCCGCGCGCTGCCGGGGCGTACCGGGCGATATGTTCCCGGCATGGGTCTGCTGGACGGCAAGGTGGTCGTGGTGACCGGGGCGGGTCGCGGGATCGGTCGCGGCGAGGCGATCGAGTGCGCGCGGCAGGGCGCCGCGGTCGTGGTCAACGAGTACGACCAGGCGGTCGGCGCCGAGGTCGTGGCCGAGATCGAGGCGGCCGGCGGTGCCGCGGTTCTGGTCGAGGGCGACGTCGCCGACGTCGCGGTGGCCGACCGGCTGGTCGCCGCCGCGGTGGAGGCGTACGGGCGGCTGGACGGGCTGGTGAACAACGCCGGCGTGCTGCGCGACCGCACCCTGCTGAAGATGACGCCGGAGGAGTGGGACGCCGTCATCCGGGTGCACCTGCGCGGCCACTATGCGCCGACGCACGCCGCGGTCGGCTACTGGAAGGAGCACGGCGGTCCCGGCCGGATCGTGTGCACGGCGTCCACCTCCGGACTGCTCGGCAACTTCGGCCAGTCCAACTACGGCGCCGCCAAGGCCGGCATCGCCGCCTTCGCCACGATCGTGGCGATGGAGACGGCGCGGATGGGGGTCACCTGCAACGCCATCGCGCCCGCCGCGCGCACGCGGATGACCGAGGGGGCGTACGGGGAGATCCCGGCCGGGTCCGAGGACGGCTTCGACTTCTGGCACCCGGACAACGTCGCCCCGATGGTCGCCTTCCTGCTCAGCGACCGGGCTGCGCACATCAGCGGCAAGGTCTTCGGCGTGCAGGGCGACGCGGTGGAGCTCTACCGGCCGTGGACGTCCGCCGCGGTGGTGGAGAACGGGGGGTCCCGGTGGGACCCGGAGGTGCTCGCCGGCCGGGTGCAGGAGCTCTTCACCGAGGCCGGCATCGTGCCCGGCGCGGAGAACATGATGGCCAGGCTCCGCTACACCCTCACCGAGCGCACCTGAGGACACCTGCACCGGGAGCTGCCGGATTGCCGGAAGCTGCCCGATTGCCGGATCCGGCCGGATGGTGCCGACTGCGCAGGTAGTCTTCCCGGATGTCCCGCTGTCCCGGATCGGGAGCCGACGATGCCTAGGCGCACCGACGACGACCTGCTCGCCCTGGCGCACGTGGCGCCGGCCTGGTCGCCGGCCGCGGCGGTGGAGACCGCGCTCGGCAACCCGGACCGCACGGTCGACATGCTGCTGCGGCACCGGGTGGTCAGCGCCGGCGAGGTGCGGCTGAGCGGCCAGGTGCCCGGGGTCAGCGAGTGGGCCGGGCGCTACGGGCTGCTCCGCACGCTGCTCGCCGAAGCCTGGGACGAGCTTGACGCCGGCGTGACCGAGCTCGGCCTGTCGGTCGCCGGGATCAAGGGGCTGGCCACCCGCGGGCTCTACGCGGACGGCGCCACCCGCGACGTCGGCGACCTCGACGTCATGGTCACCGACGCCGACGAGGCCTGGCTGCTGGCCGGCTGGCTGCGCACCCGCGGCTACGACTGGTATGTGGATGAGCTGCCCTGGCTCAAGCGGGACGCCGCAACCGGTCGGGTCTACGGGCAGGTCGCGGTCCGCAAGTACGTCGGGCCGGTGCCGGTCCGGGTGGACGTGCACTTCGCCGGCTACTCGGTGCGACACTGCCGGCTGGCGCCGGTCACCGTCTCCGGCCCCGGGCTGCACGTCTGGGAGCCGGCGCAGAACCTGCCGCTGCTGCTCGGCAACGCGGCCGGGGACTACGTCATCCGGCTCAAGGACATCAACGACGTCACGCTCATGCTGGAGGCCGAGTCACGGCTGGACTGGGAGCCGGCGCTGCGCCAGGTGCGCGCGGTCGGCCTGGACCGCTTCTGGAACGCGCTGGTGGACGAGGTGCTGCGCACCTCCGAGCTGTCCGACCGGGCCCGCGCGCTGGCCACCGAGCTGCGCTTCCCCGGCGTGCGGCCGGAGCGGGTGCCGCTGGGGGACAAGGACTGGTCCCGCCGCTGCCGGGCCACCGTGGTGGACGCCTTCCGGTCCGGGTCCGGGCCGGTGTCGAAGGTGCAGCGGGCGTGGGGGGCCTGGCGCTACTACCGCCGCCCGCTGGAGCTTCGGGTGACCGACCGGTGCCGGCACGGCCGCACGTACGCCGGGCTGCTGGAGTCCCTGCGCAACGACGTGTGCGTCCGGCTGGTGCCGACCCAGATCGTCCGCGAGCGCTCCGGCCGCCCGGTCTCGCCGGTGCGGGTCGACCCGGCCGCCGGTTCGCTCATCTCCGGTACCGAGACGCTGCGCGAGCAGGTGCTGGACGGCCACGCCTACGCGCTGATCGGCGGCGAGACGTTCGCTACGACGGTCTTCTACGACCTCTGCCCGGCCCAGGGCGGGTGGGACTGACCGCTGCGGCGTGCGGTACGACTGACCGGTGGCGGAGCGACGCGACCCGGGCCGGGCGACGCTGACCCGGCTCGAGCTGGAGGTGCGCCGGGACCACCCGATGACGCACGAGGAGCTGACCGCGGTGCGGGCCGCGGTCCGGGCCGGCCGGACCGCGCCCGAGCCGCTGCGGCGGCCCGCGTACGCGCTCGCCGCGGCGACCCTGCGTTCCTCGGACCGGGGCGTCGCGCCGTCCTGGCTGCTCTACGGGCTGCTCGTGCTCGCGCTCGTCAACGCCGGGCGGGCGGTGCGGGACCCGGGCGCGTCGTGGGCGGTCCCGATGGCGGTGCTCTACGCGGTGCTCGCCGCCGGGGCGTGGGTCGGCCGGCGGGTGCGCGAGCAGCGGGCTCGGGCGGCGCTGGCGGCCAACGCGCCGGCCGGCTTCCCCGGCGGTCCACCCCCGGACCCGCCCCTGGACCCGCCGCCGGACCCGCCCCTGCACCCACCGCCGGACCGGCAGCCGGACCCGAACGGCTGACCGCATCCCGGAGCCGGACTGACGCATGACCGGGCCGATCGCGGGGCAGGACGGACAGCGACGCGGCGATTTCTCCCCCTAAGGAGCCCGACGTGCAGATCGACAAGCAGAAAATCCTGGACGTGCTCGAGGCCATGGGCCGGCAGGGTGACCTGGAGCAGGCCAACCGGGAGCTGCCGGACCGGGTCGACACCGATCAGCACGCGGACCTGCTCGACCGCTACGGGCTGGATGCCGAGCAGCTCGCCGACAAGGCCGCCGGCCAGGGTATGCACGGCGGCCAGGAGGGCGGGCTGCTGGCCGGCGAGGGCGTCTGAGCCCGCCGGGCGGCCACCGCCGGCGCGCCGGCTACCGCTCGCCGGACCAGTCCGCGGACATGACCTCGCGCATGGCCCGCCGCTTGGTCCGCCCGCACAGCCGGTCGAGGAAGAGCAACCCGTGCAGGTGGTCGGTCTCGTGCTGCAGGCAGCGGGCCAGCTGGCCGTCGCCGACCACCCGGACCGGCGCGCCGTGCTGGTCGACGCCCTCGACCGCCGCGTACGCGGACCGGGCGTTGTCGTAGTAGAGCCCGGGCACGGACAGGCAGCCCTCGCCGGCCTCGTCCAGGTCCCCGCCGGTGGACATCAGCACCGGGTTGACCACGTGTCCGACGTGGCGCTTGCCGGAGGCGTCCGGGCAGTCGTAGACGAACACCGACAGCCCGACGCCGATCTGGTTGGCGGCGAGCCCGACCCCGTCCGCCGCGTACATGGACGCGAACATGTCCTCGACCAGTCGCGCCAGCGACTCGTCGAAGTCGATCACCTCGTCGGTCGGCGTGCGCAGCACCGGGTCACCGAAGAGCCGGATCGGCCGCGCCACCCCCTTGGTCCTCTGCGCGGCCACGCCGCCATGCTACGACTCGCCCGCGCCGCCCTGGTCAGCCCGAGGCGTGCCGGCCGGCCCAGGTCCAGGCGTAGCCGGGGTCCTCGCACGCGAGCCCGGCCGGGGCCAGCGCCAGCGGGCGGAAGGTGTCCACCATGACGGCGAGCTCGTCGAAGGCCTCCACGCCGAGCGCGCGCTCGACCGACCCGGGCTGCGGCCCGTGCGTGAAGCCGCTCGGGTGCAGCGAGATCGAGCCCTGCTCGATGCCGGAGCCCTTGCGGGCCTCGTAGTTGCCGCCGGTGTAGAAGAGCACCTCGTCGGAGTCGACGTTGGCGTGGTTGTAGGGCACCGGGATCGCCAGCGGGTGGTAGTCGACCTTGCGCGGGACGAACGAGCAGATCACGAAGTTCGGCCCCTCGAAGGTCTGGTGCACCGGCGGCGGCTGGTGCACCCGGCCGGTGATCGGCTCGAAGTCGGCGACGTTGAAGGCGTACGGGTAGAGGCATCCGTCCCAGCCGACCACGTCGAACGGGTGCTGCGCGTAGGTCAGCCGGGTCATCCCGGTCCGGTGCCGTACCAGGACGTCCACATCGGACCCCTCGGCGGTGTGCGGCTCGGTGGGCCCGCGCAGGTCGCGCTCGCAGTACGGCGAGGACTCCAGGAACTGGCCCTTGGCGGACAGGTAGCGCTTCGGCGGCCCGACGTGCCCGCGGGCCTCCACGATGAGCGTCCTCAGTGGACCCTCGCCGATCGGCCGCCAGCGGTGCGTGGTCGAGGTGGGCAGCACGACGTAGTCGCCCGGCCCGACCTCGAGGGTGCCGAAGACCGTCTCCACGGTCGCCGTGCCGGACTCGACGTAGACGCACTCGTCGCCGGTGGCGTTGCGGTAGAGCGGGGACGGCCGGTCGGCCACCGCGTACGCCAGCCGGACGTCGTCGTTGGCCAGCAGCACCTGCCGGCCGGTGACGACGTCGGCGGGGCCGGCGTCCACCTTGTGGGTCCGCAGGTGCCGGGGGAGCAGCGGGTGGTTGGTGGTCAGCGGCACCGGCGGGTCCTCGTGCACCCGGGAGTCGACGATCGCGGTCGGCAGGTGCTCGTGGTAGAGCAGCGCCGAGTCGGCGGAGAAGCCCTCGACCCCCATGAGCTCCTCGGCGTAGAGCCCGCCGTCGGGCTTGCGGAACTGGGTGTGCCGCTTGCGCGGCACCTCGCCGACCTGCCGGTAGTACGGCATCGCGCTCGCCTCCCTGCGTCCGCTGAGCGGACACTACTGTTCCCTCATAGGACACTCCGCTACCGTCGGAACCGTGTCAAGCCTCGGCCGCCTGATCGACGACGCCGCGCTCTTCCCGCCCGGCAACGCGCCGATGCCGGACGCGGTGGCTGCGCACCGCCGCCACCGCGCCGCGCCGTACGGAGAGCTGATCGGGCCGTTCCTGTGTCCGGTCGACCGGGTGGGGGAGCTGCGGGCCGAGCTGCGGGCCGGTGACCTCCTCTCTGTCGGGCTGATCGCCGGCACCGACCGGGCCGGGCTCGCCGCCGCGGTCGCCGGGCTGGATGGGGACGAGCGGCTGCACCTCGACCGGGTCGAGCTGCCCCTGGACCCGGCGGGCGTGGCCACCACCGTCGGCTCGCTCGGCCCGGCGGTGGCGCCGGAGGTCCCAGCGTGGGTCGAGCTGCCTTGGGACGCCGCCGGGCGGGTCGCGCTGGACGAGCTCCGCGCGTGGCGAGGGCCGCGCGAGGTGCACGCGAAGTTCCGCACCGGGGGGGCGGTGGTGCCGCCGGTCGAGGCGCTCGCCGAGCGGATCGCCGCCTGCCACGCCGGCGTGCCGGTCGCCTTCAAGTGCACCGCCGGGCTGCACGCGGCCGTCCGGCGCGACAGTTCCCATGGCTTCCTCAACGTGCTGGTCGCGGCGGGGACCGCGGCGCGGGGCGGCCCGGTGCCGGAGGTGGCCGCGGTGCTCGCCGAGACCTCCGGTGACCGGCTGGTCGCCGGGCTGCGCCGGCTGGGCACCGCCGGCGCGTTCCGGTCCTTCGGCTCCTGCAGCGTCGACGAGCCGCTCGCCGACCTCATCGCCCTCGGCCTGTGGTTCCCGCCGTGACTCCGGTCCCGGTGCCCGCGGCCCGGCCGGCCGAGTCGTCGCAGGCGCTCGATCGCGGGCTGCGCCTGCTCGCCTTGCTCGGCGACGCCGAGCGCGGCCTGTCGGTGTCCGAGCTCGCGGCTGGCCTCGGGACCAGCCGGGCGGTGGTCTACCGGCTGGTCGCGGCGCTGGAGGGCCACGCCATGGTGCGCCGGCCGGAGGACGGCCGGGTCCGGCTCGGCCTCGGCGTGCTCGACCTCGCCCGCCGGGTGCTGCCGGAGTTGCGCGAGGCGGCCCGGGGCCCGCTCCGCGCGCTCGCCGAGCAGGCCGGCGCGACCGCGCACCTGACCCTCCTGGATGGCGACGAGGCCCTGGCCGTCGCCGTCGTCGAGCCGTCCTGGACCGACTTCCACGTCGCGTACCGGGTGGGCACCCGGCACCCCGTCGACCGCGGCGCCGCCGGACGGGCCATCCTGCTCGGCCGGCGACAGCCGGCCGGCACTGGGAGCACCGACATCGCGGTCACCGCCGGCGAGCTGCAGCCCGGCGCCCACGGCGTGGCGGCGCCGGTGCGCGGCGTGCCCGGCCTGGAGGCCAGCGTCGGGGTGGTCGCACTGGCCGACCTCGACACCGCCCGAGTCGGGCCGGCGGTGGTGGAGGCGGCCGCCGCGGTGGCCCGCCGGCTGGTCTAACGTCCGCGGGCGTGACGACGACCTGGCTGCCGGTACCGGCCGGCTCCCCGTTCGGGATCGACAACCTGCCGTACGGCGCGGTGGAGTGGCCCGGCCACCAGCGGCCCCGGGTGGCGGTGCCGATCGGGGACTCGGTGCTCGACCTCGCCGGCGCGCTGGAACGCGTCAGCGGCGATCTGGCCTTCCTGGTCCGCGGCCCGTCGCTGGACCACCTGCTGGGCGCGGGGCCGGAGGCCTGGAGCGCGCTACGGGCGACGCTGGCGCACCTGCTCACCGATGACCGGCACCGCGAGGTGGTCGAGCCGGCGCTGCTGCCCCGGGAGCAGGTGCGCCCGGTGCTGCCCTTCACGGTCGCCGACTACGTCGACTTCTACTCCTCCGAGCAGCACGCCTCGGCCATGGGCCGGATGCTTCGGCCCGGCACCCCCCCGCTGCCGCCGAACTGGAAGCACCTCCCGATCGGCTACCACGGCCGGGCCGGCACGGTCGCGGTCTCGGGCACCGACGTGGTCCGCCCCCGGGGCCAGCTCAAGCGCCCGGACGGCCCGGTGTACGGCCCGTCGCAGCGACTGGACATCGAGGCGGAGGTCGGCTTCGTGGTCGGCACCCCGTCCGTCCTCGGGACGCCGGTCCCGACGGTCGCGTGGCGGCAGCACGTCTTCGGTGTCGTGCTGGTCAACGACTGGAGCGCCCGCGACATCCAGGCCTGGGAGGCCCAGCCGCTCGGACCGTTCCTGGCCAAGTCGTTCCTCACCTCGGTCTCGCCCTGGGTGGTCCCGCTGGCGGCGCTGGAGGACGCGTTGGTGCCGCCGCCCGCGCAGGACCCGGGGCCGATGGACTACCTGCTGCCGCCTGGCCAGGGGCTGGCGCTGCAGCTCGAGGTGCGGCTCAACGGGCACGTCGTCGCCCGGCCGCCGGCCGCCGACCTCTACTGGACGCCGGCCCAGCAGCTGGCGCACCTGACGGTCAACGGCGCGTCGCTGCGGACCGGCGACCTCTTCGCCTCGGGCACGGTCTCCGGCGCCGGGCCGGATCAGCGCGGCTCGCTGATGGAGCTGACCTCGAACGGCACGGAGCCGCTCCGACTGCCGGACGGGCAGACCCGCGGCTTCCTGCAGGACGGCGACACGGTGACCATCTCGGCGACCGCGCCCGGCCCCGGGGGCAGCGTGATCGGCTTCGGCGAGGTCACCGGGACGGTGGTCCCGGCCGGCTGAGCCACTGCGCGTACGGCTGGGACGATCTGCTGACGCGCGAGGAGTGGGATCGGTACGTCACCGGGGCGCCGTACCGGCCGCCGTGCGCATCACGGTGACGAGGTCCCCGGGTCAGCGGGCAGGTCGGCGCGCTGGCAGTCCATGCACAGCGCCACTGCCGGCAGGATCTCAAGCCGCTCCAGCGGGATCGTGCCGGCGCAGGCGACGCACCGGCCGTAGCGGCCGGTGCGCATCCGGTCCAGCGCGGCCTCGATGTCGGCGAGGGCGACGCGGCCGGCCCGGCGGAGGCTCGCGGTCACCTCGCCGCGGGCGTCGTCGGCGGGCACCTCGGCCCGCAGCCGGCTGAGCTGGTCGGTGCGGAACCGATGCTGGTCCAGCAGGGCGACGCGCAGCGCGGGCAGCTGCCGGAGGAGATCGGGCGGGGTCGGGGCGGGGGCGGACGGAACGGCCATCGGTCTCTTCACGCTCCGGGTGGAGACGGCACGCCGGCGGGCTCGGGCCGCGGCCGGCAGGGCTCGCCACGCCGTCCGGGCACCGGGGTCGGGGGTGCGGGCGGGCGCGGCCGGTCAGCCGAGCGCGACCGGTGGCCCGCGGGCCGGTAGCGGCCCGGGCCCGGACCGGGCCGGCCGCAGCTGGTCGGCCGCCAGGCCGGCGAGGAGCGTCAGCGCGAGAAGGGGCGGCAGCACCGCGACGGCCGACGGCACCAGCTCGGCGCCGTCGGGCAGCAGCCGCTTGGCGGCCGGCAGCGCGAGCGCCTCGGCCCCGCTGACCGCGGCGGTGGGCGTGTCGGTGAAGGCCTCGCCGACGGGCACGTGGGACAGGGCCAGCACGGCCAGGACGGTGCCGATCAGCCAGGCGGCAGTGAGCCGGCCCGACCGTGCGCTGGCACCGTGCACGCTTCTTGAACGCATGGCGGCCGCCCCCCGTTCCGTCGCGCTACTCGAAGCCGAACATCTGCGTCCACATGTTGCGGCGCGGGTCGTACCCCACGCCGGTCGCCTTGGAGTCGCAGTTGAGGATGTTGGCCCGGTGTCCGGCGCTGTCCATCCAGCCCTGGACCACCGCCGCGGCGGTGGGGTAGCCGGCCGCGATGTTCTCCCCGGACCAGCGGTCGTAGCCGGCGGCGGCGGCCCGGTCGCCGGGACCCTCGCCGTCCGGCGAGGTGTGGCTGAAGTAGTCCCGGTCGACCATGTCCTCGCTGTGCGCCTGGGCGGCCGTGGCCAGCCGGGAGTCGGCCCGAAGCGCGCCGCAGCCGGCCTTGGCCCGTTCGATGTTGGTCAGCCGGGTCACCTCGGCGGTGATGTCGGTCGCCGGTGCCGGGGTGCTGGTGGTGGGGCTAGGCGCGGGTGGCGTGCTGGAGCGGCTCGCCGGACGGCCGGGGGGTCGCGGCGGCGCGGTGGCCGCGGGCGTGGCCGGCGGTGTCGGCACCGGCCGGCTCGTCGCCATCGTGCCGAGCGGGGGCACCGGCGCCGCCCGCGTGGCCCGGGACGCCCGGTCACCGGCCCGGCCGAGTGAGGGACCGGCGGTCGGACCGCCGGTGTCCCGGTCCGCGAGGACCAGCCCGGCCGGCTGGCCGCCGTCCCGCGTCCCCATGGCCCAGGCACCACCCGCGGCCACCGCGAGCACGGCGGCGAAGGCGACGACCGGAGCGGCGGCACGGGACCGGGCCGGGCGCCGGTGCCCGTGTCCCGACCGCGCCGAGTGACGGCCGCGGGCGTGCTCGGCACGCCTGCTGGGACCGGTCATCAGCTGCCTTTCCGGACGGGAGTCCCCCCGGACCGCCGGTCACCATACCCGTCCGTGACCGAGGATCAAGTCCGATGACTCCTTACGGGTGAACGACCTCCCACAGCGCCAACACTGCGAACACGGCGAAGAGCACGCCGGCTACCCGCTGTACGAGCCGGAGGGGGACGCGGCGGGTGATGATCCCGCCGAGCGCGACGGCCAGCGCCGCCACCGTCACCAGCGCGACGAAGGACCCGGTGAAGACCGAGACCGGGTTCTCGTACCGGGCGGTGAGCGCCGCCGTGGCGAGCTGCGAGGCATCGCCCCACTCGGCGGCGAAGAGTACCCCGAAGGACGTGGCCGCGACCGCCAGCGGCCCGCGCTGCGCCGCTCTCGCGGTGGCCACCTCGTCGTCCTCCTCGGGTCCGCCGCTGCGCAGCAGGATCACCGCGCCGATCCCGAAGAGCACCGCGACGACGCCCGCCACCAGCCGCTCCGGCAGCAGGGTCAGCAGCTGCCCCGCGGTCACCGCGATCGCACACTGCACCGCGAAGGCCGCCGAGACCCCGAGCAGCACCGGGAGCGGCCGGTAGCGCGTCGACAGGACCAGCGTCGCCATCAGCGTCTTGTCCGGCAGCTCGACCGGCAGGATGAGGATCAGCGTGGCCAGCGCGATCCCTGCGCTCACCGCGCCTCACTCTCGTGGGCCGCAGCGGTGGCGGCGCGCAGGACCTCCTTGACCGGGAGGCCGAGAACGTCCGCGGCGGCGCGGACGTCCTCGTACTCCACGCTGACGTTGACGAGCCGGCCCCGCAGGCGGGCCAGCTTGGTGCGGACGCGCTCGCCGCACACGACCACCTCGCCGGTCGCCCGGTCGAGCGCTGTCTTGCCCACCGGTAGCTCGCGTACGCCGAGCGTGCTGGTCCGGACGAAGACCTCGGTGCGGATCGCCTCGACATCGGCGGCCGCGCAGAGCACGTGCAGGGTGTACGCCGGCCGGCCCTTCTTCATCAGGATCGGGGTCAGCCAGGCGTCCGAGGCGCCGACGGCGAGCAACCGCTCCAGCACGTCCGGCCACAGCCGGGGGTCGAGATCGTCGACGTTGGTCTCCAGCAGCAGCGCCGGGCCCGCGGCGGCCGGCGCCGGCTCGCCGAGCACCAGCCGGAGGAGGTTCGGCAGCTCGGTCGGGTCGCGGCCGCCGGCGCCGCAGCCGACCCGCACGGGCACCATCGCCGGTAGCGGGCCCCACTCGGTGACGGCCGCCGCCAGCAGCGCGGCCCCCGTCGGCGTGCACATTTCGGCCGCCACGGGTCCGCCGCGTACCGGCGCCGCGGCCTCGGCGAGCAGCCCGAGCACCGCCGGCGCCGGCACCGGGACCACGCCGTGCGCGCCGCGCGCCGCCCCGCCGGAGCCGACGGTCACCGGGCCGGCCCCGAGCCGCTCCAGGCCGAGCGCATGCAGGCCGGCGGCCACCCCGACCACGTCGGCGATCGCGTCGAGGGCGCCCACCTCGTGGAAGTGCACCTGCTCCGGCGTCGTCCGGTGCACGGCGGCCTCCGCGCGGGCCAGCCGGGCGAAGGCCGCCAGAGCGGTCGCCCGGACCGGGCCGGGCAGGTCGGCCGCGTCCAGCCGGGCACGGACGTCGGCCCAGGTCCGGGTGCCCGTGGTGTCCGGGACCCGGACAGACACCGCGGTGGCGCCGATCCCGTGGCGCTCGACGGAGGACACGGTGAGCTCGACCCGCTCGACGCCGACCGCGTCAACCGCCGCCTGCAGCGTGGCGACCGGCACCCCGCCGTCCACCAGGGCGCCGAGCAGCATGTCGCCGCTGGCGCCGGCGGCGCAGTCCAGCCAGCCGATCACTGGCTCTGTCCGGGGCGCCCGGCCCGCCGGGCCACCCGGGCGGCGAAGAGGCCGGCGCCGAAGCCGTTGTCGATGTTGGTCACGACCACGCCCGGCGCGCAGGAGTTGAGCATCGTGAGCAGCGCCGCCACCCCGCCGAAGGCGGCGCCGTAGCCGACGCTGGTCGGCACCGCGACCAGCGGCACCCCGGTCAGCCCGCCGACCGCGCTGGGCAGCGCGCCGTCCATGCCGGCCACCACCACCAGGCAGTCCGCGGCGTCCAGCACGTCGCGGACCGAGAGCACCCGGTGGATGCCGGCCACGCCGACGTCGCTGACCCGCTCCACCCCGGCGCCGACCACCCGGGCGGTGAACGCGGCCTCCGCGGCCACCGGACCGTCGGAAGTGCCCGCCGACACCACGCAGACCGTCCCGCGGCCGGCCGGCAGCGGCCCCACCGCCACCGCCCGGGCCTCCTCGTCGACGTGCGCCTCGTCCCCGTACGCGTCCTGCAGCGCGGTCACAAGCTCCGCGGCGGCCCGGGTCACCAGCGCCGGCCGGTCCGGATGCGCCGCCCGCAGCGCCGCCACCAGCGCGACTCCCTGCTCGACCGTCTTGCCCGCGCCGTACACCACCTCGGGATCCCCGGTCCGGGCCGCCCGGTCCACGTCGAGCCGGGCGAAGCCCAGGTCCGAGTAGCCGCCGCCGTGCACGCGCCGAACGATAGTCCGCCCCTCACCGTCCCGGCTCGCCGCCGGAGAGCCGCTAGGGTCCGGA
>Ga0126307_10002544_pt1 | contig 12323 bp, 15 predicted proteins | sample Plot28_FD_89955 | JGI IMG/M metagenome (GOLD analysis project Ga0126307, IMG submission 89955) | Serpentine soil microbial communities from UC McLaughlin Reserve, CA, USA - Plot28 | ecosystem: Environmental > Terrestrial > Soil > Grasslands | place: USA: UC McLaughlin Reserve, Lake County...
ATGGCGATCATCTCCTTGCGCCTCGCCCGCTCCAGGCGCTTCAGCTTATCCCTAAGCCCCAAAGCCTCGACGCTCCTGCATCCTTTGCTCCTCAGCCTGCTCAAGGGCCTCGAGCCTCTCGATTAGCTCCTCTTGCTCACGGGCAGTGAGGGAGTCTCGGATGCACGCCCTGGCACCGTTTAAGAGCTGCCCTCCCACGGCGCCAACACCACGCTCTATCTCGCCATCAAGGACCAACTGGGCCAACTCTTCGAAGCGGGCCTGCAAGCGTTTGAGTTCGGCAGATGGTCGTCCCCGACCACCGCGACGCCCGCCTTTGAGGTTGCGCCGGCGCCTGGCGTCCTCGTAATCAGGGTGGTGGTTTACGCAAAACTGTTCGTTACGGATAGCCTGCGCCCCACACCGACCGCCGTCGGCTTTGATGCCGCTACAGTGTGCTATAGCCTACACCCCCTCCCCCCAGGGGTTCGGGCGGGGGCGGAGGAAGCAAGAACTCCGCCCCATATGCCCTTGACCAGAGGACATGGACCCTGGCCACTCGGGATATCTAGGTTCATTACTTCCAATGTGGCTTCCTGCGTTTCTTCTGGAAGGCGGAGCTAGGCCCAGATCCACTGGATGCCTTCTTTGGCATGCCAAAGGGAGTGCGCCTCTTACCGGCCCTGGCCTCCTCGGGGCTCTTCGCACCGCCAGGACGCGGGGAGTTCGGCAAAGGCACGCGGCTATAGACGCTCCTTGCCTGAATGCGAGCGTCTTGGGCGCTTTGAAGACGTTGCCTCTGCCAGTCACGCCTATGCGCGTCAACGATATCGTCCACAGCCATGCCGCGATCCTCGGCTAGCCCAACCACCGCCCGGCAGATGGCACCGCCAGCAGGACCGCCGATATCCAGGCCGCGTGCGTACTCTTCACGCAGGACATTAGCAGGCCTAGCCCCGGCTGAGACTGGTACGTTCTTGCCAGCCGCCTTCATGCGGGCAATGTTCGGAGGTTCGTAGCTAAGGCGTTCCACGATGCGTGCTCGCTCGCCTTGAGTCAGGGAGAGCAACTCCACACTGTCTGTTCTAAGGCTCTGCCCACCAGGGAACGGAATGCTCGACATCTCGTACTCATCAGCGCTTTTAAGCAGCTTCTCGCGTGCTGATTTGGCTTTCTCCTCTATCAGCGGCTTGCTCTTGTCGTAGGCTTGCCATGCCGCGGTTGCCTTATGCTCATCGGAGTACTTCTCATCGCCATTCAGGCTTTCGTATTGGCGCAAGAGATCGCGGCGGAGTGCCTGAACTTCCCGTGCTAGCGTCTCTCCACTGCTAGTGCTAGGCGCCCTACCTTGAATAGCGGAGCTAGCTACGCTAGGACGCGGCGGCGGCTCCTGTGCTAGCTCCTGGTCGATGCGCTCTATTTCAGCCTGAAGCTCTTCAGAACTCATATCAGCAATGGAGCGGCTTTCCGTGGTCTTCTGGTCTGCTTGTTCACTCATGCTGACTTCTTTCCAGAGGAGGGGGGATCGAACCTCTTCTTTAGCCGGCGGTATTCAACCTCGCTGAGGGCGAGAAGGCCACCGTCAATAAGGTGGATGTAGTATTGGTTTGTGGGCACTCCAGCCGCCGTGGCACTACTGAGGCGCGTTATGGCATCCTCCCTGATTAACTGGCCTTGTACTTCTATGAAACTCATTACCTTGGCCTCCTCTTCGTAGTTCCGCGAGCCCACCAGGAAGGATTGTGTGGCAACCTATCTACCTTACGCCCATTCTTCTTTCCGGTGGTGCGAACGTTCTGTGTGGAGCTTCGCTGGGCTTGTGCTTCTATAAACCTCACGCTAGCGCCCCCTCGCCTTCCCCCGCGCTTTCTCCCACTTCGATGGATTGCGGGGCGGGAGCGGCACGTTTCGTATATCGACCTTGCCGAGGTTTATGGGCTTGGCGCTGACTAGCTTTTGTGCTTTGCTGCTCATGTTTCACTCCTTTGTACGAGGTTCGGGCGGGGCCGGTGAAGAGCAAACCCGGCCCCATATGCCCTCGACCAGGCTGCGCCAGCAGACCCTGGCCGCTCGGTATATCTAATGAAGTTACGCTGCATCTCCTCCACCCAGCTCCGCTAACTCTTCGGCGCGTTCTTCGTGGTGTGCTATCAGATCCTCAAGGGTGTTCCTGAGCCTTTCGGCCTGAGAGGTGTGGTGCAAGTGCCACTCGTAGCGGTTTTGCAGGCGCCGCGTCTCGTTGGCCTTCCGCGTTGACTCAACCCACGCTGCCTCTTCGGCCCGCTCTCCTTCTCTTATGCGGCGCATCTTGTCGTGGCGGCTGATAAATGCGTCTAGCTCTGCCTCGACATTCTCACCCTTGGCGATGTCCCGGCTTAGGGCCTTACCTACATCCACGTGTCTAGTCTCCTTAGCTTCGCTGCAGCTTCGCTTGGCATGAAGATGTGGCGGAAAGACGGTCGGTGCCGTTCGCCCGCAAGAAAGGGAAAGGGCGCCCTCCGCCACAAGGAGGTAGGGACGAGAGGGAAAGAGGCTCATGCGAAAAAGCCTCGCGCTCCTTGCGGCTGGCGCTCTCTCGTCGCATGCCGCTATTTTGCCACCTTTCATCACTATTGTCACTATGTATACAGAAGTTGGTGAGGCTTCACCCCTTTCCGAACACGTTCAGAGAGGCGGCGTGTTTCTTCGCGGACCCGTGGCTGTAGGCGGTGTTGTTCTGTAGACGTCTAGGTTTGAGGTGTCGCCCTCAAAATAAACAATCAAGCGTGCAACATCAGCCAAGGTGCTAGCATTCCTTTCGGTTAAAGACAATCTTGATTTTCGACTCAACATCTTGATTTTTGAAATCAAGATTGCGAGATCAAGATGTCTATGCAGAAGGAGGTCTATGAAGAAGAGCGGTTGGTCTATCAAGAGCATTCTGCTTGGGATGGTAGGAGTACTTGCCCTTCAGGTGCTCTTAGTTTTCGGGTACTTAGCCCTCAACGTCAATGACCCTTTTATCCTTGATCCCGCCGGCGGAGTAAATCCACATGGCGTCGCTATGGTCATGCTCTGTGGAGGAGGCATAACCCCAGAGGGCAGAGGTTCTGAAGTGCTGAATAACATGCCGCCTGACGGAGATCTCGGTCCGTGGTATAGAGGTCGAACGGTGGGAGGCGGTTGCAATATCTTCTACCACTACGGGATCGTCAATGGTCACATCGTCGGTGATTGATCTGCGTAAAACTTAGAGCCCCGCTCGAAGAGGGCGGGGCTCTAAAGCCAGAGTGGTAACTAGCTAGCGGTATGCAGCGACGGTCCGTTGCGCCCGGAACCCGCGCCAATATTCAGCGTGTGCTGCTCATTGTTCACACCCGTGTAGTTGGAACGTCCACGAGGGTGTCCAGGTGAGTTGTTGAACTTGTTGTCAGCCTTGCACTGGGTACCGTACGGACCATTGCCAATCTCGTTGCCGTTACGCCAGTTCTGAGCGCAAGCAACAGCGGCGGTCTTGCCGATAATCGGATAACCCTTGATGGCCACTATCCGAGCGTCCCTAGACAGCAGAAACACGTCAAGCGGCTGCCACATGTACCCATCGGCCACCTTGTAGTCCCGAGAGCAGCGTTTGTGGGTGAAGTAGAGTTCGCGGTATAGGTCGCGATACCAGATCACGTTACCCTTCTTTGCGTCGCCTATCGGCTCTGCACACACTTCGCAAATAACGCGGGGTGTGCATCGCCCACTTTCCGTGTGTATCTCTATCGCCATCGCTACACCTTCCCGTTACGGCTCTCCATGAGGCTCTGCAGGTTCATCATGGCGGTGCGCTCATCCGTGCCTTCGTCTATCCACTGCTGAAAGATAGCGCCCCGTTCATCGGCTGATAGGGGAAGGTGGCCGTTCTGACCATCTTGACCACCTTGACCATCTTCCGATAGGTATGCGGGATTCTGAACATGGTCATGACCATGTTCGATGCTACTACTACTACTACTACTATTGTATGCTTCGGTAGCCCCATGAAGATGGTCATCCTTACCGCCTTGACCATCTTCGAAATGGCCTGTATTCGGCTTATCTGTCTGAAGATGGTCAACATGGCCAAGATGGTCATCCTTCTGGTTGGCCGCCTTCGGCAACCGCCAGGACCACCCCTCAAAACCTTCTTTGTGGGATGTCACACCCATTACCGCTTTTGCGCGATAGAGAGTCTTATGCGACACCCCCGCGTCCCGTGCGTCTTTGAGTATCTGTTTCGCCATCATAGGCGCATCTTCGAGTTCTGAGTGTAGGAACTCTTTGGCGGCGTCCAGTTCGCTCTTCTCACCGGGGCTTCTCGCGTCAGAGGCCAGAGAGTTAGCATCGTGCTCGGTAACACCCATCCACTCAACGCGTCCAATGTTCTCATCAATGGCCCAACCCTTGACCACGAACTGAAGGGACGGCTGTTTCTCTGCCAAATTCGATTTGTGTGGTGCCATCACCCTCAGCCCGTCCTCATCGGGGTGGTGGGCAAAGAACGCACCGGCCCGCGCCACCCCTATCAGCCCCATGTTCCCCCCGCCGCGCTGGATGGCAGATAAGGAGACGTTCTTATTCAGGTGCCTGACGGCCACGACTGTAACCCCGGTCTCTTCGGCCATGTCGCGTATAGGTGCCAATGCCTTCCGCGCGTCCTGGTCTTTGTTGGAATCCCCACCCAGCATCGTCAGCACTGGATCGAGGATGAGCAGAGAGGCTTCGTATTCCTTCACAGCAGCCTTCAGAGCCGCTACATCGTCTGGTAGGTCCAGAAGGCGCGTGCTGCCATTCTCAGCTTCGCTAGGCATGCCGTCGATAATGACCACGCGCTCCAGGTCGGCACCGTGCGCCTTCAGGCGCGGCACCACGGTGTCGTCTTTGGCGTCCTCTACGTTGACAATGAGGACGTTTCCAGTCTCACACTCAGCGCCGTCCGGGAAGGTCCTACCCTTGCTCACCCTGGCAGCCAGGTCCATAGTGACGACGGACTTACCAACGTCGGGGTCACCGTCGAACATAGTCAGCTTGGCTTTCGGGATGCGTTTATCCCAAAGCCACTCAACTGGTTTAGTGACCACCTCGGATGCACGTACCCCTCTAACCTTCGGGGTATCGCTAAGGTCGTTCAACAGGTCGTCGGGCATCCGACTCATCTTCCCTCTCTTTTCTTCGCCAGTAGGTATTTGGCCGCACCCTCAACCTTCGGCCAAAGTTGCCGCGCCATCTCTTTGCGGTCCGCTTCATCCTCGATTTCTTCCAGGATGGGGGCAAAGACCCACCGCCAGAGCCTACGGGTCGTGGCCTCTAGCTGCGCCTCATAGACGAGATCCCGGGCCCTCTGCTGACGGTGCCCTTTACGAGAGAACGAAGGGGGTCTCTCGGGCACTTCTTCTCCAAACTCAAGCAAGAGCATGGCTGCTGCGGTGTGAGCTTCGCGCTGGTCGTAGCCCTCGGCTAGCCGGTAGAGTTCCACCACGTCGCCACCCTGAAGACACCCAAAGCAAAACCAGGAGTCGTTCTCGGGGTAGCAGGTGAATGACGGTGAGCGGTCCTCGTGTGATGGCAGTGGGCAGCGTGCTACCCATTTCTCACCAACACGCCTCATCTGGCCGGGGCCACAGAGCCTGTCTGCCAGGTCTATTACCTTAACGGCCTCTTTGGCGGCATCTATCGGCCTTGTGTAGGAAATTCCCCGATATCTACGGGGTTTGGGGGTGTTAGCTGGGTTCGGGTTGTGGTATTCTGCTTCCAACGGGCCAGTCCTTTCAAGCTATGGCTCGTTTGCTCTTCGGGGCCTTGGGAACTCCGAAGAGACTGCCCGGTATCAGTTAAGAAAGGCCAAAAGCGTCAAAGCCTTACCGGGCTGCCTACAATAACTGTTACGTATGTTCGCACGTTATCTCTTCGCCTAGCAAGGGAAACTTCCCCTTCGTCTCGCAAAGTACAAAGGTCTGTTCGAACAGACCAATTGCCCATGCCTAGTCCTCATGCGGCGCTGCTGAGCACGGTCTTCACCCGCTGCTTTGCGCGTTCGTAGTGCCCTGCGTCTTCTTCAACACCAACGGCCAGCCGGTCGTTTAAGAGAGCAGCCAGTGGGATGGTGGCAGAGCCACACATCGGGTCCATAGCCAGGCCACCAGGCGGGCAGAACTTCTTAATCATCTTCTCTGCTTGGGAGAGGGGCTGGGCCCACTCGTGGTAGTCCTTAGTCGTAGGGTCGCCGGCGATAAGGCGGTCTTTAAACCACTCGTGTGTCGGCTCAGCTTCGCTTGGCTCATCAGCTTCGCTGGAGCTTCGCTTGCGCCACATAATGAGAGGCTTCCAGGAGACAAAGCAGTGCCTCTTCGGGAAGCTAACTTGTCCGTGGGTATGGTCAACAGATAGCATCCAGTAATACTCTAGGCCCCGGTCGCATACCCGCCGGAATACCTCAGGCAAGAAGATATGTCCCGAGTAAGTAAGTAGGAAGCTACCAGGCTTGAGTGCGGTGGCCGAAAGCTCTGCCAAATCAGACCACAAAGGCAGGGCACTCTCGTGGTAGGGCGGGTCTGTAAAGATGAGGTCAACCGAGGCGTCAGGCTGATCGGAAAGCACATCACGGAAGTCACCGTGAAGAAGCTGCAGTCGATCAGGAATCTCAATGCCGCGTATCCCCTCCATTGCCTTAGCCAGCTCTTCGGCCTTATCGGACTCACGGCGTGCCTGACGAAGAGCTTTATCGGCGGCATCGATGCTTAAATGTCCAGAGCTCTGGACATTTGGCAGGTGCTCTCGATTCTCGTAGAGGCGCATGTATACTGCGCTAGTCTTTCGACTCATCCTACAGCTCTCGACAAACGAGATGAACTCGCCGTGCTCACACAGCTCCTTAGCCTCGGTGAGCTTCCCACCACAGTGGATAGCATGCTCAAAAGTACCCCTCATGAAGTTACCTATTTGCGCTTGAGTCTGGGTTATCTCGGAGCGTAGCCTTGCCAAGCGGTATTCACGCTCGTCGATAATATCCGCGTCGTCATAGGGAGTCTCTGGCTTCTGTATCTCGCCCACGGCTAGTCCTCCTCAATTAGTCTGACGAGAACGTTGCCGTGGCAGGCGTTCTCAGGCTTGCACCAGCAGGCCAGGATCTGGCCCCTAAGCTCGGGCAGGCGGGCCATGAGGTCGGGCCTGCTCCTGATCTTCTCCTCGTACCGTCTGATAGCCTCTTCGCGCCCATACTTCTTCACGCTGAAGTAGTTTGCCCACGGCGACGCCTCGTAGAGCTCCTTACCACACCACTGCCGGCGCCCGATGTAGACATCGTAGGGCTCCTTGAGGACGTGCACGACCGTGGTTTCTGGCGAAGCCTTGGTGGTCACGGCTAGTCCTCCAGCAGGTAGCGGGGCTCAACGCCCAGGGCGTCTGAGAGCTTGCGGATGGTTGAGACGTGCGGGTCAGACTGATTGTTCTCTATCTTCACTAGCGCCGCAGCGGTTATCCCGGCCTTCTTCGCTAACTCCGCCTGCGTCATTGTCTGCGCGTAGCGTTCGTGTTTTACCTTCTCACCTATCTTCACCATGAGTGCCATTGTGACTACTACTCCTCTCTACGTCTAGTTTCTGACGCCTATAGTATAAGACAAGTTTCAGAGAAGCCCAAAAAATCTTGTCCAAAACCATTGCAAAACTATAAGTGCGTGTTAACCTGTGGGTGTTGGTAAAGGAAATGGCCCCGCAGGTGAGGAAACACCCCGGGACCGAGGCCCACAGAAAGGGGAACCACTGTGGACGAAGTAAGGATACCGCGAGCAGGCGACCCGTTCACGTCAGTCGAAGGCGCCAACCACCCAGAAGAGAAGCGCGAGGTGTGCTTCCACTGCCTGGATACAGGTTGGGTCATGCTCACCGCGGAGAACGACTACGGCGAGCTCGAGGACTTTTTCGTGCTCTGCCGCCGGTGCAAGGATAACGGCCGCCGGTCCTAACTTTGTACGCATGAGAGGAGGTGGTCGTCAGGACGACGGAGGCAGGGCTAGGAGTTGCCAAGGGGCCAGTACCGAACACGCGCCGGCCCCCTCTACATTCTCACCCGGCTGCGTAGAAGAGAAATTCTCGGAAGTTCGCACAGCCCCGACCCAATGCGTCAGGACTTCTTATGTAGAGCATCGGAGATGCGTAGCTCGATGTACATAAGAATCGGATAATGCCTTTGGCAAGTATTATGGCTCCCTCGCAAGCCCAGCCCATAGGGCCGGCTCGATGCTCTTTCTTAGGTTCCGACTGACGGAAATGCTTCGGAAAAGCATAAATCGTCAAAAAAGAGACGCCCAGACCCTCGAAATTCATCGCGGATTCATTGCCCTCTGCTAATAAGGCGGGCATGAGGAGAGAGTGTGTGACGAAAGCGACACGGAGGCATCGTCCATATGCGAAAAACCTCCAAAGGGTATTGTGTGGGGTTAGGATTCAGAGTATGGTGCATTCATAGCAAGCACTGGGAATGTGCTTGCAGGCAAGCGCATCCGTGTGTGCGCTAGCGAAAAGGGCAAACCCGTCGTGAGGCGGGGGCGCAAAGCCTTAGGGCCTCCTAGCTGGGAGGTAGCCGGGCTGTCGAACAGCGGCGGCGGGGCAACAATGCTCCGCTCGCAGAGAGGGAAGGGTGCGGATGCGCCCCGGTAGCAGCGGCATCTTCCACGCGCGCCTAGCGCTTCGCTCTTCTAGTCTGCTCCATGGTAAGGCGTGGGGGAGGTGTGGGGGATGAACCAAGAGCGCTTCGACGGGTTGGCCCGGAGTCTCGCCACCGGACGCCTGACGAGGTGGCAGGTGCTAAAGGCTTTTGGCGCTGTGGCGGCACTCGGCTTCTTAGAGACCCTAAGCCCTCTGCGGACACCTTTCGCGGTAGCAGCGTCTTGCTCCGACAAGAATTGTACGCCAGATCCTGAGGACGACAATAACCTGTGCAAGTCCTGCACCGAAGTGGAGAAGTACATTGAATCTACGGGTGTCAAGGATGCAAATAAGGGTGCTAAGGATCCTGCAACGCGGTACCACCAACAACACGTAGGTTGGACACTGGGCTTGTGGAACGTCGAGGTCCGCTCAAAAGAAACGGGGCCTCATAAGGTCGCTTCAGGTGCTTGCGGCAAGGCCTGCAAACCTGGGCAGAAATGGTGTTATAAGGGCACGTACAAATACAAGGCCAGCGTAGAAAACAAAGTTAGCAGGATCAGGTGGGTTCCGAACCCCCCGGTTCCAAAGGATTGTGAAAAGAAATGCGATAAGGCAATCAACACCTGGTGTAAACAGGTTGATGCGCATGAAAAACATCACGTGCAGGACAACAAGAATATCGTAGCGGAGGCCAATAAGGGCAAGACAACGTTTGTCGACTTGACTCCCAAGACCTTCGTGGGATGCGCAAACACAAAAGCTGGCGCCAAAGAAGCGATGCTGAAAAAAGCCCACACGTACAACAACTCCCTTATAGGGAAGTTAGAGACAGAATCCGAAAGGCGCAGCAAAGCCTTTCACCGGACTCGAGCAGGACGAGAAATTCCGCCGCCCTGTGACAGCTGTAAATGCGGGTGTGGCAGCAATGGCGTTCCCTGCCCCCCCGGACAAGACTGTTGCAACGGCCAGTGCCTCGACACCAACAGCGACTCGAGTAACTGCGGGGCTTGCGGCAAAGCCTGCCCCCCCGGAGAGTCATGCAACCAGGGTACGTGTGAAAACAACCCCGGGGGAACAAAGCCCGGGGGAACAAAGCCCGGGGGAACAAAGCCCGGGGGAACAAAGCCCGGGGGAACAAAGCCCGGCTGCAATGTTGACTCTGACTGTGGCCCTGAAGGATCGTGCTGCAAGTACCGTTACAACACTGCTGGCGGTTACTACGAGGCGATGTGCTGCAACAGCAAGCGCGAACTTTGCGCAAAAGACGTGGGATGCACGGACTGCGCGGGAGATCCCAGTACAGGTAATGCAACACAGAATTGCTACAACTCTGCGGGTAACATCTATTGCTGCCCCCCAGACTATTGTTGTGGACCGGGTGGGGTTTGGGGCTGTTGGCCTCCCGAGGACTGTTAGATAAAAGAATCGATGTGACTGTGGTTACCCTTATCCTCACAGGACGTCTGATACTAGCCGGAGTATTCGCCGTGGCGGGTATAACTAAGCTCGTAGGCCGCTCTGGCTCCCGGCGGGCCATCGCCGACTTCGGCGTCCCGTCGGCGCTCGCCGCCCCCCTCACGCTCTTACTCCCCTTGGCGGAGCTGGCCGTCGCCGCGACCCTCTTGCCCACATCAACGGCTTGGTGGGGGGGCCTGGGGGCGCTGGCGCTCCTCTTGGTGTTCGTCGTGGGCATCTCCATCAACCTGGCTCGCGGACGCAAGCCCGAGTGCCACTGCTTCGGCCAACTGCATTCCGCCCCTGCCGGGTGGAAGACCCTCGCACGTAACGGGGTGCTTGCCGCACTAGCCGCCTTCCTCGTCTGGCAGGGTTGGGAAGGCATTGTAGGTCCTAGCGCGGTCGCCTGGATAGGTGCCCTCTCCACCGCCCAACTGCTGGGCTTCCTAGGGGCAGTGTTGGTGCTGGGTCTACTAGCTGGCCAGTGGTGGTTCCTGCTGCACTTGATGAGGCAGAACGGGCGTCTCTTGGTGCGCCTGGAGGCCGTAGAGGCGACGCTTGCAGAAGGCGGTAGCGTAGCGCCCTCCCAAAACGGCACCCCCCTCCACCAAGAAGCAGCGCAGGGGCTTCCGGTTGGCTCTGCAGCGCCGGAGTTCAGCCTCTCTGGCCTCCACGGCGAGAGTCTCACCCTCGAAGCCCTACGCGCCCCGGGCAAGCCGGTGATGATGCTCTTCACAGACCCTGGCTGCGGACCCTGCAACGCGCTGCTGCCTGAGGTGGGCCGCTGGCAACAAGAGCACGCCTACAAGCTGACCCTCGCGCTCATCAGCCGGGGTGAGGTGGAGGAGAACAAGACCAAGGCTCAAGAGCACGCCCTAACGAACGTGCTGCTGCAGAACGACTGGGAGGTATCAGAGTCTTACGAGGTGAGGGGCACCCCCAGCGCTGTGCTCATATCCCCCGATGGGAAGATCGCAAGCCCCGTGGCCGGAGGGGAGGAAGGCATAAGGGGCCTCCTCTCCTACGCGGTAGGAGAACGCGCCCAGCTTCCTATCCATCCCCAGCAACCCCAAGCCGAAGCGCAGCCGTGCCCCAACTGCGGCAAGGTACACGCCGCCGCTCCAAGCGTACCGGCGGCCCAAAAGGTTGGCGAAGATGCCCCGCAGGTGAAGCTGCCAGACCTCGAAGGCAACGCAATGCAGCTAGCCGACTTCAAAGGCGAAGAGACCTTGGTACTCTTCTGGAACCCGGGGTGCGGCTTCTGCCAGCAGATGCTCCCAGACCTCAAAGAGTGGGAGGCAACCTCCCCTGAGGACGCTCCCAAGCTACTAGTGGTCTCGGTAGGCACAGAGGAGGCAAACAAGGAGATGGGCCTCACCTCACCTGTGCTCCTAGACCAGCAGTTTGCCACCGGGAGGGCCTTCGGGGCTTCGGGCACACCCTCAGCGGTACTGGTGGACGCCGAGGGCAAGGTAGCCTCGGAAGTAGCCGTGGGTGCCCCGGGGGTCCTGGAGCTTGCCGGAGCCGATCAGACGAAGACGTGAGGCGCTTCTTCTCGACCCAGGGCGTGCCACTTTAGAGCCCTGTACACCCCTTGTCTGCTGCAACGCCTTTAGAATAGCCGGGCATCGTTTGACACCCTAACCTACGGAGGTTCTAAAGAAGATGGCGCATGAGGAAGCACCTTACCCCGAAGGAGAGCCCAGAGGAGAGCCCGTACCCGACTTCGAGCAGGCCCTCTCCAACCTCTCCAACCCCGAACTCCTTAGCGCCCTGGACCTAGCCCTCTTGGAGCTTGAGAAGCGCCTCTTTCGCTACGCCAAGGTAGGACCTGAACTGCTAGAGATGGCCGACGAGGGACTGGTGCTGGCTGCAAGGGCAAAGGCGAGGTTAGGGCAATCCCTCTCAGCGGCCCAGCACACAGAGGGACACCTGCAAGTTGTGGGGGTTGGCGTGTGGCGTCCTACCAGCACGCGCCCCTCCTGGAATGCCGAGCCGCGCCTGCCCGGTTCTGAGGACTAGTAGCAGGCACCCTAGTAGCTCAGATGCAGGGCGCTGCAGCCTTATTCACCGTAGTGCGTGGAATAGGAATTCTCGGAAGTTCGCCTTTTGGGCATTCTCGGAAGTTCGCTTTAAAGGAGTTCTCGGAAGTTGCGCCAGGCCTTGTAACCCCTCATACTTGTATTCGTTATATAACACGGCGGGGCTGACGAGTCCCGCCCTTTGGGGAGGAGGGAG
>Ga0126307_10002545_pt1 | contig 12317 bp, 12 predicted proteins | sample Plot28_FD_89955 | JGI IMG/M metagenome (GOLD analysis project Ga0126307, IMG submission 89955) | Serpentine soil microbial communities from UC McLaughlin Reserve, CA, USA - Plot28 | ecosystem: Environmental > Terrestrial > Soil > Grasslands | place: USA: UC McLaughlin Reserve, Lake County...
CACGGGAACACCCTCCGCGATGGCGGCCTGGACCAGCTTGTAGCCGGGGTCGGACACGAGCGGCGTTCCCGCGTCGGAGACGAGCGCCAGCGCCTGCCCTTCGTCAAGGCGCGCCAGCATGCGCGCGCGGACGGAGGCGTCCGAGTGCTCGTGGTAGGCGACGAGCGGCGTCGTGATGCCGTAATGCGCCAGCAGCGTCTTCGTGACCCGCGTATCCTCGGCGAGCACCGCGTCGGCGGCGGCGAGCACGCTCAAGGCCCGGAACGAAACGTCCTTCAGATTGCCGATCGGCGTCGCGACCACGTAGAGGCCGGGCGCGATGGGCTCAGCCTCGGCGGCAAGGCCGAACGCCGTGAAGACGCCGGGCTCGCGCCCCGAAGCAGGCGCGCCGGCGCGCTGGGTGCGGGGATCGATTCGCCGTGCCATGGCCCGCCACTGTGGCATAGGCGGGCGAGGTTTCGAGCCCCAAAAACCGCCGTCCACAGCAGGGTTAACTTTTCTTTGCCATAATTGCCGCACCTTGTCCCATCGGCGCGCGCCAGCGGGGGACCGGCGCGCGGAGGGGCATGCTGATGATGCGCGCGAACGGGGTTTGGAAACGCGGCCTCCACGGCTTTCTCGCCATGTCGGCCGCCTTGTCGCTCGCAGCCTGCAACGCCAGCGGCGGGGGCCGCGCGGCGCGCGTCGAACCGCCGGCGCCCGTCGCGCCGGCTCCGCCCGAAGCGGCGCCCGCGAACGGCCCGACCATCGGCAACGGCTCCGTGCGGGTCGCCCTTCTCCTTCCGCTGACCGGACCGGGGCAGAGCGCGGCCGCCGCGCAGTCGATGCGCAACGCCGCCGAACTCGCCATGACCGAGTTGCAGCCCGACTTCACCATCCTGGTCAAGGACGACAAGGGAACGGCGGAGGGCGCCCGTGAGGCGGCGCAGCAGGCCTTCGGCGAAGGCGCGGAACTGATCATGGGACCGCTGTTCGCGCCCTCCGTGCAAGCGGCCGGGCAGGTGGCGCGCCAGGCCGGGAAGCCGGTGATCGCCTTTTCAACCGACACCGGCGTCGCCGCGCGGGGCGTCTACCTTCTGAGCTTTCTGCCCCAGCCGGAGGTCGATCGCGTGGTCGATTACGCCGCGGGCCAAGGCAAGCGCTCGTTCGCGGCGCTGATCCCGGAGACGACCTACGGTAGCGTCGTCGAGGCGCAGTTCCGGGAAGCGGCCGCGCGGCGCGGGGTGCGCGTCGTCGCCGTCGAGCGCTATGCCTCGGGCCAGCCGCAGGCGGCGGTGGGCCGGATCGCGCCCCTCATCAGCGGCGGCGCGCCCCAGGCCGACGCCCTGTTCGTCCCCGATACGGCGGACGGTCTCCAAGCCGTCGGCGAGGCGCTGCAAGCGGCAGGCTATAACCCGCAACGGGTCAAGCCGGTGGGCACGGGCGTGTGGAACGATCCGCGTACGTTCCGGGTCGCGGCGTTGCAGGGCGGCTGGTTCGCCGCGCCTGACAGCGGCGGCTTTACAGCCTTTACAGAGCGCTACCGGGCGCGCTTCCAGGCCGCGCCGGTTCGGCTTGCCACGCTGTCGTACGACGCGGTGACCCTGGCGGCGGCGCTGGCGCGCACGCAAGGGTCGCAGCGATTCACGGAGCCGGTGCTGACCAGCGCCACGGGTTTCAACGGCGCCGACGGCGTCTTCCGCTTCAAGCCGGACGGCGGCAACGAGCGCGGGCTCGCCGTACAGGAGGTGCGCAACGGCGGCACCGCGACAGTCAGTCCAGCGCCGAAAGCGCTGCACGGGTCGGGGATGTAGGGTATCTAGCGGTTACGCCGCCAGATCCGCCACCACGGCGTCCAGCACCGGGAATCCCGCCGGCGTGACGGCGAGCCGCCCCCGTCCGGGCTGGGCGATGAGGCCGTCGGCTTCAAGCGCTCGGATGCGGCTCCTGTCGAGCGGTCGGCCGGTCAAGGCGAGGTAGCGCGCCGGATCGACGCCCTCGCGCAGACGCAAGCCCATCAACAGGAACTCGTCGCCCTCCTCTTCGAGCGTGAGCAGCGTATCCTCGATGAAGCCATGGCCGGCGCGTTCGACGCGGTCGAGCCAGGCCTCCGGATGCCGCTCGGTCGCGGTCGCGACGCGGCCCGAGGCCGTCACCAGCCGGCCATGCGCGCCAGGGCCGATGCCGACGTATTCGCCGTAGCGCCAATAAACGAGGTTGTGCCGGGACTCGGCGCCCGGCCGAGCGTGATTCGAGATTTCATAGGCCGGCAAGCCGTGCGCCTCGCAAACCGCCTGCGTCACGTCGAAGAGCGCGCGGGCCGCCTCCGCATCGGGAACCACAAGCGCGCCTGCCGCATGCAGCCGCTCATAGGCGGTGCCGGCCTCGATGGTGAGCTGGTAGAGCGAGAGATGCTCGGCGGCGTGGCCGATCGCCTCCTTCAATTCGGCCGCCCAGGCGTCGGGCGTCTGGTCCGGGCGGGCGTAGATCAGATCGAAGGAGTATCGGTCGAAGATCGCAGCCGCGACGCGCACGGCGGCCATCGCCTCGGCCGCCGTGTGCATGCGTCCGAGCCGGCGCAGGTCGGGGTCGTTCAGCGCCTGGACCCCGAGCGAGACGCGGTTGACGCCCGCCGTGCGATAGCCCCGGAAGCGGCCGGCCTCGACGCTGGTCGGGTTGGCCTCCAGCGTCACCTCGGAATCCGGGGCGACCGTCCAAGCGCCCCCAATGGCGTCGAGCAGGGCGCCGACGGTTTCAGGCTGCATCAGAGACGGCGTGCCGCCGCCCAGAAAAACGCTGGTGACGATGCGGCCCGGGGTGAGATCGGCGACATGCGCGATCTCGCGCCGGAACGCGGCCACGAAGCGCGCCTCGTCTACGGGCTGATGGCGCACATGGCTGTTGAAGTCGCAATACGGGCACTTCGCCAGGCAGAACGGCCAATGCACGTAGACGCCGAAGCCCGCATCGCGCGTCGGGTGTTCGATCATAGAGCGGATGTGACCCGAAGCACGGCTCTTGGCAAGACGCCGCTGAGCCGCGGGCGAGGCGATCCGCCGGATCACTCACATATCCAGAACAACCCAAGGCGCAGAGAGAGAAAGGATCCGGCGCGACAGAGGACGCCTTCTCTTCCCAGGCTCGAAAAGCGATAAAAATCGAACTGTTTCTACAACAGCCGAACCGGTCCAAGCGGGACAGGCGCTCGATGTTGCGCCCGCATGACGCGCTTCCCGGCGTTTGCACGATTGGGACCACGGAGCGGCCCCTCGCAAGCGCGAACACGATCGAGCTTACGGAGTCAATGCGATCGCCGAGATCAGCCGGCCGTAATCCGGCTCGCCGCGGTGGGTCGCGCGGCGGTAGCTGAAGAAATGGTTTTCCTCGGTATAGGTACAATGCCCGAGGATCTCGTGCTCGCCAATGTTCGCCGCTTCGAGCCGCGCCCCGATATAGCCAGGCAGGTCGAAAAAAGCGTGTCCGCCGCGTTCGCCCGAGCGAAAGAAGCCGTCGCTCGCCGGATCGGCGTCGCGAAACTGCGTCACGAACTCCGGGCCGACCTCATAGGCCGCTTGGCTGATCGTCGGCCCGAGCACCGCGACGATCCGGCTGCGTTCGGCGCCAAGCCGCTCCATCGCTTCGATCGTGGCTTCGAGAACGCCGGCGAGCGTACCGCGCCAGCCGGCGTGGGCCGCGCCGACCACGCCGCCGAACGGATCGGCGAAGAGGACGGGGCCGCAGTCGGCGGTGGCGATGCCGAGCGCGACACCCGGAACGCGCGTCACCATGGCGTCGCCGCGGGGGCGCTCCAAGCGCGGCCAGGGGCGCTCGACCGCAATCACGTCGGGGGAATGGATCTGGTAAAGGCTGACCAGCGCCTCCTCGGGAAAGGCGAACTGCTGCATCATCCGCCGCCGATTCTCGACGACGCGCGCTGGATCATCGCCTGAGCCGAGGCCCCCGTTGAGCGAAGCAAAGAGGCCCTCCGACACGCCGCCTTCGCGGGTGAAGAAGGCATGCCGGACAGTAGCGTGGGAACTCAGCTCAGGCGCTTCGATCAGCATGGGCAAGAACCTATGGGGCTTGGGAGCTTCGCCCTACCGCGTTAGCGGCCTTGAAGCCAGGGAGCATGGCGAGGCCGGGATGCGCGAAGGCGAAAACCTTAAACAGCGCGCCCATGTCGCCGGCCCCATCGCCGGTGAGGCGTTTCAAAGCGGCCTCGACGCCAGCGCGTTGATCCGGGGTCGCGCGCGTTTTCAGCGCCGCGGCGCGCGCTTCGATGCCGAGCGCTCGCAAAAAGTCGCCCTGCCCCATCGGTCCAAACGTTCGCGCCCCGGCTACGCGCGCCGCCCGATCAAGTTTGTCGAAATCGACGTGGACGGTGAGGTCGGCCTCGCCCGGTTCGGCAAGCGGATCGACAAAAGCGTGGCGCTGAAGCGCCTGCAACGTGTCGCCGAACGCCGGGCCCTTGTAGCCGTAATCGATGACGAGCGCTGCGCCGCCTTGCCGCGCGATCCGGCTCGCCAATGGTTCCGCGATAGCGAGGGCAACCTCGGGCCATTCTAGAACCGCGCCCAGCGACGCAACCGCGGTGAGCCGCGGCTCGGGCTCTGCGGCGAGCCCAAAGGCCAGTTCGCTCCGAATGTCGAGCCCGACAAGGCGTTCGCGCCAACCCCCCTCGGTTCGGACGAACTGCCGCACCGGCAGCGCGTCGAAGAACTCGTTGGCGATCACGATGGCAGGCCCCTCCGGCACTTCGGACACGCTTTCATGCCAAGCAACCGGAGAGGACGCGGCCTGCAACGCGCTCTGCTGCCGAGCGCGCAGCACGGGGCTCGTCTCGACGAGATGAAGGTCGGCGGCGTCGAGGAAAGCGGGGGCCATGCGCGCGGCGCGCAGCAGGTCGGACATCAATGTGCCGCGGCCAGGCCCAAGTTCAACGAGGCGCAGCCGCTCCGGGGCGCCCATCGCAGCCCACGTCTCGATCGCCCATAACCCGATCAGCTCGCCAAACATCTGGCTGATCTCGGGCGCGGTCGTAAAATCGCCGTCGGCTCCGAAGGGGTCGCGAGTTATGTAGTAGCCGTGTCGTGGGTGCCCGAGGCAGAGCGCCATGTAGCGCGCGACCGTCAGCGGTCCCTCGGTGGCGATCAACTGTTGCAGGTCGCGCTTGAGCGCCGTCACGATGCGGGCGCGTCCGCCAAGGCGGGCGGCTTCGTCGCGCCCCGCGCCGCAAGCCAGATCGCGACGGCCCCGACGATCGCCATAGGGACGGACAGCAGCATTCCCATCGTGATCCCGCCGCCAAGCGCCTCGACCGACCTGCCGAACAGAAACCCGAGTTGCGGATCGGGCTCGCGGAAGAACTCGCAGAAGATGCGCGCTATGGCGTAGCCGAACACGAAGATGCCGCCAAGCAAGCCGGGCTTGCGAAAGCCGAAGCGCCGCACCGCAACGGCCAGAACGATGAACAGGATCAAGCCCTCGGTTACGGCTTCGTAGAGCTGGCTTGGATGGCGCGGAACCGGCCCGCCGTGGGGAAAGACGACGCCGAACGGCAAGTCGGGCGCGGGCCGCCCCCATAATTCGCCGTTGATGAAGTTGGCGATGCGGCCGAAGAACAGGCCGATCGGCGTCACGACGGCGGCGAGGTCGAGCATGGAGAGGCCGTTCAGGCCCCGCAACCGCGCGAACAGCAGGAGCGCGGCGACCGCGCCGGCGAAACCGCCGTGGAACGACATGCCGCCGTGCCAGATGGCGAAGATTTCGAGCGGCTCGGTCAGGTAGGATTGAAAGTTGTAGAACAGCACGTAGCCGATCCGCCCGCCGAGCACGACGCCGAGCGCCACCCAGACGATCAGGTCGTCGATGTCGTTCAGCGTCGGACGCTTCAGCGTGCCCCAGTAAGCTTCCACTTGGGCCAGGCGGCGCGCGTAGAACCAGCCGCCGAGCAGGCCCGTGACGTAGGCGAGCGCATACCAGCGGATGGCGAAGGGCCCGATCGCGATCGCGACCGGATCAATGGCCGGAAAGGGGATGGCCAGGAGCGGCATGGAAAAGCCTCGATTGCGGCGTCGCAGGTGAACGACGGCGGCGGTCAGGTCAACCCCGTTGCGGGGTTACGGGCGCGCCCCACATAACCGAGACGGCGTCTTTCAGCCCGCTTCCGCCGGAAGGAACCAGCCATGGCCTCGACCTCCAATCGCCTTCTCGACGAGTTCGCCCGCCTTGTGACCGACGCGACCGGCGCCGCGCAAGGCGTGCGGCGCGAGGTCGAGACCGTCGTCAAGGGCCAGATCGAGCGCCTCCTGAAGGACATGGATGTTGCAACCCGCGAGGACGTCGACGTCCTGCGTGACATGGTTGTGGCGGCGCGCGAGGAGAACGAGCAGCTCACCCTTCGCTTGGCGGCGCTGGAAGCGCGTCTAGCGGCCCTGGAGGGCGTTCCGCCGACGGCCGGAGCGGAAACAGCCGCTCATTGAGACTGCGGTTCGACCCTGGTGCAGACGCTTTTCGCCGTCGGCTGGAGCAGAAATATCATCGTTCGGCCCAGCGCGGGCATAGGCGCATGTGGATAGGCCCGCTAGAGCGATTGTAAGCCGCGCCCGAATCCTGGACCCTCAATTCACTTTGAAACGCGGGACTCCCTCGCGTTATATTGAAGGGCAGACTGATTCGCGGGTGGGCGGCAGCTCAACGTCTCGACAAAACTTCCGGTTTTCGCTGCGAATACGCTTAGCTTCGTGATGACGCGGGGCGGGGTCGTTGCGCGACGCATTCTCTTCCGCTCTGACGAGCACCCATGGGATCGACATGACCCAGCTTCACTTCGACACCGATCGGTCCGAACATCCGCTGGATGTGGTGGAGCGACTTGCCGCCATTCGGGACTGGATTTTCGATCGGGCCGAAACCGACGAAATGTCGGTTTCGGTGTCCGGGCGGTGGACGGATTACCACGTCGCCTTCACGTGGATTCCCGACGTGGAGGCGGTACATCTCGCCTGCGCGTTCGATCTGCGCGTGGCCGAGCGGCGGCGTCAGGAAGTCCTGCAACTTATCTCCCTTATCAACGAACAGCTTTGGGTCGGCCACTTCGATCTGTGGAAGGGCGAGAACGTTGTTATGTTCCGCCATGCCCTGCTGCTCTCCGGCGGCGCGGAACCGACGCATGGCCAATGCGAAATGCTGCTCAAGGCGGCGACCGACGCCTGCGAACGCTATTACCAGGCGTTCCAGTTCGTGTTGTGGGCCGGGAAGTCCGCTCGCGAAGCGCTCGACGCCGTGCTGTTCGAAACGCAAGGCGAAGCCTGAGCGCGCGTTTCAAGCGGGTCCGGTAGGCGCGTAGCGCAGCTTCAGCGCCGGTCGAGCAGGTTCAATCTACACGAGACGAAGCCCACGGGCGGATTGACGCGGCTTTGATCCAAGCCGATACGAAGGAGACGGGCGCTCGCCCATTCCTCCTCAAGGTTCTATCGCATGGCGGGATCAGCGCCATTTCCTTTGCCGTCCTCCCTGGTGCTCGTTGGAGCCGGCAAGATGGGCGGGGCTCTTTTAGAGGGTTGGCTGTCGGTCGGCCTCAATGCGCCGAGCGCGGCCATTCTCGATCCAAAGCCCGCGCCGGACATTGAGGCCCTGTGCGGTCGTCGCGGCATCGCCTTGAACCCTCCGGTTGCCCACCTCCGGCCGCCCGAGGCGGTCGTCCTTGCCATCAAGCCGCAGAGCCTTGATGAGGCCGCGCCCATGGTCGATCGGTTGATCGGCCCCGATACGCTGCTCGTTTCCATCCTGGCCGGCAAGAAGGTCCGCGATCTGCGCCGTCGCGTTCCGCAGGCGCGGGCTGTCGTGCGCGCCATGCCGAACTTGCCGGCCAGCATCGGTCGTGGCGCGACGGGCGCGTTCGCCAACCCTGAAACCAGCGAGTCCCAAAAGGCGATAGCGCATGCGCTCCTCGCCAGCGTCGGGATCGTCGAGTGGCTTGGCTCTGAAGCTCTTCTCGACGCCGTCACAGCCGTTTCGGGATCGGGGCCGGCCTATGTCTTTCTTTTGACCGAATGTCTCGCGCGAGCGGGCGAGGACGCAGGCTTGCCGGCCGATCTGGCGGCGCGGTTAGCTCGGGCGACCGTCATCGGAGCCGCCGAGCTTTTAGGCCAAAGCGATCTCCCGCCGGAGCAGCTTCGCCGGAACGTCACCTCGCCCGGCGGCACGACCGCGGCGGCGCTTGACGTTCTCATGGGCGCGGATGGGCTGGAGCTCCTCATGCGCGCGGCGGTGTCCGCCGCCAAACGCCGCGGCGAGGAGCTTTCAGGCTAAAGCCACGTCGGGCGACGTGAACGCCGGGTCGCCGGTGATCGATGCGGCAAAGCAAACCGGCCCCCTTTGGTCCGGTCTGGAGCGACCTACATTGACGGTATCGCCTGTAGAGCGGAGTTCGCCCATGGCCCGAAAGCCATCCCCTCCTGCCCGAGACGCCATCGTCCAAGCCTTGATGCGGCTCGCCGCCACGCGGCCCTGGACCGACATTGAGGTCACGGATATCGCCCGCGAAGCCGGGGTGAGCCTCGCCGAATTCCGCGACCTGTTTCCCTCCAAAGGCGCCGTGCTCGGGGCCTTTTCGCGCATGATCGACAAAGAAGTTCTGGAAGGCACGACGGACGATCTCGCCGGAGAGCCGGTCCGCGAGCGCGTGTTCGATGTCATGATGCGCCGGATCGATGCCCTGACGCCCTATAAGGCGGCGCTCCAGCGCATTTTTGACGCGGTGCGCGGCGAGCCGCTCACGCTCGCGGCCTTGAACCAAGTGGCCCTGAACTCGCAGCGGTTCATGCTGGCGGCGGCGGGCGTCTCGACCGAGGGCCCGCTCGGCCTGCTGAAGCTCCAGGGCGCGGCGGTGGTGTTCGCCAACACGCTGGAGACTTGGCTCGACGACGACGATCCGGCGCTCGCCAGAACCATGGCGCGGCTCGACCGCGAGCTGAAACGGGGCGAGCGGGTGCTGGAGCGCGCCCAAGACGTGCGACGCCTGACGGCTCCCCTGCGAGCACTCGGCCAAGCCCTGTTTAATCGACGCCGCACCCGGCGGCCACGAGCTCAGGACCGGTTCGAGGACGGGGATACGACCGATCCCGCTGCGGCCATCTGAGCCGCTCTATCCGCGTTCCGAGCTTGATGTCGTCAGGCGGGCAGCCGCACCGTCGCCCTTAGGCCACCCAAGGGACTATCGTTCAGCGCAATGTCCCCACCATGCGAGCGGGCGATGTCGCGAGCGATGGCGAGGCCGAGGCCCGAACCGCCCTCGTCTTGGTTGCGTGCCTCGTCCAGCCGCACGAAAGGTTTGAAGACCTCCTGGCGCATCTCGGGTGGAATCCCCGGCCCATCGTCGTCGACGTGAACGGTCAACCAACGCGCTTCGTGGTGCGCCGATAGGGCGATGCGCTCGCCATGCCGCGCCGCGTTCGAGACAAGATTGAACAAAAGCCGCCGGAAAGCATCGGGCCGAACCGTCACGGCCGGGTCGCCGACGGCGTCGAGCGTGACCGGATACCCCTGCCGCTCGGCGTCGCTCCGGAGTTCGGACAGGAGTGCGCGCAGATCGGTCTGGACCGCCTGTTCCCCGGAGTCCCCGCGCGCGAAGGCGAGATAGCCTTCGAGCATGCGGCTCATCTCGTCCACGTCCCGCTTGAGGTCTTCGACTTCGGGCGTCTGCTCGAGCAGCGCCAAAGACAGGCGGAAGCGCGTCAGGATAGTGCGCAGGTCGTGGCTGACCCCATTCAGCATCGTGGTGCGCTGATCCATGGCGCGCTCGACGCGGCGCTTCATTTCGATAAAGGCGTAGCCGGCTTGGCGGACCTCGCGCGCCCCGCGCGGCCTGTACTCGATCTCGCGGCCCTTGCCGAAGCTTTCGGCTGCCTCCGCCAATGACAGGATCGGCCGGATCTGGTTGCGCAGAAACAGGATCGCCACGCCCAGCAGCACGAGCGACGAGCCGCCCATCCAAACCAGGAAAATATGCGAGTTCGAGGCGTAGGCTTGGCTGCGCCGCGCCATCACGCGCATCACCCCGCCGTCCAGCTTGACCCGGATCTCGATCAGGTTGGAGCGCCCGACGGTGTCGATCCAGAACGGCCGCGCGATCTGGCGCTTGATCTCGTCCGACAGGGCCTCGTCGAGGATCGAGAAGAACGGCTTTGGCCCCGGCGGGGGCAGGTCGGCGCCCTGCAGGACGTCGACGTCGAACCCCAACCGATCGCCGATCCGTCCGAGCGTCTCGCTGTTTTTATCCTGCGGGTAGGTCTCATAGACCTCGATCAGAGCCGCGATATCGGCCGTCACGGCGGCGGACAGGCGCTTCGTCACGAGCTGCCAGTGCCGCTCCATGAAGACGTAGGCAATCACGGACTGCAGCAGGACAACCGGCGCGATGATGATGATGAGGGAGCGGGCGTAGAGGCCCTTCGGCATCAGGCTGCCCAGCCAGCGCGCGAAACGGCCGTAAAGCTGGTTTGGCGGCGCGAGGATGATGGAACCCGACCGCATCAGTCCACGAGCAATCTGTAGCCGACGCCGCGAACGGTCTGGAGATAGACCGGATTGGCCGGATCGATCTCGATCTTGCGGCGCAGGCGGTTGATTTGGACGTCCACGGTCCGCTCGTTCAAGCCGTTGCCGCCGCCCGCGAGTTCCTCTCGCGGGACGTTACCGCCCGTCTTATGGCCGAGGATGGTAAGGATTTCGCGCTCGCGCTCTGTAATGCGGATGACATCGGCCCCACGCCGCAGTTCGCCGCGGTCGAGGCGAAACAGGAAGGGCCCGAAGCGGACGCTTTCGGGCGCGGCTGGACCGGCCTCGCGCCCGCTCGGGCCGGCGGCGCGCTTCAAGATGTTGCCGAGCCGCAGGATCAGTTCGCGCGTCTCGAAAGGCTTCGGCAGGTAGTCGTCGGCGCCGATCTCAAGTCCGGTCACGCGATCGGCGGGATCGGCCTGCGCGGTCAGCATCAGGATCGGCACCTGCGACTCGGTCCGGATGCGCCGGGCCAAGTCGAAGCCGTTCTCGCCCGGCATCATCACGTCGAGAACGAGGGCGTCGAACACGAGGCTTTCGCGCTTCGCCCGTGCTTCGGCGGCGCTGGCCGCGGTGGTGACGCGATAGCCGTGCTGCGTAAGGAACCGCGCCAGGAGTTCGCGCAGGCGTCGGTCGTCGTCCACCACGAGCACATGCGGCGCGTGATCGGGGATTTCCAAGCGGGCCGGCTCCATCACGCGCGCGGCCCCGCTGAGCGGCCGAACACGATGTCCTGGACATGAGCGCGGTCGGCGGGGTCGATCATGCCAAGGAGGAAGCGGCTCGCCGCCTCGCCGGAATTGACGGATCCGTCGGCAAGCGCGCGCGCGATGCGCCGGGTTTGCAGTCTGGCAAGGCGCAGCGCCAATTCATGGCCCTGCGGCGTGACATGGAGCAGCCGTTGCCGCCGGTCGTTTGTGCCGGTGCGGCTCTCGACGAACCCCTTGTCGATCAATTCCTTCAAGACTCGGTTCAGGCTTTGCTTCGTGATCCGCAGGATGTCCAAAAGCTCCGCGATGGTGAGGCCGGGCTGCCGGTCGACGAAGTGCAGCACCCGATGATGCGCGCGCCCGAAGCTGAAGTCCGCCAGAAGGCGGTCGGGATCGGCCACGAAGTCGCGGTAGGCGAAGAAGAACAGCTCGATCAGGTCGTAGGCCGGCCGCTCTCCGGGATAATCCTCGTTCGCCGCTTGGCGCGGCGCACAAGCCGCCTGGGTCACGGTCGCTCCCTTGTGTCCGCCGTTTAAGTCAGCTTCATTGACATATCTCAGGCCGATTGTTAGGCGTCAAGTCAGGTCCGGAACACGAAAAAGCCGACGCTTGCGGCAGAATTTGGTCGCACCGAACGACCCGTCAAAAGGCTTCGGCAGGCAGGGAGGGCAAGGATGGCGGCGATCCCCTTCGATCAACGGGAGGGCTGGATCTGGTTCGACGGCGAACTCGTGCCTTGGACGGACGCCAAGATCCACGTCCTGAGCCACGGGCTGCACTACGGCTCCTGCGTGTTCGAGGGCGAGCGGGCTTACGGCGGCGAAATTTTTAAATCGACCGAGCATTCCGAGCGCCTCAAACGCTCCGCCGAACTGCTCGACTTCGCGGTTCCGTACTCCGTCGCCGAGATCGACGCGGCGAAGCGCCTGGTCCTGGAAAAGAACGGCCAGACCGACGCTTACGTGCGCCCGCTCGCCTGGCGCGGCTCCGAGATGATGGGCGTCTCGGCCCAGGACAACGCCATCCACCTCGCCATCGCGACCTGGGAGTGGCCGAGCTACTTCGACC
>Ga0126307_10002546_pt1 | contig 12315 bp, 11 predicted proteins | sample Plot28_FD_89955 | JGI IMG/M metagenome (GOLD analysis project Ga0126307, IMG submission 89955) | Serpentine soil microbial communities from UC McLaughlin Reserve, CA, USA - Plot28 | ecosystem: Environmental > Terrestrial > Soil > Grasslands | place: USA: UC McLaughlin Reserve, Lake County...
CAGGGCCGTCCACAACAGGGCCGTCCACAGCAAGGCCGTCCACGACAAGGTCCTCTCGGGGTACGGACGGGATGGCGGCGGGCCGCCGCGGGTCAGGGACCGGGGCCGCGCGGCCGGTCGGCGGTGAGCAGCCCGGCCGCGCGGATCAGCGCCTGCGCCGCCGCGGGCTCGACCGGGACGACGTGGCCGGACAGCGGCGTACCGCGGCAGCCGCGCGCCTGCTTGGCCCGGTCCTGGCCGACGCCGTAGTCGACGTCGGCGGTGTCGCCGGCGGTGACGTCGTCCACGACCGCGTAGTAGTTCACGACGAAGTGGGCGAAGGGCACCGGGTCGGGGACCTCCGCCGCTCCCGCGTGCACGGTGAGCACGGTGCGCCCCTCGCGCGCGGCCACCGTCGCGGCGAGGAGCTCGCGGCCACGCAGCGCCGCGTACACCCGCAGGTCCGGGCCGTAGGCCCGCACCAGGGCGAGCAGCCGGGCGTGCTCGGCGGCCGGGTCGGCGGCGTGGCCGTAGCGGCGCAGCAGCGCGCAACGCCCGGCGACGATGTCGGCCGCGTACTCGACCGGGTCCACCACCGCCGGCCGGACGCCCGCCTCGGCCGCGCGCCGCCGCTGCCGGCCCAGCTCGCCGCGCCGCTTCGCCGGCAGCCCGCCGAGGTAGCCGTCCCAGCCGTCCCACCAGACCGGCAGCCGCCAGCGCACTGCCAGCGGGAAGGTGGCGCCGCCGAGGCCGTACGCCGCCGCGGCCAGCGGCCGGGTGAGCCGCTCGGTGTAGAGCACGTACAGCCCGCGCAGGTCCTGGTCGGCGGCCCAGTCGCGGAGGTCGGTGAGCAGCGCGACCGCGGCCGCCGGGTCACCGGCCGGATCCCCGGCGTAGCCAGGATGGACGACCACCGCCGCCGGCAGCACCTGCTCCGGGGGCACCGCCAGCTCGGCCAGCCCCTTCCGCCGGCCGGCCGGGTCGCCGACCTCGAACACCGGCGGGTCCACGAAGAGCAGCGCGTAGGGGTTGTACGACTCGTACGCGCCGGGGTCCTCCACGACGGCGACCAGCGCGGCCGCGCGGTCGTCGTGCACGGCGGTGTGCAGCCGGCCCGGCACCCGGCTGGCCATCGCGGACAGCCACCGGCGGCTCTGCCAGCCGCCGGCCGGCCCGACCCGGTCCCAGTCGGCCGGGGAGAAGCCCGCCGTGACCGCCGTGCGGCCCGACCGCGTCGCCGGCACGCCTCAGCCATCCTCGACGTGCCGGGCCAGGCCGACGCGGGCCAGCCCGTACCGCTGCTTGAACTCGTCGTTGCGGCGGCCGCACTCGAGCGTCCGGCGCCCGGAGCCGATCCCGGCGGCCAGCTCGGCGTGGAAGAGCACGTACTGCGGGCTCCAGCTCAGCTCGGGCGGGTAGAGGCAGCCGCCGGCCCAGGCGTGCATCCGGCTGCGGTCGTCGAGGCAGATCGAGACGCCGAGCAGCCGGTCGCGCAGGGACACCCGGATGGTGCGGCAGGCCGGGCCGAGCGCCGCGGCCAGGCTGCGCAGCCGGTCCGGCGGGTAGTAGCCGGGAGCGTGCTTGTCCGCGGTGGCCAGGCAGAGCGCGAGCGCGTCGGCGTCGAGCCCGTCCCGGGCCGGGCCGACGTCGACCCGCACCCCGTCGACGACGGCCCGCCGCCAGTACCGGCGCAGCGTGCGCCGCGACGACCGGCCGACCGCCGCGAGGTGCTCGTCCACGCTCGCCGGGCCGCCGGCGAGGGCCAGCTGGTAGCGCGGCGCCGTCGGCACTCCCGGCAGGCCGACCGCTCCTAGCGCGGCGGCCAGCGCGGACCCCTCGGGCACGTACACCAGGCCCCACCGGCGGGCGCCGAGCTCCCCGGCGAGCCGGCGCAGCGCGGCGCACAGCCGCTCGACCAGCCGGGGCTCCGGCGCCGCGGCGCCGACCACCGCGGTGTCGTAGCAGTGCCAGAAGTGGCCGTAGAGCTGCCGGGTCGGTGCGGCCGGTCCGGGCTCGAACGGGTCGACGGTCTCCTGCCGGTAGACCGGCAGCGCCGCGACCACCCGGCCCTCCTGCCGGGCCACCAGGTAGTACGCCTGCGCGCCGGCGGTCAGCGGCGCCCGCTCGATGCTGGCCAGGAAGTCGTAGCCGTAGAAGACCGGCGCGTCGGACGCCGCGGTGAGCGGGTCCCAGCAGTCGCGTCCCAGCTCGCGGACCGACCGGTGCACGGTGACCTCGGTGACCGCCGTCGCCGCCTGTTGCACCACCGTCTCCCGCGCACGGCCGGATTGATCCCTTTGCTGCCCGTTGAGGACCGCGCCAGTACACGTGGGGTTTTCGCGCTTGTCAACTAAGTGTCGCTAAACAACCACGTTGGGTGACACGGGCTACATGTCCCGGACGGGCCGCCGGGCGGCGTCAGAAGCCCAGCTCGGCCAGCCGGTCGGCGACCGCCTTCACGTTGGCCTCGACGGTGGCCTCCGCGTCCAACCGGAGGATCTCCACCCCGCCGGCGGCGAACATCGGCGCGACCGCCTCCAGCGCGTCCCGGAACGCCGTCAGTGACGGCTCCCGGTACGCCGGGAGCACGAGGTTGTCGTTGCTCACCCGCCGGCCGATCCGCCGCATCGCCAGCCGCGGGTCGATCTCCAGGTAGACGACCAGGTCCGGGGGCGCGCCGGCCAGGTAGGTCTCCACGATCGCGGCCAGGTTGGTCACCCCGTACGAGGCGGACATCGCCGCGGAGCAGAAGATGTACGGGTCGAGCACGAAGATGCTGCCGTCGGCGGCGGACCGGCGGAGCATCTGCGACCGGTCCATCAGCTCCATCGCGGTGGCGAACTCGACGGCGTCGAGGCCGAAGTGCTCGGCCCGGGACTTCCCGTGCCCGGCCGCGACCGCGGTCGTCCACCGGCGGACCCAGGTGTGGAAGCTGCGCACGTAGGTGATCCGGCCCTGCGCGATGTAGTGCCCGGACAGGTGCGCGGCCAGGGTGGTCTTGCCCGCCCCGTCGACGCCGGCCACCTCGACCACCGGCCCGGGTGAGCTCACCGGCGTCCTCCGCTCTGCCAGGCCGGGGCGAACCCGGCTGGACATGCCCGCACGACCCCGGTCCAGGCCTACCGGACTTCCAGGTCGGGTGGCAACCATCCGGGATATCCCCGGCGCAGCTCGGGCAGCACCTCGGTGCACACGGTCTCGAACGCCGGCAGCTGCGCCGGGTCGGCCGGGTAGTAGAGGACCAGCTCGGACACGCCGAGCCCGACCGCCCGGCGGGCCAGGTCGGCCAGCAGCTCGGGCCGCTCGTAGTAGGCGATGCGGCTGCCGTTGGCCCGGGCGCCCGCGTCGAAGAGGGTGTACGAGCAGCGCAGCGTGCCGGGATCGCGGCCGGCCTCGGCGCAGAGCCGGCGGACCCGCTCCACCCGGTCCCCGGTCTCGGCCAGCTGGGCGGCGGGATCGGCGGCGAAGGACAGCGTGTTCCAGGTGTCGGCATGGGCGACCGCGTGCCGGAGCATCCGCGGCGAGTTGGCGGCGACCGTGAGCGGCGGCCGCGGCCGCTGCACCGGCCCGGGACTCATCCGGGCGTCCTCGACGGTGTAGAAGCGGCCGCGGTAGGTCACCCGGTCCGCCGGGTCGGCCGCCAGCAGCCGGTCGACCACCTCGACGTACTCGCCGAACCGGGCCGCCCGCTCGCCCGCCGGCCAGTTCGGCAGGCCGGCCATCGGGTACGACGGGTCGGCCACCAGGCCGGCGCCGAGGCCCACCTCCAGCCGGCCGCCGGAGGCGTGGTCCACCGTCATCGCCTGCCGGGCCAGCATCGCCGGCGGGCGCAGCGGGATCTGCGCGACGCAGGAGGCCAGCCGGACGGTCGAGGTCCCCGCGGCGAGCGCGGCCAGCGTGGTCCAGCACTCGAACCACGGGTCGGCCGGGTTGAGCCAGTCCACGAAGTGGTCGGCGATCCCGACCACGTCCACGCCCAGCGCCTCCAGCCGGCGGACCCGGCCCACCAGCTCCCCGACCGGCGCGTCCGGCATGCACAACACCTGGAAACGCAGGTCATGGCCCACTTGCGGAGTATCACACGGGTTGTCGGTGCTGCCGGCTACCGGGCTGTAGGCTCGGTGCGTCCGCTTTCGCCGAGGAGGTGGGGGCCTTCGTCCGGCCGCTCGTCCTCTTCTTCGGCGCCGTCCAGCGGCGCGAGTTCTACGAGACCCTGCTCCGCTCCGGCGTGCACCTCGGCCTGGTCCGCAACCTGGACAACACGGCGTACACGGTGGAGCCGGAGGAGTTCGACGTCGTCGAGCGGGTGCCCTTCTCGGCCGGCGCGGAGGCGATCTGCGCGGTGATCGCCGGCATCGCCCGCGGCTGGCGGCTGGAGTCGGTGCTCAATGTGGACGAGCACACCGTCTCGCTGTCGGTCGAGGTCTGCGGCCGGCTCGGCCTGCCGGCGCCGGCGGCCGCGGCGGTGACCGCGCTGCGGAGCAAGACCGTCATGCGCCGGCGGCTCAGCGCCCGGCTCGGCCCGGCCAGCAGCGCGGCCGCCCGGGTGGTCGCCAACGCCGGCGAGGCGCGGGCCGCGGCGGCCGACCTGGGCTGCCCGGTGATCGTCAAGCCGAGTTCGCTGACCGGCAGCTTCTTCGTCCGCTGGTGCGGGACGCCGCAGGAGGCGGAAGCCGCGTACGCGGCGACCGCGGAGCGGTTGCCGGCGCACTGCCGGGCCAACCGGGTGACCGACGTGCCGGCGGAGATCCTGGTCGAGGAGTTCCTGGCCGGCTCCAACCACTCGGTGGACTGCCTGGTGCTGGAGGGCCAGGTCTGGTCCACCCCGGTCGTCGACGTGCTCACCGGGTACGACCTCGGCGGCCCGGACTTCCACCACTTCGCCCGGACCACGGTCTCCCGGCTGGCCCCGGACGAGCAGCACCGCACCCGGCTGCTGGCCGAGGCGACGGCGGAGGCGCTCGGCGTCCGGCAGGGCTGCCTGCACGTCGAGCTGGTGCACGGGCCGGTCGGGCCGCGGCTGGTCGAGGTGGCCGCCCGGCCCGGGGTCAGCCGCGGCCCGCTGCTGCACCGGGCGTACGGGATCGACCTGATCGGCGGGTGGCGGGACGTGCTGCGCGGGCGCAAGCCGGACCTGGAGGTGCGCCGGCACGCCGGCGCGGCGGTGGTCACCCCGTTCCCGGACCGGGACGGCACGCTGCTGGCGTACCGGGGGCTGGACCGGATCCGGGCGCTGCCGAGCACCTGCCGGCTGGACGTGTGGCGGCAGCCCGGGGACCGCGTCGGCACTCGCTGGTCGGGCGCCAGCTTCCCGCTCCGGGTGCAGCTGTGGGCCGCCGACCCGGCCCGGTTGGCCGCCGACCTGGAGGTGGTCCGCGAGGTCTCCGGCACGCTCTTCGAGGTGGCCGCGTGACCGACGCGGCCCGGCGCCGCGTGACCGGCCCCGCCGGAGGCCCCGGTCACCGGGCCGCGCCGGCGGTGCTGGACCGGATCACCCGGATCGCCCGGGAGCTGGTGCGCGCGCCGGACCAGATGGTGGTCGCCTGCGGCTCGCTGGTCGAGGGCCTGGGCAACGCCGCCTCCGACATCGACCTGCTGGTGATCGACCCGGCCGGCGCCGGCACCGCCCGGGCCAAGGACGAGCCGGGCGTGCCGCTGACCGTCGACACGCTGGCCGACATGCTCGGGGCCGGGCGCCCCGAGCTGGTCGACGCCGAGTGGGTGTCGCGGGGGTATGTCCTCGCGCTGGTCGACCGGGTGCACGCGCTCGCGCCCGGCGCCCGGACGGTGCCGGAGTTCATCGACCTGGAGCAGTACTACCGGTTCGCCGCCGGCGTCGCGGTGGTCAACCCGGCGGCCTACGCGGAGATCCGGGACCGGATGTCGGTGGACCGGCTCGGCGTCCTGCTGGCCGCCGACGCCGGCGAGCGGGTGGCCGGGCTGCTGGCCGAGACGGTGGCCTACCGGGCGGCCGGGCTGGCCGGCGCCGCCGCGTACGCGGCCCAGCAGCTGCTGTCCTGGACGCTGCACGTGCACGTCATCGAGCGCGGCGAGCGCTTCCCGCCGCGGAAGTGGCGTTACGAGAAGCTGGCCCGGCTGCACGGCGTGGAGTCCCCGCTCTACCGGCGGGCCTGGCGGCTCAAGGCGGCGGGCCTGGCCGGCGACACCGCCGCCGACACCGCCGGCGAGGCCGCCGCCGACGCGTACGCCGGCGAGGTGCTCGACCTTGTCCGCGAGCTGCGGCCGGACGCCGGCCCGGACCCGGGATGGGCGGCCCGGCGCCGGGAGGCGCTGATGGCCGAGCTCCGCTATGCCAAGGATCTGGAGGACGTCGAGGGCGCGCTGGCCGCCGGCCAGCAGGGGATGGCCTTCCACGCGCTCGGCCGGGTCGGCGAGCGGCTCCAGGACGGCTGCCTGCTGCGCCGCGACCTCGGCGGCGGCGACCCCCAACGCAGGCTCCAGCTGCTGCGCGAGCTGGCCGCGGCCGGCGACCGGCTGGCCGCCCGGGTGCTGGCCGTCCGGCTGGCCAACCCCGCCGACCTGGTCGGGCTGCACCGGCTGGCCGACCGCTGCCGGGCGCTGGCGGCCGAGCTCGGCTTCCGGCTCGCCGTGCCGCCGGATGAGGCGGCGATCCGGGCATTTTTCGCCGATGCCGAGGGCGTATTCGCCGACCGGGCCCATTTCCGGGCGGTGAACTATCGCGCCAGCGCCGGCATAGGCCTGGAGACCGGCCTGCGCTAGCGGTCGCCTTGCGAGGGCTCAGCGCTGTTTTGGTGTTGCCCACCCCAGTTGCCCGGTCTAGATTCGTTTGGGCAGCTGCCTTCATGATCACTGCCGGTGCCCGTGCACGGCCCGGCGGTGCCCCCGGACGGAAGGAGGCGATCCGAAGTGACGCGGAACCACGCCGTCACCCTGCGGCCCAAGCTCGTGGTGAAGGGCAAGGGCAAGGGCAAGTGACAGCGGCCCGCGGGCATCGCCGGTCGCCGGTGGTGTCCGCGGGTTGTCCCGACACGAGAGGGTCCAGATGCACGCTGTCCGGCCGCTGTCCGGAGGCGTGCCCGTCGTGCTCGACAGCGACCTGGAGCTGGAGAGCTTCACCGCCTGCGCGGTGCTGCCGCTCTCCTCACGGCACGAGGCCGAGGCCGAGGTCGGCATCTCCCACCTGCTCGAGCACCTCGTCATGTCCGCACCCGGCCCCGACGGCGACCCGCCGCTGAGCGACTGGGTCAGCGAGGTCGGGGGCCAGGCCAACGCGACCACCACCAAGGAGTCCGTGGCCTACTGGGTTCGCGTCCCGCCGGAGTCGGCGGCGCCGGCGGTGGGCCGGCTGGCCGAGGCGGTGACCTCGCCGCGGCTGACCCCGGAGCTGGTCGACGGCGAGCGCCGGGTCGTGGTGCAGGAGCTGCTGGCCGCCGACGCCGACCCCTCGGACGTGGCCACCGAGCGCTTCTTCGCCGAGCTGTTCGCCGGCCACCCGCTGGGCCGGCCGGTCGGCGGCCTGGCCGACAGCTTCCCGGCGGTGTCGCCGGAGCAGGCGGTCGCCCGCCAGCGCGCCGGGCTGGCCACCCGCCGGCCCTGCGTGGTGCTGGTCGGCCGCGAGCCGCTGCTCGCCGCCGGGCTGGCCGCGCTGCAGGACAGCGCGCTGGACGGCTGCCGACCGGCGGCGGGCCGCCCCGCGGTGCCGGTCGGCCCGGCCCCGGGGATCGAGGACCTCGACGTCCCCGACGACGCGGAGTACGCGTACACGGTGCTCGGCGGGCGGGGCGCCGGCCGCCACGACCCGCTGTGGGGCGCCGCGCAGGTGCTGGCCGCGGCGGTGGGCGGCCTGCCCGGCTCGGTGCTCTACACCCGGCTGCGGGGCCAGCTGGGCATGAGCTACCAGATCTACTCGGTGGCCAGCAGCTACTCCGACAGCGGCGCCTGGCGGGTGCTGGTGGGCAGCGTGCCCGGGGACGTGCGGACGGTCGCCGGGGTGGTTCGGGGCTGCCTGGCCGACGCAGCGGCCGGCACGCTGCCGGCCGCCGCGCTCGACGGGGCCCGCCGGCAGGCGCTCGGCGCGCTCACCATCGACAACGAGGACCCGGTGGCGCGGGCGTACGAGGACGGGTTCTTCGCCGTGGACGGGCTGGCGGACCGCTCGCCGGTGGAGCTGGCCCGGCAGCGGATCGCGGCGGTGGAGCCGGCCGAGGTCGCCGCGGCCGCTCAGCGGGTGCTGGCGTCGTGGACCGCGGTGACCGCGACATGACCGGCGCCATGACCGACCTCGCCGCGGCGCTGGTCGCGGCCGGCGTTCCGGCCGGGCGGGTGGCCGAGCTGATCGACGCCGGGCTGACCGCCGAGCTGGCCGGCGGCGTGCTGGTGCTCGCCGCGGTGGACGAGCCGGTCACCGGCGAGCGCCGGGTGCTGGTCACCGTCGGCGCGGACCGGGTCGCCGCCGAGGCGGATCGGCTGGCCGAGCTGCGGGCGCTGGTCGCCCGCGAGCACCCGGACGCGGGCACGATCGTGCTGCGGCTGGCGGCCGGTGCCACCCCGCCCGCGGCGGCCGGCGCCCGGCTGCTGATGCAGTACGTCGAGTCCGGGACCGTGCCGGAGCCGCCGGCCGACCCGGCCGGCTGGACCGTCCGGCCGTACCGGCCGCCGGACCGGGAGGCGGTGCACGACCTGCTGGTCCGGGCGCTGGAGACCGGCTACGACACGGCCGGCGCCACCGCACCGCCGGAGCAGACCGACGCCGTCGCGAGCGACCTGCTGGACCGGGTCGGGGACGGCGTGACCGTCTGGTGCGCGGTCGGTCCGCCGGGCTTCGGCGGGCACGCCACGGTGGTCTGGGACACCGACGACCTCACCGGCGAGGAGCGACCGGAGCTGTTCGACGTCTTCGTGCTGCCCGAGCACCGCGGGTCGCCGGCGGGGCGGCTGCTCACCGCCGCCGCGATCCGGTGGGCGGTCGAGGCCGGTCACCCGCTGCGCGGGCACGTCGTCGGCGACGACGCCAACGCCGCCGCCGTCCGCCGGCGGCTGCTGGCCGGCGGCTGGCGGGCGGCGGAGGGTTACTGGGCGGTGCCGGCGGCCGGCGGCTGACGTGGTCACCGCTGAGTCCGTGCTGGCCGCGGCCGAGTCCTGGTATCCGGACCGGACGCCGCTGGAGCTGCTGGCCGTGCTGCGGGCCGAGCAGGAGCGGTTCGTGCCGACCTGGCTGAGCGCCTGGGCGACCCGGGAGGAGCTGCCCGCCCCGCTCGCCGCCGAGCTGGCCGCCGCCCGGGAGCGGACGGAGCGGATCCGCCGGCTCGGCGAGCAGGTCCTGGCCGCCGTGCCGCAAGCGCGGGCGATCAAGGGCCTGGCGGTGTCCGACCTGTACCCGGCCGGGCTGGCCCGGCTGATGTCCGACCTGGACCTGGTGGTGCCCGACGCCGCCGCGGTGTGGCGGGTGGCGGAGGCGGCCGCGACCGGGACCGGCGCGGTGGTGCGGGCGGTGTCGACGTTCCCGGTCCCGGAGCCGGGGCGGCGCGGGCTCATGGTGGGGATGCGGCTGCCGCGCCGGTCCAGCCTGGAGCACGCGCTCCTGCTCGACATCAGCACCCACGTCCTGGTCGGCAACGGCACGACGGTGCCCGCCCGGACCTGGATCGGCCGGCCCGGTGAGCTCGAGCTCGCCGCGCACCTGCTGCTGATCGCGGCCAAGCCGCTGGAGCGACCGTACGGGCTGAAACAGCTGCTGGACGGCGCGGTGCTGGCCGGGGCCCTTGGCCCGGCCGGGACCGCGCGGGCCCGGGAGCTGGCCGCTCGGCTGCGGGTGCTGCCGGAGCTGCGCGCGCTCTTCGAGCTGGCCGCCCGGCACGGGCTGCCGGTGCCCGTGCCGCCGGTCGGCGCCGGCGCCGCCCGGCTGGCCCGGATCCGCCGGGCGGCCCGGTTCGCGGCGGCCAGCCGCCGGCGGCCGCTGCGGGCATCCCTGCAGCTGCTGCAGCACACCGAGCTCAACGACCCCGAGCTGACGCGGGGCCTGCGCCGGGCCTGGCGGGCGGCGGACCGCCGGTTGCCGGTGCTGTCCCCGGCCCGGGAGGAGATGTACCGCTTCGGTCTGCCGGTCACCGTCCGGGGAGCTACCGACCGCCCGGTGCTGCGCACCCCGTTCGGCGACTACCTGCTGGTCACCAGCGCCGAGGTGACCGAGGACTGGCTGGACGACGGGCTGGTGCCGGCCGGCGTCGAGGACGTGGAGGAGTAGGCGGTGCGGCTGGTCGGCTTCCGCCACCGCGGCGAGCGCTGGATCGGCGCGGTCGCGGCCGGGCGGGTGCGGCCGCTCGCCCCGGTGGACGACTTCTACGCCGCCGGCGAGGCCCTCCCGGCCGGCGGCGAGCCGGTGGACCTCGCAGGGGTCGAGCAGGTCCCGCCGGTGCCGCTGACGGCCCGGATCTTCTGCGTGGGGATCAACTACCGGGCGCACGCGGACGAGGCGAAGCCGATCACCGGGCTGGACGCGCCGGAGCTGCCGACCGTCTTCGGCCGCTGGCCGAGCACCCTGGTGGTCGACGGCGCCCCGGTGCCGGTCCCGCCGGCAGAGGCCGGCCTGGACTGGGAGGTCGAGCTGGCCGTGGTCATCGGCCGGCGGGCTTGGGCGGTCGCCGCCGCCGACGCGCTCGACCACGTCCTGGGCTACACCGCCTTCAACGACCTGAGCGCGCGGCGCAAGCAGCTGGAGACCAGCCAGTGGACGCTGGGCAAGAACGCCGACCGGTCCGGCCCGATCGGCCCGGTCGTGGTCACCCGGGACGAGATCGGTGACCCGGCCGGGCTCGCACTGGAGACCCGGGTCAACGGCGAGGTGGTGCAGCGGGCCGACACCGGCCAGCTCATCCACGGCGTCGGCCGGCTCATCGAGTACATCAGCGACACGGTCACGCTGCGGCCGGGGGACGTGATCGCGACCGGCACGCCCGGCGGCGTGGGGCTCGGCCGCAGCCCTCAGCGCTACCTCCTCCCCGGCGACGTGGTCGAGGTCGAGGTGGAGCGGATCGGCACGCTGCGGACGCCGATCGTCCGCCGCGGGGACCTGCCCCCGGAGCTGCTGTGGTGACCGCTGGTGAGTGCCTGGCGCTGCTTGCCGAGCAGCGGCTGCTCCCGCCCGGGCGGATGGCGACGTACCTGTCCGGTTCGGACGGTCCGGCCGGTGCGGTGGCGGCGACGGTGGTGGTCCGGGACCCGGCCGGCATCGCCGGCCTGGTCGGCCCGGAGGCCGGCCGGGCCGGGCGGTGGCCGGGCCCGCGCCGCTCCTGCTACCGCGGTGACCGGCGCTGGGACGTCGACTTCTGGGCCGACGCCGAGGTGGACCGGCTGCTGCGTGCGGTGTCCTGGCAGACGCTGGAGTCCGGCCGGTCGGTCGGCATGGCGCTGCGCCGGTACGAGCTGGAGTTCGTGCAGCGGCTCGGCACCGCCCAGGTGGTCGAGGGCCGGGACTGGGTGCGCCGCCGGCAGCAGGACTTCGCCGGCTCCGCGGTCCGCACGATGGTCACCACCCAGTTGCTGCTGGCGCTCGACCGGCGCCGGGAGCGGGCCGGCCGGCTGCTGGCCGCCGGGGAGCCGGAGGGCGCGGTGCTGGCGGCGCGGGCGGCGGTGGGCACCGCGGTGGACGCCGTGCTCGCCACCCGGGGCACGCTCGTCCCCGAGCCGGGCCGGCGGGTGGCCCGGCTGCGGCAGCTCGGTCCGCCACCGGCCGGGCCGGGCTTCGCGCCGGAGCCGCCGGGCGCGGAGGACTACTGGAGGCTGGAGACGATGCGCGACCTGGACCCGGGAGCGCCGGCGGGCTGGGTCTCCGCCGCCCTGCTCTTCTGCGCCCGGACGACCGACGGGCTGCTGCCGTGACCGCCGACCCGGTGCCAGGGCGTGTCCCGCGAATCTTCGGCGGCCCGGGCCGGCGCCGTCCGCATCCTCCAAGATCCCCGGGACACGCCCTGGTGGCGCTCAGCGCCGGCTCGGTCAGCCCCCGCTACCCGCTGGACTCCTCGGTCGCGGCGATCGAGCGGCTCGGGGCGGAGCAGGCGGCGAAGCTCTACCGCCGGCACAAGGTCCGGGTGCTCGCCGCGGAGCGGCTGCGGCGGCGGTCGGGCTCGGCGGCGGTCCGGGACTGCCTGGCGCGGCTGCAGCCGGACCTGGACAAGCTGGCCCGGTCGCGGGAGCAGCTCCCGCTGACCCTCGGCGTGGTCCGGTCCGCGGCCGGGGAGCTCGGCATCCCGGTGGCCGTCATCAAGGGCGTGGCGGCGCGGGAGTGGTACGACGACCCGACCTGGCGCGACTTCGGCGACCTCGACCTGCACGTGCGGTCCTGGTCGGACGCCCGGC
>Ga0126307_10002547_pt1 | contig 12312 bp, 15 predicted proteins | sample Plot28_FD_89955 | JGI IMG/M metagenome (GOLD analysis project Ga0126307, IMG submission 89955) | Serpentine soil microbial communities from UC McLaughlin Reserve, CA, USA - Plot28 | ecosystem: Environmental > Terrestrial > Soil > Grasslands | place: USA: UC McLaughlin Reserve, Lake County...
GAGAAGCGTCGGACCAGCCCGGCGAACAGCGCCTCCTTGCCGGGAACCAGTCGGTACAGGGTGGCGCGGGAGACCCCCGCCTGAGTGGCGAGCTCGTCCATGGACAGCTCGGCCAGGCCGTGGCGGCCGACCAGTTCCAGGGCGGTGTCGAGGATGCGGCTACGCACCGTCGGCGGCGGCTGGAGGCCGAGCTCTCCGAGCAGGTGCTGTTGGTTGCCGAACAGCCGGTACAGGGTGGCGCGGGAGACGCCGGCTCGGGTGGCGAGCTCGTCCATCGACAGACCGGCCAGCCCGTCCTGGTCCTGTCCTTCCCCGGATCCCGGTCCTTGGGGGGTGGGCGTGGCTGCGGTGAGGGCCGTCAGGACCTGCTGCTTGGAGATGGCCGACGCGGGCATGAGACAAGACTAGACGAGATGTACCGTCTCGTCCAGTATCTAACCATGCTCGAGGTCCCAACCAGCCAGCCGAGCACCCCGCTCGAGGACAGGGCCGCAGCTCCACCGTCATTTGATCCACCCGAATCTTGATTGACAGATGTCGATGCATACTGGCATCCTCGCATCGACGTTCATCGATACGAGAGGGAGTCTTGGATGGCGACCGCCACCGCAGCCGACCCGACCACCACGGCAGCAGCGTGCTGTGCCCCCTTGGGTGCGCCGTCGCTGTCGGACGCCGAGGCCGAGGCGACCGCCCGGGTGTTCAAAGCCCTCGCTGACCCCCACCGGGTGCGGATCGTCAACCTGCTGGCCACCAGCCCCGACCCGGTCTGTGTATGCGAGTTCACCGGTCCCCTCGGGCTCAGCCAGCCCACCGTCAGCCACCACCTCAAGAAGCTGGTCGCCGCCGGGCTACTGGACCGTGAGCAGCGCGGCACCTGGGCCTACTACTCGCTGCGTCCCGATGCCCTGAGCGGCCTGGCCGCCACCCTCGACCTCCAAGGAGCTGCCCGATGACCACCCAGCAGACCGACACCGACGGCCTCCGCGAGCAGGTCCGCGCCCGCTACGCGGCCGCCGCCACCAAGGTCACCGCCGGCACTGGTGATTGCGGCTGCGGCCAGCCAGCCGACTGCGGCTGCGACAGCGGCTGCTGCGGCGCGGCCACCGCCAAGGAGCCCGGCTTCGGGGCCGAGCTGTACGCCGACAGCGACCGCGACGCCCTGCCCGACAGCGCCGTGTTGGCCAGCCTGGGCTGCGGCAACCCGACCACCGTGGCCGAGCTCCACCAGGGCGAGACGGTCCTAGACCTGGGCTCGGGTGGCGGGATCGACGTGCTCTTGAGCGCCAAGCGGGTCGGCTCCACCGGCAAGGCCTACGGGCTGGACATGACCGAGGAGATGCTGGCTCTGGCCCGCGCCAACGCCACCGAGGCCGGCGCCACCAACGTCGAGTTCCTGAAGGGCCAGATCGAGGCCATCCCCTTGCCAGCCGCGACCATCGATGTGGTGATCTCCAACTGCGTGGTCAACCTCTCCACCGACAAGCCGGCGGTGTTCGCCGAGACCTACCGCGTGCTGAAGCCGGGCGGCCGGATCGGGATCACTGATGTGGTCGCCGAGAACCAGCTCACGCCGGAGGAGCGGGCCGAGCGAGGGGCCTGGGTGGGCTGCATCGCCGGCGCCCTGACCAAGACCGAGTACGAGGCCGGGCTGGCGGCGGCGGGCTTCGCTGACGTGTCGGTGACCTTCACCCATCAGGTCGGTGACGGCCTGCACTCGGCCATCATCAAGGCCACCCGGCCAGCCACTGCGGCCGTGGCCACCGCCACCCGTCGCGAGCTCCCGGTGGTGCAGCAGTCCGGCTGCTGCTGACCTGATCCGCCGGCGCCCGGACGGGGCCTTCCCCCTTGTCCGGGCGCCAGGCCGTCCCACGTCCGACCCGACCCTGGGACCACCACACCCTTATATATCGACAGAGATCAATGAAGGAGCTGGGAGGAGGACCCATGACGCGCACCAACGGCATCCACCCCTTGGCGATCGAGGACCCCGACGCCGCCCCCGGCGCCCGCAGCGGCCTGCCGGTGGTGGTCATTGGGGCCGGCCCGGTCGGGCTGGCCGCCGCTGCCCACCTGCTCGACCGGGGCTTGGAGCCCCTCGTCCTCGAGGCGGGCCCGCAGGTCGGGGCCAACGTTGCTCAGTGGGGGCATGTGCGGCTGTTCTCCCCTTGGTGCCTGGCTCTGGACCCGGTGGGCGTGCGCCTGCTGGAGCAGGCGGGCTGGACTGGCCCCGACCCCGACATTCTGCCCACCGGCGCCGACCTGCTGGACCGGTATCTGGAGCCACTGGCCGCCGTGCCGGCCCTGGCCAGCCGCATCCGGCTGCACACCACGGTGGTCGCGGTCGCCCGCCAGGACCTGGACAAGGTCCGCAGTCCCGGCCGCGACCAGCTCCCGTTCCTCGTCCGGGTCCGCGACCCGCACGGGCGGCTCCGTGATCTGCAGGCGCGGGCGGTGATCGACGCCTCCGGGACCTGGACCCAGCCCAACCCCCTGGGCGCCTCGGGGCTGCCCGCCCTCGGCGAGCCCGACGCCAGAGCTCGGATCACCTATGGGCTGCCCGACATCGGCGGCCGCGACTGCAGCCGCTATGCCGGACGACGGACGGTGGTGGTCGGGGCCGGCCATTCTGCCGCGACCAGCCTGCTCGCCCTGGCCGAGCTCCAGCACCAGGCCCCCGGGACCGAGGTCGTGTGGGCGGTCCGCTCGGCCACCCCGCGGCTGCTGGTTGGCAAGGGCAGCGCCGAGGCCGACGAGCTGCCCGCCCGGGGGCGGCTCGCCACCGACCTGGCCGCCCTGGTCGAGGAGGGCCGCATCGAGTGGGTCGCCGGCTTTCGCATCAACACCGTGGCGCTGACCGGTGACCGCGTCCGGCTGGCCGGCGATCACGTCCAAGGCGACGACGTCCTCCAGGTCCAGGACCTGGTTGTGGAGGCCGATGCGGTGATCGCGGCGACCGGGTTCCGGCCCGACCACGCCATCGCCGCTGAGCTCCGTCTGGCCCTGGAGCCGGCCCTGGAGAGCCCTACGGCGCTTGGGCCGATCATCGACCCCAACGTGCATACCTGCGGCACCGTGCCCGCCCACGGGATCGCCGAGCTCGCCCACCCGGAACCCGGCTATGTGGTCGTGGGGATGAAGAGCTATGGCCGCGCCCCCACATTTCTCCTGGCGACCGGCTATCAGCAGGTCCGCTCGGTGGTGGCCGGTCTGGCCGGCGACCGCGCCGGCGCCCTCCACCGTGACCAGGGGCCACCGGCCGCGGCCATGTGCGCCCTCAACCGGGACCTGCTGGCCAGCGCCCAGCGTCGCCATCACCTCGTCCCGTCTGTCCGCGCAGTACCCAGCGGGATGACGGCGGCGCTTGGCGGGACGGCGGTGGACTGGAGTGCCGCCACCTGCTGTCCGTAGCCTGCCCGGATGATCAGCGACCGGCGGGACCTTGCATCGGGGATCGGCCGGACGCGCGGCGGCCGACTAGTTGCTCCCGCGTCGCGATCAATCTATGTTGATCCAGATGGCTACCTCGACGGTTCTACCTGCGGCCTCGCCGACCAGTGCCGAGGCCCTGCCGATGGAGCTGGCCCGGGCACTCGGCGATCCATTACGCTGGCGGATCATCGAGCTGCTCGCGGCCGAGCAGCTGTGCGTCGCTCACCTGGCCGAGGAACTCGATACCGCCCAGCCGCTGGTCAGCCACCACCTCAAGGTCCTGCGCGAGGCCGGCCTGGTGGACACCGACCGCTACCGCTACTGGATCTACTACCGGCTCCGGCCCGCCGCCCTGGTCCGCCTGGCCGCCACCCTCGGGGTAGTCGCTCGCTCGGCCCCGAGCGGGACCGCCTGCCGCCGCCAGGTCCCAGGCGCCGACACCTCGTCACCGGTTGCCACTCGTCCCGCTGTGCCCCAAGGAGGCCGGCCCATGCCCTTCCGCGACACCCCCATGGACCCGATCAGCCGTCAGACCTTCGCCCGCTCGATCGAGTCCCTGGCTGAGGAGTTCCGCGGCATCTACTCGTTGGAGACCGTCGAGCGCTACGTGAACGAGGCCATCGACCGGCTGTCGGGGGCGCGGGTGGTCGACTTCATTCCCCTGTTCGTCCACCGCTTCGCCCGCGAGCAGCTGCGCGCCCTCGCCCAAGCCGAAGGAGCCATCATCAAAGAGGTGCCCGAGGTCCTGTTCGTCTGTGTCCACAACGCCGGCCGTAGCCAGATGGCCGCCGCCCTCCTCGACCACCACGCCAAGGGCCGCGTGCACGTCCGGTCGGCCGGTAGTGCCCCTGGCGACCAGATCAACCCGGCGGTCATGGCGGCGATGGACGAATGGGGCATCGACCTGTCCCGGGAGTTCCCCAAGCCCCTCACCGACGAGTTCGTCAAGGCCGCGGATGCCGTCATCACCATGGGCTGCGGCGACGCCTGCCCGATCTACCCGGGCAAGCGCTATGAGGACTGGGAGCTGGACGACCCGGCCGGCCAGCCGGTCGAGCTGGTCCGCCGCATCCGCGACGACATCGACGCCCGCGTCCAACAGCTGCTGGCCGAGCTGGTCCCTGCCGGCGCCTGACCGGCTGCCGGCGTCGGCGTCAGGGGAAGCGGCATGCGGCTGCTGGTGATCGGGGGCAGCGACGCCGGGATCAGCGCCGGGCTGCGGGCCCGCGAGCTGGACCCGAGTATCGAGGTCAGCTTGCTGGTCGCCGACGCCTACCCCAACTTCTCCATCTGTGGGCTGCCCTACTACCTGTCCGGCGACGTGCCCGACTGGCGCGATCTCGCCCACCGCACCAGCGCCGACCTCGAGGCGGCCGGACTAGAGCTGCTGCTTGACCACACCGCCCAAGCGATCGACCCCGCCGCCAGGAAAGTCAGCGCCACCGACCCGGTCGGCGCCGACCGCCAACTCCGCTATGACCGCCTCCTCGTCGCCACCGGGGCGGTACCGGTCCGCCCACCGATCGATGGCCTCGACCTGCCCGGGTCCACGTCCTCCGCACCATGGGCGACACCTTCGCCCTCCACCAGGCCCTCACCGCCGGCGCCAGGTCGGCGGTGATCGTGGGGGGCGGCTACATCGGCCTGGAGATGGCCGAGGCCTTCACCAGCCGCGGCCTGGCCGTGACCCTGATCGAGCAGGCTCCAGCGGTCATGCCGACCGTCGACACCGAGCTGGGCCGGCTGCTCGGCCAGGAGCTCCACAGCCATGGCATCCAGGTCGTCAACGACGTCACCATCAAGGCCATCCACCAAGAGGTCGGCGGCCTGACCGTGGGCGGCGAACCGGACTTCACCGTCGGCGCCGACCTGGTCCTGGTCGTGGTTGGGGTCCGGCCGGACACTGAGTTGGCCGTGGCCGCCGGCGTGGAGACCGGGGTGCGCGGGGCGCTGTGGGTCGACCGGCACATGCGGACCAACGTGGCTGACGTGCTGGCCGCCGGGGACTGCGTCGAGACCTGGCATCGGCTGCTCGATGCCCCCGCCTACCTGCCCCTTGGTACCACCGCCCACAAGCAAGGCCGCATCGCCGGCGAAACGGCTGTCGGCGGCAGCGCCGAGTTCGCGGGATCGCTGGGCACCCAGGTCGTCAAGGTCCTCGACCTGGCTGTGGCCCGCACCGGCCTCCGCGACCACGCAGCCCAGGCGGCCGGCTTCGACCCGGTCACCGTCGGCTCGGTGGAGTACGACCACAAGGCCTACTATCCCGGCGCCCACCAGCTGCACCTGCGCATCACCGGCGACCGAACCAGCGGACGGCTGCTCGGCGCCCAACTGCTGGGCGACCTCCGCGCCCAGGTCGCCAAACGCATCGACATCCCCGCTACCGCCCTGTTCCACCACATGACCATCGAGGGCCTGTCGGAGCTGGACCTCAGCTATACCCCGCCGTTCGGGAGCCCTTGGGATGCGGTCCAGATGGCCGCCCAGACCTGGACCCACCGGACACGCGGGAGTCAGCCGGCCCAGGCGGCCAGCCACGAGACCCGTCCGTGAGCCCGTCGGTATCCGAGCGGCGGGTGCTGTTCGTGTGCACCCACAACGCCGGGCGCAGCATCGTCGCCGCCGCCCTACTCAACGCCCACCATCCCGTCGGCGTGCAAGCTGACTCGGCCGGGACCGACCCCGCCGACGTCCTCAACCTCACCGTGGTCGCCGCGTTGGCCGAACGCGGCATCAGCCTGGCCGGCGTCAGCCCCAAGCCGATCACCACCGAACTGCTGGCCAGCGCCGACCTGGTCATCACCATGAGCCGCCATGCCGCCGGCCCCACCCTGCCTGAAGGCGCCACCCGACGAGAGCGTTGGCAGCTCGGCTTCCCAGGCGATGACCTGGAGGCGATGCGGGCCTTCTGCAGCCAGGTCGACCGGCGCGTGCAGGCAGTCCTTGTTGAGCTGATGCGGCCGACAGGATGACGCCAGACGGCTAGATGGCGCGGTCAAAGGCTGGGTTTTCGTCAGTTCGCTGATAAGTCAGGGTCACACTGTCACGGACGGCTTGCCGCAGCTGCAGCGGAGCGCCACCGGTAATGCGCGCCAAGTAGCGCTCATAGGCTGGACTGCCTTCCGGCCATTGCGCCGCAAAGCGCGCCTCCCACCAGGCGATGTCGAACTCCAACGCCAAGGCGTCGCAGCGCAGGCCATCGAGGCTGATGCCATAGAGGCTGTCGGCGGGTGGTTGTGGGCTGGTCGACAGGCGGGTGATGACGCCATAGCCGGTACCGGTGAAGTTGGGTAGGCCGGCGGAACCGTTGTTAATCACCAGTCGGCGCCGGCCGTCGTCGGCGACGTCCTGAGCGTAGGGCAGGCCGGTGTGGGTGCAAGCGAATACGCTGACCTTGGCGCGACGGAACCAGTCCAGCAGGTCAGCGGCGGTTGTTGGCTGCCCGTGCCAGCCGACCTGGCGGCGTACCGGGGGGTCACCGGGTTCCATCGCCTCCAAGGCCAGGCGCCAGCCGGCCAGGGATTCGGGGTCGCCGTGGAGGATCCCGATCCGCTGCCCACCCACGCTGGCGGTGAGGTAGTTGGGCAGCTCGCCGAGGCAGCCGACCAACGCTGGGAACCGGCCGGCGGTCTCACGGAGCCGGGTCATGATCTGGTTGGACCGCTCGACCACGTCGTCTCCGATGTACTCGGGATAGGCGCAGCCGCAGCCGGCATCCTCCTCTGAGGCGAGCTCGGCCTCGACGTTGCCTTTCGTGGCGTGGTGGGCCAGGACCGTTTCGCTGATCGCCTGGAAGTCGTCGGGGTCGACGTCCAGCCAGTGGAAGTCGCCGTTGAACACGATCGCTGGCGGCCCGCCGGGCTCGCGGTCAGCCCGCTCAAGCACGGCCTGGAGGGCGGCCGGGTTGCCGTACAGGCCGCCTACGACATAGAGGATGTCCGCTTCCAGCTGGGCCGGCTGGACGAGCGCCTCCGGCTGGTACCGGTAGGCCAGCGGGCAGGACCGTCCCCGAACCTCCACCTTCCATCTCCAGGGTTGTGGTCGTCGTCAGTGCCCGGACGGGCAACTTCGGTCCAGCCTGTCGAATGTGGGCCTGCTGCAAATGGCCAGATCGATTGGGCACGGCAGCGAACTCGGTGCCGTGGGTTGGTCGCCGTGGTGGTGCCTGCCGGTCCCTCCAGCGTAGCGCCACCCCAGCCCCTCAAGCCCGTCCTGACGCCGCGGCCACCACCCTTGACCGGCTACGGCCCAAGGTGGTGTGGGCCGGGCTTGACCGGGCTGGGGCCCCGTCGCTGCGCCTTCAGGGACCGGCAGGCACCCCGCCTGCCCACGCCCAGGAGGCGCCATGCCCGCCGCGCTCCGCTGTGCCCAGATCACCGACAAGGAGTTCGCCCTGCGCCAGCAGGCTCGAGCTGCTGCCCGCCGAACCCTGCCTGACCCGGCGGTTACGGCTCGGGCGTTCGCGTTGGCCATCTGCGAGATCGAGGCCGGGCTCCGCTCAGCCAGCCAGCTGGAGCGGATTTGCCACCCCAGCCTCTGGGACGCAGTCGCCAACCGGATCCAGCGGGCCGGCGGACCACCGGTCAGTGTCGCCAGCGTCCTGCGCGTCCAGGTCCAGGAACTTACCCCGGGGCTGGTGGATGCGGTCGCGGTTGTCCGCCGGAATCAGCGAGCGGTGTTCATTGCGCTGCGGCTGGAGGCGGTGCCGGGCCGCTGGGAGCTGATCGAGCTCCACTACTAGCCATCAGGCGATGGACCGGCGGGGCGAGCCTGGCCCAGGCTCGCCCCGCCGGTTATCCACAGCTCTGTGGACCGGCCCTCGCGCCCGCCGGTGCTGGCCGGTAGCGTCCCTGGCATGTCGTCACCCCTTCGTCCCCCGTCGGCCGCCCCCAGCTTGCGGGTGGAGCGGCTGGTCGAGCGGACCATGACCTACGCGGTCGAGGAGTATGACGACGACCTGGCCGTGGCCCGCCTGGCCGGGCTGGCCCGCGACGACCAAGCCGCCCTGGACCAGGCCTGCGATGTCTGTCTCAGCTACACCGACATCGACTTGGGGATCCGTGGCCGGGCCATTGGGTTGCTGGCCCGAGTGCTGTACCCCGATCTCCCCCCTGACGCCGCGGCCAGCCACCACTAACATCACCGTCAGCTGTCCAATGCTCGCCATCCTGGGGTCCGGCTTGCCGAGGGCGGTTAGCGCACGAATCCGTGTCGGCTGGAGCGCACCTCATTCGCGGTGGCCCTCTGCCTGCCGTTCGGCGAGCAGGTCCTCGGCCGCCTCGGCTTGCCGCTCCAGCCAGGCCAACCCCGGCTCCTGGTACATACGAGCCACCTCCTGGCCAGCCCCCAGCCGCTGGCGCATGACCGCGATGACCTGGCGGTTGGCTGCCGCCTTCTGCTGAAGCACCCAGCTGGGCAGCAACGCCAAGCTCTCCCGCATCTCGGTCCGGGTCATGACCGGATAGGGGCCTGGGCCATGACGGCCGAGGTGGGTGGCCGGTTGGGCTTGCCGGACCTCCAGGCAGGGGATGCAGATCAGCATCGTGAACAGCCCCTCGATCTTCGAGAAGGGTCCACTGGAGGCGCCGCAGAACGAGCAGTGTCCCACCGCGTCGGTCACCGGCTAACGGCCCTGCTGGTCCGTGGCCGTCGGCGGGCGATGTAGCCGCCCCGGACCCGGCTATAGGCGTCAGGGCGCAGGTGGCGCTCCAGCTGCATCAGACTCCAGACCTTGGCCCCGTCGACCCGGACATAGGGCTCAACGTGAGGCGGCCGCCTCGCGGATTGCGTCCAGGTCAAAGCCGAGCAGCTCGGCGCATTGCTCCAGCGGGGCGGCGATTGGCCGGTTCAGGGTGGGGTCGTGGGCTTCCCAGGTGGGCATGTCCGGTAGCCTAGGCGAACACATGTTCGAGCAATAGTGGGATGAACGGGGCGAGGATCACGGACCCGACATTGGCCAACGACGAATGACGCGAAGTCGGGACGGTGGCCAGCTCGGCGAGCCATGCGACGGGACGGGGCCGCAGCATGCCCATTTCAGCTCGTGATCGTGAGGGAGCTGGGAGACGCTTCTCTACACCCTCAAGTCCGGCCCTGCGGGCGGCCGCCTCCGGCGGCTGTCCTCGGCCGGCACCACCTCGACGGGTTCCGGGCCGGACTTACCACCGCAACCGAACCATCGCCACTTTACCCCTGAAGTACACTCGGGTTAATCTGGACTCGAGAGCTGCATACCTCGCAAATGTTTAGGCCTCGCAAAAGTCTAAATACAGTATAAGTCTACTCATTAACGTTCTAACAAGCAGATCGCGACTCCAGCGGCCCAATTTTTGAGGGGTATAGATACATCACTCAACGATAGATTGCGAAAGTACTAGCCAATCTTTGCAGCCTATTTATGCCTAAAGTGTTGACGCCATACCATAGCGGCGAGAGAATCCGCCGCGTTCCAAGTGGCCGGCCGACGACACACCGTAGTCATGTGCCTTCGCCTGGGGGCAGGCCATGCCACCGTCTCTCGCGAGAAGTCTCGCACGGCCATCTCGCTCACGACCGCCAGAACGAACCCCACCGCACGCCCGCTCACCGCCGCCTGCGCACGCCGCGATGGCCAGCCCGTGGGCAGTCCCATACATGAATTACGTGTCCGATTCGCCCGCAGCTCCATCAAAGAAAGTGCAAGAACATGGGGGGAAGGAGCTAGGGATGATCCGATCTGTTCGTCGACTGAGCGTCGCCGCCGTGTTGGCGTTAGCGATCGCCGCCACCCTGATGGCAACGGCCGCATTCGGCCAGCAGGGTCTCCACTTTGTTGGGACGCCAACGGTCACGGCCACCAAGACCGCTACCAGCGCATTCCTGACCGCGTCAGGCGAGGTCGCAGGCGCGGGAACCACCGCTACCGCGACGCTGTCGGCCAACGCCACCGTCACCACCGGGTGCATCAACCGCGGGTCCAAGGACCAGCAGCCGAGTGGCCTGCAGCAGACCACCACCACGGTGTCCGGTACAACCACATTCAACACACGTCAGGGCCGAGGCACCTTTACCGTGAGCACCGTACCGATTACTCTCGACCGTACCTGTCCAGACCAGATGGTGCCGGTGCTGGTGAGCGTGGTGTTCACTGACGTGACGCTGACAGTGACCTCACAGACGGGAACGATCACGCAATCCTTTGGGACTATCGATCCCTAACCGCGCTAGGCGATCGGTAGAGAATCGGGGGAAGGGGCCTTCAACTCCTTCCCCCTTCTCGCACCAAGGAGAAAGCTGAACGCTGGACTCGCCGCCCAGAACAGGACCCAGCGCGGACCGTGCGGCGGTCGGTCCGCGCTGGGTCCGCATCGCACCGGGAAGCGATGGCTCCAGGCGGGCACAAGCGGTCACAGCCGGCATGCGGGAACCCCAGGCCACAGCGCATTCATCGCTCCGCCTCGAACGGCGGAACAGGATGGGATGGGCTCGAATCCCACTTGACCACTGCCGCGCCGCCTGTGGCGGCTTGCCCACGAGGTAAGTGGTCACCGAGGACGGGCCTCACCTGCGCCCGAGCTGGCGCCAGCGCGGCGGCGTCGGAGCTGCGTTGTCCTCGCCGGCCGTGCCCCCAACGTGCCCTAAGCAGCAGTCCACAGCGGTCTCCAAGGGTCAACACCGGGTCAACGGGTAAAGTCGCTGACCTGCGCCACCGCCGGACAGCGAACAGCACGACAGTGCTTCCCAAGCTCACGGTCATGGATGTTGAAGTTACGCCCCAAGCTACGCAGAACGGCCGAGGGCAGGTCGCGTCAGCGCGGGTGGAACTACCCTGGTCACCACCGCGATGAGTGGTGCGGTTACGGGGGAGGCTGCAATGTCCAAACGGCTTCTTGGCCGACCAATGGGCAAGCTCACCATCATCGTCCTCGGCTTGGCGGTGGCCCTTGCCGTGCTCGCGCCGACCGCGGCGCTGGCAACGCCGCCGGACACCTTCCGGATCCCCGTTGAGGGGACCTTCATTGATGAGGGTGCCAGCGCCGCCTGCGGCTTCGACGTCCTCTTCGAGGTCAGCGGCATAGAAACCGTCCAGGTCCTGTACGACGCCGCCGGCAACCCCATCCGCGTCCAGATCCACAAGAACATTGAAGGGACGGTTTCCGCCAACGGCATCACCCTGCGGGAGATCGAGCACGGCCAGATCTTCCTCGATCTAGTCGAGGGCACCGACACCGAAATCGGCCTACTCTTTCGCGTGTTCCTGTCCGGCGGCGGAACCGCCATCGCCGACGTGGGCCGACTTGTCTTCGACGCCCAAGGCAACGTCACCTTTGAGGCCGGTCCCCACCCGGCACTCCATGGCGACTTCGCCGCCCTCTGTGCCGCTCTCAGCTGAGCTGGGCAGTGCCGGCAGGACAAGGAGAATGTCCCGTTTGCCTGCCGCCGTGCCACTCGCGTGCCATATCGGAGGGTCAACCACGGTACCGAGCGGACAATCACGGTCACTCACATCCGACCGCTGAGCTGGCCGCCCCTCGCTCTAGCGGCATGAACGCATCCCGCGAATATGCCTGATAAGGATGAGATCCTCCAGATCACCTTCCATTTGTGTCCCAAGAGCCCAGCGCCCCCGGCTGAGCCGAGGGCGCTGAAAGGATGTTGCTCAGAAGGGTTCCTCTGTATGTCATCTATGAAGGTTGAGGGATCGTCAAGCCATGGCCGGCTCCTGGTGGCTGGCAGGGGTAGTGGCCGCGGACCAGGTGGTGGTCGCGTGGACCAGTCATCTATTCGGGCGGGATCGCCCATGGTGTCGTGCGGCTGGGGCGGCTCAATCAAGCTGGCGGCCGTTGCACAGCAAGGCCATGACACACACCGAGCGCGCCCGGACCACGCCGCCGGCTA
>Ga0126307_10002548_pt1 | contig 12312 bp, 8 predicted proteins | sample Plot28_FD_89955 | JGI IMG/M metagenome (GOLD analysis project Ga0126307, IMG submission 89955) | Serpentine soil microbial communities from UC McLaughlin Reserve, CA, USA - Plot28 | ecosystem: Environmental > Terrestrial > Soil > Grasslands | place: USA: UC McLaughlin Reserve, Lake County...
AACCCGACCAGGCTATGATCTTTCCCACCGGGGCGCCTGTCGTGCTCGACGCGGGCAGCGGTCAGTGAAGAGAAGGTATGGGTGAGGTGTCGCTCGCGTTCCTGGAGCCGAAAGAAGAGGACCGAATGCGCATCGGGCCGACCCAATCTACGGTGACGCTGCGCGGCAGCGTCACGCCTGCCGGGCACGGCACCCTGTACTACAAGTGGTACAGCGGGATAAGCGGCGAACTGAACGCGCCCTCGCAAGACCTTTCACCCCTCACGACGACGCTGTCCGTAGGATCGCACGTCCTGACCTTCACGGCAAAGGACAGACCCGGCGATGCTCTACCGGACCTCCAGGCGGTCCGCGAGGCCGGCATGACCGGCGGCCCGCCAGAGGCGGGGGTCACCGCCCCGTGTGTCGTCCACGTCTTCATTGCCGACTTGGTCGAGCCACCGGCCGGAGGGACACTCGACAGGAACAACAGCACCCTGTCGGCGGTGGCGCCCAAGCAATGGTGCAAGCTCAAAGACCCGAAGGATATCAACAGCGGCTACGTACTGAACGATGACTACCACAAGGTGAACAAGATCCGCTACCGCTGGCACTTCCAGCCCTCCGGCTTGCCGGAGGGTCGTGCCAGCGCTTACCTGGTCACGACGAAGGAACACTTGGTGTTCGACCGCCACCCCAAGGAGAGTGATCTCATGATCGTCCGGTACGTCGGTCCTTTACCCCAGCCGTTGCCGGACGGGTCGAAGAACGTCGGCAGCTACACGCTCACGCTGCGCGTCGAGGAGTTGGTCGAGGACCCCAACGTCGTTACCTCCGGGCACGAGGTCTCGCGCGCGGTGGTCCTCAAGTGAGGTGGCGAGCATAACGGAAGAACGACAGAGGCTCTTCGGCAACGACCTGGATCTGTACCTCCGGGGCGGGGCGTACGACCTGCGCCCGAACGGCGCGGGAGATCTCGGGCTGGCGCGGGGGAACGAGAACATCATCCAGGCGCTCACCCTGCACCTCCGCGTCCGGAGGGGCGAGCTTGCCCCCCTCGGCTGGCCGGCGTACGGCTCGCGACTGCACGAGTTGATCGGAGAGCCCAATAACGCCCGCACGCACGTCAGGCTGATGGCCTACGCGCGGAGCGCCATAGAGGAGGACCCGAGGGTGGCGGAGGTGAGCGAAGTAGGAGCGCGGGTCTTACCCGGCGAGCGCGACGTCGTCCAGCTAAACATGGAGATCCGCCTCATCGATCAGCCGAACCCTTTGAACATGGTCTTCGATTTCGACCTGGGGGAGACGTGATAGATCCGGGCCGGCCTTTCTCCGAGGCGTACAGGTACATCATCGAGGCGCTCGAGGAGCGCATCCGCAGAGGCGTAGAGCGCGCCAGGTTCACCTTCGAGGGCGTGGACGGTACGTACGCGCTGCCCGAGACGGTCCAGACGGTCACGCTCATCAGCGGTGAGAAAGACGGCGAACCTCACACCTTCTTCCTCGACGACGACTTCCAGATCATCGGCGGCCAGATCGTCTGGCTCTCCCAGGGCACGACTCCTGACCCAGACTCCCAGTTCGAGGTGAGGTACGTCTACCAGGAGAGCCCGGCGGGCCTCACCGACTTCAACCCCGGCAGCGTTGTGGGCACGCTGGTGCGCGCCGTCGCCCGGGAGATGAAGCTGCTCTACGACCAGATGGACGAGGCCTACCGCCGCGCCTTTATCGACCAGGCGACGGGCGTCGCCCTGGACAACGTCGTCGCCATGCTCGGCACGCTCCGTAACCCGGCTCAGAGAGCCAAGGGAGAGGTGACGTTCTCCCGCAGGCAAGCAGACGGCACCGTGACGGTCGAAGCCGGTGTGCGTGTCGCCGATGAAAGCGGCCGGACTTTCGTCACCACCGAGGAAGGCAAGATCGAGGCTTCCGAACTAAGCGCGACCGTGCCCGTCGAGGCTACACAGCCGGGGCCGGAGGGCAACGTGAACGCCGGCGCGGTCGTCATCATGCCCACGCCGCCGGAGGGCGTAGACGGTGTCGTCAACGAGGAACCGATAACGGGCGGCCAGCTCCCGGAGCCGGACGATCAGCTACGGGAGCGGGCAAAGCACGAACTGGAGCGCAGAGGGAACGCGACGCTGAACGCCATAAAGTTCGCCGTGCTCGACATCGACGGGGTCGAGGGGGTCGAAGTTATAGACCACAGCACGGACAGCTCGGTACCGCTGGGCGAGATAAGGGTCATGTACTCCGGCGGGGACCTTGAGCGGGTGGAGCAGGTGACAGAGAACACCAGGGCCGCCGGCATCTTCGCTCCCCGGCCGGTCGAGATCGAGCCGATCCTGATCTCGGGCACGTTCTATCTGATCCCCGAACCCGACGCTCTCCCTGCAGCCGCGGGACAGTTTGCGTCCGCCGCGGCGGAGGCCATCCGGTCGCTCACCGTCGGCGAGCCGCTCTCGGTGCGTCGCCTGAACGCCTTGGCATACGACGTGCCCGGACTGGCCGACGTAGCCGAAGCACAGTTAACGCACGATCGAGAGACGCCCCCAGAGCCGGTGTCCGATCCGTTCGTGGTCGACCGCAGCGAACTGGTGCGGCCCAACGAGACAGGACCCGACAGGCTCAAGGCCGTGCTCGTGAGCACGCTCGAGGCGGATAGCCGGCGTGAAGACCCAGACGATACGGCCAATGAGGTCGACCTGCGACTGGTGGATTCCGACGAACACCCCATCGAGTGGAACAACTTCTCCCTCGACGTCTCGGCGACGCTGCTGGCCCGCCTGCGGACCGCGCCTGAGCAAGCGCCCGAGCGCGTCGGCAGTCTCGGGCCGCTAACGGTCACCTGGTCCGGCACGGACACCACCGCGCTGACCATCACGGCGGATGACGCCCCGGGGCTCGAAAGAGATGACTACATCCGCAGCAGCGTAGAGGTCGTAGTGCATGCCGCGGCCTACCCCGGCATCCTTGACGCCGAGACCACCGTCAACCTGTCCTTACCGCTGGAAGAGTAGCGTGCGTAAATACAAGACCGACGAGCTGGCCGATCTCTTCCCGGACGCGTACGCGCTCGACGACACCAGCTCGCTGCTATACAAGCTCCTCGATGCCGTGGGCGCCGAGTTGATGGTAGCGGATGGCAAGGTAAAGCGGCTGCTGAAATCGCACTGGGTCGACCACGCCAGCGGACGCGCGCTGGACGGCCTGGGGGCGATCTATGGCGTGCAGCGCCGGCGGTTACCCGGCGGTAAGCCGGAACCGGACAGTGTGTTCCGGTCGGGGTTGAGGGCAGTCGTTCCGCTGTTTACCGGCGGCGGTACGCAGGAAGCCATCAAGGGGGCCGTGCGCTCTGCGCTGGGCTTGCCGTTCAACCGCAAGCAGTCAAACCTGCCTCCAGAATTTGACGGCCTGTGGCGGGACATCGAGGACTTGATCACCCTCGAAGAGTTCTCGCCCACGGTCGAACGTTTCGTCGATGACCGCGTGGAGCCGATCGACGACGCGAGCGAGCTCACGCTCGCGATCGACGTCCCCTCGGTTCGCAAGGACTACCCGCGCATCAGCTGGACGTTTACGAAGGGCAGCGGGCGGCGTCTGTCGCTCGAGCGGCTGGATACCGGCGCAGGCGTCAGGTCGAAGGACGGACTCCTCGTCGGAGAGAACCAGATCCTGAGCCTGTCGGCGGGTCCAGATGGTGACCTCAGCGCCATCATCGGCGTCCGCGACGTGAGCAGCCTTTTCACCAACCTCGACGGCACGGAGCCCGCCATCATGCCTGAGGTACCGGGGACCAGCAGCGAGTGGAGATTCCGTGCCCAGAGCGGTGTCCTCGACGTTAGCGAGTTCGACGCCGGCGAGCTTGGCGCCGACACCTACGACCTGCCCCTGTACGAGGTGGAGATGATCTGGACCCGCCGCGAGCCGCTCACATTCGACGTGCACGTGCCGTACTTTCTGCGGGCGGATGTAGAGGCCCTCGTAAAACTGCATGGGTACGGCGGCGACATCTTCGTGTTTGAGGAGCTACCGCGCGAGAGCATCCAGGAGGTTGTGGATCAGACGCGAGCCGCGGGCGTCCGCGGGCACGTGCACTTCTCACTACGACTCCCGGTACTCGAGGACAAGCCCTTCGAAGACCACCAACAGTACGAAAGCGCCAGGATCGCCGCCGAGCATCGCGCCACCGAGGACGCCGGCGCGGCTGATAGCCTGGCCGTGGGCAGCCTCAACCGGGAGACGGAGGCCCACGATTTGGATGAAGTCTTCGTCATAGGCGGTGTGTGGGACGTATCGACGTTTGACGGGAGCTACGGCTTTCAATAGGCGGAAGGAGTCGGGATGAACGAGACGAACGAGATGCGCGGATGCCTCACCCTAAGGGTCTCGGACCGCGAGGGCCGCGTGATCCATGAGCAACCGTGCAAGAACCGCATCGTGACCAGCGGACGGCTGCTGGTCGCCCAGCTGTTCGGCGGCGTCGAAACGGGGGCCCCGCCCACGCCGGTGACGCACATGGCGGTCGGTACGGGCGGTGGCACCCCCCCGCAAGACGACGACGTAGCCTTGCAAAATCAACGCGGGGACCGCAAGGAGATCGGCCCCGTGGAATATGTCCCGTTCGCCGATCCCAACTCCGACGGCATCATGCGGGTCCGGGCGACGCTCACCGCGGAGTTCGACTACGACGAGGCAAATGGCCAAGGGGACGACACCGACCCGCTGCGGGAGGCTGGCGTGTTCAACGCCGCGAGCGAGGGCGTGATGTACAACCGCGTCATCTTTCCGGACGTCACCAAGACCAACGCCTTCAAGCTGACCCTGATCTGGGACATCGTGTTCTGAGAGAGGATGGAGTTCTTGCAGACCATTCGTAGTTTCGTGTACCACAAAGGAGGCGACCATGGTCCTCACACCTGATCAACCGTTCCCGAAATCTCAGGGTGACGTCATCCGCTCTAAGGACTGGAATGACGCCATCAACGAGGTGGTGCGCCTCGAGGATGACAAGGTTAACAGGGCGGGCGACGACATAACGGGTTCGCTCACCATAGATGGCAACGTCGGCGTCGCCCTCGGATGGGGCAACAACAGCGAACTGGTGGCCGATCAGGGTGGCAGCATTGAACTCGGCGGCAACAGCTCCACCTCCGGAACCGGAACCCCATATATAGACTTCCACTTCTCGGGCCTTTCGCAAGACTTCAACACGAGGATCATCAACGACGCGGATGGCAGGCTGTCTCTGGTAGCACCTACCCTCCAGTCCACGGGCAACGTCGGCATCGGGACGTCCAGCCCGCAGCGCCGGCTGCAAGTAGGTGATGATGTAGGCGGGCTGGGGCTCGCTCCCTCCGAGGCCAGTCCCAACGCTGGCTACATCAGGTGGGGAGATAATACCGGATGGAAGCTGCACTTCGGCCGCTCGCGAGAAAGTTCAGGTGGGACCCTTAACACCGGTACTGCCGGAGTCCTGATGACGCTGCAAGACAACGGCCTCGTGGGCATCGGGACGACCAGCCCGGGTGCCAGGCTGGACGTGAGCGGAAGCGGTGGGGCATCGCAGTGTTGTGCCCCGGTCGCTCCAACACTTTCTTTAGCAGAAGCTTCAGATACTACCGACAAGGGCGCATGGCTCCAGTTCCACAACGTGAACGAAGCAGAAGCCTACATTCGTTTGGCCGGCGGCGGTCCCGCTGGGAACTATAGAGAAGGCCGACGCCGTCTCGAACTGGGCGATAATCAGGGCGTGGGTACTGGGCTGAGAATTGTTGCCAGTGCCCAAGAGTCGTCTCCATCGGTGTACTCGTTCCTCTCCCTACCAAAAACTACTGACGGATACGCTGAACTCACCAACTGGCGAGGAGGTGGATCAGGATTCATCTCAGATAATCCAATTGGTCAGCTGAGACTGGGCATGGTTCCCCAGCAGCCGCTCGACGCGACAGTTCCTCCCTACGCGTTTGTTGTCGGACATCCAGGCGTATTCCGATTTCCTTTCATTAACTTTACATATACGGGCTTCTCCACAAAGTTTTCCGTCACCCACGAGGGAAATGTCTTTGTAGCTGGGAAGCTTACGGTCAGTGGGGATATGCAGGTGTCTGGTAACAAGAGTGGGTACGTGGTCGACAACTTCATCAATGGGGTCGGGGACACGCTGGAGCAAGGGGACGTCCTCGTGATCAGTTCTACCGATAGCTCTCATTATTCCGGAAGGAACAACAACATCCCGGTGATCGAAGCAGATCTGACGGACCAGGCCTACGATTCTCGCGTCTGTGGCATCGTCGACGGCGTCGTGACGGAGAACGAACTGCCTCTCGTAGACGAGACGCATGCTCCAAGCCTAGAGGACGTAGCTCGCGACCTCAATGCCACGGAAGCCGCCGTGAAGAGGGCAGTGGAGCTGGGGGTCAATCCCTTCGAGTTGGAAGGCACAGAAGGCGCGGGCTCCGGCGGACGTGTCCTGGTCGCCGACGTCGAGACAGCGGTAGAGGAGGGCGTAGTGTCTAGCACGGGCGGCCTCGCGGAAGCGGGGCCCGGGGCATACTTGAACCCGCTAGCGCAATACGCAGGCGAGATAACGCCCGAGTCGGACGCGACCCAGATCGAAGACCAGCAGATGGGCAGGATGGTTACATTGGGCGCTTTCGCCCACTGCAAGGTGGACGCGGACATAGCGCCCATAAGCGCTGGCGACCTCCTGACGACGAGCCCACAAAGGGGACACGCGCAGAAGGTGCTGGAGCCGGAGAAGACCGCAGGGGCGATCGTCGGCAAGGCCCTCGCCTCTCTGGAGGGGGGCAAAGGCAAGATCCCCGTGCTGGTCATGTTGCAGTAGAGGTGAGGTCCGGGAGTCATGAGTCTCCACGATTTACGAAGGGAGGGCGTATAGATGCGAGAGCGGTTGGAGCAGAGGCTTGGGGAGCTGAAGGCCGAATTCGAGAAGGGACAACAGACGCTTGAGGGGCTGGAGGCGCAAGCCGCTACGGTGCGGCAGACCCTGCTGCGCATCAGCGGTGCGATCCAGGTGCTGGAAGAAGAACTGGAGGATACTGGCCAGCCACAGGGTAGCGACGCCGGGTTGTCCGTGGAAGACTCCCAACTGGCTGACGAGACCGGAACGCTCGACCGCGAGCCGGCGAGGCCGCAACACGTCAAATGATCGGTAATCTGCCCGAGGCTTTGAGAACGCTGCTCACCGGCAGCCTGCCGACCCTGTTCGGTGGCCCGGCCAGCAGCACAGTGAACCTGACGATCGGCGGCGGTCTCCTGGAGATAGAGCAGCAGGACGCCGACGCCACCGCGGGCGAGCCCCGTCCGGACGACCGCAAGGACAACCTCACCTTCGACTCGGAGGGTCCCTATATGCTGACCCAGCCGCCCTACCCCGGACCGCGCCGCGTGTGGCTTGTCACGGGAACCGGTGAGCACACCCCGCTCAGGCCGGAGGAGGTGCTCTGGGACAGGGCGGATGCTCGCAGGTTCTCTCTCGCGCTGCGACCGCAGCGGAACACCTCAGCCGTCACCGGCGTCCGTGTGCTCTACGGCGTGACGGCAATCTACACGAAGATCAGGGCCGCGCAAGCACTCGATGTGCAACTCAAGACGCCCAACGCCAACCTGCTGGAGCGGACGGAGACGCTAGTGGTCGCCGTGATCCAGCTCAACCGTCAACGGCTCGTCGATGAGTCGCGGGTGAGCTACAAAGACGGCGCCTACGACGCGGCAGTCGAGCTCAAGAACTTGAGTCTGGTGCAAGGCACCAGGCCCGCCGCCGACACGAGGCTGCTCACCCTGCGGGCGGACCTCGAACTCAGGGCCGGCCGCGCGCTCGAGGAGGACGAAGGCGTCCCGATCGAACGCATCCGCACCCCTGGCCGCCCGCTGGACCCGAACAGGCCCGTCGACGTTAACATCGACGTGGGGATGTGAGCCGTGATGATGAGAGCCTGGAGGCATGAAACGTGAGTCGTATCAGGAAAGCCGCTTTGATCCTCGACCCCGACCGGCGTGACGAGCAGATCGCTTTCGTCTCGGGTAACGCCGAGATCCTCCAGGAGATCGGCGAGCAACTGTGGGTTTCCATGCCTGAGGCGCGGGCTGAACAATTCTCCGAGCGTGGGATCTCGGTTCTCTTCCAGGAGGGAGCGGATCTAATCGAACTGCCCGCCGTTACCTTCGACCCCGCGCAAGAGGTCCCCGAACCTCCCGCAGACCTCCGCGCCGCCGAGCCCGCCGCCGGTTCCACGGCGTACTACCTGGTGCAATTCGTCGCACCCCCGATCCGCGCCTGGACAAGCGAGATCCTCGCCCTAGGCGGCCGCCACGTCCAGAGCATGCCGGTCAACGTGGGCGTGTTCAGCCTTACCGCGAGTTTGGCAACAGCGGTAGACGAACTTGATTACGTAACCTGGGTGGGACCCTACCATCCAGCTTACGCGCTCAGCTACTCGCTGGCCGGCAGGAACGAACCTTTCGACGCCGTCTCGCTGAGGAACCTGGCCGTGGACCCCGAGAGCCTGCCCACTGCCGAGGAGGGCAACGTTGTGGTCCGCATGTTCGACGACGCCAGCCCCGAGGACGTGCGCGATGCCGTGGAGGCCGCGGGTGCAGTAGTGCAGGGAGAGATGGGACTTGTGCTCGTGTTGAGCGCCGATGCGGCAACCGTATCGCGGCTTCTGAGGACCCCTGGCATCCTCGCCGTGGAGAGACACGTACGTATCTCCATCGAGAATGACCGCGCCGGCGTGATCATGGCCACAGAGCAGGTTCGCAGCTTCGGCAACATCAACTTCCTGGTCAACCTAGACGGATCGGGAGAGATCGTCGGCGTCGTCGATAGTGGACTCGACACCGGTATCAAGACGAACGTCCACGCCGACCTGGGCAACCGGGTGTTGCAACTGAACCACTTGAAAACAGCCAACACCGGCGTGCCGGATACCGACCCTCACGGCACTCACGTCACAGGGACCATCGCTGGGGATGGCACGGCCTCGCATGGACAGATACGAGGGATCGCACCCGCCTGCCACGTCATCTTCCACGGCCCCGTGCCCGGAAACCCGGACGTCGTGGCCTACTACTTGCAAGGCATGAGGAACGCTCACCGCGATGGGGCCAGGGTTCATAATAATTCGTACGGATGGAATGATACTGTTACGAACAACGCCTACTTGGCAACTTGGACCGAGGAAGTGGACAGGTTCTGCTTTTCTCGTCCGGACAGCTTGCTCGTCTTCAGTTCCTCAAACCATGAGGCTGACGCTAATGGCGACGGCATCCTCGACATGAACCGCATGTCATACTACGCCACCGCCAAGAACGTCCTTACCGTGGGCGCCGTAGAGAATATCCGAAGCGACAATGGCTTCCGCGACACCTACCGACACTTTTACCCCACTCGCTACAACCACAGCAATTTTGACCCGTGGGCTGGCGGGGCACCGGGCGCCTTCACCATGTCCGACAACGCGGACCAGCTTGCACTGTACAGCTGCCGAGGGCTGGTGAACGGCTCGGGCGGCAGAGTCAAGCCAGATCTGGTAGCGCCGGGGACCAACATCGTATCCCTGCGATCCAGCCAAACCCCTCCTCCCACGCCAGCCACGGGGCTTTACAAGGGCTGGCACGATCCCGCAGCAACGGCGACGCACCCGAACCTGCCCAACCTCTATATGGTGATGGACGGCACCAGCATGGCTGCACCTCACGTCTCGGGGGCCGCAGTTCTCACCCGCCAGTACTACCGCTCCCGCTTTGGGCAGCTGAGGCGTCCGGTGCTACTAGAGCGTGTGAGCCCGATCTTGGATCTTCCGACCATCGCACCCCACCGCGACGGTCGCGTCGTTGCCTGGGTTCGCCACGACAGCACCTCGAACCCCCCTAAGAACGACATCGTCGCCGCGCGGTACAGCCGCGACTGGATAAGGCGGGGCAAGGTCGGCCGGCTGCGGAGCGGCGTTGGCGATCACCCGGCGCCGATGCTCGCCCGGCACGGCAACAACACGCTGCTGTCGCATCGGGCGGACGACGGCACCGTCCATCTGAGCCTCCACGACCCCACACTCGCCCCCGTGAACACCTTTGGCAGCGGTGGCACGGTTACGCTAGCGCCGAAATCACGCACGGAGGATTCGCGTCGGCCGGCTATGATTGTCCGCGGCGATGAAGCGGCCGTCGTATGGAACCAGACCGGCGCTGACGCCCTGCTCTTCCAGCGGTTCCGCGCCGATACCGGTGCCTCCGTGGACGGAGCACCCAAGAACCTGGGGGATATGACAGAATCCTCGGCTCACCCCTTCATCGCCCACAACGGCACCCACTACGCCGTCGTGTGGGCGCATCGAGACGGCGCAGATTACAAGTTGCAGATGCGCCTTATCGACGACTCCGGCGCGCCCGTAGGTGCACAACCCAAGACGTTGGTAACGCAAGCACAAGAGATCCACGATCCCCACTTCGTCTGGGATCCTCGCCAGAACCGCTTTCTCGTGGTCTGGGTGAGCTTCGATGCGCATCCCGGTGGAGATGTACGTTACCTCTTCGTCGAACCCGACGGGAGTGCCGTTGGCGCTCCGGATACTGCATCTTCGGTATCCGGATCTAACGCCATGCGCCAGCCCTACATCACCCTGCACCCAGACAGGGGATACATCCTGCTGTGGGAAGACAATAGCCAGAGGGACCATTACGACGTCTACATGACCTTCCTGGACGAAGGCGGGCAGCCGGATCGCATCCCGCGGGACCCGACGGACCCTATAGTTCTCTTACCCTCCCCACGTTTGTTCAGACGGCTCTTACGCATCTCGGACACGCCCGAAGACACGTCTGGCCTCACCGCCCTGGTAGACGCAGCCGGCGTCGCGGTCGTGTGGCAGAGCAAAGACGAGGTCAACTCGGACCTGCTCGGGGTCTACGGGCTCAGCGTCACGCCGCTCGGGGCTTTCGGGGTACGGGCCGATCCCGACACACCGCTAGTCGAGAGCGGGTCGTACAAAAACCACGTCCTGCTGGACCACAACCAGACGAGCCTGACCAGCGTCTCGATGGCCTGGGCAGGGGGGAGCTACTATATGATCCGGCGCGGCCCTCGCAGCGGGCGTGATCACCTTGAGGTCGTCAGGACCAACGCGGATGGGTTGGTCGACACCACGTACGGTGTTGGCGGGGCTCGCAGCCTCACCACGGGCCGCATCTTCCCGCGACACGAGATGCACTGGACGGAAGATCAGTTAATGTTGATCTGCGCGAGCGTGGGCACCTTCCCTGGTCCCCACGTCTTCCTGCTTAATAACCAGGGCAACCCTGTACCGACCTTCGGCGCCAAAGGCGCGCGGCGCATTATCGAGATGAATACGGTCAGTAGTGCCATCAGTCCCCAGCTTGGCCACTACACGCACTCCGGTTTCAAAATCGTCTTTGCCTACGGTACGGGCCGGTCGACGGGCGCAGAACAGCCACCGTACAAGATCCGGTATGCGGTACTCGATGCCAAAGGCGATTTCGTCACCGGACCACGCGATCTGACCCAAGCCGATGGGACCGCGTCCCACGGCTGGTTCCACTTCGTCAACACAGCATCTCCCGCCTGTTCGATCGCCGCCTGGCACGCGAAGGTCGGTGGCACCACGACCGTCTTCGTCAACCGGTACGAGCCAGACGGAGAACCACACACGCGGAGCGACAAGAAAAAGGACCACATGCGACTCACGGAGCTGCCGGGAACCTCGATGAACGCGGTGATCGCCCCGCGCCCGGTAGACATCGGCAGCACGCAGCGGGAATACGGAGCGGCGTGGCAGTACCGCCCTGATCCCTCGCGGCCGTGGGAGATCCGGTTCAGCCGTCTGGACCGCGAAGGCGTAGCCATGCAGAACCCTCCGGCCGGCCAGCCCCCGCCGAAGAGGGACGTTCCTGTGGTGTTGCACAATCCACCGCACGTGACTGACTGGCCTTCGAACACCGACGCTATCGAGCCGCAGCTCGTCTCCACCTACACCCACGAGCCCTGGGCCAACCCGTCGGTGGGGACTACTCCCCAGTGGAGCCCCGACTACGGGCTGGCCTGGATCGGCCAACCCTCCGGTGGTGGACCAAGGACGCTCTACTTTACCGCGTTGGACGAGAACGGCAGCCGCGTGTGGCTGCACCAGCCCCCGGCGAACGGAGCATCGCGCACCGAGCCCGCTCCGTTCACCCCGATCAGCACGGCGGGGGCCGACGTCCAGGACTTTAGGCTGGTCTGGAACGGCCGCACCTTCCGGTTGACGTGGACCGAGATCGAGGGTGGCCGTCTCAGGCACATGCAGACCGCGCTCA
>Ga0126307_10002549_pt1 | contig 12311 bp, 12 predicted proteins | sample Plot28_FD_89955 | JGI IMG/M metagenome (GOLD analysis project Ga0126307, IMG submission 89955) | Serpentine soil microbial communities from UC McLaughlin Reserve, CA, USA - Plot28 | ecosystem: Environmental > Terrestrial > Soil > Grasslands | place: USA: UC McLaughlin Reserve, Lake County...
GTCGCGGCCGACCCACGCGACTCGGCTGAGGGTCCGTGAGAGCCGGCCTCCATGCAGCGTGTTGCGGAGGTACCGCCCGGCGAGCACCGCCGTGTGCTGCACCCCGGAGTGCTTCAGGTGGTACGCGGCGGTGATGACCGGGTTGCTCGAGCCGGGCCGGCTGGCGAGGGTGCGTGCGAAGCTGCCGTACTCACGCTTGGACACCGCCAAGCTGAGCCGCAGGGCAGTCACTCCCTTGTTGCCCTCCCGCACCGCGATCGCGACCGCCGCCTCCGAGTACTTGGCGAAGATCGGAACCAAGGTGTCAAACAAGGCGCGACGCAACGGCGGCGGAGTGCGCTGGGCGATCCACTCCATCTGCGAGATCACCCACCCGAGCAGGGTGGTCTCGTACACATCGAGCAGCTGTCTCCCGGCGAGCCAGGTCCGGATCGTGTCATGGTGCTGGAAGATCTGGAACAACCGCTCGTCGGCAGCGGCCATGGTCTGCCCGGCCCGTCCGACTCGGTGGTAGCACAACACTTCTGGAACGACCGCGATCGATTGCGCGGAGATCACCGCGAACCAGTGGAACGGGTTGTCCTCATAGAAGCCATCACTGACCGGGAAGCGGATGGCGTTGTTCTCCAGGAGGCTGTGGCGGTACAGCTTGCGCCAGGGCACGGAGATGAACCGAATGAACTGTCTGCGGGTATGGACGTCCATTTGGTAGCAAGGTGCCGTTAGCTCAGCCCACCGGTGTGCATCGGCCGGGTCCCGACGCTCTCCAGAGCCATCGATGACCTCCTGGTATTGGCACATAGCCAAATCCGCGTCACATCCGGCGGCGGCATCGACCAGGCGCTCGAACATGGCCGGTTCGACGTAGTCGTCGCCGTCGACGAAGCCGACCCAAGGCGCTGTCGCGCGGTCGAGACCAGCGTTCGCAGCGGTAGCCACGCCACCGGGACTGTTCTCCGGCAGCAGCACCGGGATGAACCGCGGGTCGCCGGCACAGAACTCGACGATCTTCTGTGGTGTTGAGTCGGACGAACCATCGTCGACCACCAGCACCTCAAGGTCTCTCAGCGTCTGCGCCGCCACGCTGTCGAGACACTGCTCGATGTAGTCCTCGATGTTGTATGCGGTGATGATGATGCTCAGGTCAGCCACGTTCGGTCCTTTCGGTCCGTCACGCCAGCGCGCTGCGGATAATGCGAGATGCCAGTGCGGGGTCGCGTCCCAGCCGGAGTCGGGTGAAGTCTCCTAAGTCCATCCTCAGCAAGTGGTGCTGCAGGCGGAGGTTGTATTCATCGAGTACCTCCGGGGTCATGCGTGTCCTGGCCCAAGCTGAAACCCGCAGCACGAAATCCCAGTAGTGGTGTGAGAACCGATTGCGCTTCTCCGGACGGACCTCGAGCGCGGTGTAGGTCTCCTCCAAGGCGTCGATCAGGCTCAGCCGGGCGCGGCTCTCGCGGTTGGTCAGGTTGCGGCCGCCCTCATTCACGATGTGGGTGCACAGTGGTTGGTCGAGCAAGAGGATGGCATTCGCATCCAGAAGGGTCAGCCAGTGGCCGAGGATGTCGTTGTGGACGGGCGTGCTTCCGTACCGAAGGCCGGTACGCCGGTAGTGATCCGTGCGGGCGAGTTTGTTCCACGGGTAGTTGGAGAAGCCGAGCAGCCTGGGTACGTCACCGAGCCGAGTTACTCGACGCGGTGACGTTGCGTACTGGGCCCACACGACGGCGTCGAAAGAGTTCATCCCGTCGAACTGTGGCGAGAATCCACGGCGGTACCGGTACGACATCATTGCGACATCGGCACCAGTGTCATCGAGCGCCCCGATCACCGAGGTAAGGGTCACCGGATGGAGCTCGTCGTCCGCGTCGAAGAAGAGCGTGTATCGCCCGCTGGCCCGCTCGAAGCCACGGTTCCGAGCCACCCCAGCACCCTGGTTGGTCTCGAACCGCTCGACGACCACCTCGGGCCGGCCGAGGGTAATGACGCGTTCGACCGAGTCGTCGGTCGACGCGTCGTCAACCACAATCACCTCGACGGCGGACCCCTCGACCGCCAGGAACGACTCCACGACTCCGGTGACCGTCGCACTGGCGTTGTGCATCGGGATGACCACCGACACGTCGGGCTTGCTGGTCACAGGTGGTCCACTCCTGGTCTGGTCGGCATTTGCTGATGCCTCTATGAAGGTCGGCCCCCTTGCACCTGCGAAGATGTGGGCGTCGGCGGGCCGCGCGTAGCTCACTCGCCGCGCGCGGCAGGCTGTAGATTACCTGACCACCGGCGCCAGAGGTTGCATTCAGGTCGCAGGGTCGATATTGAGCGAGCACCCACCTCCCCAGAGGCGGGGTCCACAACCCACGACGGCAACCTTTTGAGCGGCAAGGCGCGCTGGTTGAAGACCGGATGGCGCGGGCTTGCTACATACAGTGTTGTACCGCATCGTCCAGAGGTGGCCGCGCCAGGCTGGCTGAACGCGCGTTCTTCTGGTATTGGGTCAGTGTTTTTTCGCGTTTCACGTCGCATTCACCAGCGCCGGAAAGACTATCGTTGCATCGACTCATACGGACATGGCGACTTGCAACGCTCGGGGGTGATGGCGTCGACTAGTCCACAGCCGATCCGGCGCCCCACCGTGGCCCGGACCGGATCCGCAGCGCTCGAAGATGGACCTGGGGCGTCGGGCAGCGCACTCCAGATCTTCGCACCGCAGGAGCGCCAGCCCGGAGTTCTGGTGACTCTCGCGCCCGCATCTTCGGAGGAGATGAGGGCCACAGTTGCCGAAAGTGTTGACCGTGAACCCAAGCACGAGATTGCGGTCGTTGTGCTCACGCAAGCAAACCGCCCCGTCGAGCTCGCGCGTGCGATCGCATCGGTTCGAGCGCAGCAGCATGTCGATCTGGAGCTCGTGCTCGTCGTCAACGGCGCCCATCCGCCGCAGACCGAGCCTGGGGATCGGCTCATCGTGCTGCCCGAGAATGTGGGGATCCCCGCGGGCCGGAATGTCGGCGCTACCGCGGCCGATGCGCAACTCGTGATGTTCCTTGACGACGATGCCGAGCTCCTCGACCCAGGGCTGCTGGCTGCGGTCGTCGACCGGTTCAAAGCCAATCCTCAGCTCGGTGCCATGGCGATCCGCCTGATCGATGAACAGGGCCGCACGCAACGCCGCCACATCCCGCGGGTGGGTGCCCGGTCGGCCGAGAGGTCGGGTCCGGTGACTTACTTCATCGGTGCCGCGTGCGTCGTACGTGCCGCGACGTTTCACGGAGTTGAGGGGTTCGACGGGCGATTCTTTTACGCGATGGAGGAGGTCGACCTGTCCTGGCGGCTGATCGATGCCGGCTGGTCCATTTGGTACTCCGCCGATCTCCAGGCCTTCCACCCGCGAACCGCCCCGTCGCGGCACAACGGGTACGCACGCCTGACCGCACGGAACCGGCTGTGGATGGCGTGGCGCTTGCTGCCGGCCCCGGTCTTTGCCGGCTACCTGCTGACCTGGACCAGCGTCGCCGCCGCCCGCGGCGAACCGCTACAAGAAATGCTTACCGGTTACCGGGAGGCATGGTCGGCTCGCCCGGCGCGGCAACCGATCCACTGGCGCACCGTTGTCAAGATGACCTTGCTGGGCCGACCGCCGGTGGTATGACTGGCTTCGGCCGGGGTGACCTCGTGCGCGGTCGGCGCGCTCTGCACCGGTCGGGGAAGTACCTGCTCGGCCCCGGGTCGGTGCACGGGGGCCAACCCATCACGCGCCAGCTGGCACATGCGCGATCGACCCCTAATCGGCGGTCGCAAATCGACTTCGGTCGATCAGCCTTGAGTCCCGGCCTCGCGCCGCACCATGCGACGCAAGGTGGCGGGAGGCAGCCAGCGGATGCGCCTCTTCACCTCCGCCGCAGACAGCGTTCCCACGCCCGCGTCGTCCGCCGGTTCGCCTAGCACCCGCTGCGCGACGTATACGGTCGTTCGCTGCACGAACAGACGCCTGGCGGTGAAGCCGGGGTGCGTCATCCGGATCGCCAGGGCGGTCCTGGCGGCGAAATCCCCAGAACCGAGGATCCACGTGGTGCGCTCGTGGGCGAGGCGCTTGCTGACACGAAACGACGCCATGACTTCCTCGAACTCCGAGCCGGTGATCCGGATGACGTCGAACCGGCCATGGTCCTCGTGGAACAGGTAGGCATACTGCCTAAGCCTCAGCTCGTAGAAGTCGATCCCCAACTCGGCGTAGGTACGCGGGTCAAAATCGAAGCGCGGACTCACCGCGACGCAGGTTGGTGCGGTCGATCCGACGACCAGGTGGGGACTGGAGGCGCCTACGTCCAAGAAGCGCCGCGGCTCGAAGTTGGCGAGGACTCGTTCGAGAACTGTGTCGTTTGCGGACGCCTCAGCAGCATCGCGCGCGGTCGGGACAGGCACGTCGAGGATGTCGAGGATCTCCGAGGAGTTGGGGCTGATCTTGGAGACCACGCGCCCTTGAGCCCTGAGCAGCCGCTGCCGTTCGAGGCTGTAAAAGGACTGATCGACTTGGCGGGCGTCGCCGATGGTGTGCATGTTGCCGTGCTCGTGACCGTGCCGCCGGAGGATGTGGAACTTCTTCGACGCAACGTCCTTCAGCAGGATCAAGTTGTGGAACGCCGACCCCTCCTCGCCCGCCACGATCTCAGCCCGGCCGAGGTGGTCCAGCTGCTCACGAATGCTGAGGGTTTCCGGATGTGCCATGGTCCACCCTGCTCCCGCCAGCCGCCGCTCGGCCGAGGCCGAGTTGAGGTCGCGGACGTCGCTCCCGATCTTGCTGCGCGACAGCCAAAGCCGGTGGCCAGGAACCTGAGCGCCTCGTAGCCCAGAACTCGCGTGCTTGGGGGTGGAACCTGTCGTCGTAGCGGTAGCCGATGTCCGGGATGTGCAGAAGTTCGAATCGAGCGGGGTCGGCGATGATCCTCGTCGGATTCTTGATCATAAGGATGTCCAGGATCTCCGACTGCCACGGCTTTAACTCCACCCCCTGCCAGGTATGTGCCCCTGCCCAGACAAAGGGGACATCGGGATACTGGTGGGCGTACCAGGCGCGAGCCAGGCTCTCGAGCAAGAAGTGGCCGAAATGGAAATAGAGGGTTCCTGCGTAGATCGCCTCGGGCGCATCAGAGTCCGCTGCGACGGGGAACAAGTCCCGCGGGACCGGCGCGCCCTGCTCTCCTGAGCGCCGGTTCAGCGCCGAGTCATCGACGTAGTTGTCGTCCTCGTCGTAGACGCCCATTAACAGCTTGCCGGGGTGTGACGCAACGCGAATCGTCGGATAGACCACACTGTTTTTGATCAATCGCACCGAGAGCGAGTCCACCCGACCACCTCCCCTCAGCAGGCCCTGAGCTCATGTGCGAGCCAGTCAGGGCGCGTCGTCACCAGCGCACAACCGATGGGCAGGCTACCCGAGTGTCGGGATCGACCGCTGCGGAACGTGACATGTACTCCTGCGGTGGCCTCTGCGGGTCCTGCGCTTCGAGATACGGGACTTCTGAGGAGTAGACCTCCTGCAGACATCCGACGACCCGTCGCCGCCCACCACGATCGCTTACCAGTCGGCCAGTATTGATCAACACGACCACCAGGTCCGGCCGATTACGAGCGATTACCTTGACCGCCTTGTAGACGTCGCCGGCCCACGCCCCCGTTCGCCTGACGCGGGCGGCCTCAAGGGCGTTCCTCGGCAGGATGTCATCGAACACCGTCACGTCTGCGGGCGGGAGGTGGCGCTCGACGTTGATGAAGTCGCGGGACGGCGAACTCCGACAAATACATCGTCGATGAACGCCAGGTCGACGGGCACCCCGTCGAAGTGCGTCAGGGCGTCCGGACGGGTGAAGAACTCATCGCTCTTTGCCTTCACCAGGTCCAGGTCACAGCGCAACGGTCGGCACACGGTGAACTCGGGGTCTACGCCGATCGACTTCGCCCGCGACGGGGTGAGGCTAGCGCCCTCGTTGACTCCGATCTCGGGTACGTGCGCGGGGCCAAGCACTCGTGCAGGCCGCGCAGCAGATCGTGCCGGGTCAAGGTGGGCTGGGGGTGCGGCACGAACGGGTCGGATGGAATCCAGCCACCCTGGCGGTCGTTAGGCTCACCAAGCCGCCGAACGCTGGCGCCCGGACCCGGCTTCCGCGACTTGGCAGTCCGGCCCGGGGCTCGGCGGGTGGGGCGCGGTTGGGCGGGCAGCGGCGCAAGCTTGTCCGTCAACCGCTGGCGCGTACGGCGCTCCGCTTTGCGGAGCCGGTTGGTGCGCGCCTCTCCGAGCGTCGCTTCCAGCCCCTTGCCAAGCCGCGCCCGTACGCCCGCAACTACCTCCTCGGCGGTGTTCGGTGTTGATCATAGGCACAGAAAACGTACCGGCTTCGTTGGGGCTGTTGGGTATCCATCGCCCGGCAGACCACCAGCCGACATAGCGAGTCGAATCTCGGTCGGCCAGGATGTTATCGACAGCCTGCTCGACGGAGCGCTGTCGCAGCTGATCACGGCCGCAGATCACACGTGCCACCTCGTCGGCGGGCACCGGTTTCATTACCGCAGGAACGTGTCCCTCCTCTCGGCCCAGACCTCTACCACCCACCCAGGGTGAGGTCTTCACCGGAACGATGCTCCGGCGCGGTGGTGAGAAACACTCGCGCCACAACCGAATGACCATCATTGCCATAGTCCCAACCGACAGGCGTCGGCTCATGGTGGGGTGGCCGCACAGGTCCGGTTTAGCTTGTGGCGGCGAACTGATCCCAGGCCGCATCAATCGATCTGCAGCGCAGCTTCGTCCTTGGTGAGCCGGGCACGGAAGTCGATCATCCCGTCCTCCCCCATGCCATCAAGCACTGGAGCGGGATCAACATTGGGTGTCGTGGTCATGTCGATGAGTGCGACGAGATCGGGGCTGGTCGTTGAGGACTCGACGAGACAACAGTCGCTGCTCCTCGCGGTCGGTCAACACCCCGTGGTGGTGGCCCTACCCGGCGCCGATCCCAATCCAGCCCTGCTCGACTGCTGACTGTTCCAGATTGCCTGCGCGAGCGTCTCTCCGGTGTGAAGCCTGAAGCTGAAGCGTCCTAAATTTCGTGCCGCTCTCGTCTGGGTTGCGTCCGGGCTTGAGCGCACGTAGTGGGCTTGCCCGTACTCCACGGGCGAGACCATTGCGATTGATCCGTGGAGCCTGCGCTGTTGTACCGGTTGACCCGCGGTGGCGTAAGACATGCCCTAGTCTCGACGATCATGCCGTCTCGCCCCGCCTCCGGTCCTACCCCGCCGGTCGAGCCGCTCGGCGTCGTGTCGCTCACGAACGCCACCATCTATACGGTCCATCCGTCTCCGAACCCGCACAGGATGCACTACGGGGTCCTGCGTGAGGACGGGATGCTTCTGGAGTCGACGGTCGAGGACAGACACCACGGAGAGCACACGTTCATCCCTCCCGACCCCACCCGCTTCGACGCGTTCGATTCGATCCCTCGCGAGGCGATATATGCAGGCCCCCTATACCACGTCTACGGTCATTTCATCATCGAGAGCTGCCAGCGGCTCTGGTGGGCTGCCGACCGCCCAGACCTGCCCATCGTCTGGACGGCCGACGACGGAACGGCGCCCGAGCTCAACAGCTGGGAGCAAGACATCCTGGAGATCCTGGGCATCCGCAATGAGGTCATCATCCTTGTGCGGCCCACGCGCTTCGACTGCCTGCACATACCGGACGCGGGCTACAAATACGCCGACTGGAGCCATCCGCAACACATCGCCTTCCTGGCCGCCTACGACGGTCCTCCCCAGGAGTACGGCGCGAAGCTGTGGCTCTCCCGGGACCCGGCTCACGGGAGGGGTCTGATCAACCGGCACATCATCGAGCGCAGGCTCCGTGACCTCGGGTGGACGATCGTCACGTTTGAGCTGATGCCGGTCCGCGCCCAGCTCGACGCGCTCGCCCGGGCAGAGGTGGTCGCTGGCGAGGAAGCCTCGACGTTCCACAACCTCCTGTTACTCAAGGACATCCGCGGCAAGCGGTTCCACGTCTTCCGCCGGCATGGGCCGGAGCACCTCTCCTTCAGGACAATCGGCGACGCGCGAGGGGTCGACCAGCAGTGCCACTCCTGCAGCCAGGACGCGGTGATCTCCGTCAGCGGGCGCGCCGTCGTCCGCCTCGCGCCGAACCCGGCGCAGTACATGAGTCACCTGGGGATGCCCATCCCCCGGCGACGAACATTCCCGTCGGACTGCAAGCCCACGCTCACTATCCGCCGCCTGAACCGGCTGGCCGGAATCACCGGCGCCGAGACCTACCTGCAGCTTGGTTGGCTCAGCCACGCGGCCTTCACTCAGGTCGAGGTCGCAAGTCGCGACATCGTCGATGACGAGTTCCGCTTCGACGTACGCAGCTACCGCAACCAGGGCGCGCAGTTCTACGAAGTGTCTCTCGATCAGTTCTTCACCTGGTTTGCCAAGGGACGCACTTACGACCTGGTGATGCTCGACGACCAGCGCGACTGGCGAGACGCGTTGGACGAGGTCCGCACCGTCTTCACCGTCGCGGCACACGACCGTACGGTGGTCGTCCTGAACAACGTCATGCCGGCCGGCGAGTTCTCGGCGCCGTCAGACCGCGAGACGGCTCTGCGCCTGCGGGCTGAGTCAGGAGGGCATGGCGAGCCGTGGCACGCTGACGTCTGCAAGACGGTGCTCGCGCTGCATGACCTCCATCCCGAGCTGGACTTCCGCACCATCGGGAGCGGGGACCCACAGACCATAATCTGGCAGCGGCGTCGGACCGTCAGCCCGAGGTTCGCCGGGGAGGAAGAGATCGGTGCGTTGACCTATGCCAATGTGAAGAGGCACCGCGACCTGTTCGCGACGGTCACCGAGGACAAGGCGATGGCGGAGGTGCAGGACTGGTTGTTCCCGCGCCCGATTGGGCGTCTCTCGCGACTGGCCAGGAGAGTCAGCGCATGGCTCGGATGAGCCGTGGCAATCCCAGTGCAACGTGCCATCGATGAATGGCCATTGGTGTCGCGGGACCGTGCGGTCCTCTGCCACCCCGTCGGCGAGCGACGAGGCGGTACACGGCGTCCGCGAGTGGCACGGCGTGTACCGGTTCTGGGTCTTGCGCACTTCGGCTATCACAGCGTTTCAGCGTCACCGGCTGCACCCTCGACTCCACCTCACCCAGCAGCCTGACGAAGGCCCCTACCCCGCGGCCAGCTCATCGACACGACCCGCTTGCGCAGACGACGGTTGGCGATCATCAAGCGTCTTGCTACTGTCGAGCACCGCACCGAGGAAGGGATCAGGTGACTGACGAATCATCCGTGACAAATCTGCTGGCTGCGGTGCGCAACGAGCTACGCGCGGCACGCACCATCCCGTCGACCGCGATCGTGTTACGACAGCGTGCTGTCGACCAGGCCGTCGATTACATCTTGTCTGACCCGCGCTTCGACAATGTCCACGTCAGCCTTCACAACGCCTCAACCCTCACTGCGGCGCTCAAGCAGGTGACCTTTGACGGAACGCTTGCGGAGTTCGGTGTCTACAAAGGCACGTCGCTGACGCAGATCGCCAAGTTCTTCCCTGACCGTACTGTGCATGGCTTCGACAGCTTCGTCGGGCTTCCCGATGCCTGGGGCGAGAAGGGTGCTGGCGCCTTCGACATCGGAGCAAAGCCGCCGGAGCTGTCGGTCTCCAATGTGGAATTCCATGTCGGATGGTTCGGCGACACCGTCCCGGCGTTCGGAAAGCAGTACTCCGGCCCGTTCGCCTTCGCCCATCTCGACGCCGACCTCTACAGCTCGACAAAGACGGTGTTCGACAACTTGAGTGACTGGTTCGTCGCCGGCACGATTGTGGTGTTCGATGAGTACTTCGGCTACCACGGCTGGCAGCGCCACGAGCACAAGGCGTTCCAAGAATTCCTCTCGCGCACCGGGCTCTCCTTCGAGGCGATCGGCCTGGGACACATGAACCTCGCGGTGCGTCTCATCAACGGCTGAGGCGCGCCTCGACATAGCACGAGCCACAGGGAATCGGGACAGGCCCTATCAAGCTCCGCGCTCTCGGACTCCAGGACGCAAGGAACCCCTCTTGACCAAGCGCGCATTCAGTAATGGCATCACGGGCCAACCGTGAGCATTGCATGAACCCGGCAGCCATGAGTTCGTCAGCCGGCTTCGAACGCGTAGCCGACCAGTTCCCTACCGCCGATCCGGCTCGCGGTTGAAGGCGGCGACTCCGATGCGAGCTCTGCGATAGCATGCGCGTCGTCGTGGCGACGCTGTCCATCCCGGTCATGATTTCGCACATTGGCTAGCTATGCAGCAGTCGATCAAGGTCTGATGCGATTCGGCTCGAAGTACAGAGTGTGGAGGTTCGAAGTATGGGGGAGGTCCTTGATGCGGTCATTCGCCCCCAAACGTCGGGGAGGCTCTTGACAGTCGGAATCCCGGTGTTCAACGGCAGGTCCTTGTTGCGGAACTGCCTCCAGTCGGTGATCAACTCAACTCTGCCGCGTGACCGCTTCGAGATCGTCGTCGCCGACGATGGCAGCTCGGAGCCTGAGACGCTCGCGATCCTGGGGGAGTTCGAGAAGAGCTTGGCAGCGGATCCAGGGTTCTTCCGAGTGATCTCGCTGGGGAGCAACTCTGGCGGCGCCGCGCGTCCCCGAAACCGCATCCTCGATGAAGCCACCGGGGAGTATGTCTTTTTCATCGACTCCGACGACACCATCGGCGACCTGGCGCTTGAGCGCATCGCCGAAGCAGTGGCCGCTACGCCGGCCGATTGGATCGCGGTCAACCAGGTTCCGGTGAACGGGCGTGCTGGCCTCTGCAGGGTCCGCCAGCCGCACGCCGAGGTGCCCCGCGCCAAGGCTTTGGCGACGTTGACGGTGCACAAGGTCTTCCGATGCGCCGAGATCGAGCGCCAGCAGCTCCGGTTCGACGAAAGACTTCCCTCCGGACAAGATGTGAGCTTCGCCTTCTCATACATCCTGAATGCGTCGCGGTTCCTCATGCTCGGCGACTACGACTACTACCACCTCACGCAGCACGGCGACAACCCGGACGAACCCGCCCATCTCTCCAGGCGCGCCAAGACGCCGGAGGCACTCATCGAGAAGAACGAGCGGATCCTGCGCTCGATGCTCGCGGCCCTGCGGACGAGCAACCTGCCCGAATCCGAACGGCGGGAGATTGTCTCCAACGTAGCTCTGCCCAGGGTCTTGATGCGCCAGGGATACCTCAAAGCGGTCGTCAAAGCGGGGCCCGTTGCTGGGACTCGGGCGTTGCGACGGCTCTCCAAACTACTTGCCGATCCACTGGTCGCGGGCGTTGACCCAGCTGCATTGAAGGACCTGACCGAGGAGCACCTCACGGTGATCGCCAAGTCGGACTGGGCGCGCCTGGCGCTCATGACCTCGGCCGCCCCACACCCACAGTCTCGCGTTGGGATCGCCACGCGGTGGGTCACGAGGGGGCGCCGCTTCGTCGACGTAGTTTCACGCCGCGCAAGTCAAAAACATGTGGTCAAAGAACTCGCGCTGTTGCGCCGTTCCGTGGACAACATGCGGGAAGACCAACGACGCCTCTGAACCTGGGTTGGCAATTGTCATCCCAAGCAATGTACGAGGTCGTGCGTCACGCTGAAAGGTCCAGCAAGGCTCAGCCCAACCCGGCTGATCGGGGCATCTTGATCAGCCCCCGTGCGCGCAGTTCTGCCGGCGGCGTCCTCGACCGTCCCACTGGCGCGCTCGCTGTCACCCGAGATCACGCCACCTGGCCAGAGATCGGCGGCACGAGTACGTGCGACATCGCGGCCCCACGACGGGTGAGGACCCTCGACACGCGGAGCGGTGGCGCGGCGCGCAGCGCCGCCTTGAACGAGTAGGCGGTGGACGCCCACCCATAGAGGCGACTTGATCGTCTGCTCATAGAGGCGCCAACAGCTCGAAACAGATCTCTACCGCCAGAGCGTGGCGATGACGAACGCCGCGGCCATCCCGCCCATACCAATGAGAATGTTCCAGTTGCCGAGCGCGTCCATGAACGGAATGTACGTTCCGGCCACGTAATAGGTGATCAGCCAGGCGACACCGAGCAATCCGACCGTGATGAATGCCGGCGGTACCCAGCGCCGACTCGCCGGAGGCTTGATTTTCTTCGGCTTCGACGCTTGCTGCGCCTTCAGCTTCTGCTTCTCCTCGGCTGATTTTCGGGTTCTCGACTCGGGCACCAGATTCTCCTTGCTGTTGAAGTAGGTAGCGTAGTCAAAGACTTGCCAGGCGAGCGATCTCA
>Ga0126307_10002550_pt1 | contig 12311 bp, 23 predicted proteins | sample Plot28_FD_89955 | JGI IMG/M metagenome (GOLD analysis project Ga0126307, IMG submission 89955) | Serpentine soil microbial communities from UC McLaughlin Reserve, CA, USA - Plot28 | ecosystem: Environmental > Terrestrial > Soil > Grasslands | place: USA: UC McLaughlin Reserve, Lake County...
GAGGGCATCGCCGGGGATAACGTGGGCTGCCTGCTGCGCGGCATTGAGCGCACCGATGTCGAGCGCGGGCAGGTGCTCGCCAAGCCGGGCTCCATCACGCCGCACACGAAGTTCAGGTCCGAGGTCTACTGCCTCAAGAAGGAGGAGGGCGGCCGCCACACTCCGTTCTTCTCCGGTTATCGCCCGCAGTTCTATTTCCGTACCACCGACGTGACGGGGGTTTCCAACCTCCCGGAGGGCACGGAGATGGTCATGCCGGGCGACAACGTCGAGATGACGATCGAGCTCATCAACCCGATCGCCATGGACAAGGGCCTTCGGTTCGCCATCCGCGAGGGCGGCCGTACCGTAGGCTCGGGGGTCGTCACCGAGATTCTCGAGTAGCGACCAGGGGCCGGCCGCGAGGCCGGCCCTTATTGGGTCCGCGGTGGAAACGCGGGCATTGCAAGGACATAAAACCGGGGCGGCGCCCCACGAGCATGGGGCGACGCCCCATCTGCGCGATTAGGACGCATAAGCAGAGAGAAAGAAATTGGCTTCGATTGCCGCAAACAAGATCCGGATCCGTCTGAAGGCGTACGACCACGACGCCATCGATCGCGCTGCCCGCGAGATCGTCGAGACGGCGCAGCGCACCGGGGCCCGCGTCGCCGGCCCGGTTCCCCTGCCCACGGACAAGAACGTCTACTGCGTGATCCGCTCGCCCTTCAAGGACAAGGACTCCCGCGAGCACTTCGAGATCCGCACCCACAAGCGGCTGATCGACATCCACCAGCCCACCCCGAAGACGATCGACTCGCTGCAGCGCCTTGACGCGCTCCCGGCCGGCGTCGACATCGAGATCAAGACCTAGGTGATTTCGATGGCCGCGCTCATCGGCAAGAAGATCGGCATGACCCAGGTGTTCACCGAGGACGGCAGTCGCGTGCCGGTGACGGTAATCCAGGCCGGGCCCTGCCCGGTGACGGGCGTGCGGGATACCGAGCGCGACGGATACTCGGCCGTGCAGCTGGCCTTCGGCGAGGCGCCCGAGCACAAGCTGACGAAGGCCGAGCTCGGGCACCTGAAGAAGGCCAACGCCGGATCCCTGAGAACGCTGGTCGAGTTTCGCGATCCCGACACGGACCACCAGATCGGTGAGGTGCTGACCGTGGAGCAGTTCGAGCCCGGGCAGCGCGTGAAGGTCTCCGGCGTCGCGATCGGCAAGGGCTTCGCCGGGACGGTCCGCCGCCACAACTTCCGCCGCGGCCCCGTATCGCACGGGTCGCACAACGTGAGGGCCCCGGGCTCGATCGGCGCGAGCGCCGACCCCGCGCGCGTCTTCAAAGGCGTGAAGATGCCCGGCCGCATGGGCGGCAAGCGGGTCACGCAGCGAAGGCTCGAGGTCGTCGAGGTGGACACCGAGCGAAACCTCCTTCTCGTCAAGGGCGCCGTGCCAGGTCCCAAGAACACCACCGTCGAGGTGAGGTCGGACTGATGGCTACGGCGGCGACCAAGGCGCCGGTGCTCGGCAAGCAGTCCAAGGCGGACCTGCCGGCCGATGTCTTCGGCGAGGAGTTCCACGAGTCGCTCGTTCACGAGACGGCGCGTGCCGATCTGGCCGCTCGGCGGCGGGGCACCGCGTCCACGCTCGGCCGAGGCGAGGTCGCGATGACCACCGCGAAGGCCTGGCGCCAGAAGGGGACGGGCCGCGCCCGCGCCGGGGCCCTGAGCGTCCCCCACCGTCGGGGCGGCGGCGTCGCCTTCGGACCGAACCCGCGCCACTACACCGTCAAGGTGAACCGAAAGGCTCGGCGCCGCGCCCTGCGCGCCGCGCTGTCGGTCCACGCCACCCGCGGGAGCGTCGCCCTCGTCGACGGCGCGAGCTTCTCCGAGCCGGCGACCAAGCAGGCCGCGCAGGGCCTCGACAAGTGGGGGCCGAAGCTGCCGACGCTGGTCGTGCTGGACGCCGAGGAGCTGGCGGCGATGAAGAGCTTTCGGAACCTCTCCGGCGTGACGGTCATGGACGCCACCAGCGTGGGCGTTGCGGACGTCATCGGCCACGCATCGCTGGTGATCTCCCAGGCGGCGCTCGGGCAAGTAGAGGAGCGCGCCAAGGAGTCCAAGCGATGAATTTCTCCTCGCAAGCTGTCACCACCCCCGGGCGCGCGAAAGGCGGCTCCCCGCGCGCGAACGGCGTTTTTTCCACCTATACGGTGCATATTCGCCCACTCGCTGGCCTTGGGTGCCCGGATCGGGGGTCCCGCTGATGGATGTTCGCCAGGTCATCCTCGAGCCGGTCGTCTCGGAGAAGAGCTACGCCCTGATGTCCGACGGCAAGTACACATTCAGGGTCGACGACCGGGCGCACAAGACGCAGATCGCGCGCGCGGTCGAGGAGATCTTCGATGTTCGCGTCAACGCGGTCCGGACGTCGACGGTCCGCTCTAAGCCCAAGCGGCGCGGGTTGCATTCCGGTCGCACGCGGTCGTGGAAGAAGGCGATCGTCGAGCTGGCGCCGGGCGACCGGATCGAGCTGTTCGAGGGGGCCGCGGTCGCCGAGTAGGCGCCAGGTCGCTAAGTAATTAGAGATGCCAATTCGAAAGTCAAAGCCAACTTCACCGGGGCGGCGCTTCGCCACCTTTCAGCTTCGCGAGGAGCTGACCCAGGAGAAGCCGCACAAGCCCCTGACCGAGGGCAAGTCCAAGTCGGGCGGGCGCAACACGCACGGCCGCGTGACCTCGCGCCACCGCGGCGGTGGCGCCAAGCGCCGCTACCGCAAGATCGACTTCCTGCGCCGCAAGGACGGCGTGCCGGCGAAGGTGGCAACGATCGAATACGACCCCAACCGCACCACCTACATCGCCCTCCTCCACTACGCGGACGGCGAGAAGCGACATCCTCGCTCCTCAGGGCCTGCGGCCCGGGGCGCGGGTGGAGTCCGGCGATCGAGCGGATATCCGTCCGGGCAACTCGCTGCCGCTGCGCACGATCCCGACCGGGACGATCGTCCACAACGTCGAGCTCGTGCCCGAGCAGGGCGGCCGCCTCGGCCGGGCGGCGGGATCGGGAATCCAGGTCGCCGCGAAGGAGGGGGAGATGGTCACGCTTCGTCTGCCCTCGTCCGAGATGCGGATGGTGCGCGCCGACTGCCGGGCGACCATCGGCGCCCTTTCGAACTCGGAGCATCAGAACGTGGAGCTCGGCAAGGCCGGCCGCTCCCGCCACAAGGGCGTGCGCCCGCAGACGCGCGGCGTCGCGATGAACCCCGTCGACCACCCACACGGCGGCGGCGAGGCACACCACACGCCTGGCGGCCATCCCGAGACCCCATGGGGCAAGCCGACTCTGGGCTATCGCACGCGCAAGAAGGGCAAGCCCTCCGACGCGGTGATCGTTCGAGGCCGGCGCCGCGGCAAGCGAAAGGGAGGAAATAGGTAATGGGACGTTCCACCAAGAAGGGGCCGCACGCCGAGGAGCGCCTGCTGAAGCGGGTTCAGCAGATGAACGAGGGCGGCACCAAGCAGATGATCAAGACCTGGTCCAGAAGCTCGACGATCTTTCCGGACATGGTGGGGCACACCATCGCCGTTCACGACGGCCGCAAGCACGTGCCGGTGTTCATCTCGGAGTCGATGGTCGGCCAGAAGCTGGGCGAGTTCGCGCCCACCCGAACCTTCCGTGCCCACTCCGGGAGCAAGGCGGAGCGGTGATGGCTGTCAGCGAGTCGCAGGCCCCGGTGGTACGCGCCAGCTCGAAGTACGTGCGCGTGGCGCCGCGCAAAGCGCGCCTGGTGGCCGATCAGGTGCGGGGACTCCCCGTCCCCGAGGCGCGCACGCTCCTGCGGTTCTCCAGCAGGGGCGCGGCGGCCGACATCGAGAAGCTTCTTGCGGCGGCGACCGCCAACGCGGAGGCCAACCACGATCTCGTGGGGGACGACCTGCGGATTGCCGAGATCACCGTGGACGAGGGCCCGACGCTCAAGCGCTGGCGCGCCCGCGCGCGCGGCCGCGCGACCAGGATCGACAAGCGAACGTGCCACGTCAAGGTGGCCCTGACGCCAACGGAGTAGGAGGAAGAGTGGGGCAGAAGATTCATCCGGAGGGCTTCAGGGTCGGGTACATCCACGACTGGCAGTCCACTTGGTTCAACGAGCGGGAGTTCTCGGACTACCTGCTCGAGGACATCGCCATCCGCGACCACATCCAGAACAAGCTGGCGCACGCGGGGCTTTCCGACATCAAGATCGTGAAGCAGCGCGGCGAGGTCACGGTGGACATCCACACGGCGCGGCCGGGCATCGTGATCGGCAAGTCGGGATCCGAGGTCGACGCGCTGCGCCGCGACCTCCACAAGCTCACCAACAAGCCGGTCAAGGTCAACATCCGCGAGATCAAGCGCCCGGAGCTCGACGCCAAGCTCGTCGCCCAGTCGATCGCCGAGCAGCTGCAGAACCGGGTCGCCTTCCGGCGCGCCATGAAACGAGCGCTGACCTCCGCGATGCGCTCCGGCGCCAAGGGCGTGAAGGTGCAGGTCTCCGGCCGCCTGGGCGGCGCCGAGATGGCCCGCACCGAGGGCTACGCCGACGGCCGCGTGCCGCTGCACACCCTTCGTGCCGACATCGACTACGGATTCGTCGAGGCGCGCACGACCACTGGCCGGATCGGCGTCAAGTGCTGGATCAACAAGGGCGAGGTCATGCCCGAGGGCTACCGCTCCGGACAGATCGACGACCAGGACGAGGGGCTGGGACCGCGCACCCGCCGCCGCGGCCGCGGGCGCGATGGCGCCTCCGGCGGCGGACCTCGCCAGCGCCCAAGCCGCCGGCCCGCCGAGGCCGCGCCGCCGCGCGCAAAGGGCGATGTGACCGCGGACAAGCCCAAGCCGCCCTCCGCCGCCAGCACCCCGCCGCAGACGGCGCCCGCCGAGAGTGCCCCGCCGCAGCAGGCGCCCGAGCAGCCGCCCGCTCCCGAGAAGCCGCCCGCAGCTGAGCAGCCGGCGACGGCTGAGCAGCCGCCCGCCGCTGAGCAGCCGGCGAGCGAGCAGTCGCCTACTCCCGAGGCACCGGCGCCCGAGCAGCCCGTGACCGACGAGGCTCCCAAGCCCAAGGAGGGTTCTGCCTGATGCTGATGCCGAAGCGCGTCAAGCACCGCAAGGTCATGCGCGGGCGCATGCGCGGCAACACGAAGGGCGGGGCCCAGGTGGCGTTCGGCGAGTACGGGCTGAAGGCGCTCGAGCGCGGCTGGATCACCAACCGCCAGATCGAGGCTGCCCGCGTCGCGATGACCCGCAAGATCAAGCGTGGCGGGAAGGTGTGGATCAACATCTTTCCGGACAAGCCGTATACGAAGAAGCCGGCCGAGACCCGGCAGGGGTCCGGAAAGGGAAATCCCGAGGGCTGGGTGGCGGTGGTCAAGCCCGGGCGCGTGATGTTCGAGCTGGCCGGCGTGCCCGAGGACCTCGCCCGCGACGCGATCCGCCTGGCGGGGCACAAGCTGCCGATCAAGACGAAGTTCGTGAAGCGCGAGGGGGTTGCGGAGTGAAGGGCTCCGAAGTCCACGCGCTCGACGACCATGATCTGGTCGAGCGACTCAAGCAGGCTCGCGAGGAGACGTTCAACCTGCGCTTCCGCCACGCGACCGGCGAGCTCGAGAACTCCGCGGCGCTTGCCGGGGCGCGACGCGACGTCGCGCGGCTGATCACCGTGGCACGCCAGCGCGGCATCGACCTCGACAAGGAACTGAGGACGTAATGGCCGAGGAAGAAAAGCAAGAGACCGAAGAGACAACCGAAGAGTCCGCCGAGGAGCAGGCCCCCGAGGCCGAGGAGCAGACCCCCGAGGCAGAGGAGCAGGCCCCCGAGGCAGAGGCCGAAGAGGAAACGCCGGAGCCTGAGGCCGCCGCGGAGGCGCCCGCAGCCCAAGCGCCGGCTGAGCCTGCCGAGCCCGAGGAGGTGCTCTCGCCCAAGCAGCGCCGCAAGCGCGAGCGTTCGCAGGCGTCCGGACCGGCCGGCCCGGAGCGAGCGCCGCAGGAGCGCGCCGCCGAGCGCGCCGAGCGCCGGCGCGGCGCGGCGGTGAGCCGACGGCGCTACCGCGCTTCTCAGCGCGGGAAGCGCGGTGAACCGAGACAGGGGACGCCGCAGCCGGAGCGCGAGCCCGGCTCCAAGAAGGTTCGGCAGGGGACCGTCGTCTCGGCGGGCGCCGACAAGACGATCACGGTTGAGATCCCTGTCGTTCGTCGGCACCCGACCTACGAGAAGGTCGTGCGGCGAAGCAGCAAGCTGCATGCCCATGACGAGTCGAACACCGCGCAGGAGGGCGACATCGTGCGGGTGATCGAGTCGCGGCCGCTCTCACGCACGAAGCGCTGGCGGCTTCTGGACGTGGTGGAGAAGTCCAGGTAACCGATGGTCCAGCAGGAGACAAAGCTTCGGGTCGCCGACAACTCGGGAGCGCGCGAGATCCTCTGCATCCGCGTGAAGGGGGGTCACCATCGCCGCTACGCGAGCGTTGGCGACGTGATCACCGCTACCGTGAAGCAGGCGACTCCCCGCGGCGGCGTGCGCAAGGGCGAGGTTGTTCAGGCGGTGGTCGTCCGAACCAAGAAGCAGCTCGGACGCCCCGACGGGACCTACATCGCATTCGACGAGAACGCGGCGGTCCTCATCGATCCGCAGCGCAATCCCCGTGGGACTCGCATCTTCGGCCCGGTGGCACGCGAGCTCCGCGACCGTAACTTCATGAAGATCGTCTCCCTGGCACCAGAGGTTTTGTAGGCATGGCAAAGGCAATGAAAATTCGCAAGGACGACACCGTGCTCGTCACCGGCGGCAAGGACCGAGGCAAGACGGGCCGGGTCCTGCGCACCGAGCCGCGCAGGCAGCGCGTGTTCGTCGAGGGCCTCAACAAGGTCAAGCGCCACCAGCGCCCGCGCTCGGTCAAGGACACGCAGAAGGGTGCTGAGGCCGGCGGCATCATCGAGAAGGAGGGGCCGATACACGTCTCCAACGTGATGCTCCTCGACCCCACCGACAACAAGCCCACCCGCGTCGGGGTTCGAGTCAAGGACGGCAAGCGCGAGCGCTACTCGAAGCGCACCGACACAGCGGTGGACGTCTGAGTCAACTTATGGAAGCAACGGTCACAGAAGCCCAGCGCGCCGCTCCGCCGCCCCGGCTGCGGGAGCTGTATCAGAACGATGTCGCCCCGCAACTCACCTCTCGGTTCGGCTACGCGAACCTGATGCAGGTCCCGCGGCTGGTGAAGGTCACGCTGAACATGGGCATCGGCGAGGCGAAGACGACGGCCTCGATCCTCGAAGCTGCCACGGAGCAGCTCGCCGAGATCGCGGGCCAGAGACCGAACGTGCGCCGAGCGCGCAAGTCGATCGCGTCCTTCAAGGTTCGCGAGGGCATGCCCGTCGGTGTCTCCGTGACGCTTCGCGGCGCCCGCATGTGGGAGTTCGTCGACCGGCTCGTGTCGATCGCGATTCCACGCATCCGCGACTTCCGCGGGCTGAACCCTCGCTCGTTCGACGGTCGCGGCAATTACTCGCTGGGCATTCGCGAGCAGCTGATCTTCCCCGAGATCGATTACGACTCGATCGACCAGGTGCGGGGCCTCGACGTCGCGATCACGACGACGGCGCCGACCGACGAGGAGGCGTTCGAGCTACTCCTCGGGCTGGGCTTTCCGTTCTCCCAGGAGGGCAGGCCCGGCCAGGCGGAGCGCGAGGACGAAGAGGAGGAGCGCCGGCGCGAGGAGGCGCGGCAGCGCGCCGAGGCCGAACAGGCCGCGCTGGAGCAGCTCAAGGAGGAGAACCCGGAGGCATACGCGAAGCCCGAGCGTCCCGAGGAGGGCGAGGAGGGCGAGGAGGGCGAGGCACCCGCGGAGGCGGAGGCACCCGCCGAGGAGGAATCAAGCGAGTAACCCATGGCAAAGACTTCCCAAAGAGTTCGACAGGGGCGCGAGCCCAAGTACAAGACCCGGGCCTACAATCGGTGCCGGCGCTGCGGTCGGCCGCGGGCCTACTATCGCAAGTTCGGCCTCTGCCGCCTGTGCCTGCGAGAACTCGCCCACAAGGGCTACATCCCCGGGATGACCAAGTCCAGCTGGTAGCGGAGCCAGCCTGCCGATGACCCTGATGCTCACCGACCCGATATCCGACTACCTCACCCGCGTGCGCAATGCGCTCGACGCGCAGCATGCCGAGGTCGAGATCCCCGCGTCGCGGCTGAAGCGCGAGATGTCCAGGATCCTGAAGGAGCAGGGCTACATCGACGACTTCGCGGTCGAGCCCACTCCGGTCGGGGATGTCATCCGGATCCAGCTGAAGTACACGAGCGGACGGCGATCGGTGGTCGCCGGCCTGCGGCGAATCTCGCGGCCCGGCAGGCGTCGCTACGTCTCGCATGGGGAGATCCCGCGCGTGATGGGCGGCATGGGCACGGCGATCCTGTCCACCTCGGTCGGCGTCATGACCGGCCACGAGGCGAAGCAGCGGGGCGTTGGCGGCGAGGTAGTCGCCTACGTTTGGTGATTTGGGTGTTGGCGCGGCGCCGGACAAGAGCGGTATGCGGAGAGCGCGGCCTGTCCAGGTCGGCGCCGCGACTGGCATGTGCAGGTGATTGTCTGTGAGCAGAATCGGACGAAAGCCAATCAGCGTTCCCGACGGCGTCAGCATCGACGTCAAGCCCGGCGCGGTCTCGGTCAAGGGGCCCAAGGGCGAGTTGAGCCAGGTCGTAAGCCCGGACATGAAGGTCGATCAGTCCGATGGAACGCTCACGGTCGAGCGCCCCACGGACCGCGGCGAGCACCGAGCGCTGCACGGCCTCACGCGGAGCCTGATCGCGAACATGGTGGAGGGCGTCACGGACGGGTACGAGAAGCGCCTCGAGATCCAGGGGGTCGGATACCGGGCCCGGCTTCAGGGCAAGTCGCTCGAGCTGAGCGTGGGCTACTCCCACCCGATCTCGGTGACCGCGCCCGAGGGAATCGAGTTCGAGGTCCCGGTCCCGACGCAGATCATCGTCCGCGGGATCGACAAGCAGCTGGTCGGCGAGACGGCCGCCCGCATCCGCCGCACGCGTCCGCCGGAGCCCTACAAGGGCAAGGGCGTCAGGTACGCGGGCGAGCACGTCAGGCGAAAGGTCGGTAAGCGCGCATGACCGTCCAGACCAAGCCACAGCGCCGGTTCCGGCGGCGCCGGCGAGTGCGGGCCAAGATCCGCGGGACCGCCGAGCGGCCGCGGCTGTCGGTCTTTCGCTCGAACCGCGGGATGTTCGCCCAGCTCATCGACGACAACGCGGCGCGGACCGTCGCCGCGGTCGCCTGGACGGAGCCCGAGCTCAGAAAGCTCGGGTCGCTCGACCAGGCCAAGCGTGCCGGCGAGATCCTGGCCGGGCGGGCCAAGGAGGCGGGCGTCGAGACCTGCCTGTTCGACCGCGGCGGCTACCAGTACCACGGCCGCGTGCAGGCGCTCGCCGAGGGCGCCCGCGAGGGTGGATTGAAGTTCTGATGGGCGGCGACTTTGTCGACACACAGGCAGGTCAGGCGGCGAAGCCGCCGCAGGAGATTCTCACCCGCTACCTTGCTTTGACTTGCGCGTGAACCACGACATCGAGACGGTCAGCCCCCAGGGGCTCGACCTGCAGGAGCGGGTGATCGAGATCAACCGCGTCGCCAAGGTGGTCAAGGGCGGTCGCCGTTTCTCGTTCACCGCGCTGGTCGCGGTCGGCGACGAGAACTCCGTGGTCGGGATCGGCTACGGGAAGGCGCGCGAAGTTCCGCTGGCGATTCAAAAAGCCGTCGAGAACGCCCGCAAGAGCCTGGTTCGGGTCCCGATGTACGGCCAGACGATCCCGCATCGCATCATCGGCCGTTTCGGCGCCGGCCATGTGGTCCTGCGGCCGGCCAGCCCCGGAACCGGCGTGATCGCCGGTGGGGGCGTACGGGCTGTGCTCGAGCTCGCCGGGATCCGCGACGTCCTGACAAAGAGCATCGGCACTCAGAATCCGATCAACCTCGTAAAGGCGACCATGCAGGGGCTGACCAGCCTGCGCCGTCCCGAGCAGGTCGCGAAGCTTCGCGGACTGAGCGTCAACGAGGTGCTCGGGATCCAGAAGAAGCCGCAAACCGCCACGCAGGCCGACGGCGAAGCCGCCCCCGAGCCCGTGGCCGTGGTCGCCGAGCCGGTTGCGGAGCCGGAGAAGCCCTCTGAGGAGGCACCGAAGGAGGGCTCTGACGGTGGCTGACCTCGTCATCAAGCAGATCCGCTCCACCAACGGCACGAACCCCAAGCAGCGCGCGACGCTTCGGTCGCTGCGTCTGGGGCGGATCGGGCGCAGCGTGCAGCGGGCCGACACCCCCGAGCTTCGCGGCATGCTGACCGTTGTCGATCACCTCGTGGAGGTGGACGGCGAGCACGCAGCACGCGGCAAGCAGCGCGCAGAGGCTGGTTCCTGATGGCGCGGCTCACTCCGGAGAACATCGGACTTCATTCCGTGCGGCCGAAGGCGGGCTCGCGGCACGCGCGAAAGCGCGTCGGTCGCGGGGCGGGCTCCGGGCTCGGAAAGACCTCGGGGCGCGGCGAGAAGGGGGCCGGGGCCCGGTCCGGCAACAAGCGAAAGCCGGGCTATGAGGGCGGCCAGAACCCGATCCACATGCGCACCCGCAAGCTCCGGGGACCGCATAAGAAGATGTCGATGCCGTTCGAGCAGTTCCGCACGCATACGCAGCCGGTCAACGTCGCCGACCTCGAGCAGCGCTTCGACGCCGGCGCCGAGGTCGATCCCGAGACGCTTCGGGCCGCCGGCCTGACGAAGCGCCGCCATCCGGTCAAGGTGCTGGCGCGGGGTGATCTGACGAAGAAGCTCACGGTCCGTGCCCATGCGTTCAGCGGCGCCGCGCGAGAGAAGATCGAGAAGGCCGGCGGAACCGCCGAGATCATCACCGAAGCGCCGAAGCCCGCGGGCAGCGGACGCGAATCGGAGCAGTCGGCGGATTAGTTAATGCTCCAGACGCTCGCCAACTCCTTCCGCGTCCCAGAGATCCGGGTGAAGCTGGCCTTCACGGCGGCGATGCTTCTGCTCTACCGGCTGGGCGCCTACATCCCCGCGCCGGGGATCGACATCAACGCCGTCAAGGATCTCGAATCCAACTTCTCCGGCAGCGGGATCCTTCCTTTCCTGAACCTTTTCAGCGGCGGAAGCCTCTCGCGACTGTCGCTGTTCGCGCTGGGGATCATGCCCTACATCACGGCCTCGATCATCCTGCAGCTGATGACCGTCGTGGTGCCCTCCCTCGAGCGGTTGCAGAAGGAGGGTGAGGTCGGGCAGCAGAAGATCACCCAGTACACGCGCTACCTGACGGTGGCCTTGGCCTTCGCCCAGTCGCTGGGCTACGTGTACCTGTTTCAGTCGTTCTCAGCCGGCGGCACGAGCGTGGTCGGCAACCTGACGTTCCCGAAGTTGATGATGATCGTGATCGCGCTCACCGCGGGCTGCACGCTTCTCATGTGGCTGGGCGAGCTCATCACCCAGCGCGGCATCGGCAACGGGATCTCGCTGATGATCTTCGCCTCGATCGTCGCGTCGCTGCCGGCCGGCATCCAGGCGTGGTGGACCAACTCCGACCAGGTCTTCGTGGTGATGATGCCGTTCGTCGCACTGGCCGTGATCGTCGGAATCGTGTACGTCCAGGAGGGCCAGCGCCGGATCCCGGTCCAGTACGCCAAGCGCGTCGTGGGCCGGCGGATGACCACCGGCGGCCAGACCTACCTGCCGCTGCGCGTGAACATGGCGGGCGTGATCCCGGTCATCTTCGCCGCGTCGATCATGGCGTTCCCGCCGACGATCGGACAGCTTCTGAACACCCCGGTCGCGCTCGACTTCGCGAACTTCTTCAGCCCGAACAGCTGGGCCTACGTGGCCGGCGAGGTGTTCTTCATCGTGATCTTCACCTACTTCTACACCGCGGTCACCTTCAACCCGGTGGACCAGGCGGACAACCTGAAGAAGTACGGAGGCTTCATCCCGGGCGTAAGACCCGGACGACCTACCGCCGAATACCTGGACCGGATCCTGTCCAGGCTCACCTTCCCCGGGGCCCTCTATCTGGGTGCCGTGGCGGCGCTACCGACGATCCTGATCAACCAGACATCGGCGAACTTCTACTTCGGCGGCACCTCGATCCTGATCGTCGTCGGCGTGGCCCTCGACACCGTGAAGCAAATCGAGGCGCAGCTCATGATGCGCAACTACGAGGGCTTCTTGAAGTAACCCGTGGCCCCGGCGCGTGCCGGGTCTGCGCCCGCAAGCGGGCCGTTTCCCCGCCC